>ERZ869909.509-NODE-509-length-44436-cov-4.824365_pt1 | contig 44436 bp, 38 predicted proteins | sample MGYA00520892_ERZ869909 | MGnify/ENA primary metagenome ERZ869909 (study PRJEB32215, sample SAMEA104723947) | bioreactor metagenome | biome: bioreactor; feature: anaerobic bioreactor; material: water | place: China | collected 2015-03-12 ... | reverse complement strand
GAACCCACAACCCGAGACCTGGTGGCCGCACTATCAGTCCATCGGTTTAATCCAGCAGATTATGGCTAAACGTATGTATCCACTTACCCTGGATGGTTTACAACAAGCCATGCGCACCTTACTGAATTAGTGGGACGCCGCAGCACTGCGGTTGATGCGCTGTGCTGGCAGCATCAACCGCAATTTCACAGAAGATTTGACGTGTCAGCTTTTGCTGACAGCGCTATAATCGGTTGATAACGAGCAGATCTGACTGCACAGATCGATCCAAACAAGGTTAGGCTATGAAAAATGTTGTGATCAGTGGCTCAGGTGTTTTTACACCGGCCGATAGTATTTCCAACGAGGAGCTGGTCGCCAGCTTCAATCAGTATGTGGATAACTTCAATCAGCAGCATGCCGCAGAGATTGAGCGAGGCGAGCTGGAAGCTTTAGGGCATTCCAGTTGTGAGTTTATCGAAAAAGCCTCCGGCATCAAATCACGTCATGTGTTGTACAAAGACGGTATTCTGGATCCGGCGGTGATGCACCCGGTATTTCCGCGTCGCGGTGAAGATGAGATCCCGGAAATGGTGCAGATGGCGCTGATCGCAGCCAAAGAAGCCATGGCCGAGGCTGGTAAAACTGCCAGTGACATTGACTTGATCATCTGTGCGGCTTCCAATATGCAGCGGCCATACCCGGCCTTATCGGTCGAGTTGCAGCAACAATTGGGCGCAGCAGGTTATGCTTTTGATATGAATGTGGCCTGCTCATCCGCTACCTTTGCCATCAGCAATGCCGTCAATGCCATTCGCGGCGGCACCGCCAAAGTGGTACTGGTGGTTAACCCTGAATTTGCCTCGCCGCAGGTCAATTACCGTAGCCGCGATAGTCACTTTATTTTCGGTGATGTTTGTACCGCCACCATTATCGAAGCCGAAGACACCTGTCGCTCACCGCTGGCGTTTCGGATCCTGGGCATGCGGCTTAAAACCGAGTTCTCCAACAACATCCGCTGCGATATTGGCTACACCGAGCATTGCTTCGAAACCGCTGAACCAGAGATTGCCTTTTTCCGCCAGCAAGGCCGTAAAGTCTTTAAAGAGCTGTTGCCATTAGTGGCTGATGTGATTGCGACTGAGATGGCGGCGGCGCAAGTGACGCCGGATCAATTAAAGCGTTTATGGCTGCATCAAGCCAATATCAATATGAATATCTTTGCCGCTAAAAAAATTCTTGGCAGGGATCCGTTGCCCGAAGAAGCGCCCCTGGTGCTGGATCGCTATGCCAACACCGCATCGGCAGGTTCGATTATAGCTTTTCACCAGCACAAATCGGGCTTGCAAGCGGGCGATAAAGCTATTTTATGCTCCTTTGGTGCAGGTTACTCCATTGGCTGCCTGGTGTTGGAGCAACTGGCTGCTTCTGGCGCATAACACAGTATTGAGCTCGGGAAGTGCAGCACTAACTCAAAACCAGTCTGGCTGTCAGTGAGCTCAACACTGCCGCCAAAAGCGTGAGTCATTAGGTTATACACCAGGTTTAAGCCAAGCCCTGTTTGCCCTTTGCCTCGTGCTGTTGTGTAAAAAGGTTCAAATACATGCTCGCGTTCTTCTGCTGCAATACCCCGGCCGTTATCGGCGTAGCGTAAAAGCAGCTGTGTTTTCTGCAGTTCAGCCTCTAACCGGATCTGTGGTGTGTCAACTTCTGCGAAGCCATGTTGCACGGAGTTTTGAAATAACTCCAACAACACCATTTGCAGCTGTTGACCACTGCAACGCAACATCAGATCGGTGCCCTTTAGCTGTACATCTACACCTTGCAGCTCCCCTTTCATTATGGTTTGCACACTGGCAACTAAATTGCCTAGATTTACCTCGGATTGCTGTTCCTGGCTAATAGCCAGCTTCTTGATATTGATCACAAGGTTGGAGCAACGCTGCACCGTTTGCTGACTCAGCTTGAGTGTTTCGCCTGACTTTTCGCAAAAAGAAATAAACTTTTGTTGGGTTAGCTGCTTACTTTGTACGGAGGCAGTGAATGCGGCCAGCTGTTCATCAAGTAGCGATATGGCGGTGGTCAGGATCCCAAGAGGGGTATTCATTTCATGTGCTAGGCCTGCTACAAGGCCGCCAAGCGATGCCATCTTTTCAGATTCAATCAGTTGTTGCTGTGCCAGCTGCAATTGTTGCAGCGAGTGACGCAACTGCCGGCTTAATTGTTCAGCCTGAATCCGCTTTTTCTGTTGCTGCCAAAAGAAAAATATCAGCAGCAAACTCATCGCACTGAGTGAGCTAATAATGGTGATATTTTGCTTGTGTTGGTGCTTAGACTGCAGCTCTGTAATCAACAACTGATTTTCAAGCTCAGTGATGGCTTGTTGTTGTTGCTGGAACTGCAATTGATCACGCAGCCTTAACACATTTCGGTGCGACTGTTCATTTTGGCTTTGGCTGTATAACACACTGTAGCGCTGCATGGCCTGTAAAGCTGGCTCATAGCGCTGTTGTTGTTGATACAGCTTGCTTTGCAGCAGTGTTGCCTTCAGTTCAACCGAGGGGAGCTTGTGTGCTGACAGCTGTTGCCAGACCTGCCTTAGTTTTTGCTCTGCTTCAGCTGGCTGGCCGCGAACCAACGCCAGTTCCGCCTTCAGTAGATAGAGCTCGTTGATGGAGATGGGATCATCACGTTGCAGGTAGTAAACAAGGGCCTTGTTGGCAAAGTCAGCTGCAGCATCGTATTGCTGCAGTGCCAGGTGACTGCTTGCCAGAGTGCGGTGAACAAAGGCTATGTCATCTTGTTGAAAATAATCCAGCTGCAACGATTCATTCAAATGATCGATAGCAGCTTCATACTTCTGCATCAACACCAGCATAGAGGACATATTGTTGCGGCTTATCGATTTGGTGGAGGCATCTAAACCATGTTGTTCAGCGAGTTGTTCCGCCTGTTGTAAAAGCAGAGTTGCTTCCTGATACAAGCCAATACTTCCAACCAATAAAGCGCTGTTGATGGTAATAGAAGCGATGCGATGGTAGTCCTGATGCTGTTGTGCCAGTTGATGCGCATGCTGCAAGTAATGCTGTGCCACACCATACTCATTGCGGCGGTATGCAAACAGACCCAGCAGTTCATAACTGCGAATTTGCCACTGTGTTTGCTCTGCAGGTACTTGCGTAAGCCAGTCGCGAACTACCGCTTCGGCCTGATCAATATCGGCCAAAATGAGCAATTGATAGCCAAGCGCATTGGTCAGATGATAGCGACGCTGCCAGTCGGATTCAGCCGTTTGTGCCAGCCACTCCCGGGTTTGCAGCAAAGCCGACTGTGGATGCAGTCGGCTTTGTCGCATCAATTCCACATACCAATCCTGTTCAGACAACTGCAGCTGGGCAGAGACCGGAAAGCAGAGCAAGAAAATGAGCACATTTCTTAGCATGGCATGAGAGGTCCTCAATTGCCCGGGCAGTTGATTGCTTTGTAACAAAGTATGTCTGTTGCTGTCGCTTTTCTCCAGTCGCGAGCGATACAAAACAAAGTTTTATCCACTAATTTATTGATAGTAAAAGCTTATATCCGAATTTAAATTCTGGTTTGCCTTGATTTGAGATTAAGGCTGTAACATTTAACACAACCAATCTGGCTTTTTTTTCGTTACTATAGAAACTACTGATAAAACAAGCTGTAGAGTGTTCCATGGCAAAACAAAAACTAAAAATTATCTTGCCGGTGCTGATCCTGTTGTTGGCGATAGCATTAATGATGGTCTTGATGAAAGGACGGCAGCCAGCAGAGCAGCGTCAGGACTTGCCGGTAGGGGTCCTGGTCGACACCATTACCGCGCAGCCGGAAACACTGACTTACCGGATTGCTTCTCAAGGCACGGTCCGGCCGAAATTAATGACCAGCCTGGTTTCTGAAGTCAATGGCCGCATTATTGACGTGTCGCCCAACTTTGTCGAAGGTGGTTTCTTTGCCGCCGGCGAAGTATTGGTGACGGTAGAGCAGGATGATTACTTAACCGCACTCAAAGCCGCTGAAGCCAATCTGGCGCGCGCGACAGCTGCACTGCAGGAAGAGTTAGCCCGGGTGCGGGTGGCCGAAGAAGAGTGGGCCTCTTTTACCGAAGGGGATGCGCCTGAGCTGGGGTTACGCCGACCGCAATTAGCGCGTGAGCTGGCCAATGTTCGCTCAGCAGAAGCGGAGCTGGAGCGGGCAGCGCGGGATCTTAGCCGGACAGAGATCCGCGCCCCTTACGCGGGGTTGCTGCAAAGCAGAGCGGTGAATTTAGGGCAGTTTATCAGTCGTGGCACGGTGCTGGGCAGTATTTTTGGTACCGATCTGGCCGAGATCCGGCTTCCGCTTAGTGATAATGATTTGGCCTTTATGCAGCTCCCAACGGCAGCACAGCCACAGTTTCCAGCGGTTGAGCTCAGCGCTCTGGTGGCAGGACAACCACAACAATGGCAGGGCAAGCTGGTGCGCACCGAGGGGGTGCTGGATGAACGTAGCCGGGTGATTTATGGTGTGGTGCAGGTAGATGACCCTTATCGCTTGCAAACGGATGGTCGGCAGCCACTGCGTTTTGGCCGTTTTGTGCATGCCAGCATCGATGGTATATCTTCCGAGCAAGTGATCCCGGTGCCCCGCAACTTACTGCGACCAGGCAATCAAGTCTTGCTGGTGAACAGTGACCAGCAGCTGGAATTTCGTGCGGTCCAGGTACAGCGTACCGATGAGCGTTATGCTTATGTGATAGCAGGGCTTGTCGCTGGTGAGCATCTGGCCGTTTCAGCCTTACCCAATCCATTAGCAGGCATGCAGGTGCGGCTTGGCCGAGTGGATGGTGAATGGCTGGAAAGCCCGTCAGAATCAACGATTGACATGGCGGGGGACTAAAGCATGGATACCCATAAAGGCATTATTGCCTGGTTTGCCCGCAATAGTGTTGCCGCCAATTTGTTGATGGTGGTGCTGATTATTGCGGGTGCCGCTTCGTTAATGACCATCAAGAAACAGATTTTCCCAGAGATTGCGCTGGATGAAGTCACCATACGAGTGCCTTATCTGGGCGCTGCGCCGCAGGAAGTCGAAAGCGCGGTCATTGATAAAATCGAAGAGCGATTGCGTTCCATCAATGGCATCAAGCGTATCCGTTCAACGGCGGTGGAAGGACTGGGTACAGTACGGGCCGAAATTTCATCCAGTTACGACATCATGGAAGTGATGGATGAAATCAAAACCCAGGTAGCGGCTATTGCTACTTTCCCGGAGCAGGCTGAGCGGCCTGTGGTGTACCGGCAACGGTTTCAGAGTACGGTGATTTGGCTCTCACTCTACGGCGATGCCGATGAGCGCAGCATGAAGGAGCTGGCCAAGCAAATCCGGGATGATTTAAAAAAACGCTACAGCATTAGCCAGGTCGAGGTAGTCGGTGCCCGCGACTATGAAATCTCCATTGAGTTGTCCGAGGCGGTGCTGCGGGAGTATCAACTGACGTTTGATCAGGTGGTGCAAGCCATTCGCGGTAGTTCGGTCGATATTCCGGGTGGCTCTATCCGCTCCGAGGCTGGCAATATCTTGCTTCGTACCAAAGGCCAGGCGTACCGCGGCCATGAGTTTGCCGATATCATCCTGCTGCGCTTTAACGATGGAACCCGGCTCAGGCTGGGCGATATCGCTTACATCAATGATGGCTTTATCGAGCGCGAGGGCGAGGCCACTTTCGATGGCATGTCATCGATTTCCATCCGGGTAGATGCTGTTGGCGATGACAACAGCTTGCAAATATCAGCAAACGTGAAGCGTTATGTCGAAGAGCAGCGCGAGATCCTGCCGGCCGGTATTTATCTGGATCATTGGGGCGATAGCAGTTACTACCTGCAGGGCCGTATTGAGCTGATGACCAGCAATCTGCTGTACGGTGTTTTGCTGGTGCTGCTGGCGCTCACCTTGTTCCTGGAGTTTCGCATAGCGTTTTGGGTGATGGTGGGGATCCCGGTTTGTTTTCTTGGCGCGCTGGCATTGATGCCGCTGCCGATGTTCGGTGTTTCCATCAACATGATCAGTTTGTTCGGTTTTATTCTGGTGCTCGGTATTGTGGTGGATGATGCCATTATCATCGGTGAAAGTGCCTTCAGTGAAATCGAGAAAAAAGGCAAGTCGATGGACTCGGTCATTGCCGGTGCCAAGAAAGTCGCCATGCCAGCCACCTTTGGTGTTCTGACCACCATCGCTGCATTTCTCCCCATGCTGATGGTGGGTGGCGCCATGGGGCCGATTTGGGAGTCGATTGCCTGGGTGGTGATACTTTGCCTGGCATTTTCCATCGTCGAGTCCAAGCTGATTCTGCCGACCCACATTGCCCATATCGACATGAAACCCTGGGATCCAAATCGGCGTGGCTTGTTTTACGCCAGTGGCCGCGGGACCAGTAATTTCTTACGCAGTATCCGAGAATGGGTGGCCACTAAACTGCAGCATCTGATTCATCAACACTACCGGCCCTTTATTCGACGCTGTATTGAATTTCGCTACCTGACGCTGGTTAGTTTTTTCTCGATGATACTGTTGGTATCAGGTTTGCTTGGCGGAGGCTTTGTCCGTTGGGTGTTTTTCCCCGATATCCCAAGCGACTTTATTCAGGCCAGTATCTTGATGGAGGAGGGCTCGTCCAGCCAGCAAACCCAGCAAGCGTTGGATGAGATGGAAGCCGCTTTAATGCGGGCCAATGAGCGGCTGAAATCGGAATACAATGCCGATGTGATTCAGCACCGGTTGGTATTTTTAAACAGCGATACCCGGGGGCAGATGGTACTGGAGCTGGAGAAAAGCGAAGGCCGTGAAATTGATGGCTTTGAAATTGCCCGCATCTGGCGTGAGGAAATGCCTGAGATTGCCGGCATGCGCTCATTTAATATCAATGCCTCGACTGGTGCCGGTGGTGGTGGTGCGGATATTGCGCTGCAAATACGTGGTGATAATTTGCAGATGCTTGAGGCCGCCGCCGAAGAGCTCAAACGCGCATTGGAGCAATACGAAGGCGTGTACGATATTCAGGATAACCTAAGTGGTGGCAATGACGAGGTGGTGTTGACACTGAAACCCGAAGCGGACCTGCTTGGGTTAACCCTGGCGGATGTAGCACGTCAGGTGCGTTATGGCTTCTATGGTGCCGAGGCGCAGCGGGTGCAGCGCGATGGCGAAGAAGTCAAAGTGATGGTGCGCTACCCGAAAGATGAGCGCAACTCGCTGGGTAATCTAGAGCAAATGCGTATTCGCACCGCTGATGGTGGCGAGGTGCCCTTTAGTATGGTCGCCAGCTATCAGTTGCAGCCGGCCTTTAATGCCATCAATCGGGTCAATGGCGAACGGGCGGTCACCATTACTGCAGCGGCGGATAAAGATCGCATCGAGCCCGGCCGGGTGGTGCGGGAAGTCCGTCAGGGCATTATGAAAGAATTGCCACAAAGCTACCCCGGTGTAACCACAGCACTGGAAGGCAGCTCACAGGATGAAATGGATGCGCAGCGCGATATGCTAAAAGCCGCCGTGCTGGCGCTGTTTCTGATTTATGCCTTAATGGCCATTCCGCTGAAATCCTACAGCCAGCCGCTGATTATTATGAGCGTGATCCCTTTCGGCCTGATTGGGGCTGTGGTAGGTCATATGGTGCTGGGGCTTAGCATGAGCATTATGTCGGTGTTTGGTCTGATAGCCCTGGCCGGGGTGGTGGTGAACGACAGCCTGATTATGGTGGACTTCGTTAATAAAGCCAGAGCAGCCGGGCATAGCATTCGCCAGGCGGTGGAAGAAGCCGGTACCATGCGTTTTCGTGCCATTGTGCTTACGTCCATGACCACCTTCCTTGGCTTAACACCAATCGTGCTGGAGCGTAGTTTGCAGGCACAAATCGTGGTGCCGATGGCGGTGTCGCTGGCTTTTGGTATTTTGTTTGCGACTGTCATTACCCTAGTGTTGATCCCGGCGCTTTATGTCATCCTGGAAGACGTGAAGAACCTGTTTCGCAGCAAAGAGCAAAAAATCGATACCCGGTTAGGTGAGCTTAGCTGAATACTGGCGGTACAAAAAAGCCCCTGAACTGTTATATAAAGTACTTATATAAAGTACTCAGGGGCTTTTTTTCTTTAACATTCAATAATATTGACAGCCAGGCCGCCGCGTGAGGTTTCCTTGTACTTGGTTTGCATATCCTTGCCGGTATCCCACATGGTTTTAATCACCTTATCCAGTGACACCTTGTGATCGCCACTGCCACGCAGCGCCAGCCGGGAGGCATTGATGGCTTTCACCGAGCCCATGGCGTTGCGTTCAATGCAGGGCACCTGCACCAGGCCACCGACCGGATCGCAGGTCAGCCCCAGGTTATGCTCCATACCAATTTCAGCCGCATTTTCCACATGACTGACGCTGCCGCCCAGGATCTCGGTTAAGGCCCCGGCGGCCATTGAACAGGCGACACCGACTTCGCCCTGACAACCGACTTCGGCACCCGAGATAGAGGCATTCTTCTTGTACAAAATGCCAATGGCGGCGGCGCAAAGCAGATAGCGCATGGCGATTTCCGGAGTGACCGGCTGAATGAACTTGTCGTAGTACATCAAGACTGCCGGGATGATGCCGGCCGCGCCATTGGTCGGGGCAGTCACCACCCGGCCCCCGGCAGCATTTTCTTCATTGACTGCCAGCGCAAATAAATTCACCCAGTCCATTACCTGCAAGGGATCGGAGCTTTTTTCGACACTTAACCGCCGGTACAGCGACGGAGCCCGCCGTCTCACTTTAAGGCCACCGGGTAAAATTCCTTCGGTGCGAATACCTCGCTCGACACAATCGCGCATGGTCTGCCAGATATAAAACAGCTCATCTTTGATTTGCTCGGGTTTACGCAGGACTTTCTCGTTCTCCAGCATCAGGCTGGAAATGGATAAACCATGCTCTTTGCAAAGTGCCAACAGCTCTGTCGCACTTTCAAACGGGTAGGGCGGCGGGTTATCGGCAGCAAACTGACTAGCCGCTTCTTTTTCTTTGGCAAAATCTTCGGCTTTGACAATAAAGCCACCGCCGATGGAAAAATACACTTCGCGCAATAGTTCAGTATCGCCATTCCACGCGACCAGCTCCATGCCATTGGAGTGCTCTTTTAAGGTCTTGCGCCGATGAAAGGTAATGGCGCCTTCTCGCGGGAATTTCACCGGTTGTTGCTGTGCCAGCAGCAGTGATTGCTCTGTGTGTACCTGATGCAGCAGCTCTGGGATCAGATCCGGGTCAATGCTCTCCGGCAGGTAGCCACTCAGCCCCAGAATTACCGCTTTGCCGGTGCCATGGCCAATACCGGTCTGCCCCAGCGAGCCATAGAGCTCAACCTTAATACGATTGACGGCCTCAAGCTGTCCCAGTTGTTTTAGCTGTTCGGTAAACTGATGAGCAGCCCGCATTGGCCCGACAGTATGTGAGCTGGAGGGACCTATGCCGATACTGAACATATCAAAAGCGCTGATAATCATAAGTTATATAAACGAATTAGAATCAAGATAGCTGGATTGTAACCCAAAGCCAGGTAGGCTGTAAGTGCTGTTGGAACTGGTCAGGTCAGGTTACAGCTGTACCCCTTGTCAGAGCTGTATCTAAAGATTTACATGAAATTTTCTAAGGCAAATGAAAGCCGCCCGGCTTGAGACAGGCGGCCGTTTCAGTATGAGGGAATAGGTTAATGCTTCGCGGCTGCTTCCACGGCGCGCATCACTCGCAGTACATTGCCCGACCAGAGCGCACGGATCTCATCTTCACTGTAGCCACGGCGCATCAGCTCCCAGGTCACGTTGATGGTTTCGGTGGCATCGTCCCAGCCCTCTACACCACCGCCGCCATCAAAATCGGATACGATGCCGACATGCTCAATGCCAATGCGATTGACCGCATAATCAATGTGATCGACAAACTGCGCTAAAGTCACATCCTGGTAGCTGCGACGAAGCTCAGTCAAACCATCCATATAGGCTTTGATGTCAGCATCGCTGGCTCCGCCCCAGCCAGCCGACAGATACTGCTGGCGCAGCTCTTCCTGCCCTTTTTGAATACGGGGATCGACGTTGGCGACATAGCTGCGAAAGGCCACCATCTGGGCAACACCGCCATTGGCTTGAATCGCATCCAGTTGCTCATCATCAAGGTTGCGCAGGTTCGGGTGCACGCCGGAAACACCGGAGTGTGAGGCAATCACCGGGGCGCGCGACAGGGCGATGGCTTCCAGTGAACTGCGTTTACCGACGTGGGAGATATCGACCATAATGCCGTAGTCATTCAGCTTTTTAACCAACTGACGGCCCAAATCAGTTAAGCCCTGATCGGGTTTATCGCCTTGATCCAGTCGTGGGTTGGAGCTACCACCAAACTGATTATTGCCCATATGAGTCAGGCCAACATAGCGCACCCCGCGCTCGGCCCACAGCGGAATTTCATCGACACTGGTGCCCAGTGGGTAGGCGTTTTCCATGCCAATCAGTGCCACCAGCTTGCCTTGGGCATGCAAGGCTTCCACTTCATCGGCTGTGCGGGCCAGACCAATTTGATCACGGTAAGCCCGGGTCATGCGCTTAATGGCCTGATAGCTTTCCTCGGCACGGGCTCTGGCTGTGGCGTAGCCTTGCTCTGTCATCGAGCCCTGACCCACATAGACAATGAAAAAAGCCGCATCCAGGCCACCGGCCCGCATCTTGGGCAAGTCGACCTGGGCCCGGGTCATCACGCCCGGATCCATTTGATAGGTGGCGTAACCCCGGGCAATATCGACATGGGTATCCAGCGTTAGCACCCGCGAGTGCAGCTGCCAGGCTTCACGCTCGCTGACATCGCGTGGCTGGCGCTCGGCCAGGGCTGAGCCCATCAGCAGCAATGAGCTGGCTGCTAAGGCGCTGAAGAGTTTTGACATAGAATGCTCCTGTTCCTGAGTTTTTTTATCGTCCACAGGATAACGGCCCAGAGCCGAAAGCGCTATCCTCTTTATCCTTAGAAACAGGGCATTAAGCTAGTGATTCATTTGCCGGGCAGCGAAAGTTACCGCCAAAATGACAAAGCCAACAGCCAAACCAAAGTACAGCGTTTCCAGGGTGGCACCAATTTCAACCGCCTGCTCCAGAAACAAGATCACCAGAATCACCGAAGCTACTTGCATCAGAGTTATTTTCAGGTCATGAAAATTTTTAATATCCAGTGCCTTAAGCAAGCCTTTGTCTTTGCTTTCTTCTTTGGTTAAAAATAACCGGTACAAAGCCGAAGCAATGATTTGAAAGGTCAGGGCAATTAACAACGTATCCAGTACCTTGAGTAACTTTACGGCCAGCCGCTTGCCTTCATCAGCTTTGACCGGAATATTCATCACGGTATCTACAATGACCCCGTAAACGATCGATACACTGGACGCATAGAGCAAACAAGCCGAAGCCGCACAGACGATAATGGTCAGAATCACCAGAATGCGACTACTTTGCAGTAATTTTTCCATGCTATTTCCTCAGGTAAAGGATGGATAAGCTGCCAGATTTGAACGCGCTGCTGCAACTTGGTTCCTTGTACAGTTCGATCAGTGCGTTGGTTTGCCGGGCGCAGTGAAAGCGAGCCTAGCATTACCAGCTTAAGGTTGCCCCAGCTGCTGCTTTAACCGGTGCAAAATGGCGGCAGTGGCCCCCCAAATTAGTTGCTGGCGCCAATGCAAAAAGTACACCGGGTACTGTCGGCCCTGATGCTGCCAGTCCCATTGTTGCCAGCGCTCTTCTTGCCATAGTTCTGCCAAAGGGGCATGAAAGATATCGGCCACTTCATCCAGCTGCAGTTGCCAGCGGGGTGGGGCATGCACCAGCCCGAGCCAAGGCTCTATGACAAAGCCGGTGCTGGTGGCTTGCGGCGGCAACTGTCCCACCATGGTCACATCAGCAGGTGATAGCCCGACTTCTTCTTCGGCTTCGCGCAGCGCCGCCATTTTACTGCTTTCACCGCTTTCAATACGGCCACCGGGGAAGCTTATTTGGCCGGGGTGATGCTTTAAATGCTCGGCACGCTTAGTCAGCACCAGCTCCAACCCCTGAGGGCCTTGCAAAAAAGGCAGCAGCACCGCAGCGCGTTGTGCCCCGCTCTGGTTTTGCAAGGTGCGCGCCGCCGGTGGTGGCAACTGGGTGTTAAAGCGGGCTAGCAGCCAGTCGGTATCCCAACTCATGTTAAGTCTTCAGCTGTATTTTGCAGTACCGGCAGAATTTTATGCACTTTATCCAGCGTTTCCTGGTACTCGCTATCGACTTCGGAGTCAGCAACAATGCCACCGCCGGCCCAGCAGTGTAGTTGGCCGTTGCAGGCCACCAGGGTACGGATAGCAATGTTGGTATCCATATCTCCGCCTTGGTCGATGTAACCGATGGAGCCGCAGTACACCGAGCGCCGGTGTGGCTCCAGTTGCTCAATAATGGTCATGGCGCTGATTTTCGGTGCGCCGGTAATGGACCCCCCCGGAAAGGCGGCTTGCAGCAAATCGGTGGCATCAAGATCGGCGCGTAACGTTGCCGTGACGGTACTTACCAGATGATGCACTGCCGGGTAGCTTTCAATGGCAAATAAGTCTGGCACCCGCACAGTACCGGGCTCAGCCACCCGGCCTAAATCATTGCGCAGCAAATCGACAATCATCACGTTTTCGGCGCGATCTTTTGGCGAGTTGCGCAGTGCTTCGGCCGCCTCGGCATCCAGTCTGGCATCGCTGTGGCGGGGTTTGGTGCCTTTAATCGGCTTGGTTTCTATCTCGCGACCGTGCAGCTGCAAAAAGCGCTCCGGTGAAATACTCAGCACGCAGCCTTCGGGCAGGCGCATAAAGGCAGAAAATGGCGCGGCATTAGCGGCGCGAAGCTTGCGGTAGGCTTGCCATTCACTGCCTTGGTAGCTGGCGCTAAAGCGCTGCGCCAGATTGATTTGGTAGCAGTCACCGGCCAACAGATGTTCATGCACCTGATCAAAGCGGGCCTGGTAGCCAGCTTTATCCATATTGGCTTGCCAGTCGCTGGTTAATGCAAAGGGGGCTGACTCTTCGCGGTATAGACTTAAACGGCTATTGAGTTTGAGCCAGTTTTGCTCGGCATCGCCACGGTAATCCAGATACCACAGCTGCTGCTTTTCTTTATCCAGCACCAAAGCCCAGAGGTAAATGCCGATGGCCATATCCGGCAGCGGCAGATCGTTGCTTGCTTGATCCGGTATCTGCTCACTGTAACGGCCAAGATCATAACCGAAGTAACCCAAAGCACCGCCCTGAAACGGCAAGTCGAGCTTAGCGGCAGGCTGCGGGAAGTAGCACTTCAAGGCGGCTTTTACCACCGCCAGCGGGTGTTGCTGGTAGTGATGGCTGCCTTTGTCATCGGTCAGTACGGTGTGGCCGTCTTTGGCCTCGATGGTGCAAACCGGCTCTGCCGCCAGCACATCGAAGCGGTTGTTTTTGCCCACTGGGCCGGCGGAGTCCAGCAAGATGGCCCAGGGCTGCTCGGCCAATGGTGCAAAGAAATCAAGCAAATTGGCCGGGGCGTCGCCAATAATGTGGTAATGCTGCATGCAAATATCCAATGGCACGACCAAGGTTGCATGTATGAAACTCTGGCCGCTGTTTTTGATGCGTTGTATGATACCAGCCGGACAACAAAGATTGAATGATGCAGTGATTACGACAGAGGACAGATTTCAGATGACCGTCATCCGCCAGCAAGATTTTATCGACAGCATTGAAGATGCATTGCAGTACATCTCCTATTACCACCCGCTGGATTTTATCCAGGCACTGGAAAAAGCCTACCACAAAGAACAAAACAAGGCGGCCAAAGATGCCATCGCACAAATTCTGATCAACTCGCGGATGTCGGCCGAAGGCCACCGGCCGATTTGTCAGGACACCGGCATTGTTACCTGTTTTGTCAAAGTAGGTATGGATGTGAAGTGGGATAAAACCGACTTGACGGTACAGCAGATGGTGGATGAAGGCACCCGCCGTGCCTACAACAACCCGGACAACCCGCTGCGCGCCTCCATTGTGGCCGATCCGGCCGGTGCCCGCAAAAATACCCGCGACAATACTCCGGCCGTGGTGCATCTTGATCTGGTGCCAGGTGCCGAAGTGGAAGTGATGATTGCCGCCAAAGGCGGTGGCTCTGAGAACAAAACCAAGATGGCCATGCTGAACCCATCCGACTCCATCGTCGACTGGGTGCTCGAATCCCTGCCGAAAATGGGCGCTGGCTGGTGCCCGCCGGGTATGCTCGGCATTGGCATTGGCGGTACCGCTGAAAAAGCGGCTGTATTGGCTAAAGAATCGTTGATGGACCCTGTTGATATTCAGCAGCTGATCGACAAAGGCGCCGAAACGGCCGAAGAGAAACTACGGCTGGAGCTGTACGAGAAAGTCAACCAGCTGGGCATTGGCGCCCAGGGCCTGGGTGGCCTGACTACCGTTGTGGACATCAAAATCAAAAGTGTGCCGACCCATGCAGCCTCTTTGCCGGTGGTGATGATCCCGAACTGCGCCGCCACCCGCCATGTGCATTTTCACCTGGATGGCAGTGGCCCGGCTGATATCAAGCCACCCAAACTGGAAGACTGGCCACAGGTCACCTGGGAGCTTGGCAGCAATGTGCGCCGGGTGAATCTGGATACCGTTACGCCGGAAGAGGTACAAAGCTGGCAGGCCGGTGAAACCGTGCTGCTAAGTGGCAAGATGCTGACTGGCCGCGATGCCGCCCACAAGCGCATCGCCGATCGCTTAAACAAGGGCGAAGGCCTGCCGGAAGGCGTTGATTTGAAAAACAAGTTTATCTACTACGTTGGCCCGGTTGATGCGGTGGGTGATGAGGTGGTCGGCCCGGCCGGCCCAACCACGGCGACCCGGATGGACAAATTCACCGAGATGATGCTATCGCAAACCGGCTTGCTCGGCATGATTGGTAAATCCGAACGCGGCGATGCTACCGTCGAAAGCATCAAGCAGCACAAAGCGGTGTACTTAATGGCGGTTGGTGGTGCGGCCTATCTGGTATCCAAAGCCATCAAAAAGGCCCGTGTGGTGGCGTTTGAAGATCTGGGGATGGAAGCCATCTACGAGTTCGAAGTGGAAGACATGCCGGTCACGGTGGCGGTGGATAGCCAGGGCAATAACGTCCATAAACAAGGCCCGGCGATTTGGAAAGTAAAAATCGAAGAAATGGCTGGTGCCAAGTAAAGCGCAGCAAAAGCCTGCAAGCCTTGCTTACAGGCTTTTTTTTAACCAGGGGAAGCGTGCTATGAAAATTAGTTTCTTAACTGTCTCAGCTATGCTGGTAGCAGGGCTAGGCGTTCACGCCAGCGCCAAAACGCCGCTGCAGGTGGAGCATTTGGCTCAGCTGAATCAACTGAGCGACATTGTGCTGGCACCGGGCGGTAATCAGTTGGTGTTTGCACAAAAAAATGGCGGCGTGAAGCCAGCCGATAGCAGCCACGATCTGTACTTAATGGATTTAAGCAACAACAATGCTATCCGGCGCTTAACGCAAAACAGCAGCCGCGAGCATCAGGTGCGCTGGGCCGCGGATGGCAGTGCCATTTACTTTTTGGCTGACCGTACCGGCTCCAATCAGGTGTGGCGTTTAAATCTAAGTGGCGGCGAAGCCATGCAGCTCACCGACTTGCCGTTGCCGGTGCAGGGCTTTCAGGTGTCAAACAATGGTCAAAAGCTGGCGCTGGCGCTACAACACAAACCGGGCTGTGGTGATATTGCCTGCACGGTAAAAGCGAAAGCGGACGATGCCGCCCGCAAAGATACCGCCATGGTGTACGATCAGTTAATGGTACGTCACTGGGATCGCTGGCTGGATGGCTACCGCAGCCATTTGTTTGTTGCCACGCTTGGCGATAAGCCCGTCACCGATGCACTGAACCTGATGCCGGATTGGAACAGCGATATTGCCGGCATCAACGAAGTGGCTTTTACACCGGATCAGCAGCATTTGGTATTCAGCGCCAAAATGCCAGGCGTGGATGAAAGCTGGCACACCAACTTTGATATTTTTGAAGTCAGCATCGAAGGGGGCGAAAAGAAAAACCTCACTGCCGATAACCCGGCCTGGGATTCGCACCCATCGTTCTCACCTGATGGTCGCTTTATGGCCTATCTGGCGATGCAAACACCGCAGGCCGAGTCCGATCGACGCCGGTTGGTGCTGCTTGATCAGGTCACCAATCAGCGCACAGTTCTCAGCGAAGACTGGGATCGCTCTATTTATTCTTATCAGTTTGGCCCGGACAACCGCACCATTTATGTCACCACCCAGGATGTCGGTCAGGTCAGTATTTACGCCATCAACACCAGCTTTGGTGATGTGCGTAAAATCTATGGTGATGGCAGCGCTGGCCACTTGAATGTGGCGGGCGAGCGCATCGTGTTTAGCAATCACCGGCTAAACCAGCCCACCGAGATTTACCAGATCCAGACCGATGGCAGCCGCTTGCAGCAGCTGACCAATGTCAACGGCCCCTTGCTTGAGAACATTGCCTTCGGTGACTTCGAGCAGTTCAGTTTCTCTGGCTGGGACGGCAATACCGTCTACGGTTATCTGGTAAAACCGGTCAACTTCAACGCCAACCGGCGCTATCCACTGGCTTATCTGGTGCATGGTGGCCCGCAGGGCAGCTTTGGCAATATGTTCCACTACCGTTGGAATGCCCAGCTGTGGGCAGCCCAGGGCTATGCGGTGGTAATGGTCGACTTTCATGGCTCTACCGGCTATGGCCAGGCCTTTACCGACTCCATAAGCCGAGACTGGGGCGGTAAGCCGCTGGTCGATTTGCAAAAAGGCTTCGAGTACGTGCAAAGCGCCTACCCATGGATTGACGGTAACCGCGCCTGTGCGCTGGGGGCCTCCTATGGCGGCTACATGATGAACTGGTTTGCCGGCAAGTGGCCGGATGCGTTCCGCTGCCTGGTCAATCATGCCGGCCTGTACGATATGCCAAGCTTTTACGGCAGCACCGAAGAGCTGTTTTTCCCGGAGTTCGACTTAGGCGGCACCGCCTGGGATGAGGACTCAGACTACGCCAAGTTTAACCCGGCGGCCTATGCCGACAACTGGCAAACGCCGATGCTGGTGATCCACGGTTTAAAAGACTACCGGGTGCCATACGCTCAGGGGCTGGGAGCCTTTACCAATCTGCAGCGCAAGGGCATTGAATCGCGATTGGTGATTTTCCCGGACGAAAACCACTGGATCCAAAAACCAGAGAACCGGGTACGTTGGTACAACGAAGTATTCGACTGGATGAAGCGTTTTACTACCGAGTAAAGCATAAGGGCGCTCAATTGAGCGCCCTTTGTTGATTAACGCCGGGATAGTCTTTTGCGGAACCACGGCATCAGCAGTAACCCGGCAAACAAGGATATGCTTGCTGGTTCTGGGATGCTGGTTGCGCAATTACCCTGGCCAACACTAATGCAAGCGCCCTGTACACTCAGTGGCAAACTCAAGCCATCACGGCCTACCACATTACGTTCAAAGTTTGGATCGGCACCAAAAGTCACCCAACTAAACCCATCGGTCAAGGCTTCAAAGGTGAGGGTAAATAAGAGCACAGGTCCGGTTTGCAGATCGAACAGTTCATCATCCAGCAGGAACGAGGTCATAAAGCTTTTGACCGAATTGGCCTGCAAATCACTGTCGTATATCGCATCCCAATCTGGATCAAAGGTATAGTTCGATAAGGCAAACTCAAGATTATTTGCTTGCAGGATCAAGCCACTAAAAAGTAATTGAATATCCCAGCCTGCAACAATTTCATCGCTATCGCTCAAGCCATCGACCAGCACATCAACCGATACCAGCTCACCAACATGAACATGTTGGCTCGATGGAGACAGGTACAACAGGCCTGCCTGTACCGGCGATAATGCCAGTACCAGCAGCAGGGAGATCAGGGGTAGTATCGTTTTCATCACAGTATCCTCATTTTTCAGCTCAGGCTAGGGTGTGGCACAGCGAGGCAGATCACACTTCAGAGTGCACAAGCGCACATCATTCACCGTAATAAGTCCATCGTTGTTCTGGTCTCGTAAATCACCTGGCAAAGCTACCTGACCAACCGCAGCGCGAACCAGGGCAACATCCAGCGAGTCAGTAACGCCATTGCCATTGATGTCGCAGCCCATCACGGCGCCGGAAATGGTCAGATCGAACAGAATTGGCGAGTTACCGGAGTCATTTCCATTTAGCCGTGTTTGGACCTGCACAAAACGACCTGAGATCCCAACGGGTGCGGCATTTGCTGTCGGAACATAAGGGAGTGCGGCCAGATTAGCCGCCGAGTCGGAAGCCCTGGCAGACACCGTAATGGAAGTGCCTGCCGGCACCGACTCTGTCCAACTGATAGCATCCCATTCCATACCCGCAGTGTTGCTGTCATAAATCACAGTCCAGGTCCCGGTTGGGCTGGTCACATTTCTCGCCACCAGGCCGGTCGCGTCGCTGTAGGTATAGGGCATGTTGCCAACGGGAAAGACGCCAAGTGGTGCCCCATCCGAGCCCCGGTACTTTTGGATACGGCCGGCACTGGTAAAGCCAATTTGCAACACATCGTTGTTAGCATCCACCTGGATCCCAACGGATGAACTGCCACCCGCCTGCAGGGGGGCTTGCCATATCAAGCTTCCGTCGGGAGCTACTTTGCGGATGGTCGATGAACCGGCAATGATATTGCCACTGCCATCGGCAACAATACCCGATGAGCCGACGGTCATATTCGGGATGGCCTGAAAGGTGTTGGTGGCCGGATCAAATACCTGATTGCTGCTGCCCAGATACACCTTGTTGTTGGCCAGCGCGATGCCGTAATTAAAGGATCCGCTAAAAGAAGCAACCTCATAAGGGCCGGTATCGCTCTGGGTATTGGTGATTTTCCCAAGGATACCGCTTAGCGAAGCACTCCAGAGGGTACCATTGCTATCAATCAGGCAACCATAAGGAGTCCAGGAGCCAGCACTCGGCTGACCTGAAGTTGGGGCTGTAGAGATGGGGCCAGCCAGGGTGGAGCCATCCGCGGCACTTACTTTGTAGTAGGTACGGTCATTAAATAAACCGACCCAGAGGTTGCCATCGGTGCCAATACAGAGCGCTCTGCCAAGCACACCGGTTGGCCGCAGGGGCGCACCAATGCCATCTGGTACGCGTTTTACCCAGGCAATGCGTTCATCGAGGATCTCATTGTCATCAATAATGCCATTGCCGTTAAGATCAGCCAGCGGCATCATTTCACTGGCATCGATGATGCCATCGTCATTGGCATCAAAGGAAGTATCCAGTACGCCATTGCCATTGCGATCGATAAAGCCTTCCGCCAGAATTTTAATCAGCACGGCAGCGCTTTGTGTGCCCTGGCTAAAATGCCGGTTTAACACATAGGCATTGCCCTGAATATCGACCGCGGTGCGTGAAGGGGCGGCACCGGCGTAGGCATTGCCTAAATGGTTAAAGTACCCAGCTTGGCCGGCAGGGCCAAACCAGGTACGGTAACGGGCAAGTTCCCGGTTGCTGTTGGTATCAAACTTGGACACCGTATCCTCACCCGCATTGGCAATCCAGGCAATCGGGAAGGTGGTACCTATCTCATTCAGCTGCAATTGATTGCTGTTGGGGGCATTGTAATTAACCCCATCTAAAATGCCTAAGGCGAAGTCGGCATCCAGGGTGTAGGTTTTACTGCTGGCAACAGCGGCACCGGAACATGCCAGCACCATGGCAAGCGCCAGATGCCGGACCAAAGGTACAGTCCCTGTTGTGTGGTTAGTCGGTTTCATGACGCATCACTCCGTCTAAGTCAGATGCTGCAGTGTGCAGGAACAGCACTGATGCAGGCTGTGGCACCTGATCCATATCATGGAATTGGTTGTTGGTTAGCCGTAGGCTTTGCTGGCTGGGTAGATGGATCGCCCAGAGCTGGGCCGTGCCGGTTCTCAGACTCATAAAAACAATCGTCTGATTGTCTGGCATCCATTGCGGATTAAAGTCTTCCCCAGGGTGTTGGGTCAGGTTGCGAACTGCCGTGCCATCGGCGTTCATCACGAAAATGTCCATGCGTGTTTTGTCTGGATCATCGCGTGAACTGGCAAAGGCCAACATCGACCCATCGGAAGACCAGCGGGGTGTTTCATAGGCCGCCGGATGCTCTGATGTCAGGTTGATGACCTCCCCAGTGACCAGATCTGCTTTCATCAGCGCAGAGTAGCCTCGCATATCAGCAATAAAAGCCAGATAACGCCCGTCGGGCGACAATGCTGGCTGAGCTTTCTTGCGTGACGATACCGTGGTACTGATGGGGGTTAAGCCAGAGCCATCGCTGGCGACCAGCCAGATCTCACTGGAACGGCCCTGGTGGTCACCAACAAAGGCCAGGTATTTGCCATCATTCGACCACACGGGTGCGCCCGGCCCTTTATCGTAGCCATCTTGTACCAGCACAGTGAGACGACCAGCAGCAACGTCTACTGCATGGATAGCTGCACCAGGCTGATCTGGCGTACTGGCAATAAAGGCGATGGTGCGGCCATCGGGGGACCAGGAAGGGGAGGTCTGCCAATCCGAAGTCGCATGCAAGCGCAAAGTGGCTTGCTGTGCCAAATCCAGCAGATAAATAGCCGACACACCATCCCGTACCGAACTAAAGGCGATGTGGCGGCCATCAGGCGACCACACGGGTTGCAGGTCGTTGTATTGCCCTTCAGTCAATGCTTGCTCTTCACCCATACCCAGAGTGGTGAAGATCTGCACATGCTGGTGCCGCAGCGAGACGAAGGCGACCGGATGCTCCAAACGGGAGGCCTCTGTGCTCAGGGCACAACCAGGCATCATCCCTGCCGCAAGAGGCAGGAACACGAAGTAACGAAGCATAGTTAGTCTCCTGCCGGCCGTACCAGTACCAGAGTTGAAGTGATGAGCTGTTGCTGCTCATCAAACATCAGCACCCGGTAAGTCCCTGCCACGCTGGTGTACAGCTGGAAGCTGGTGCTGCCATCCGCACCGACCTCAATCAACTCGCTGTGTGCACCATCGTCGGATTGCACGTCAATCCGTAACGAGCTGTTTACTGGGAGGTGATGGCCTTGCAGCTGGACAATATCGCCAGCCACGGCTTGGGATGGACCAGACAACGTGGGTGTTGTCGCCAGTACCAGGCTGCTGAATGCACAGCTGATGGCGATGGCTAAGGGCTTGATGCAGCCCCTACTGATTTGAAGATTGTGTTTAGGTTTCATCGCTAAGTTTCTCCTTTTAACAAAGCAGAAACCCGCATTAATGCTGAATATGCAGGTAATTACAGCAATTGCTAATAAGCATCAATCGCGCCAAAGTGATAACCAATTGCTTTTGATGGAGATATTGGCAGCGAGGGGAAGTTTAGTAGGGGCTTATGTAAAGCAAGCTGACATGCGAAACGGCCACCATTGCTAAGAAAAAAAATAAAAATGATTAAATTTCAATGATTTGAGATGAAAAAAAGGCTGTGCCAGTAGCAACAGCCTGTGTCAATCAATGGCTAGTAAGCCTTGGTATGCACATCGCGTACCGCACGACCGGATGGATCGGTCATTTCCGCCATCTTGGCATCCCAGGCCAGGGCTTCCGGCGTAGAACAAGCCACCGACTTACCACCAGGCACGCAGGAAATGGCACCGGCATGCGGGAAGTGCTCTTCAAAAATCACCCGGTAGTAATAACCTTCTTTGGTATCCGGCGTATTGACCGGGAAACGGAAGCTGGCGGTCGCCATTTGCTGATCGCTGATCTCGTGCTCGGCATGGGCTTTTAAGCTGTCAATCCAGCTGTAGCCGACACCATCGGAGAACTGCTCTTTTTGCCGCCATAAAATTTCATCCGGCAGCAAGCCGTCAAAGGCCTGACGCAAAATGTGTTTTTCCATCTTGCCATTGCCGCACATCTTGGCTTGTGGGTTTAACCGCATCGCCACATCCATAAAGGTTTTGTCCAAAAACGGTACCCGGGCTTCAATACCCCAGGCCGACATCGCCTTGTTGGCGCGGTTGCAGTCAAACATATGCAGGCGGCTGATTTTGCGTAAGGTTTCCTCGTGGAACTCTTTGGCATTTGGCGCCTTATGGAAGTACAGGTAACCACCGAAGATTTCATCCGAGCCTTCGCCCGATAGCACCATCTTAATGCCCATGGCTTTGATCTTACGGGCCATCAGGTACATCGGGGTCGAAGCCCGGATGGTGGTGACATCGTAGGTTTCCAGGAAGTAGATCACATCGCGGATCGCATCCATGCCTTCTTGCACAGTAAAGTGCACATTGTGGTGCACGGTACCAATGGCATCAGCGACTTTTTGCGCTGCCACCAGATCCGGCGAGCCAGGCAGACCAACGGCAAAGGAATGCAAGCGTGGCCACCAGGCTTCGGTTTGGTCGTCATCTTCCACCCGGCGCTTGGCAAATTGCTGGGCAATGGCAGAAATCAGCGAGGAGTCCAGGCCGCCCGATAACAGCACACCATAAGGCACATCCGACATCAGATGGCTTTTCACACTTTGTTCCAGCGCTTTACGCAGCTCGGCTTCATCGGCCGGGTTGTCTTTCACCGCCTCATAGCTTTGCCAGTCACGCTGATAGTAAGGTTCCAGCTTACCGACCTTGCTGTCAAAAATATGCCCTGGTGGGAACTCTTTGATCTGCTTACACACCGGCACCAAAGCCTTTAGCTCAGAAGCGACAAACAGCTGGCCATGTTCATCGTAGCCGTAATACAGCGGAATAATGCCAATGTGATCACGGGCGATCAGGTAGCGCTCTTGCTCGGCATCGTACAGCACAAAGGCGAACATGCCGTGCAGCTTATCGATAAAATTCACACCATGCTCTAAGTACAGCGGCAGAATCACTTCGCAATCCGATTTGGTTTTGAACGGATACGGCGATACCAGCTCTTTTTCCAGCTGCTTATGATTGTAGATCTCACCATTCACTGCCAGAATGTGATTTCGTTGGTCATTAATCAGAGGTTGGGCACCATTTTCAGTATCTACGATGGCCAGGCGCTCGTGCGCGAGGATGGCATTATTGTCATTCCAGATCCCAGACCAGTCCGGACCACGATGACGTAACAACTTAGATAACTGCAGCGCCTGCTGGCGCAATGCTTTCACATCAGTTTTGATGTCAAGCACCCCAAATATCGAACACATGTTCACCTCTGTAGAATTAAATTAGTTAGCGTTTGGCAGTATGTACGTCTATCCGTACCCCCTGAATGTGCCATGCCCAGTAGAAAATGCAAGTGCTTTTTACGGTTATTCGCAAGTGACCGCAAGCCGTTGGCTTCATGGTAAACTTTCAGGGCAAACGACAATGAAGTGAGCTTATGCAACCGAATCGAATAAAACACCGTTTTAGCCCGCCAACCGATTGGCAAGCGGAGTTGTTTCAAAGCAACCCGATTTTTCAGGACCTGCAGCAGTTATTTCAACCAGCCGGTTGCAGCGACTGGCCTGCGCCAGCCTGGCTTAATTCCTTACGCCGCCAAACCGACTTCTGTTTTGTCGCCAACGAGCTGCTGGAGCAGGATGGCCGGTATTACGAAGACTATATTTATGCAACGCAACAAATTCCTACCCGGGCAGAAAATTGGCATGATTTGTTCGGTGCCTTTATCTGGTGCTTGTTTCCAAACACCAAGGCGCTGCTGAATCAACTGCATATTCAGGAAATAAAGCGGGCAGGGCTTAGCCCACGCACAGAACTGCGCAATAAAATTACCTTGCTGGATGAATGCGGCGTGCTGATTGCTTACACCGCAGGGCAAGAATCCATGGTACAACAACTGCAACAACACCAATGGCAACAAGTGTTCTGCCAGCACCGCTCTTTATGGTGGCAACAAATCCGGCCGGTGGTGTTTGGCCATGCCATCTATGAAATGGCGACTCAGCCGTTTATCGGCCTAACAGCCAAATGCTGGTTTATCGAGGTGCCGGCGGCGTTTTTCAGCTGGCCATTAAAAGCTGCTTACACTTTTCTCGATAATAAGTTACAGCAACAAATTGCCAACCCGGATGTGCTGCTGAATAATGGGCAACTCACCCCTTTACCATTATTGGGGGTGCCTGGCTGGTATCAGGAAAACCAGCAGTCTGATTTTTATCACAATACTAATTACTTCAGACCGAAAAGGAACTAAGGATGATTGAAATAAACCACCTGGCCAAGGCATTCGCCATTGGCAAGGGCTCCAAGCTGTCTGAAAGCGAACAGCAGGATGTGCGCTACAGCAAAAACGCTTTTCTTTCGGTACGGGATGTCAGCTTTCACTGCGACCAGGGCGAAGTGCTGGGCTTGCTTGGCCCCAATGGCGCGGGTAAAACCACAACCTTGCGCATGCTCTCCACCGCCTTAAAACCAGATGGCGGCACGGTGCTGATTAACGGCGTTGATGTACTGAAACAACCACTGAAAGCGCGCCAGCAAATTGGCTTTTTATCCGCGGATACTGGCCTCTATGGCAAGTTAACGGCGTTTGAGAATATTGCTTACTTTGGCCGTTTGCATGGCATGAAAGATGCCGCATTGCGTAGCCGCATCGATGAGCTGTTCACCTTGCTGAATATGCACGACTTTGCCAACCGCCGCGCCGATAATATGTCCACCGGCATGAAACAAAAAACCGCCATTGCGCGGGCTGTGGTGCATAGCCCCAAGGTGGTGATTCTGGATGAGCCGACCACCGGGCTGGATATTATGACGGTACAAACCGTGCTGGACTTTATTCAATCGCTCAAAGCTTTGAAAACCCCGGTCATTTTCTCAACCCATCACCTGGATGAAGTGGCGGCCCTGTGCGATCGGGTGGTGGTGATTGATAAAGGCATCAGCACCTTTTCTGGCAGCATTGAAGCCTTCCGGCAGTGCACCGAAAGTGGCGATCTGCGCGAAGCTTTCTTATCGGTAATCAACCAGCCGGAGACGGCCATGGCACAAGGAGCAGCCTGATGTGGCAAGTGTATTTAAAAGAACTGACCGAATTGATGCGTGACAAGAAAACGCTGATTTTTGTTATTTTACTGCCCATCCTGATTTTTCCGGTGTTGTTTGGCGTGATGGGGCTGGTACTGAGTACCACCACCAGCAAAGCGATGCAGGAAGAACACCGCTACGTGATTGTTAATGCCGAGCAGGCACCGCAGTTTGCCGAAGCGCTGTTTTACCATAAGAATTTTCGCCGTATCGAGTCCGAGCTGACAGACACCCAGCAACTGATTGCAGGGATCCGGGCCGGTGATTTTGATATGGCGCTGGTGATCCCGGCGGATTTTCAGCAGCGTCAGTCAGCGGTCGAGCAGAGCGAGTGGCAGCTGATTTACAACCAGTCCTCGCAGCTGGATTTTATGTTTCAGTACTTCAATGAGCTGATGCGTAAATTTACCGAAGACTTGCAAATGACCAGCCTGAGCCAGTTAGGCGTGGACCCACAGCGGCTGCAAGCCATTTTAAAACCGGTGGAAGTGCGTCGTATCGATACTGCCGACACCCGCGAGAACATCGGTGAGAAAATCGGCGCTTTTATTGCCTATATTCTGATCCCAATTTGCCTGATGGGGGCTTCTTATCCGGCCATTGATATGGGGGCTGGCGAAAAAGAGCGGGGCACTTTGGAAACCTTACTAATTTGCCCGGTTAGCCGCACTGCCATTGTGCTCGGCAAGTTTCTGACGGTCTTAACCACTGGCCTTGCGACGACCCTGATTACGGTGGTCAGTTTAGGGGTCTGGACAGCGCTGATCAGTTCTTTTGCCGGTCTGGATGTGGTGGCCAATGTGATATCGAGCATTTCCGTCACCGATTTGCTGTTGATCTTCCTGATGCTGTTGCCTATCTCCGCAATTTTTGCCTCCCTGTTGCTGGCGATTTCCATTTATGCCAAAACCTTCAAGGAAGCGCAAAATTACATGAGCCCTTTGTCTTTTGTGGTGTTAATGCCGCTGGTTGCTGCGATTTTACCTGGGGTAAACCTGACCACTACCACCGCCATGATCCCACTGACCAATGTGGCACTGGCGATCAAAGAACTGGTAAAAGGCACGGTAGATTACGGCTTATTGATGATGATCTTTGCCTCCACCGTAGTGCTGGCTGGTGCTCTGGTTGCATTTTGTGTGCATTGGTTCCAGCAGGAGAAGGTGTTGTTTCGGTAGTCTCTGCTGCTAACCCCTTCCTGATGAAAGAGGGGGCATGCAGCACTTGCAGAGTAGCATGGCAGCTTTAATCAATAAATACTATTGATAATAATTATTAATTAGATTAGGATCACCAAATCAACTGAGAGGTGATCCTATGTACGTATGTCTGTGCAAAGCTGTGACCGACAAAGCCATTAAGCAACATGTTGCCAATGGTGTGCGCTCGATGCGCGAACTGCGTGCCTGCAGCGGCTTAGGCAGCCAGTGCGGCCAGTGCACCTGTCAGGCCAGTCAAATCCTGCATAATGAAACTTTGCTGCATTCTCAGCAAGATTTTGAGTTAGCTCACGAAGTTGCCTGAATACCAACTCTGTTTTTGATTTAAAATTCTTATTTTTTGCATTTTTATTCTTTTTGTCTGGCGCTGGTTCTCAAATCAGTGCTTTTACGGCATACTGGATGGCATCCATTTGAAACGGAGTTTTTTATGCAGCCTATCCAGCAGGTGGCCATTGTGGGGGGGACCCATGGCAACGAGTTTTCCGGTATTTATTTAATCCGTCAGTACCAGCGTCAGCCCGAATTCCTGCAACGCCAAAGCTTTCATGCCTGGACCTTGTTTGCCAACCCGCAGGCGCACAGCGCCAACAAACGCTACCTGGATGCCGATTTAAACCGCCAGTTCCGCCGCGAAGACCTGGATAACCCGGCGCTTAGTAATTACGAGCAAAGCCGGGCCAAAGTGATTGATGCCGTGCTTGGGCCCAAAGGCAACCCGAAAGTGGACCTGGTGATTGACCTGCACAACACCACCAGCAATATGGGGCCGGTGCTGATCCTGACCCAGGCCGGTGATTTCTACAATCAACTGGCCGGGTACGTCAAAATGAAGATGCCAGAAGCGGTAATCAGCTGTGATGAAGATCATCTGTCAGCTGAAGAACACAAATTGCTCTGCACCACCGGTCGTTATGGCGTGATTGTCGAAGTAGGGCCGCAGCCGCAGTCGGTGCTTAGGCAAGATGTGCTGGAGCAAATGCACAGCATGACCCAACACATCCTGGATTTTGCCGATTTATACAACCGGAAGCAGCTGCCTGAGCTGCCTGCCGAAGTAGAAGCCTACCGCTATTTGCACAGCATCACCTTGCCGGTGAACGAGCAGGGCGAGCGTCTTGGTATGGTGCACAGTCATGTGCAGGACCAGGATTTTAAGCCGATCAAACCGGGTGATCCTATCTTTAAACGGTTCGATGGTAAGGAGCTGCTTTATGAAGGCGAGAGCGAAGTCTATCCAAGCTTTATCAACGAAGCCGCCTATTACGACAACAACCTGGCGATGTCGCTGAATGAGAAAATTACTTTGGTGGTGCCGCCTGTGGCAGGCGACTAGCTGGCTTTGCCAGCGGTCCCTGGCCGCTGCGCGGCGCTCACCAGGCCATCTGGGCGCTCACTGCTGCTTGGCGGCCTCTTGCTCCAACTCTTTGCGAATGGCCGGTAAATCCGGCCGGCACAACAAGTAGGTCAGTGGCCGGGTCACTGCCGGGTACACCACAATCAAGGCTATGGCGTAGGGGATAATACGCCAGTCATTGGCCTCTGCCATCATCAGAAAGAACACAAACAGAATGACCAGTTTGATGATGTTCAGCAGCAATTTTTTAGGTACCGGCAAACGATCGGCGGCAGTGCGCATCACTTGCATCCGCTCGGCAAAGTTCAGCCCTTCAAGTTCTGGAATACGTTGGCTGTTAAAAAACATCTGGCACCTCACTGAAAATAATGGTTGTCATTGTAACAAAGCTGGCAAAGAAAGTCGCTCCAGGCTGGTAAAAGCTGCTTTGAAACCGGTATGATTCATGACTACAAGGCACGGCCATAGTTAGGTCACAAAGAAAGGTTTGCCATGCGTATTTTCGTTACCGGCGGTGCCGGCTTTATTGGCTCGGCGCTGGTGCGTTATCTGATCAACGACACAGCGCATCAGGTACTGAATGTCGACAAACTTACCTATGCCGGTAACCTGGCCTCACTTCAGCACATAGCTGGCCATGCTCGTTATCAGTTTGTGCAGGCCGATGTGTGCGATCAGCCCCGAATGACGCAACTGCTGCAGCAGTTTAAGCCCGATACTATCATGCACCTGGCTGCGGAAAGCCATGTTGATCGCTCCATCGATGGCCCGGCCGCCTTTATCCAAACCAATATTATCGGCACCTACAGCTTGCTGGAAGCAGCCCGCAGTTATTGGCAGGGGCTGGAACCAACGGCCAAAGCGCGCTTTCGGTTTCATCATGTGTCTACCGATGAAGTCTATGGCGATCTGGCGCAGACCGACGCGCTCTTTACCGAGCAGACCCCTTATGCGCCAAGCTCACCCTACTCAGCCAGCAAAGCCAGCTCCGATCACCTGGTACGTGCCTGGCAGCGGACCTATGGCCTGCCGACCTTAATCACCAATTGCTCCAACAATTACGGCCCTTACCACTACCCGGAGAAGCTGATCCCGCTTACCATCTTACATGCCTTGGCTGGCAAGCCGTTGCCGGTGTATGGCAATGGCCAGCAAATCCGCGACTGGCTCTACGTCGAAGACCACGCCAGAGCACTGCTCTGCGTCGCGACACAAGGCAGGGTGGGGGAAACCTACAACATCGGCGGCCACAACGAAAAACAAAACATCGAAGTAGTCAGATCCATCTGTACAATTCTGGAAGAATTGGCCCCCATTCAACATTCAAAACTCAACATTCAACACTACGAAAGTTTACTAACTTTCGTCAAAGACCGTCCCGGTCATGATCGACGCTACGCCATCGATGCCAGTAAAATTGAGCGCGAGCTAGGTTGGGTGCCGCAAGAAACCTTTGAAACAGGTTTGCGAAAAACCGTGCAATGGTACCTGGCCAACGAAGATTGGTGGGGGCCTTTAGCCACAAAACGGCAGTAACTAGCTTGCACAGCGAGCGGTAGTGAGTACCCGGGAGGCGGCTACTAGCTGTTTCAGGACGCTAACTGTTATACTCAAGTTATGACAGTTTGTTAAGAGCAAGATGATGCGACTTTCTGACCATGAGAAACATGTCATTTTGGAGGCTGTGGCAGCAGAAGATGCGACAGCCCGGGTTTATGTATTTGGCTCCCGTGCAGATGAAAACAGTCAGGGAGGAGATATCGATTTGCTTGTTGTTTCCAGCGCCTTCACCCGGCAAAATATTCGCAATACCCGCTGGAAGATCCAGGAAAAACTGGGTGAACAAAAAATTGATATTGTCGCCTCTAAGGATGGTCAGGAAGCTTTTGTCAAACTGATAAAGCCTCAAGCGCAGGAATTAGCATGACCTCTCAGAAAAGCTCATTACAGTATTTTCAGGAATGTCTGGAGCAACTGCACAATGCCAGTCGCTGGTTAGAACGCTCTTACAGTCAATGCGTTGATTTCAGTCTTCAGGGCAAGCTGAGTGAGGAGCAATTTGATGCATTGGAAAATTTAAGCAGTCGTTTTGCCAGAGTCACGGACATCTTGTTCAACAAAACCTACCGTGCGCTTGATCTCGTTGAGCTTATGGAACCAGGTACATTGATCGATACCATCAACAGGGCAGTTAAACGCGGTTTAATCGAAAGCACTGAGCTTGCCAGAACGCTGAAAGATATTCGCAATGAAATCGTTCACGAATACGTGGTAGAAGACTTGCAATCATTACAGCAGGATGTTCTGGCCCATACCACGACTTTGCTGGTTTTGGTTAGCAAGTTAAACCACTATTCCCGAGATAAGTCATTAGTTACCTGCGGCAACGGTCTCTAGCTCGCACAGTGGGCGGTAACGTGGACATTGAATGAAACTACTCATTACCGGCAGCTCAGGCCAGGTTGGTACTGAGCTTAAGCAACAACTGGCCGGGCAGGTGGAACTACTCACCCCCACACGATTGGAGCTGGATTTAGCGAATGAAGTGGCGGTGCAGGCCTATCTGGCGCAGCATCAACCAGCTGTGATCATCAATGCGGCTGCTTTTACGGCGGTCGATTTGGCGGAAACTGAGCAGGCAGCCGCCATGGCGCTCAATGCCCACTTGCCAGAGCTGCTGGCGCGTTATTGCGCTGCCCATGGCGCTTATTTGCTGCATTACTCCACCGATTACGTCTATCCAGGTACCGGCAGCACCCCCTGGCAGGAAGACAGTGTCACCGGCCCGCTGAATGTGTATGGCCACAGCAAGTTGCAAGGTGATCTAGAGGTGCAACAACACTGCCCGACTGCGCTGATTTTTCGCACCAGTTGGGTCTATGCCCGTCAGGGCAAAAACTTTGTGCACACCATTTTGCGCTTGGCACAACAGAAAACCGAACTTCGCATTGTGGTTGACCAAATCGGCGCTCCCACACCGGCCAGTTTGATTACTGCTATCAGTTGCCAGGCACTGTCGCGCTGGCAAGCCGGTACAGCTTTGGCTGGTGGTGTCTATCACCTGGCCCCGCGCGGCAGCTGCAGTTGGTACGATTTTGCGAAGGTTATTGTCAGTGAAGCCATCGCCCAAGGAGTGCCGCTAGCACTGACACCAGCGTCGATTCAGCCAATAGCAAGCAGCGATTACCCAACCCCGGCCAGGCGGCCACTGAATTCACGGCTTAGTGTGGATAAACTGGAGCAGGCCCTTGGCATTCGTTTGCCCGAGTGGCAAGAGGCGTTTCATAACTTATGAAGCGAGCAGTAACTAGCCGTTTCACGGCGGTAACCAGCACCAGGGGTGCAATCACTAACCGCTTCGCAACGGTCACTAACACCAGCACGGCTCCTGCTGTTATAATTCACCCCCAACAGCTAGCAGAGCCCCTGAACACCTATGCACATTCAGCCTTTGGCTATCCCCGATATTGTATTGATGACGCCGAAAGCGCATCAGGATGAGCGGGGCTTTTTTATGGAAAGCTTTAACCAGTGCAGTTTTGCGCAAGCGATCAATGGCCGCTATGGTTTTGTACAGGACAATCACTCCCACTCCAAAAAGCAGGTGTTGCGTGGCTTGCATTACCAGTTCAGGCAACCGCAAGGCAAGTTGATCCGTGTTTTGCAAGGCAGCATTTACGATGTGGTGGTGGACTTACGCCAAAGCTCGGCCACTTTTGGTCAGTGGCTTGGCGTGGAGTTATCCGCAGCAAGCCAGCAGCAGCTTTGGATCCCTCCGGGCTTCGCCCATGGCTTTTTAACCTTAACGGAGAGTTCCGACGTGCTTTATAAAACAACGGATTACTACAGGCCGGAAGATGAGCATTGCATTCGTTGGGACGATAACCATCTGGCCATAGCCTGGCCACTGCAAGGCACGCCGCTGCTGTCGCAAAAAGATCAGCAAGGGGGTTCGTTCAGCCAGGCGCAACTGTTCGACTAATTCAGCTGCCAATCCATGCACTGGTGCATCGGCAACACAGGCTGGTATACTCCAGCCATTGGAACCTTTGTTGCTAACCTCACTCAAATCGACCCTGGGGGGGAGCACCTATTAAGCAGAACAAACAGGACAATCCATGACAGCACATATCGCAGTTTTGGGCGGTGGCAGCTTTGGCACCGTCATTGCCAACATTATGGCCAACAATGGCTTTGAAGTACGGCAATGGTTACGCGATGAAGCCACGGCCAAAAGCATGAACCAACAGCATGAGAACAAACGTTATTTACCGGGGTATCAGCTTTCAGAACAACTGATCGCCAGTACCGATATGCCATGGGTACTGCAAGGCGCAGAAGCCGTCTTTGTGTCCATTCCAAGCAGTAGTTTTCGTCAGGTGGTGCAACAGGCCAAGGCCTGGTTAGTCCCGCAACAGCTACTCATCAGTACCACCAAAGGGGTGGAAGCCAGCACTTTTAAATTGATGAGCCACATTCTGCAAGAAGAGCTGCCAACTGGCCGCATTGGGGTATTAAGTGGGCCAAACCTGGCCAAAGAAATTGCCCAGGGGCACATCACTGCTTCCGTGATCGCAAGCCTGGATAGCGCTTTGTGTGAACGGGTGCAAACCATTCTATGCAGCAAAAGTTTCCGCGCCTATGCCAGCAAAGATATGTTCGGTGTTGAGCTGGGCGGCACCTTAAAAAATATTTATGCCATTGCGGCTGGTTTAAGTGCCGCGCTTGGGGTAGGCGAAAACACCAAAAGCATGCTGATTACCCGCAGCCTGGCTGAAATGAGCCGCTTTGCTGTCGCCAAAGGCGCCAATCCAATGACCTTTCTGGGATTATCCGGTATTGGTGATTTAATCGTAACCTGCACTTCACCGTTAAGCCGTAACTATCGGGTAGGTTTTGCCCTTGGTCAGGGCAAAAGCCTGGACGATGCCGTAGCCGAGCTTGGCGAAGTTGCCGAAGGCGTGAACACCTTAAAAGAAGTGCGGCAACAAGCCATTGAACACGATATCTACATGCCATTAGTGATGGGGTTGTATGACGTGGTGTTTAACCAGGCTCCTGTGAAACAGGTGATTGCCAATATGATGGGCAACCAGCCCAATGTGGATGTGGATTTTGCGACCTAGTTACACGATTGTCTGCTTTCTAAACGGTTGTGTTGCCTTAGTAGCATCAGGAACAAATAAAAGGTAGAATCCTGCGGTTATTTAATGGAATCGCCTACCAAAGTGATGGAGTAATGCGGTGCTAAAACTTATTCAACGTCTCTGTGTTTGTGCCATTCTGGTTGGCGCAGCTGCCCACGCCTCTACCAATATTTCTCCTGCCATGCTGGAGCAGTTTAAGCAGTTACCGCGGGCCGAGCAAGAACGCCTGGCCAGGGAGCATGGTGTGGATCTGCAGCAACTGCAGCGCCAGTCCGGCTCTGCTGCATCGCAAACCCAGCGCCCAACGCCGTTGCAGCAGCAACAGCGTCAGCTGCAGGACGACGACAAGGATCCTCAGGCAGATGCAGTGACCAAACCCAAGCGTTTTGGCCTGAACCTGTTTGACTCTGAAGTCAGCACCTTCGCGCCTGTAGGCAATATTCCGGTCCCCGATAGTTACCGGTTAGGCCCGGACGATGAAGTGCTGATCCAACTGTTTGGTAATCGTAATCAGAGTTTACGTATAATGGTAAGCCGGGAGGGGTATCTTTCCATTCCGGATATTGGCCAGGTGCAGGTCGCTGGTTTAGCTTTCTCCCAAGCGCGCGATTTAATTCGTAGTCGGGTGCAGCAAAGCATTATTGGTGTTGAAGCCGCGGTGACTATGGGCTCGCTGCGCACCATCAACATCGTGATTGCCGGTGAGGCCAAGCATCCAGGGTCCTACACCGTATCGGCATTAACCACTGTCACCCAGGCTTTGTTTGTTGCTGGCGGAGTGAGTGATATTGGTGCTTTGCGCACGATCCGGGTAAATCGCGCCGGCAGTACGGTCGCAACCTTTGATTTGTATGATTTGCTGCTACGTGGTGACTCCAGCAACGACATCCATTTGCAAAATGGCGATGTGCTGTTCATTGCACCAGTGCAAGCCCTGGCGGAAGTACGCGGCGAAGTGCGTCGCGCCGCTATTTTTGAAGTAAAGCAAGGCGATACACTAGCCAGTTTGCTGGAAATGGCAGGCGGGGTGCGCGAAGGGGCTTTCCCCAAAGCGGCTGTGTTAGAGCGCTTTAACGAACAGCACTTACGGGACCTGCAAAATATCGATTTAACCCAGTCGCGTGTTCGCAACCAGCCAATTCAGGCGGGGGATGTATTGCGTATCGGGGCTACTTCCCCACGGGTTGCCAACAGCGTAACGGTGGCCGGTGCCGTGGTAAGGCCCGGCCATTTCGCCTGGCGAGATAATTTAAGAGTATCCGATTTACTGCCATCGCTTTGGTCTGCACTGTTAATGACCACAGATCTCGATTACGCATTGATCGTGCGTGAGCGCGATCAGCGCGGCAACATCGAGGTTCGGCAATTCAATCTGGGCAATGCCTTAGAAGCCAAAGGTTCTGGTGCCGATCCTGTGCTGGCACCTCGGGATATTGTGTTGGTGTTTCATCATGGCAACCACAGCTATCAGCGCAGCAAACTTAACGAATTTGTCCGGGAAAGTTTGAGGGAAAGACTGGCATCTGATGAAACCTCGCGTTGGCTGCACACCGAGCAATTAGCCAGTCAGGCATTTGAAGTCCTGCAAACAGACGCACAAGAAGAAAGCCTCACTTATTCCATTGCTGTCTTGAATGAGCAACTTGCCCAGCAACGGCTGGAACAACAGCAAAAAAATATGCAGCAGCAGGCCATGTCCGAAGTTATGGCCGGGTTTTTGGATACGGTATTTAGCAACGAGCAACATCTGGCCAAATCCAAACACCTGACCCGTGCCGAGTTGCTGTACCCTGTGCTGTCGAAAATTCGGCAGCAATCCCGCCATGGTCAACCTGCGCAAATAGTCAGTATTACCGGTGAGGTCAAAGTGCCGGGTGATTACCCACTGGCGGCCAATAGCACCATTAACGAATTAATTGCTGCGGCTGGCGGCCTGAATGACTCCGCCTTTTTGCAGCGGGCAGAGCTCACCAGGCTGAATGCCGGCAGTGCTTCGGCTGCCAGCCAGGTGCAGCATTTCCCTATCGAGTTAAGCCAGCATCTGGCCGGTAGCCAGATGTTTGAACTGCAAAGCCGTGACCGGCTGAATGTATTCTCTATCCCAGAGTGGAACAATACTTTCAGCATCGAGTTAAAGGGAGAAGTCCGCTTCCCTGGCCGCTACAGCATTCAGCAGGGCGAAACCCTGGCCAATGTATTGCAACGGGCCGGTGGCCTTACCCAAAATGCCTTTGCGAAAGGCGCTGTCTTTACCCGCGAGCATATTCGCGAGCGTGAAAGAGCGCACCTAAGCAAAATGGTAGAGCAACTGCGCAGTGAGTTGGCAACCCGTTCCTTATCCACCGAACGAGCGCAAAGCTCACCGCAGGACATGCTCTTAATGCTGCAACAAATCGAAGCACAAAGTACCCTGGGCCGCCTGGTTGTAAACTTGCCTTACATCGTGGCCGAAGATCCAATGGCAGATTTAGCCGTGCAGGATGGTGATGTGCTCTACGTTCCACGCATGGACAGCACCATTGCCATTATGGGCGAAGTGCAGCACGCCAGCACGCATCGGTTCAGTACAGATCTAACCGTAGACGACTACCTGGCAATGGCCGGTGGTTTGCGCCAGCGTGCCGATGGCAAACGGGTGTATGTGATTCGTGCCGATGGCTCCGTAGTACTGCCGCGTAATGGGTGGTTGCGTGGCCGTCGAACCTCATTAGAACCGGGTGACACCATCATTGTACCACTCGATACTGAGTACAAAGATAACCTGACCTTATGGTCACAGGTTACACAGATTTTCTATCAGAGTGCGGTGGCTTTGGCTGCTATCTCGAGGATCTGATGACAGGCGTATCACAGACAACAGCTGGCTTGGTTACACCAAGCCGCGCTGTTGGTATCTACCAGAGGCCGTTATGACAGCCTGGTATTTGCTGCATTGCAAAGCTAAACAGGAAAACCGTGCTGCCCTGCATTTATGCAATCAGGGCTACAGCAGCTATTTGCCGCAGTGGCAAAAAGAAAAGCTGGTAAAAGGTAGTAAAGCAGTGGTCACAGAACCACTTTTCCCAAACTATTTGTTTGTGCAGCTGGATGCAGAACAAGCCAACTTCAATGCCATTCGCAGCACCCGTGGCGTCAATGGCTTTGTCCGTTTTGGTGGTGTTCCAGCTACAGTACCAACGTCGCTTATTGTCAGCATCCGACAGCAGGCAGTACAGCAAAAAGAGCAGCAGCCGTTATTTGAACTCAATAGCCAGGTTGAACTGACAGCAGGCCCTTTGGCAGGGCTTACAGCTATTTATAAAGCCAGTAAAGGCAGCGACAGGGCATTAATTCTGCTAAGCCTGCTTGGCCAAGAACAAGAATTAGAAGTAACACTGCAAGAATTACAGGCAGTGTAGTGCCTTAACTAAGCACTTAACACTTAAAACTCAACACTAATAAAGCACGCGGCACTTTAGGGGCCAAAAACCTAAGGGCGGTAGCGTGCCTAAAGCAACCTTAGAGGGATTGGACCTTGACTAAAGAAGAAACCAAACAAGATTCAAGGCCGCAGGATGACGAAATCGACCTGCGCGAGCTATTTACGGCCATCTGGCAAGGAAAATGGATCATTATAGTGGTGACCTTTGTGTCTGCCATAGGCTCGGTATTTTATGCTTTAAGTTTACCCAATATTTATAAGTCAGAAGTTTTATTAGCGCCTGTTGCGCAAGAGCAGAGTATGCGTATTCCTGGCCAACTTGGTGGCTTAGCAGCCTTGGCTGGGGTTAATCTAGGTGGTGCTAGCGGAACCGATAAAACCACTTTGGCCATAGAGGTATTAAAGAGCCGTGAGTTTATTGGGCGTTTTATCGAAAAATATGATTTGTTTGTACCTGTTATGGCAGCAAGAGGCTGGGATTTATCAACCAACACTCTAATTCTGGATTCAGCCATTTATAACCTGGATACAGCTGAGTGGACACGTGATGTGAAAGTACCTCGCCGTGCGAAACCTAGTGTACTCGAGACACATGAAGAGTTTATGAAGCTTTTAAACATTTCAAGAGATAATTCAACTGGCTTGGTGCGAGTGAGTGTAGAGCACTTCTCACCCTATCTTGCAAAAGAGTGGCTTAAATGGTTGGTTAAAGAAATTAACGAAGAAATGCGACAACGCGAACTGGATGAAGCTGAGCGTAGTATTGCGTACCTTAATGAGCAGGTTTTAAAAACTAATTTAGCAGATGCTCGTACCATGCTGTTTTCGTTGATTGAAGAGCAAACAAAAACGCTCATGTTAGCCAATGTTCGAAACGAATATGTATTTAAGACATTAGATCCAGCGGTAGTAGCAGAGATGAAGGCTAAGCCAGCCCGAGCTCTGATTAGCATTTTAGGTCTGCTTTTGGGTTGTGTTTTAAGTGTTTTTTTTGTGTTAATAGCCTATTTTTATAAGATATGACAATGAAAGTGTTAACCGTATTTGGTACTCGGCCCGAAGCGATTAAAATGGCCCCTCTAGTACATGCCTTAGCATCAGATGAACGTTTTGATGCAAAGGTTTGTGTAACTGCACAGCATCGTGAGATGTTAGACCAGGTATTGGCGTTATTTGATATAACGCCGGATTACGATCTGAATATTATGCAGCCTGGTCAAACGCTCGCGGACATTACAACTGCTATCTTAAAAGGACTTCAGCCGGTTTTAACAGGCTTTAAACCTGATGTTGTTTTAGTACATGGTGATACGACTACTACTTTTGCGGCATCCTTAGCTGCCTATTATCAGCAAATAAAAGTCGGACATGTAGAAGCGGGGCTGCGGACTGGTAATATATATAGTCCTTGGCCGGAAGAAGGAAATCGCAGATTGGCTGGAGTGTTAGCCAACTATCATTTTGCGCCTACTGATACTGCGAAACAAAACCTGTTACGGGAAAATGTTGTAGGTACTAATATTAGTGTTACAGGTAATACGGTTATTGATGCATTATTGTTCGTGAAGGAAAAAATTGAGCATAATGCCGATGTTGCTGATGAACTTGCCAGTCGATATCCATTTCTAAAGCAAGACAAAAAAATGCTATTGGTCACAGGCCACAGACGGGAGAGTTTTGGTAACGGCTTCGAGCGTATTTGCGAAGCTTTACGTCAAATTGCTTTAGAGTACCCCGAATGCCAGATAGTCTACCCTGTGCATCTAAACCCCAATGTACAAGAGCCGGTAAATCGCTTACTTACGAGTTTAAGCAATGTTTTTTTAATTGGGCCACAAGACTACTTGCCCTTTGTCTACTTGATGATGCGATCCCATATTATTCTGACAGATTCTGGAGGTATCCAGGAAGAGGCGCCTTCTTTAGGTAAACCAGTACTGGTGATGCGTGATACCACTGAACGACCTGAAGCAGTAACGTCTGGCACGGTAAAATTGGTGGGTACGGACATTTTGAAAATAAAAGCTGAGGTTTCTGATTTGCTTAGTAACCCTTTGATCTACGCGCAAATGAGCCGTGCTCATAATCCATACGGTGATGGTAAAGCTTGCTTACGAATTCTTGATACTATTTTAGGTTGCTAGGTTATGTTGTTTACTTATGTTTACTCTGGTGAGAATCAATGAAGTATTTGATAACTGGCGGGGCTGGTTTTATTGGTTCTGCTGTCATAAGAAATATTATTAAGTCTACAACAGACTCAGTAATAAATGTTGATAAGCTTACTTATGCTGGTAACTTGCGCTCATTGGCTAGCATTGAGTCCAATTCACGTTATACTTTTGAGTTAGTTGATATATGCGATCCAACTGAGTTAATGCGTGTATTTGATACGCATCAGCCAGATGTTGTTATGCATTTGGCGGCTGAAAGTCATGTAGATCGTTCCATTGATGGCCCTGCTGCTTTTATAGAAACCAATATCGTGGGGACTTATAAATTATTGGAAGTTTCCCGGGACTATTGGAAGTCACTTCCTGAAGCTCGGAAGCATGCATTTAGGTTTCATCATATCTCTACCGATGAAGTTTTTGGCGATTTGAATGGTACGGACGATTTATTCACTGAAAAAACAGCTTATGCACCAAGCAGCCCGTATTCTGCCAGTAAAGCCAGCTCTGATCACTTAGTCCGGGCCTGGCATCGAACCTATGGCCTTCCTGTTATTGTTACCAATTGCTCCAATAACTACGGACCTTACCATTTCCCGGAAAAGCTGATCCCGTTAATGATCTTAAATGCATTAGGTGGTAAGCCTTTACCAGTATACGGTAAAGGTAATCAAGTGCGTGACTGGCTTTATGTTGAAGATCATGCCCGTGCTCTGTACAAGGTGGTTACAGAAGGTAAAATTGGTGAAACCTATAATATCGGTGGCCATAACGAAAAGCAGAATATCGAAGTGGTTAAAACTATCTGCTCGATTTTGGAAGAACTAGCACCAATTAAAAACTCAAAACTAAATATTCAAAACTACGAAAGTTTAATAACTTTCGTAAAAGATCGTCCGGGCCATGACTTACGCTACGCCATAGATGCCAGTAAAATTGAGCGAGAGTTAGGCTGGAAGCCTGAGGAAACCTTTGAGTCTGGTTTACGCAAAACAGTGCAGTGGTATTTAGATAACAAAGACTGGTGGCAGGCAGTACTAGATGGCAGTTATAAACTAGAGCGATTAGGGGAGGGAGCTTAATCATGAAGGGAATTGTACTTGCTGGTGGCTCAGGCACACGTTTATACCCAATTACTCGCGGGGTTTCTAAGCAGCTATTGCCTGTTTATGACAAACCAATGATTTATTACCCGTTATCAGTATTGATGTTGGCCGGTATCCGCGACATTCTGATCATTACTACACCAGAAGATCAGGCTGCATTTCAGCGCCTCTTAGGTGATGGTGCTGATTTTGGTATTAACCTTTGCTACGCTATCCAACCAAGCCCGGATGGCCTAGCGCAGGCCTTTATCATTGGTGAGCGCTTCATCGGGAATGATAGTGTTTGCCTTGTCCTCGGTGATAACATTTTTTATGGCCAAGGTTTTAGCCCAAAGTTAAAACAAGCTGCTTCAAGAGGAGTCGGAGCAACGGTTTTCGGTTATGAGGTCAAAGATCCTGAACGTTTCGGTGTGGTTGAGTTTGGGCAAGATAAAAAAGCTCTATCGATTGAAGAAAAGCCAACCAAGCCAAAGTCTAACTTTGCAGTGACTGGTTTATACTTCTATGACAACGACGTTATAAACATTGCTAAAAGCATTAATCCGTCAGCTCGAGGTGAATTGGAAATAACCTGTATCAACCAAGAATATTTAAATAATGAAAGGTTGCATGTAGAGTTATTAGGACGTGGCTTTGCGTGGCTTGATACTGGAACATATGACAGCCTTAACGATGCCGCACAGTTTGTGCAAACGATAGAGCACAGGCAAGGGTTCAAAATAGCTTGCTTGGAAGAAATTGCACTTTATAACGGCTGGCTTTCAAAAGAAAACATTTTCAAATTTGGTAGTTCAATGAGTAAAAACTCTTACGGTCAGTACCTTTTGTCTTTGGTAAATAATTAATATGTCGTTGATTAAACTAATTGAACTACCATATTTAGGAGATTCTCGAGGTGAGCTTGTGTCTGTTGAATCAAGACGCACAATACCCTTTGAAATCAATCGTGTATACTATATTTTCGGGACGAATAAAGGAATATCAAGGGGTTTTCATGCTCACAAAAACTTGAAGCAGTTAGCTGTGTGCGTGTCAGGAAAATGCCGTTTTGAATTAGACAATGGCTTTGAGCGTGAATCAGTGTGGTTAGATAGTCCTAGCTCTGGACTAGTCATCGGTGACATGATATGGCGAGAAATGCATGATTTTTCAGCGGATTGTGTGTTGATGGTTTTAGCCAGTGAGTACTATGATGAGCATGATTATATTAGAAGTTATGCTGAGTTTAAAAAGTTGGTGGGCAGCTGATGTATATTCATCCGTTAAGTGATGTCCAATCCAAAAATATTGGTGAAGGATCGAGAGTATGGCAATTCGCAGTTATTTTGTCTAAAGCCACACTTGGAATAAACTGTAATATTTGTGCTCATACACTGATTGAAAATGATGTTGTGGTAGGAGATAACGTTACAGTCAAATCAGGTGTCTTTCTATGGGATGGCATTACTATCGAGGATAATGTCTTCATAGGACCTAATGCTACTTTTACTAACGACAAAAAACCTCGTTCTAAGGTTTATCCTGAAAGTTACGCTAGGACAATTGTCAAGCAGGGTGCTTCTATAGGTGCTAATGCAACTATTCTACCTGGCGTAAATATTGGGATTAAAGCAATGGTAGGAGCTGGTGCTGTAGTTGTTGAATCAGTACCTGATTATGCAGTAGTCGTTGGCAACCCAGCTAAAATCATTAAATATATACAGGAATAACATGATCCCTTTTCTAGACTTGAAAGCTATTAATAATCAATATGCTGCTGAGTTAAAGTCTGCCGTATTAAGAGTAATCGATTCCGGTTGGTATATTCACGGTGCTGAGGTAACAAATTTTGAGCAAAAATTTGCTGCGTACTGTGGAACTAAACACTGCATTGGTGTGGCTAATGGGCTAGATGCACTTATCTTAGTTCTCAGAGCATGGAAGGAGTTAGGCCTGCTAAAGGAAGGGGATGAAGTCATTGTTCCTGCCAACACTTATATTGCAAGTATTTTAGCAATAACGGAAAATCGTCTCAAACCTGTGCTAGTCGAGCCTGAGAATAGTACGTTTAATATTAATCCTGAAGATATAATAAGGGCAATCACTAAAAAAACTAGGGTTATTTTGGCTGTACACCTTTACGGCAAATTGGCTGATATGCACAAAATAATGATTATTGCAAAAGAGCATAATCTTCTAGTGTTGGAAGATTCTGCGCAAGCTCATGGTGCTGAGGTTGAAGGAAGAAAAGCTGGGGGCTTAGGACATGCCTCGGGCTTTAGTTTTTATCCAGGCAAAAACTTAGGTGCGCTTGGCGATGCAGGTGCTGTAACAACTAATGATGACGAGCTTGCTCAGACGATACGTGCACTAAGTAATTATGGAAGCCATAGAAAATATGAAAATCTTTATCAGGGACTTAATAGTCGTTTGGATGAAATACAGGCTGCCTTCCTGAATGTAAAGCTAAGTCATTTAGATGTCGAAATAGCAAGACGCCGAGAAATCGCTATTGCTTATGCTAATGGCATAAAAAACCTAGAAATTAGCTTACCTATAAGTGCTGGGTTGAGTGAAGCAGATATATCTAATCATGTTTTTCATTTATTTGTGGTTCGTACAAAAAATCGTTTAGGTTTACAACAGCATTTATCAGATGCTGGCATTCAGACTGTAATTCATTACCCGATACCGCCGCATAAGCAGAAAGCATATTGCTTATTTTCGCATATGGTCATGCCGATTACAGAGGCTATTCACGATGAAGTGTTGTCATTACCCATAAGTCCAACACTAACCAATGAAGATGTTGAAAAAGTAATAGAAACCATCAACAGTTTTACAGGTTGAAATGCTTAACTATATTAAAAAATTAATTCCTACTTCTCTAAAGAAGTCCTTAAAAACAGTCAAGTTAAAAATCCTAGATGCGCCTCGAAAACGGAGGTTGTATACTGCGATGCGTTTGAAGCATTCTCAATTAGTAGAGTCTATTAAACACAAAAAAAAAATCAAAGTAGTTTTTCTTGCAATTCATAAAAGTGTTTGGAAAGTTGATCCTGTGTTTCAGAAAATGCTTGCAGAGCCTTCTTTTGAGCCGTTGATACTTGTGTGTCCTTATACAGCCTTTGGTCTGGAACGTATGAAACAGGATATGCATGAAGCAATAAGTTATTTTGAAGGGAAGGGCTATCCATTAATCTCATCATACTCAGAGAATGAGCAGCGTTGGCTAGAGCTACACGAGATAAATCCTGATATTGTTTTTTTTACAAATCCACATAATTTAACTCGTAAAGAATATTATGAGGATGCTTATATAAACTACCTAACTTGTTATGTTCCATATTACTTCATGGCGACCAACCATGTTGGCCCTTTAAAACAACTCTATAGTAGCGACTTTCTGATATCTCAATGGAAGATATTCTGGCCACATAAAGTTTCTTACGATGAATCATTGAAAAACTCAGTTGTTGGTGGTGACAATGGATATGTAATAGGTTATCCGGGAGTTGAAAAAGTTATTCAAGATATGAAGATTTGTCCGGTAGATTTAAGTCGTCATGCCTGGAAACGCAAATCAGGAAAAAAAATAATTTATGCACCTCATCACTCTATATCTGACAAAAAAGAGCAATCGATTTCAACATTTCTAGAGTTTGGCGAGAAAATTAAAGATCTCGCTTGTTATTTCAAAGACACAATATCTTGGTCTTTTAAGCCTCACCCTATTTTACGATCGAAGTTATATCAACATCCCGATTGGGGGAGAGAGAAAACCGATAAGTACTATGAATTTTGGATTGAGAGTGAATTTTCACAATATGATGACGGTGAATATGATGATTTATTTGTTCAATCAGATGCAATAATTCATGACTCTAGCTCCTTTTTAGTTGAGTACGCATTTACAGGTAAGCCTAGGTTATTTCTAGCTATTGGTAATTCAAGCGGGTTGGTTAATGAGTTTGGCAAAGAGTTCTTAGAGGAATATGAAAAAGCATCTGATATAGAAAGTATAAAATCTTTCATTGAAAGAGTTTCTAAGGAAGACATTAGCTGCTCAGCACGAAATAATTACGTTAAAGAGTATCTAGAGTCATTTTACACCGAAAAGAATCCTTCTGATCGCATTTTAGACATATTAAGAGCAGGTATAGCTAGTGGAAAATAAATTTATTATATTAGGTGCGGGTAGACCGTATAGAGGTGACGAACATTCTGCACTTTGTAATACTAGTGATTCCATAAGAGTATTAGATTGGACATTGCAATCCACAAAAAACATTAATCCAGAGTATTATTTCATCACAGGCTATCAAGCGGATAAAATCGAAGGAAGATATCTTGAATTTAATTACTTGTATAATCCATTATGGGAAAGTACAAAAGCAGGCTGGTCTTTATTATTGGGTTTAGACTCAATCAATGACCATGCTTGTTATGTTTCTTATTCAGATATTCTGTTTCACCAAAATACAATTGAAAAATTTGGCAAATCGGTAGGTTTTGATGTTGAGATCGCTGTAGATAGTCATTGGCGTACAAGATATACAGGTCGGTCAGAAACAGATTTGAAACAAAGTGAGAAAGTCTGCGTAGCTGAGGATACTGTTACATTGCTAGGGTCGACTATTCCTGTTGACATAGCTCATGCTGAATTTATTGGTTTAGTGCACTTTTCAACTCGTGCTGTAAAGCAACTTAAGGATATGTATCGTGACCAATCAAAGCGACAGTTTCTACAAAAAGCGAGTCTTTCTGACCTTATCGAGTTTCTTAGACTTACGGGCCTTAGTATTAAAGCAATAGATGTTCTTGGTGATTGGGCTCAACTTAATGAGCCAGCAGATTTAGCACGATTTGTATTAGGTACCAAAGCTCAAACATTATACCGTCTTCGCGGCATGGTAAAAAAAAGTGTAATTGAAGATCAGGTGAGTTTTACAACGGCTGATTGGTT
>ERZ869909.508-NODE-508-length-44515-cov-4.741888_pt1 | contig 44515 bp, 33 predicted proteins | sample MGYA00520892_ERZ869909 | MGnify/ENA primary metagenome ERZ869909 (study PRJEB32215, sample SAMEA104723947) | bioreactor metagenome | biome: bioreactor; feature: anaerobic bioreactor; material: water | place: China | collected 2015-03-12 ... | reverse complement strand
GTAATGCGTGACATCAGCTTGGCGGTGTAGCCAGACTCAGTTAAGGCGATGATGGCTTTAATACCAGGCAAGTGATTGGCGGCATACATCGCGGACATGGCAATGGTTTCACTGACATCACCAAAGGTTTCCTCCATCCGGTGTTTGGACACCTTGATGCTGGGGTGTTTCTCTGCCCCAATACAAACGCGCGCCATCGCATCGACGGTTTCCGTCGGGTAAGAGCCGGCTGCCGTTTCTGCCGAGAGCATCACCGCATCGGTACCATCCAAAACCGCATTAGCAACATCCATGACTTCTGCCCTGGTGGGCATCGGACTTTCAATCATCGACTCCATCATCTGGGTGGCAGTGATCACAATGCGATTGAGTTGACGACTGCGGGCAATGATACGCTTTTGTTGGCCAACCAGTTCTGCATCGCCGATTTCAACGCCCAGATCGCCGCGGGCGACCATCACGGCGTCAGACGCCAGAATGATGTCGTCCAGCGTTTCGTTATCTGCCACAGCTTCAGCGCGCTCAATTTTTGCCATGATACGAGCTTCAGAGCCGGCAGCCAAAGCCAGTTCGCGGGCCAGCCGCAAGTCATCGCCACAGCGTGGGAATGAGACTGCCAGATAGTCAACGTCAATTTCTGCAGCCAGCTTGATGTCTGCTCTGTCTTTGTCGGTCAGGGCTGGAGCCGTTAAGCCGCCCCCCTGACGGTTGATGCCTTTGTTGTTACTCAGCTTACCGGCAACAGTGACTTTGGTGTGTACTTTGCTCCCATCAACGCTTGTTACCTGCAATTGAATACGGCCATCATCCAGCAACAGAATATCGCCAGGCTGAACATCCTGTGGCAGTTCTTTGTAATCAATCCCAACCTGCTCCGCATTACCAGCTCCTTTGGGCAGGTTGGCATCCAATAAAAAGGCCTGGTCTGCCTTTAGGACTACCGAGCCTTCCGCAAACGTAGAGACGCGAATTTTAGGCCCTTGCAGGTCACCTAAAATAGCCACATGCGAGCCAGTTTTGTTGGCCGCAGCGCGTACCATGGCGGCGCGTTGGCGATGATCATCGGCAGAGCCATGAGAGAAATTGAAACGAAAAACTGTGGCGCCTTTGCGGATCAGTTGTTCAATTGCTGCTTCAGTATTGGTAGCCGGGCCTAAGGTCGCGACAATTTTAGTTCTTCTTGGCATCAATTGCTCCTGAATGTGGGAATGAACGAATCCTGACAGTGTAATGTAATTTTATTACAGATTACAGTGCAACTACGAAAATAGTAAGAAAATAAATAACAACAACTGGCAAGCTCTGCTGCCAGTTGTTGCAGCTATTTAAGCTGGGAAGTCTTTCTTCTCAAAGCGGGAACCACGCAAGCTATCTTTAACTTTTTTCAGGTTCTCCCTGAATTTTGAGCCCCGGCGAAGGGTAAAACCAGTTGCCAGGATATCAATCAGCACCAATTGGGCAACCCTGGAGGCCATCGGCATGTACATATCGGTATCTTCCGGCACATCCAATGACAGCACAAGGGTGCATTCCCGGGCCAACGGGCTGTCGTAAGCGGTAATGCCTATCACCGTTGCATCATTCTCGCGGGCAATGGCTGCAATATCACACAGATTTTTGGTCCGGCCGGTGTGGCTGATGCAAACCACGACATCACCTTCTGCACTGTTAATAGCGGACATGCGCTGCATTACGATGTCGTCAAAACAGACCACCGGCACATTAAAACGAAAGAACTTGTTTTGCGCATCATGTGCGACCGATGCCGATGCCCCCAGGCCAAAGAAGGAGATTTTCTTGGCTTGAGTTAACACATCGACGGCACGGTTGATGGTGTTGATATCCACATTGTGGCGGGCGGAGTCCAGTGCTGCCATGGTGGACTCAAAGATTTTTGCTGTGTAGGCTTCCGGGCCATCTTCCTCTTCAACATGGCGGTTCACATAAGGGGTACCGTTGGCGAGACTTTGCGCCAGGTGCAACTTAAAATCCGGAAAGCCTTTGGTATCAAGGCGACGGCAAAAACGGTTGACGGTCGGCTCGCTGACATCCGCCATTTTAGCCAAAGCAGCTATACTGCTATGAATGGTGGTTTGCGGGTTGGCCAGGATAACTTCAGCGACTTTACGCTCAGACTTGCTGAAGTTAGCGACACTGTTGACTATTTTTTCAAGTACATTCATTCCATGCTTCCTGGTTGTGCGACCTTAGCTGTCGTCGAGCCGGTGTAATAGTGGTTGTTATACATCCAAACCCGGTTACAGAAAAGTATTTATTTTACCACAGTTGAACGCTGGAGCCGTTATAAAAGGCACTTACTGGGCGTATAATAGGTTACTTAAGCATGTTTGTAATTAAATTACAATAAGTCGGGTTTACAACGCCGAAATGCTGCGTTAGTATGCGGAGGTTGTTGTAAAATTACATCTTTAGAACGGGACTAAATTATGTCATCAGCAGCAAAAGCCTGTGATCTTCTGTTATTCGGTACCAAGGGCGATCTGGCTCGTCGTAAATTATTGCCAGCGCTGTATCAGCTGGAAAAAGCTGGTTTAATGCATGATGACAGCCGGGTGATTGGTATTGCCAGAGATGAACTGGAACAAACTGCTTATCAACAGCTGGTACGTAAAAATCTGGAAACCTTTATTAAGAAAGAGCCCATCGATGAAGCGGTATGGCAGCGTTTCGAGCAGCGTCTGATTTATGTGCAATTGGATTTAACGGCTGCGGCAGACTACCAGAAACTCTGTGCTGTGGTGGATTGCGACCAACGGATCCCCGTCAGTTATTTTGCCACGCCACCAGCTTTGTTTGCATCGATTTGTGCCGGTTTGCACTCCGCCGGTTTGGCAGCAGAGCCTGCCCGTGTGGTGCTTGAAAAGCCCATTGGCCATGATCTGGAGTCGTCCCGTCAAATCAATGAACAAGTCGCTCAATACTTTCAAGAATGTCAGGTGTATCGCATTGATCACTATTTGGGCAAAGAAACGGTATTAAATTTACTGGCACTTCGATTTGCCAATGCGATTTTTGCTTCCAACTGGGACCACAATGCCATTGATCATGTCCAGATCACCGTGGCTGAAGAGGTGGGCGTGGAAGGGCGCTGGAGCTATTACGACGATGCCGGTCAGATGCGCGATATGGTGCAGAATCATTTGTTGCAAGTGCTTACGCTGATTGCGATGGAGCCGCCAGCACGCCTCGATGCTGATAGCATCCGGGATGAAAAGTTGAAGGTACTGAAAGCGCTACGTCCGATTGATATCAGCAATGTGCATGAAAAAACAGTGCGCGGCCAGTACGCCGGGGGCTATGTGGCCGGCGGCGCTGTGCCAGGTTATCTGGATGAAGAAGGCTCGCGCAATAACAGCAGCACCGAAACCTTTGTCGCCATTAAAGTAGATATCGATAACTGGCGCTGGGCTGGCGTGCCATTTTACTTGCGTACCGGCAAGCGGATGCCGGAAAAGCGCAGTGAAGTAGTGATTAGCTTTAAACCACAGCCGCACAACATTTTCCATGAAACCTACAAACAGTTGCCAGCCAACAAACTGATTATCCGGCTTCAGCCGGACGAGGGGGTTGAGGTACAGGTGATGAATAAGATCCCTGGCCTTGGCGAAAGCATGCAGCTGCGTCAAACCAAGCTGGATCTGAGTTTTGATGAAACCTTCAGCTCTAAGCGGATTGCCGATGCTTATGAGCGCTTGTTGCTCGAAGCCATGCTCGGAAATCAGTATCTGTTTGTGCGCCGTGATGAGGTAGAGCACGCCTGGCGTTGGGTTGATGGCATTTTAGAGGCCTGGAAATCGACCGGTGAGCCACCCAAAAGCTATCAGGCGGGTAGCTGGGGACCGGTTTCCGCCATTTCGCTGTTGGCGCGTGATGACCGCAACTGGGACGAATAGGAGAGATGATGCAATTTCATCGGTTTGAAAACAGCAGTGCACTCAATAGTGATTTTGCCAAGCGTTTAATTGCTTTGCTAAAAGCCGGCATTGCTGAGCGTGGCCATGCTTATTTGGCTGTGTCTGGCGGCCGGACGCCACAAGCATTATTTAGCTATCTGGCCGGCACCGAGCTGCCCTGGTCCAAAGTCACCATTACGCTGGCGGATGATCGCTGGCTGGCACCGGATGCCAAAGACAGCAATGAGCGGCTGGTAAAGTCGGTGTTGCTGCAGGATAAAGCCAGTGCGGCCAACTTTATCAGCCTGGTCACGGATGATGCGCAAGCCGAAGCCGGTGCCGATGCCATTCATCAGCGGCTGGCTGCCATCCCAACTTTTGATGCGGTGATCCTGGGCATGGGGGAGGATGGTCATACCGCCTCGTTATTTCCATGCAGTCAGGAACTGGCTGAAGGCTTGGCGACCAGTAAGGATGCTCTGGCAGTGAACCCGACCACAGCGCCTTATCAGCGGATGTCGTTATCCAAACAGCGTTTGCTAAACACGCGGCACTTGTTTTTGCATTTGGTTGGCGCAGGCAAATTGCCGGTCCTGAATCAGGCCGTGGCTGGCGATGATGAGATGCAGATGCCAGTCCGCGCTTTTTTACACCATCCCTGTGTTGATATCCAGGTGATGTTTGCTACCGAATAGAGGTTATCTATGCACCCTGTCATTCAAAAAGTTACCGATCGGATTGCCGCCCGCAGTGAGCGCAGCCGTGCGGTCTATCTGGCCCGGATTGAAAAGGCCCGCTTAAAAGGCCCACACCGCGGCACCTTATCGTGCGGTAACCTGGCGCATGGTTTTGCTGCCTGTGGCAAGCAGGACAAATCCGATTTACGCAGCCTGACCAAAGCCAATATTGGTATTATTTCCTCTTACAACGATATGTTATCTGCGCATCAGCCGTATGAACATTACCCGGCGTTGATCAAAGCGGCGGCTAATGAAGTCGGCAGTGTTGCCCAGTTTGCCGGTGGCGTGCCTGCGATGTGTGATGGCGTGACTCAGGGCCAGCCTGGTATGGAACTTAGCCTGATGAGCCGCGATATTATCGCGATGGCGGCAGCGGTCGGCTTATCGCACAATATGTTTGATGGCGGTTTGATGCTGGGTATTTGCGATAAGATCGTACCTGGTTTGCTGATAGCCGCTTTTAGCTTTGGTCATTTACCTTTTGTGTTTGTGCCGGCAGGGCCTATGCCTTCCGGTATTCCTAACAAGGAAAAAGCCAGGGTTCGCCAATTGTTTGCTGAGGGCAAGGCAAGCAAAGAAGAGTTGTTGGAGGCGGAGGCTGCATCTTATCATTCAGCGGGTACCTGCACCTTCTATGGCACTGCCAACTCCAATCAGCTGGTGGTAGAAATGATGGGGCTGCACTTGCCGGGCTCTTCTTTCGTTAATCCGGGCACTGAGCTGAGGGATGAACTGACCAAGGCGGCTACCCGTCAGGTCACGCGTTTAACCGATCTGGGGACGGACTACCTGCCAATCGGCAAACTGGTGGATGTCAAATCCATCGTCAATGGTTTGGTAGGCCTGCTTGCGACCGGTGGTTCCACCAACCACACCATGCACCTGATTGCGGTTGCCCGCTCAGCCGGTTTTTTAATTAATTGGGATGATTTTGCTGAGCTTTCCAGTGTCACCCCACTGATCACCCGCATTTACCCAAATGGTCAGGCCGATATCAATCATTTCCAACAGGCTGGCGGCATGGCGTACCTGATCCGTACCTTGCTGGATGACGGCTTGCTGCACGAAGATGTTCAGACGGTCGCTGGCTTTGGTTTGCGGCGTTATACCCAGGTGCCTGTGATGGAGGATGGTAAATTAGTCTGGGTGGATGGGCCGACTGAGTCGTTGGATCCGCAAGTATTAACCTCCGCTGCGACCCCCTTTAAACACCATGGTGGCCTCGAAGTGCTTTCCGGTAACTTAGGACGGGCTGTGATGAAAACCTCCGCATTACGGGAAGGAACGGCGGTGATTACCGCACCAGCCGTGGTGTTTTCAAGTCAGCATGAGCTGGACGCGGCCTTTAAGGCTGGTGAGCTGAATAAAGACTGTGTGGTGGTGGTTCGTTTTCAGGGACCAAAAGCCATTGGCATGCCGGAACTGCATAAATTAACGCCGCCACTCGGTGTGCTGCAAGATCGTGGCTTCAAGGTCGCGCTGGTGACGGATGGGCGCATGTCGGGAGCTTCTGGCAAAGTGCCCGCTGCTATCCATGTCACTCCGGAGGCCATTGAAGGCGGCTTATTGGCCAAAGTGCACAATGGTGATCTGGTGCGGGTTGATGCTGATAAAGGGGTATTGGAGCTGTTGGTCGATAGCAAAGTGCTGGCTGAGCGTCAGGCAGAAAGTATTGACTTATCCGACAGCTATGCCGGCATGGGCCGGGAAATCTTTGGCGGGTTACGGGCTCAGCTGACCGGAGCGGAAGAGGGGGCCTGCGCCTTGTTCTCTACCGAAGACCATCTGGCATCCGATGGAGGCGAGCATGGCTAAAGCGCATTATGCTATTGTCGCCGATATTGGTGGCACCAATGCTCGCTTTAGCCGGGTGAACTTACAGGATCTGAGCCTGGACCAGGTGCAAGTGTATCGTTGCGCTGACTTTGCCACTCTGGCAGATGCACTGCAGCATTATCGGCTCGAGCAGCAGTTACAGACGTTAACTGATGTCGCTATTGCCATTGCTTGTCCGGTGCAGGGCGATCAGGTGCAAATGACCAACTTTCACTGGCAGTTCTCAATCCGTGCCATGCAGCAACAGCTTGAGCTCTCCAGCTTGTTGGTCATGAATGATTTCACTGCCGTTGCTATGAGTTTGCCCGTGGTGCAAGCCGAGTGTGTTCAGATCGGTGGTGGTTGTGCCCAACCCAATCAGCCAATGGCCGTGCTGGGTGCCGGTACCGGTCTGGGAGTTGGCCACTTACTGCCCTTAGCGGAGCAAGGCTATTTGCCGTTACCAGGAGAGGGCGGCCATGTTGATTGGGCTCCTACCAATCCGCAAGAGTGGGCCATTTATCAGTTTTTAAGCGCCAGGTACGGTCATGTTTCACCAGAGCGGTTGTTATCTGGCCCGGGACTGGAAGATCTGTATCTCGCTTTGGCTGATTACCAGCAAAAGTCTGTACAGCCTCTTAGCGCTGCTGCGATTTCTGAGCAAGCGATGGCCGCCAGTAATCCGCTGGCGAGTGAGACCATCGCGCAGTTTTTTGCCAGCCTTGGCAGCATTGCCGGTAATCTGGCACTTACTTTAAGCACCACTGGCGGCGTTTTTATTGGGGGTGGCATTGTTCCAAAGTTGCTCCCACTGCTTGAACAAAGTGAGTTTCGCAGCCGCTTTGAGCAAAAAGGTCGTTTCACTGCGTTTAACCAAGCCATCCCGACCTACGTCATTACTGCAGAGCAACCAGGTCTGACCGGTGCAGCTTTGTATCTTAAACAAACCATTACACAACCAACTCAGGGCGAGTAAGCATTATGGCATTTGAAAATTGGCAATTAGATCCTGCAACCTTGTTTGCGCAGGGCCCTGTAGTTCCGGTGATAGTGATCAATGATTTGGCAGAAGCTGTCCCTATGGCCAAGGCTCTGGTCGCTGGTGGTTTACGGGTGTTGGAAGTGACCTTACGCACACCGGTGGCCATGGAAGCGATTCGGCTTTTGAGCAAAGAAGTTCCCGAAGCCATTGTGGGTGCAGGTACGGTGACCTCGTCACAACAATTGCAGCAGGTCATTGACGCTGGTGCCCGTTTTGCCATTAGCCCCGGTATGACCCGCGAGCTCTTGCAGGCAGGCAAAGACTCTGTGATTCCCTTAATCCCCGGCATAGCCAGTATTTCGGAGTTGATGGAAGGATTGGATCTTGGCTATACGCATTTTAAATTCTTCCCGGCTGAAGCTGCCGGCGGTGTTAAAACACTGAAATCCATTCATGGCCCTTTTTCTGAAGTGCGTTTTTGCCCGACCGGTGGCATCAACGAAAAGAATTTTTTGGAGTATCTGGCACTACCTAATGTGGTCTGTGTTGGCGGCTCCTGGGTGTTGCCAGCCGATGCAATTGCAGCCGGTGATTGGCAAAAAGTGACGCGACTGTGTCAGGATGCGTTGGCACAAGCAGCCAGTCGCTAAGCTTCAGTTATCCTTCCTGCTGGCGCAGGCCTGTTGCGATGGCCTGCGCTGTATTTTTCATCCGAAACAGAAAGTTTTTTTGCATACTTACCCAATAGAAATAGCTCTGAATGGATACAGATGTTTAATTTCTGCTACTTTAGTCGCAATACGGCAATTTATCGCTATTTTCTGGTATTTTGTCCTGATTTTTCGCCAAGTGCTGTGCTACAATGCCGCCGCCTGCAACAGGTAAAAGCGTCCCTTTAATCCGAATGTAAATAAATAGGTCTGGCCATGCAAAGTCTCCGTTGCGTGTCGTGGTTGGCTGGTTTGCTGTGTCTGCTTTTCAGCACACCGGTTTTTGCTGCATCCGCTGCTCCACTCGATTTAACAAGTTCCCTTGTTGGTTTTGTCTGTATTGCCATCTTTGTCGTCGCTTATGTGCTGGTGATGGGCGAAGAAAAGCTGCATATGCGTAAATCCAAGCCGGTGTTGGTTGCTGCCGGTTTAATCTGGATTTTGATTGGCTGGGTGTACATCAGCCGGGATATTCCAGATGTCACGGAAGCAGCTTTTCGCCATAACTTACTGGAATTCGCCGAGCTGATGTTATTTTTGCTGGTAGCGATGACCTACATCAATGCGCTGGAAGAGCGCCGTTTATTTGATGCACTGCGAGCCTGGATGATACGCAAGGGCTTCAGCTATCAGAATCTGTTTTGGATCACCGGTTTCCTCTCCTTCTTTATTTCACCGATTGCCGATAACCTGACCACAGCTTTGCTGATGTGCGCCGTGGTGATGAAGGTGGCTGAGGGCGATAAACGCTTTATCAATCTGTGTTGCGTCAATATTGTGATTGCAGCCAATGCTGGCGGAGCCTTTAGTCCTTTTGGCGATATCACTACGTTGATGGTGTGGCAGGCAGGCCTGGTGCGTATCGACGAGTTCCTGGTGCTGTTTTTGCCGGCCATGGTCAATTACCTGATCCCGGCTGCTGTGATGAGCTTTTTTGTTGAAAAGCGGCAACCATCGGCGGTCTATGAAGAGGTTGAGTTAAAGCGCGGCGCCCTGCGAATCCTGACGTTATTCCTGCTGACTGTTGCCACGGCAGTACTTTGTCATAGCTTGCTGCATTTGCCGCCGGTACTGGGCATGATGATGGGACTCGGTTACTTGCAGTTCTTTGGCTACTTCCTGCGTATGACATTGCCTGGCTCCTTAGCGCGTAAACGGGCGATGGCTGAGCGGGAAGGCGATCAGGAAAAACTGAAACGGCTTGGGGGGGTAGTACCTTTTGATGTCTTCAGCCGGGTTTCCCGGGCTGAGTGGGACACCTTGCTGTTTTTCTATGGCATCGTGATGTGTGTCGGTGGTCTTGGTTTTCTCGGCTATTTAGGCTTGATGTCTGATCTGTTGTACGAGGGCTGGAACCCAACCTCGGCCAATATCCTGTTGGGCATGATCTCTGCGGTGATCGATAACATCCCTGTGATGTTTGCCGTGCTCGCGATGCAACCTGAGATGTCGCATGGCCACTGGTTGTTGATTACGCTAACGGCTGGTGTCGGTGGCAGCTTGCTGTCGATTGGCTCTGCCGCTGGTGTCGCTTTGATGGGGCAGGCGCGAGGTTACTACACCTTCTTTGGCCACCTGAAGTGGGCGCCGGTGATCTTCCTTGGTTATATTGCCAGCATTGCCGTGCATTTGTGGCTGAATGCTGACTTGTTCCACATCTACGATTAAAGCCAACAGGCAGCAGCCAGGCTGCTGCCTGATTTTCTGGTTTGCCGCTATCGCGGGGGCATCACTAATCTGTTATTCTCATTCAAATTTCATCATTTGCCAGCCAAAAGACTATACTTACCCAACAGCTGGCCAACCATTGCCGGAACTTGTCTGATGAACGCTCTACAGTACGCCGAAAATGTCACCGAAGTGTTTGTGTTCCCTGATGCTTACCTAAGGGTAAAGCAGTTGCTCGAGTCAGAGCGTGCCGATATGGACGAGGTAGCTGAAGTGATTCAGCTGGATCCATCTCTGGCCAGTAAAATTCTTAAGTTGGCCAATAGTGCTATTTACAATCTGCCTAAAAAAATCGACACCATCAGCAAAGCCCTGGTCGTGCTAGGCGCCGAAACCATCTACAACCTGGTGATAAGCTCGGCGGTGATCAGTGTTTGTGATCAAGTCAGCCACAATGCTATTGATATGGACAGGTTCTGGGAGCAAAGCGTTCATACAGCATTGATTGCCCGGGCTTTAGGCAATAAAGTTGCCCCACGGCAGAGTGAGCAACTCTATGTTTCAGGCTTGCTGCATAATATTGGTGAGCTGGCTCTGTGTCAGTTGGATCCTGAACTTGCCAAAGCCTGCGAACAATACACCGCCGATGAAAAACCCTGGCAGTGTCAGCGCCGTCATTTCGGTTTTACCTATGCTGAGTTAAGTGCTGCGTTGCTAAGGTTATGGCAATTACCAAACTCGATCATTGAACCCATCGCCTTGCAACATCAGCCCGATAAGCACTTACGCCAACCAGCCGTATTGCTGCTAAATATTTCATCCCGGCTGGCTTTGGCGAATGTTCACCCAGAACTGTATAAGCAAACGAATTTACTGGATCCCTTTGTACTGGAAGTTCTGGGCATCATCCAGCCGGATTTACGGGCAGCATTGGATTTTTGCAACAGTGAAGCACTCTACCTACTTTCTGTATTAAACCCTAAAGCTGGTATTTTGTATTAACGGGTTCTGGTTAACAGCATAACACTTAGACACAAGGAACTATCATGGTGCGTTATTCCATCCTAACCGTTTCACTGGCGCTCGTATTGTCAGCTTGCCAACCTGCTCAACAAACCGAACAGCCTGTTGTCATTGAGCTGGCTGAACAACAGCAACAGCACAGTGAGCGCTTGACGCTCTGGTTTGATGAAAAATATGAAGAGCAGCTGCAACAAAGTCCCTTAATGCTGACATTTCTTGGTCGAAAAGATCGCCAATTTGATGTTGATGATATGAGTTTGGCGGCACAAGATGCCCAACTGGCCTGGAAAGCGGCTAGCGTAGCAGAGCTTACCAGCCGCTTTGACCGCGATTTACTGACCGATGAAGCCAAAACCTCTTATGATTTATGGCTGCATCAATACCAGCAAATGAGAGCGTCGGCAGATTTTCGTCATCACAACTATCTGTTCAATCAGATGCAGGGCTTGCACAGCATGTTACCGCAAATCATGATCAGCTTTCATCAGGTGGAAAGCAAAGAAGACATGCAAGCGTACATAGCGCGCCTTGAAGGGATCAGTGTGGCCCTGCTGCAATTGCTGGAGCAAGCTCAGCAATTTACCGAGCAGGGCATTCGGCCGCCCCGTTTTGCCTACGAGGGGGTGATCGAGCAGGTCGAAAACCTGTTGCGTGGCCAACCGTTTGAACTGGAGTCGGAGCAGGTGGCGCCGCTATGGCAAAATGCCCAGCAAAAGATCAGTCAGTTGCAACAGCAGCAATTGCTGAATGAGGAAGAAGTCAGTAGCTTGCAGCAGCAAGCCAGATCAGCATTAACCGGCTACTTTCAGCCTGCGTACCAAAAGCTGCTTGACTGGTTGCAGCAGGAGGTGGCATTGGCTGCGGTCAATCCTACCGGTGTCTCTAGCCATCCGAATGGTCGAGCTTACTACAACCATATGCTGCAGCTTTCAACCACGACCGATATGACCGCCGATGAAATCCATCAGTTGGGGCTGCAAGAGGTGGCACGTTTAACGGCAGAGATGGAAGCCATTCGACGGCAGGTTGCCTTTGATGGTGATTTGCAGCAGTTTTTTGAGTTTATTCGCACCGACGATCGCTTTTTCTATCCGGACACTGATGAAGGCCGGCAGGCCTACATCGACGACTCGGTCGCGTTTCTGGCTTTTATCAATCAGCAACTGCCGGATTATTTTGGTGTACTGCCTAAAGCCGATTTGGTGGTCAAACGGGTGGAACCATTTCGGGAGCAGCCTGGTGCTGCGCAGCACTATTTCCCCGGCACACCAGATGGCAGCCGGCCAGGGGTGTACTACGCTCATTTATCCGATATGCGCGCTATGCCAAAAAATGAAATGGAAGCCATTGCTTACCATGAGGGCAACCCTGGTCATCATATGCAAATATCCATTGCGCAAGAGCTGACGGATATTCCCCGCTTCCGTACTCAGGCCAACTTTACGGTGTATTCGGAGGGCTGGGCGCTGTATTCCGAATTGCTGGCCAAAGAAATGGGCGCTTATCAGGACCCCTACTCGGATTTTGGCCGTTTGGTCACCGAAATGTGGCGGGCTGTGCGCCTGGTGGTCGATACCGGGCTGCATGCCAAAGGCTGGACAGAAGAAGATGCGATTGCCTATTTTCAGCAGCATACTCCAATCCCGCTGGAAGCGGTTCGCTCAGAAGTGCGCCGCTATCTGGTGATGCCAGGGCAGGCCACTGCCTATAAAATTGGTATGATCCGAATTCAGCAGCTTCGGGCTCAGGCTGAGGAGGCTTTGGGGGAGCGCTTTGATATTCGCCAATTCCATGACACCGTATTAGGTGGTGGCGCCTTGCCGCTTGATCTGCTGCAGCGTCGTGTTGAAGCCTGGGTTGCAAGTCAGCAACCTGAATGATTTTTTGCCTGTCCCAATCACTTGGGGCAGGCGCTTTCACATTGAGTAGTGCATGGAAGGAACACCAAAACAACCCTCCAATCTTTCCTTATTGCTGCAAAGCTTGTTGCAAGAGGCCCGGCAATTACCGGAACAAGGTAAGGTTGCTGATTACATTCCGGCCCTGGCTGCGGTAGAGCCTGAGCAAACGGCTATAGCAGTCGCTACGCTGGATGGTGAGTTGCACACTGCCGGTGATGCCAGCCAGTGTTTCTCCATCCAAAGTGTATCGAAAATTTATGGCCTGGTCCTGGCCATGAACCGGCTGGGTGATGATGTCTGGCAACGGGTGCATATGGAACCTTCCGGCCAGCCGTTTAACTCCATTGTGCAGCTGGAATGGGAGCATGGCATTCCGCGTAATCCCTTTATCAACGCAGGTGCCATTGTGGTAGCAGATATGCTGGTATCGCACTACTCAGCCAGCAAAGCCGCCTTATTAAACTTTATTCGTAAATTGGCTGGCACTGAGCAGATCTGGGCCGATAGCATCGTCTATCAGTCGGAAAAGGAGCATGGCAACCGCAATGCTGCCTTGGCTTATTTGATGAAAAGCTTTGGTAATATTGAAGCGGAAGTGCCGCAGGTGCTGGATCATTACTTTTATCAGTGTTCGGTGCAAATGAGCTGTGAGCAGCTGGCGCGTAGCCTGGTGTTTCTGGCCAATCGTGGCCAGGATCCCTGGACTGAGCAGATGATTTGCAGTCGTCGTGATGCCCACAGAGTCAATGCTATCTTATCCACCAGCGGCATGTACGATCAGTCAGGAGAGTTTGCTTTTACGGTGGGGTTACCAGCCAAAAGCGGCGTCGGTGGGGGCATTGCTGCCATTGTGCCAAATTACGGCGTGATAGCGGCCTGGAGCCCCCGCTTAAACAGCTTTGGCAACTCCTGTCGTGCTATGTACATGGTAACCCGGCTGGCTGAACAACTCGGCTTGTCGGTGTATTGAAAAACGGGCCCTTAGGCCCGTTTTGCTTACTCAGTGTCTTCATAGCCCCAGGGCGTTGGTGGCAAGTCGACTGGCTTGGTGAGATCGAAATCAACCCGAAGTTCCCGTCCTTCCCGCGTTAGGCGGTAGGCAAAAAACTCCCCGGGATAGATGTACATGTGCCAGGTATTCCACAAGGATTGCGGTTGACGGCGGCGAATAAAGTCGTGTTTGGAAAAGTCATCGGCCGGAAAGGACTGCGCATGCGGCCAACCTGCATCCACCGTGTGACCGCCATACATGGTGGCATTGTCTGGCACACCTTCTTCAGTACGGTGATCGTGCTTCAGTTGAATACCAGAGCCGGTTTTGGTCAGGATCCAGGTGCGGGAGTGGTTGTCACCGATATGAAAGGGAATTTCCAGCCGATCAGCGCTGCAACGACGGACATGCATCACCAGGTGGTTCTCGGTAAAGGTTTCAACACCGGTAAAGTTGGCTTCGGTGACCCGGCCTTCAAAGGCCTGACCACAATAGCGGGCGATGTTGTCGAAAAACTGATCCTGGGCCGGGACCGAAACCGTTTGGGCGAATAGCTGGCAGCTACTAGCTGCCAGTGCAAAGCTAACCGCAAGTTGTTTTACCATGAGCAAACATTTCCTTTATAGTTATGGTGTTTGATTGCATGGTACCCAGTCTGAGGCTGAGGTGCAAACTCTGCGTACCTGTTGTGGGTACTTTAAACCAATAGGAAACATGGTTAGGTGATGTCGTCTCCTTTTCGCTTTCGTATTGCCAGCATAAATTTGCTCAACTACATCGAGCCGCCACTTGCCAGCTACGAGTTCGATGCTATCTACACTAAGGCGCAGTGGCAGCAAAAGCAGCAGTGGCTGGAGCAGTTTATTGAGCAACAGCAGCCCGATATTATCGGCTTTCAGGAGGTCTTTAGCTGTGAGGCACTGAAACAACAATTGCTGGCACTGGGTTATCCGTTTTTTGTGGTGGTGCAACAGCCAGAGCTGATAGCCGATTACATTTTTCATAAACCGGTGGTGGCATTGGCGTCGCGCTATGAAGTGAGCTCTTGTGCTGCCCTGGCTGTAGATCATGGGTTACTGAATGCCGCAGGTTTGTCTGGTTTGCAATTTAGCCGTCAACCATTACGCGCAACCGTCCAGTTACCTGGCTTCGGCGCGTTGGATTGTTGTGTGGTGCATTTAAAGTCCAAGCGGCCACAGCTTGAACCGACTTTATTGACTGATGATCATCAGAGTCCGCTGCTGGCAACTTTTGGCCGTTGGGCGTCGACCGTACAGCGGGGGACTGAAGCACAGCTGCTGATGCATGCCCTAGGCAACAGGCGGCAGCAGCACCGGTTGCCACTGGTGTTGATGGGAGATTTGAATGATACACTCAGCGAATCCTCGCCCTTATCGATCCTGATCCAGGCCGGTGAGCTCTGGCAACAGCAGACCATTGCCAGCGAGCTCGATGCATCTGGCTGGAACCCGGTCCGCTTGCACGATGCCTATCTGTTGGCAAACCAACATCAGCTTATACCCACTGCTCGGCCAGCAACTCATTACTATGGTTCCAAGGGTTCGGTGCTGGACTATATCTTGCTATCGGATGAGTTTGATAGCCTGCATCCGACCTGCCGGGCCGATGTGCTCAGTTATCAAACCTTCGACAAACATCTGGTTCGGCCTGATTACAGCACCGATGCCTACAGCAGCGATCATGCCCCGGTGCTGGCACAGTTTCAGGTAAAGTAGTACGCCCATAGTCTAAGTTTCAAATGCAGCATTCTGCAGTACAGTAGCGTAAAGAGTCCTTATAAACGATAAGGACAACGAGCACCGTATGGATGGAGCAGGGCAATGACGAGCTATCAGGCACATTATCAAACGGCCATGGCCGATCCCGAAACTTTCTGGCTGGAGCAGGCAAATACATTGTCCTGGTTTCAACCACCAACTCTGGCTTTAGAACAGTTGTCTGCCAATAGGTACCGCTGGTTTTCTGATGGCAAGCTCAATTGCAGCTATCTGGCGTTGGATCAGCATGTGGCTGCTGGCCGTGGCGAACAGATGGCGCTTATTTATGACTCCCCGGTCACCAATACTCAGCAAAGCTACACCTATCGCCAGCTGTTGCAACAGGTTAAGCAATGCGCCGGAGCTTTGCAGCAGCTTGGCGTTGCTAAGGGCGATCGGGTGGTGATTTATCTGCCGATGATCCCGGAGGCTGTGATTGCCATGCTGGCAGTGGCACGGCTTGGCGCCATTCACTCGGTAGTGTTTGGTGGCTTTGCTGCCCATGAACTGGCGGTACGTATCGACGATGCTTCGCCCAAGGTAATTATCAGTGCCAGCTGCGGTATAGAAGTTAATAAAGTGATTGCCTACAAACCGCTGCTTGATAAAGCGCTGACGCAAGCTTTCCATCAGCCAGCTGCCACCTTAATCGTACAGCGGTCTCAGTTAGTCGCCGAGCTAAAGCCAGGGCGAGATTTTGACTGGCTGCAAGCCTTAGACAATGCCATGCCGGTTGATGCAGTACCGGTAGCCAGCGATCATCCGCTGTATATTTTGTACACATCAGGCACCACCGGTAAACCCAAAGGAGTAGTGCGCGATCATGGTGGCTATGCCGTAGCGCTCAACTACAGCATGGGGGCTATTTACAATGTACAGGCGGGCGATGTGTTTTTTGCAGCATCCGATGTCGGCTGGGTGGTGGGGCACTCCTACATTGTGTATGGCCCATTAATTGCGGGTTGTACCACAGTGCTGTACGAAGGCAAGCCGGTGATGACGCCGGATGCCGGTGCTTTCTGGCGTCTGTGTCAGCAGTATCAAGCCAAGGTGTTGTTTGCCGCGCCAACAGCCTTTCGTGCCATTCGAAAAGACGATCCGGACGCGCAGTTATTGCAAGATTACGATTTGGCTGCGCTTGAATGCATCTTTATGGCCGGCGAGCGGCTGGATCCAGCGACTTACGACTGGACCACGTCCAAAACGGGTAAACCCGTGGTTGACCACTGGTGGCAAACCGAAACCGGCTGGCCGATTTGTGCCAATCTGATGGGCATTGAGCCCTTGCCGGTGAAACCTGGTTCATCTTCGGTGCCGGTGCCTGGTTTTTGCATCGAGGTGCTGGATGACGCGGGGAGGGTACTGCCGGCCAATCAGCAAGGCAACATTGCCATTAAACTGCCGCTGCCGCCAGGCTGCCTGCAAACCATCTGGGGCAATGATGAGCGCTTTGAGGCAGGATACCTGAGCAACTTCCCAGGTTATTACAGCAGTGGTGACGGTGGTTACATTGATGAAGATGGTTATGTCTTTATCATGGGCCGGACCGACGATGTGATCAATGTGGCCGGCCATCGCTTATCGACCGGGGAGATGGAAGAGATCATTGCCCGTCATCCGGCAGTCGCTGAGTGCTGCGTGATAGGCATTGCCGATGCATTAAAAGGCCAATTGCCTTTTGGCCTGGTGATGGTAAAAAATGGCAGCGCCATTTCGCCAGAGCAGCTGGAGCAGGAGCTGATCGCCATGGTGCGGGAAGACATTGGCGCTGTGGCTTGTTTTAAGCAGGCTAAAATTGTGCAAAAACTGCCAAAAACCCGCTCTGGTAAAATTTTACGCAAAGTACTGCGCGAGATAGCAGATGGCAAAACGCCACAAGTTCCATCCACCATCGAAGATCCAAGCTGCCTGGATGAGATCCGCATGCACTTACCCTGAACCTGGTAATTGGCAGTAAGCCTTGAACTGGCTATACTGCCGCAAAATATCAGGGGAGAGCAAGTCCTATGTCGATGGAACTGGATCTGTTTATGGTGATGTTGGGTGGCTCTCATCCAAAAGCCAATACCGAACTGCACGATGTGGTTTTTGTGGCCGGCGAGCAGTTGCAGCAAACCTATCCGCAACTGCGCCAGTTGTGGTTTGGCGAGCCCAAAGGCCTGCATATGGATGCCTGGATGCGGGTACGGGCGGTGGATGGATTTAAAGTGCAGCTGGTGCAAGAACCGGTGCAGCAAGAGTATCAGTTGTTCTTTTTAAATCTTGGGGGCTATCACGATGCGGTCTTTGGCGAAGATCACCGTTATCTACTGGTGGTTGCCAAAGATCGGGCCGACGCTAAGCAAAAAGCCAAAGCCCGACAACTGGCGAGCTGGGACAAACCGCATACCGACCATGTCTTTGCCGTTGATCAGTGCCTTGAAGTACAGCAGGTAGGGGATTGCTTTGTGCAGTTAACCGCCACAGACCAGCCCGATGACCTGCTGTTTCAGAATGTTTACATTGTACTGCCTGCTGCAGATACAGCAGGTTCAGCCTGAGCCGGCTTAGCCGGTTCAATCAGTAAGGCCACTCCACGACCTCGCGGGTCCGCCACTGCGGCCGTGCCAGCTGTGGTACGCTGAATGGCCTGGATGTCGCCAAGGCTCCAGCGCTGCAAATGCAATCGGTAACCCATAGCTGTCAGCTGCTGCTGCACATCGTCGCTCAGTGGCTGATAAGGCTCGATGGCAATTTGATCTTTGGGCAGTAACTGATGGTGAAAACGTGGCGCTGCGACGGCCTCTGCCAGTGACATGCCAAAATCATACAGGTTGGTGATCACCTGAAAAACTGAAGTAAAAATAGTTGAACCGCCTGGCGTACCTATCACCAGGCGCACTTGGTTGTCCTGCACCAAAATGCTTGGGGTCATGGAGGATAACATGCGTTTTCCCGGCTCAATGGCATTGGCATCGCCACCGACCACCCCAAAGGCATTGGGAACACCTGGTTTGATGGCAAAGTCATCCATCTCATTGTTCAGTAAAAAGCCAGCACCACGGACGACGACACCACTGCCAAAATCCAGATTCAGGGTGTAGGTATTGGCCACCGCATTGCCGGCATGATCAACAATGGAAAAATGGGTGGTTTGTGGTGACTCTAATCCGGGCTTGACCTGCTCCGTGGGCGAAATGGCCTCTGGGTTAATTTCACGGGCCCGTTGCGCCAAATAATCTGCTGCCAGTAGCTGTTGCTGCGGTACCTGGGTAAAGGACGGATCGCCGAGATAATCGGCTCGATCGGCAAAAACCCGCTTGGAAATTTCTGCCATTAAATGCACAAAGTGCTTAGAGTTATGGGCCACGCCGGCAAAATCGTGCTGCCGATGCTGCTTTAAGCTTAGTAATTGACTAAGCGCAATGCCACCCGAGCTTGGCGGTGCCACCGTAATAAGATGGTAATCACGCCAGGGGAAAATCAGCGGTTCGCGCCAAAGAGCTTGATAACTGGCTAAATCTTCGGCGCTGATTAAACCAGCACCACGCTGCATTTCAGCCACAATCAGTTCGGCGGTTGTACCCAGGTAAAAGTCGTCTGCGCCCTGTTCGGCAATACGGCGCAGGGTTGCCGCCAGCTCGGGCTGCTGAAACAGCTCTCCGGCACGCATGTCGGCAAAGTAGTCGGCGAAATTGGTTTTGTCCTGATAACGCTCCAGCGCACTGCCGCCATACTGCTGTAGATGATTGGGCACTTCGAAACCTTGTTCAGCCAGCTCAATGGCAGGTTGCAGCAAATCCGCCCAGGGCAGGGAGCCAAAGCGTTGATGTGCCTGCCACATCCCCATCACGGTGCCTGGCACACCGGATGCCAAATGGCCCAACAGGCTAAGATCATCGATCACCTGGCGATCGTCATCCAGGTACATATCACGGCTGGCGGCAAGCGGAGCCGTTTCGCGGTAATCCAGATAATAGGGCTCACCTTCAAACCAAATCACCATAAAGCCACCACCACCGATATTGCCGGCTTCCGGGTAAGTCACCGCCAAACTAAAGGCTGTGGCAATGGCGGCATCGACCGCATTGCCGCCTTGCTGCAAAATCTGCTGTGCAGTTTTGGCGCCATAGGCATCCGGGCTGGCAACGGCGGCAATACCTGTAGGCTGCTCGGCAGCGACAACGGACATCCATGTCAGAGCCGCGGCTAAACTGCACGAAAATAGACCAAGTCGAAGGATTTGCATAAGTAGATTCTCTTTTGTGAAGCCACCAGCTGCCATGCAGTTGGCGGCTTATGCCTGAACAGTAGGCGCGTTCAAGGTCCTGCAAGGAATTATCTTGTGGTAATCCTGATGCCATTGCAAGCCAGAGTGCGATAACAGCGCAGACAAAGATTGAAATCAGGCACAATAATGTATATATTCCGCAAAATATTTGAACCTAAATTTACAGGAGTGTTTTTATGATTACATTTGGACGTGTTGCGCTTTCGGTTGCTTGTGCTGTGGCTCTTAGTGGTTGTGCAGCCACTATGCAAAGCAGTACCTCGGAGCAAAATACCAGCTCTGTCTATACCCAAAGCCCGGGTTCAGTGCTCAGTGAGCATTTGAATGGCTTCCAGCAAATTTCATTGCAGGAGCTTAGCTCAGAGCAACTCAAGATCACTTTTCCGGGTGTGACCAGCTTTGAGTTTGCGGCCAGAGACATCACCGCAGAGCAAAAGCAAGCTCTGGAAACATTGAGCAATGCATTGCATCATATTGATTATCAGGCACTAGAGGTATTGGGACATACCGATAATCGTGGTAATTATGACTACAATCTGCAACTTTCCCGTGAAAGAGCAAAAGCGGTCACTGAATACCTGCTTGGCTTGGGCCTTCAGTCCGATAAGCTGGGTTATCATGGGAAAGGACCAGATGAGCCTATCGCGGATAATAACTCTGCCACTGGTCAGGCGCTGAATCGTCGCATTGAAATCCTGGTTTATCTCTAATAGCTACAAGACGGCAACAACTCAACTTGGTTGTTGCCGTCTACGTTATCTAGCCACTGACACTGACCATTAATTCATTTGCCCGTCGCATCAAGCGCTCTGCATTACGTACCTGGTGTGTTTTAAGTAGTTCGCCAGAGAGCGTCAGGTATTTATCGGCTAATTGCCGCCTTAAGCGAATGTTGAGTTCAAAATCATTCGGCCAAATGGCCGCATACTGCTGCCATTGATCGTAGATTGCATCCACTTCCGCAGTTTCTTCGCTCTGCTCCAGCGCGCTAGTGAGTGCACGAAAGCGATACTGATAAAAAACTTCTGCGGCTGTGTATGGAAATGCCGGCTCACTGCCTTGCTCATGCTGCTCTTGGTAAGCTGCCATAGCATCGATCGCGGATTGCATGTGCAGACCTTGCTCAATAAGTGGTTGAGCCTGCTCTACCGCAAAAAACGCTGCCTGCCCGATGCCGAGCAATTGCTGCAGTTTTGCCGCATTATGTTCATACATCGCCAACTCGAAATCCTGAACAAAAAGCTGCACCGCTTCTTCGTTTGGCTGCGGTTGGTAGTTTGGATCAATCCGCTTTAAGTCTGCCAGCACCTGGTATGGGTTCGTTATCTCAGGATCCCGGCTGTAATTTTGTGCTATTAACATGGTGGTGAGTTGGTTTTGCAGTATCTCAATAGCGCTCTGTTTACTTCGGGCAACCCGGTTGCGAACCGCTGCGAGCTGGTGAGAGTCCGGATAAAGTTGGCTTGCCTGTTCGCTTAAGTGTTCAATTTCAATGTAATTGGGGTAGCGTTCTGACCGATCGCTTAATAAGGTGTCTATTTGTTGCTCAAAATAGCTGATCATGCTTGAGGCATGAAAGTTGAGCAGTCCGGATGAAATGATTGGGTTTTGATCGGTGAGCTTTTCCAGCTCTTCAAGGACTTCAATCGGTTGAAGTTGTACCAAGTTGGCTTGATACGACAACGTTGCCTGATGTGCTGCTAAAGCTTGCTGTAACTCTTGCAGTGAACCTTGCTGCCCCTGGACATAAGATATGCCTGCGGTCAGCATCATCACCCCTGCAGCAGTTGCCAAAAACACAGGCCACACCGGTCGATTTAACTGACGCATTAATTTGCCAACCGAAGCGGTCCTTTGATTGCCATCAAACATCAAGGCGCGGCGAAAGGCTGCCCATTGCAAGAAATTTAAATGGGCCGGCTTACTGGCCTTTTTTTGCTCACGCTGGGCTTTATCGGCAGGTAAACGATGAAATGGGTGCTTACTGGTCAAAAGCTCGTAGGCCAGACAGCCAAAAGAGTAGACATCATCCGATGGCGTGGGCGCATGGCCAGCCAATAGCTCTGCACTGGCATAGGCCGGTGTAAAGCCACTGACCGGTGTCGCCTGTGATTGCTCTTCTGCCGCATAGATATCTACATTGTGCTGTAACTTCTGGGCAACCCCAAAATCAAGCAGTTTCACATGGCCATTTCGATCCAGCATAATATTGGCTGGCTTTAAATCTGCATGCACGATCCCTTGTTGGTGAGCGTACGCAAGGCCAGCGGCAATTTGCTCCAGTAGCTTCTGTGCAAATTTATAGGGCAATCCATTAGGCTTATAGCGGTTGATCACTTGCTCTAAGGTTTCACCATCCAGATATTCCATCACCAGAAAGAAATGCCCTTCGTCTGAACTGACATCAAATAAGCGAATAATATTGGGGTGAGCGAGCTGTTGTGTTTTCCGAGCTTCCTGCAACAGAAGCTGTAGCGCTTCTGGCTGATCGACAAACTGTTTTTGCAACACCTTGATGGCGACAAAAGGCTCAGCAATGCCCGCTTGCTCCAGGAATGTATCCCTTGCCCGGTAAATATGACTGATACCGCCAGAGCCAATTAGCTTCTCGATTTTATAGCGTTGCTGCAGCATGCTGCCGGCTTTGAGGTGGGAGCTGGCAGCTGCGGTGATTTGTTTCGTCGCTGTTGAGATCAACTGGGTTCTATCTGCACCGCTTCCTTGCGAACCATGGGTAGAGTTATCAGTCAGGTTAGACGTAAGATCAGAGCTAATTGATTGATCTTCATTGTTTATATCTTGCTCAGAAGTTGGACTCGTCATGGTTGCATTCATTCCTTGTTGTAAAGCTACGTCGTTCCAAAACAGAACTAACCATAAATTTTACTTAATTATCTACATTCAATCAATTGTTCACCATTAAGTAAATTTGTTATTATGAAGCCAAGTGCGATCGAGAGATCCTAAAATATAGTGTTGCTCGGGCAAAAACCATTGACGGTTCCTGTTTTGATGAGGCTCTTATGACTGCTATTCCAGCACCTACACATTACACTGGTATTTACGTGAATGATGTATGGCAAAACTGCTACTTGCTTAGTAGAGATCTCCTTACATCTTATGATCTTACAGACTCTGAGTGTGTGATGCATTGCCCGCTGCAAGCTGAGTATTTTTTGCGGCAAATAGAACCAGCCATTGCACGTCAGCAAATACTGCTTGATCTTTATCGTTATGCGCAAATGTGTGCTGTCCCCCAAAAGATAGCAGCTCCAGAGCAACTGTTAAAATCTGTAGCTGAAATTGTCTCATCAGGTCAACTGCGCGTGTTTAAACTCAGAGATGGGCATGAACTTTCAGCTTGATAGCATTATTTGCTAATATAAGAGTTTATTAATTAAATTTAAGTTAACTTTATTGTTGATCTTCATCCGTCTCACGGCTATCATTACTCGGTTTTTTTAACAGTGCACAAGTCTGCAACCTTCCGAATGGGAGGCTGATCATTTAAGGAAGAGGTAATCAGAATGTGGCTTGAACTTTCTGTTGTCAGCTATCACCGTTTATCGCCCCGTTTAAAGACCGTGATGCGTTTTGAAGCCAGCGGGGGCTCCATCGGCCGTTCGGAGCAAGCCAGTTGGCAGCTGGCAGATCCGGAGCGAATTGTCTCGGGTCTGCACGCCACTGTTGGATCGGATGCTCAAGGTTTTTACATTGAAGATCTTTCTACCAATGGGCTTTTCATTAACAACGCATCCGATCTGATTGGCAAAGGGAATCGACGCTATTTAAAACAGGGCGACACCTTACTGCTGGGTGACTATGAACTGCAGGTGAGTGCCATTGAACTGCGTCAGAGTACTGGCAATAAGGCTGCTCCTGAGCATGCCTGGCATGACGAGGTTGCCGCTGTTGGTGAGTCACTCTCTGCTGTTTCCTCCCGAGCAGATTTCCATGGTGTGATGATAGCGGAAGCTGACCCGCTTGTTGCATCTGGTTCCCACGATGCTGTTGACTCACAACTGGATGATTTTTTTCATGTACAGCCACTTATACCAGACGATTGGTCCACTGACATCGACCAGCAACCGAGCCCGAATGGGCAGAGCGCAGATCTTGCTTTTTCGGCCGTGACTATCCCGATGGATGGGGTAGCCGCTGGCATGCCAAAGCCGGATGATGCATTCAGTGTTTCGGAGCAGAAAAAAGTCCAGGCATTTTTGCAGGGGTTGCAGTTAACACCTGAACAAATGAAATTACTAAACCAATCTGAGCAAAGCTGGCAATTGTTAGGTGAAGCATTGCGCGCTTCGCTGGATGGCTTAATGGCTATGATGCGAGCCCGCTCCAAAGTCAAAAACACCTTACGGGTGAATCAAACAACCTTTCAAGCCCGGGAAAACAACCCACTGAAGTTTTCTGCCAGCTTTGAGGATGTATTTCACACCTTATTTGCCAGCAGCAACACAGGTTTTTTAACCCCCAAACAGGCCGTTCACTCTGCCTTTCAGGACATGAGTAAACATGAAGTGGCTTTGCTGGATGCCAGTCGAGCAGCGATGCAGGCCATGTTGTCCAGAATATCCCCTGACTCGATTCGCCGCAAAGATGTAGGAAGTGGTGTGCTGGATAAACTAAGCAGCGTGCATGCAAAAGCACGGCACTGGGCAATTTATGAGCTGTACCATCACGAGTTAACTGAACAATTGGCCAAAAACACGCAAAGAGGTTTCAGTGATGACTTTATTGATGCCTACGAACAATCAATCAAATCCGTTGAATAACCCATAAAGGTTCTGTCTATGAAAGTTTTAAGTCACGGCATTGCACTATTGCTATCACTGTTTTTATTGTCTTCATGCCAGGTAATGTATTCTACCTTTCCGCCATCCACCACACTGCACTTCAGAGTGGCAGCTGATTTGAATCCGGATCAGAATGACCGGCCTTCTCCCGTGATAGTCAAAGTGTTTGAACTTGCTTCCAAAACAATTTTTGAGAACCAGGACTTTTTTGCTTTGTACGACGATCCGACAGCTGTGCTCAGAACGGACTTACTCAAGAAAGATGAGTTTGTGTTTGAACCTGGTCAGCAAAGTCAATCCAGGATGGAGTTGCATCCGGCCACTAAAGCGGTCGGTGTCATTGTTGCGTATCGGGATATTGAAAATGCCCGCTGGCGCGCTGTGGTTGATGTAAAACCTACCGGCTACGACAACCAATATGTCTATATTGAGTCTCTTGCGGTGTATATCCGTGAGCATGATACAGCCAGACGGCAACGCTGAAAGCAAGGAGTAGGAAATCTTTATGAGTCAGTTAAATCGTGTTGCCTGGTTGGAGGGGATTTTTTTACGGCCACAGCACTTTCAACAACAAGAGCGTTATTTAAACCACCGGTTGCAGCGCAGTTGTGAATTACTCTCTGCTCATGGTTGGGGACTTGCAGCGCTCGACATTGATCAGAATAAGCTACGTTTTGGCCAGTTTGCAGTGCATTCCCTGGATGCCATTTTACCCGATGGTTACTTATTGGAACTCCCTTTAGTGGATCCTGTCCCTGAGCCTATTGAGGTACCAAAGACCTGTCGTGATGAGCTGATTTATCTGTGTATTGCCATGGATAAAAGCTCTGCTCGAAACATTGCGGAGCATGGCAGTGCGGATATAACCCGTTTTGCTTATCATGATGCCGATGTGATGGACTCCACTCAGGATGATCTTGCGGTCGAAACCATTCAGCTTGCCCAGGTTCGTAGTTTTTTAAAGCGGGAAAGTGAAGAAAGAGGCGGCTTTATCAGTATTCCGTTAGCCAAGGTGAAAGAGGTACTGGAGGAAGGGGAAATAAAACTGGATACCAAGTACATCCCTCCGGTGCTCAGGATCCAAAGCAATCATGTACTATGCAGCTTTCTCGAGGAAGTGCTTGGCATGCTTAAACAGCGGGCAGATGCCTTAGCAGTGCGGATTGGCAAAGGGCAGGGCACGGCCAATTCTATCGCTGACTTTTTGATGCTACAGATGCTGAATCGCTATGAGCCTGATCTCAGGCATTTGCAGCAGAACTCGGCAACGCACCCTGAAACCTTGTATCGAACCATTGTCGCATTAGCCGGCGAGCTAGCAACCTTTACCACCAAAGAAAAGCGGGCTCAGTCTTTTCCTCCTTATCAGCATCAGGACTTAACCACGGTATTTGGAAATCTGCTGGTGTTACTGAACCAGACACTGAGTGTAGTTTTGGAACAGACAGCGCAAGCTTTGCCTCTTCAGATGGGTAAGTTCGGCATCATGGTTTCAGCATTAACCGACAAAGGAATTTTGGATAATGCGCAGTTTATCGTGGCCATTGCGGCAGATGTACCTACCGAAGATATTCGTAAGCACCTGCCCTCAAGGATAAAGATTGGTCCGGTAGAACACATTCGTGAGTTGGTCAATAACCAGCTGCCGGGGATAGCAGTCACAGGTTTACCAGTCGCCCCCAGGCAGGTTCCTTATCATGCTGGCTATCACTACTTCCAGTTAGAAAAAAATAGCATTTACTGGGAGAAGCTAGCAAGCAGTGGTGGGCTTGCCCTTCATATCTCAGGAAATTATCCGGGATTAAAAGTTGAACTTTGGGCTATTAAGTCGTAGTCAGTGCAGACGCAACAGGAAAATTAGTTATGACGGATCGTACAGTGCTTAAACCCAGGCCTGGTGGGCGCAAGCCAGCGAAAGATAGCACGGAACATCAGGCTCAGGCAGCAGCAGTTCATGCTGACCGAACCGTATTGGCCGCTGCTGTTACTCCCTCTCAACAAACAAGCAAGCCAAGGCAGCAGTCCTTACTTATTAGTGATAACCCGCTAATAGAAGAGGCCGGTGACTTGTTCTCTTTGATTGGGCCGATACGAAGCACCGCCTCTCATCCCGATGTGATGGGATTAAAAGGGCATTGCATTGAACTTATTGAGCATTACGAACAACGCTTGAGAGTTCGTGGTGTTGAAAGTGACGCCATTCGCAATGCTCGCTATTGCTTGTGTTCCTTTATTGACGAAGCCGTTTTAAATACCAGCTGGGGCAGCGAAAGCGACTGGGCGGCTTTTAGTCTGTTGTCGAACTTTTATCAGGAAACCTTCGGTGGAGAGTATTTTTTCACCTTATTGGATAGTGCTTTGACCGATCCTAAAGCACACATCCAGTTACTCGAGCTGATGTATCTGTGCTTATCATTTGGCTTTGTCGGTAAAATGCGTGTTGCCGAGCAGGGGTATCAACAACTGAATGCCATTCGTGACCGCGTTTATAAAGCGATCAAAGCAGAACGAGGCGAGCCACCTCGAGAGTTGACACCGGATTGGCATGCATCGGTACTTGCAGTTGAGTCCGGGCAAAAAAGCTTTCCCCTGTGGGTGATGTGCTCGGTAGCCGCTGCTTTGCTCTTGTGTGGTTACATGTACCTCAGTTACTTGATCAATGAGCGCTCGGATGAGGTAAACCGAGCTCTGGTCACCCTGGTTCAACTGCCCGAACAAGGGGATAGCATTACCAGCATCAATAGCAAAGTATCCCAGGAAAGCAGACGGTTATCGTTGCTATTGCAAACAGAAATTAATCGCAACCTGCTGGAAGTGATTGAACTCTCTGACAGGGTGCGCATCCGGGTTGGCAATGATCAATTGTTTTCATCCGGCAGCACCAATATCACGGAAGGGTTCTTACCGGTAGTGCATAAAATTGCCCGCTCCTTGGAAGGATCTGATGGCCGGATCCTAGTGAATGGTTATACCGATGACTTACCGATTTTTTCTACACGCTACCCGTCAAACTGGCATTTATCGCTGGCGCGGGCAAACTCGATGGCGGATGCTTTAGCCGCTGGTGCAGACTTGCATGGTCGGTTATGGCCAGAAGGCCGGGGGGAAGTGGACCCCTTGGTCCCCAACGATACTGTAGAAAACCGTGCGCGTAACCGCAGGGTTGAAATTGATTTATTACCGAACTAAGCAGGAAAGGATGCCTTATTATGCGTTTAAATAGGTTTTGGCAGACATTGGTACGTTACGGCCGCAAAGGCTGGTTGATCACTCTGCTGGGTTTGGCTGCGGTTGCTTTATTGATTTGGTTCGGCGGCCCAATGGTGGCCATTGCTGGGTATGAGCCCTTAGCCTCAGTGAGCGCCCGGATTATTACGTTGTTATTGCTGATCATTTGTTGGGGAGCCTGGTATTACATTCGAGGCATCCGTGAGCGTCAGTCGCACCATCAAGCGGTCGAGGAGTTGCTGAGTAACGAACTTGGTGAGCAGCAAAGCTCGATGGCTCAGCACGACATCACGGTACTGCGTGAACGTATTCAAAAAGCGCTGGATATCTTAAAGCATGCCAGTTTTGGTCAAAGTAAAGACACTTACCACTTACCCTGGTACATGCTCATCGGTCCTCCTGGTTCGGGTAAAACCACAACCTTGCACAATTCCGGTCTTGAGTTCCCACTGCGAGAGCAAATGGGTGTTGACTCGATAGAAGGCATTGGTGGCACCCGCCAGTGCGATTGGTGGTTCACCAATAAAGCGGTTTTTATCGACACTGCGGGGCGCTACACCACCCAGGATAGCCATAATCAACAAGACGCGGGTGCCTGGAAAGGTTTTCTTGGTTTACTACGAAAGTACCGCCCCAAGCGTCCTATCAATGGTGTTATTGTCTTTGCCAGCCTGGCAGAGCTTCTGAAGCAAACCAGAACCGAACGTAACCTGCATGCCAGAGCGATTAAGCAGCGAATTCAAGAGTTGCAAAATCAACTGGGGATGACGTTTCCGGTGTACATGCTGCTGACCAAAGCGGATTTGATTGCAGGCTTTTCTGAGTTTTTTGACGATCTTTCTGCCGAGGAGACGGAGCAAGTATGGGGTATGACGTTCCGCCCTGAACAAGCTTCCAGTGAGCAAGGGGAAATAGCACTTTTTAATAAAGAATTTCACGCCATGCTGAAACGCCTGCAAATGCGATTATTTCATCGATTGCAATACGAGCATGGTGTTGAAAATCGTAGCGCAATATTTGAGTTTCCGCGGCAACTTCGAAGTGCGCAAAGTGCTGCCGATGATTTCTTAAAAGAAATTTTCTCACCCAACCCATTTGAAAAGCCCATCATGTTGCGTGGTATCTATGTCGTTAGTGCAACGCAGCAGGGTATCCCCATTGACCAGATTAGCCCACAACTCAGTCATGATCTGCAACTGGCAGAGCTGCCTAAACGTCAGCTCACAGGGGAAGGCAAGGGCTTCTTTATTAAAAAGCTGTTTGACAGCATTATTGTGCCCGAGCGGGAGCTGGCATCGGTTAATTTGCGGCATCATACCAAAGTCAAATGGTTGCGCCATGGTGCTATGGCGTTTACTGCACTGGGTACCGTGGTCTTATCAACCTTGTGGTTAAAAAGTTACCAATGGAATCTTGGGCTGGTCGCCAAGGTCACCGATGCGGTGAATCAGTATCAGGCCAGCAGTACCTCGCAACTTAGCGTATCGGATGATCTCTACGCATTGAACGAGCGTTTGCAAGTCCTTCGGGCTTTACCTGCAGGTTATGACGGTCACTTGCCTGATGGAGGCCCCAGAGATATGGGCTTGTATCAAGGGGATAAATTAGGGCAGTCGGCTCGCCGAGCCTATCAAAATGCACTGGTTGCAGATTTTGGTCCCTTTCTCGCGAGTGCGATGGCGGATGAAATGCAGTCAAATGCCCGGCATCGGGATTATTTGTACGAAACGTTAAGAAGCTATTTAATGCTTTTTAAGCCTGCTCATTTTGATGCAGAGCATATTCAGGAGTGGTTCCGGCTGTACCTGAACCGTCAGTTGTCTTCAGAGTTGCATGCTGATTTACGTCAGCAGCTTGAACTTCATTTACAGGCTTACTTGCAGAGTGGAGTCAGTGGCTTGGCCTACGACAGTAGTTTGGTAAGCCAGGTGCGCGAAGATCTGATGAATGTACCCTTAGCAGAAAGAGCTTACCAACGTATCAAAACGGAATTGTTGCAAAGTCATATTCCTGACTTTGCGCTCGCGGATGTACTGGGTTCAGACAGTTTGCGTGTAGTTACCCGAAAAAGCGGGCAGTCGTTGCAGCAAGGGATCCCTGGTTTGTTTACTTATCAGGGGTTTCATGGTTTGTTCAATGTGCAAAAGAACCGGATTATTCGCCAGCTTATGGAGGATAGCTGGGTGTATGGTGAAGATGAAACCATCAATGCCAGACAAGTGGATAGCGCCTTGACGACTATGGTCAATCAGAAGTATTACCAGGACTATATTCAGTATTGGCAGGCTTTGCTGCAGGACATCAGCATTGTTTCGTTCGATACGCTGGAGCATGGTTTGTTTGTTACCCGAACACTGAGTGGTCATGAACAACCCATCCAACGAATTATCCAGGCGGTGCAAAGTCAGGTGCAACTCACTGAACAACCCGAGTCTGAAGAAATGCAACTGGCCGCTGATGTTGCCGGGCGCGTTGCACGGACTCAATTTTCATCGCAATACAACCGAATGAGCCGGTTATTACCGGATGAACTGCCAAACCTGAACCGCAATAAGCTACCGGGTCAGGAGGTAGAAGCAACTTTTTCCTCATTACTTTCGATACAAGCGGAGCACTTTGATCACATGGCCAATGTGTTGCGCTCCAACCATGAATTTCTTGAGCAGTTGTACCAGCCGGGCAATATGGCACGCCAGGCGTATATGAACCGACTGCAAAATCGTGATAGCAATCAAATGAATCTGACCTTGCGAAGATTACGTGAAGATATACCTGCGCCATTTAGTGACTGGGTCAGTCAAATCTATGCTGGTAGTTCGGTGTTGATTGCAGAAGGCAGTAAACAGCACATCAATGAAGCGTGGCGTGGCACTGTCCTTACCGAGTTCAACCGATCCATTGCGAATCGTTATCCTATCAATCGGGCCAGTTCCGATGAAATAAAAATAAGAGATTTCGAACGCTTCTTTGGTTATGGCGGCACGCTTGATGAGTTCTTTAATGAGTACTTACGGCCGTTCGTCAATATGCAGCGTGCAGAGTGGAGCTTTAAGCAAGACATTGGGATTAATCCGTCCGTGCTGAGGACTTTTCAGCGTGCTCATCGTATTCGTCAGGCATTTTTTGATGAAGGCAGTCAGAGCATGAACATTGGGTTCAATCTGCGGCCCATTTTTCTTGATCAGCACATTACTCATTTGTTGCTTGAGATCGATGGTCAGTCGTTATCCTACCGTCACGGGCCTCCGCGAAATCAGCATTTCGAGTGGCCAGGCGACAGAAATAGGCAGCAAACCCGTTTGGTTTTTACGCCTGCAAACTCTGGATTGCCTACCAGCCGGAGAATTGAAGGTGAATGGTCCTGGTTTCGCTTCTTAGATGAGCAAACCCGGCTACGCCCTGAAACAAGGCAAGATGGATTGCTGTATGTTTCAGAGCAAAGTAACAAAGCCCAGATTCAGATTCTGCCTGACTCTGTGAATAACCCATTCTGGAACAGTGACCTGGAGGGATTCCGTTGTCCAGTGAATTTGTAAAACCAGGCGCAGGTTTTTGTGGCAAGGTCCCGGTATTAGGGGACTTCTTGCAAGAAGGTCTGAGCATCGAATTTAACGATTGTTGGAATGAGTGGTTACGAGCTGCATTAGCTGTTAGCAAAGAGCAGCTGGGAGCCAGTTGGTTGGATTACTATCTGACCAGTCCGGTATGGCACTTTGCGTTGTCCGGTGGTAGCTGCGGTCCAGAGCCTGTGATTGGTACCATGATCCCGAGTGTGGATAAAGTTGGCCGTCATTACCCGTTGATTTTGGCAAAACCTGTACAACAAAGCCCCATTGTTTGCAGAACACAGTCCGATTGGTGTCAACAGTTTGAAGACTTCATTATGCAAACTTTGGAGGATGACTTTAACTTTCAAAGCTGGCGTGCAGCATTGCTTAAATTTTCCTTTTTTTCGCCAGAAAGCCCTGTGCCATCACACCATTTAGGCCATGCTGAGCAAAAAGGAAACTGGCTTTTGCATGGTGCATTAACGATGGACAGCATGGCATTACTGCACAGTTTGTTGCGGCAAGAGTTTGGGAACTATTGCCTTTGGTGGACGGATGGCTCTGAGCACGTGGATGCGGTGTGCTTAATTTCGAAAGGCATGCCTCTGATTAGTCAATATGCCTCCATGCTGAACGGACAATGGGCTGAGCGTGGTTGGCAAATTAAACCACTCCATGCAAATCGGGAACAGAAACAATGATGTCAGTGACTTCTCATGGACAAAGTCATAAAGGGCTAGTTCGGCAATTGAATGAAGATGCATGTTTGCTATTGCCGGAATATGGTGTTTGGGTAGTCGCAGATGGAATGGGTGGCCATGCAGCCGGTGATGTGGCCAGTCAGTTGGTCATTAGCACGATCCGCGACGAGGTTGTAAAAACTGAGCAAGTTAAGCCTGAAACCATCTGTAGCGCACTGGAACAAGCAAATCAAAAGGTAGTGGAGTATTGCCAGCAGCACAACCAGGGAGAGCTGGGTGGCTCAACGGTTGTTGTCCTGCTGTTTTATCACCAGCAGTACCATGTTTTCTGGTTGGGCGATAGTCGTCTGTATTTATTACGTAACAATGAGTTGCGGCAAGTCACCAGGGATCATAGTCAGGTGAATGAGCTGATCGACCAAGGGCTGATCGCGGCAGAAGAAGCGGAAACGCATGAACTGGCCAATGTGATCACGCGTGCGGTCGGTGTGCAAGGGCAGGTGAGTGTAGCAGCGCTGAGCGGAGCTATTGAAGCAGGTGATCTTTTTCTGCTCTGTACTGATGGCCTGAATAAAGAGCTGTCGGATGACGAGATACAGAGTTACCTGCATCATCATGACATTGAAGCTGCCAACAGAGCTTTGATTCATATGTCTTTGGTTGCTGGAGCCAGAGATAACGTGACCTGTGTTCTGGTCAAGGTAAACAGTCTTCATGCTACTTTCATAACCAATCACTACATTAGTCCCGAGTGTAATAAAACGGTTCCAATATCACTTAAAAAGTAAATTCACGTTAATTAGATATTTTAAATTGAGTTGTCATGGGGTATATTTGTATCTGTGCCAGAAAACTTGTGAATTTTGATGCTAGATTGTGATTTTATAAAGCCAGATTCAATTGCCCGCGAGATCCGCCCGGATGCTCGTTGCGGTACGGATCCACGCTCAGATGTATCACCCGGTTCACGTTATTATCAACTGAAAGATAAGCGTCGTTCACTGCGGGATGCAGAACGTTCAGCATTGATGAGTGATGATGAGTCCGCTCCAATGCTGAGTGAGTGGATGCAATTGGCTGAAGATATTTATGCTGCGCTTAGCTCTGAAGCCAAAGATCTGGAGTATGCCGCATGGTTGATTGAAGCACTGTGCAGGACATCTGGCTTTGCCGGGCTGGCACGCTCCTTTGACTGCGCTCGCGTGTTGATTGAGCAGTTTTGGGATGATTTGTATCCACAACCGGATGAAGATGGCCTGGAAACACGGATTGCGCCTTTGGTTGGTTTGAATGGTTACGAAGGGGATGGTGCTTTAATTTCGCCCATTTTAAGTATTCCACTCGTCATCAGTGCTTCAGACAGTAGTTTTGCTACCTGGCAGTATATCCGTGCCAATGAGCAATCCCGAAAAGAAGAGAGTAAAAAGCCGCGCCCAGAGCTTAGTGTAAACCTGGAGGCTATTGTTCAGATTGTGGCGGAGACACCTGCTGAGCACTTCGTTGCTTTGTTAACTAGCATGGATGAAGCAACTCAGGCTTTTTCAGCGCTTTCAACAGCGATGGATGCGGCCATGCATGGAGTACCACAACCAACCAGCTCAATCTTAAAAGCGATTCAGCAGTGCCGTGATACCGTGCAGTACCTGACTAAAAATAAGTTGGCTGCCTACCATGCCGAGCAAGAAGAGCTGCAGGACGATGTGACGACAGAGGCTGAAACAGCAGAAGGCAACAGCAGCCCAGTCAACAAGCAAGTCCAAACCCGGCAGCAAGTGATTCAGTCGCTGCAAGATGCAGCGGCTTTTTTTCGTAAGACGGAGCCGCATTCCCCCATGTCTTATGCGTTAGAGCAAATTATTCATTGGAGTGGCTTAGCATTACCCGAGCTCTTACAAGAGCTTATTGACGATAACAACAGTCGGAACCAGTTCTTCCGGCTAACCGGTATCAATAAAGGCTCAGGTAGTTAACGGTGGAACACTGCGTTACCTGGCACGTTTATACAGCAAAGGAGAGATGTGATGGAAAGCATTCATAGTAAATTATCCCGGGTTCGTAAACCCAGGGTGCACATTACTTATGATGTCGAAACTGAGGGAGCTGTGGTTCAAAAAGAACTTCCTTTTGTGGTAGGCGTGATGGGTGATTTTGCAGGCCAAAATACAGATGCATTAAAGCCATTGAAAGATCGTCGGTTTGTTCAGGTGGATCGCGATAATTTTGATGATGTGTTGAAGCGAATGAACCCAAAATTGTCGTTTAAAGTTGAGAATAAACTGACAGACGATGGTTCCGAGTTCCAGGTTGATCTGCAGTTCAAGTCTATCCGTGACTTTGAGCCTGCAGCGATTGTTAATCAGGTTGAACCTCTTGAGCGTCTGATGGCCACCCGGAATAAGTTGCGTGATCTGATGACCAAAATAGATCGCTCTGAAGAGCTCGAGAATATCCTGGAGAAAGTTCTGAACAACGAGAGCGATCTGCAGCAGCTGGCCACTGAGCTGGCACCTGAAGAGGAGAAATGATATGAGTACGGAAACTCTGGCACACGCCCATGAAACAACAGAGCAACCTGCAGTATCTTTGCTGGAGCAAGCGATTGGGGCCACTAAGCAAACCGACTCTTCACGGGCAGAGGAACTGTTACGCACCTTAACCGAAGAGGCATTGAAAGGCACCGTCAGCTGGAACAAAAACCTCACAGTAACCTTTAATGAAGCGATCAAGCGCATTGACCAGCTTATTTCCTCACAGCTGGCGGCCATTATGCACAGTGATGGCTTTCAGAAGCTTGAAGGCAGCTGGCGTGGTTTACACCATTTGGTGATGAACTCTGAAACCAGTGCATCGTTAAAAATTCGCATGATCAGCATCAATAAGCGTGAGCTTTACAAAGATTTGAGCAAAGCGGTTGAATTCGATCAAAGTCAAACGTTCAAGAAAGTGTATGAATCTGAATTCGGTACTCCAGGTGGGGAGCCTTATGGTGCTCTGATTGGTGACTATGAATTTACCAATCACCCGGAAGATGTTGAAACATTAACCTATATGTCCAATGTTGCTGCAGCTGGCTTTTGTCCCTTCCTCAGTAGCGCATCACCTGCTTTGTTTGGATTTGACTCCTGGACTGAGTTGTCCAAGCCACGCGATCTGGAAAAAATCTTTGAGTCGCTGGAATACACCAAGTGGCGTTCATTCCGTGAGAGCGAAGACTCCCGTTTTGTTACCCTGACGATGCCGCGTGCATTAGCTCGTTTGCCTTATGGAGCAGCAACCAGCCCGATTGACGAGTTTGGCTACGAAGAGTTTGAAGTCGATCCGGAAAAAGGCGTGGCCGTTACCACCGATCATGATAAGTATTGCTGGATGAATGCTTCTTATGTGCTTGGTACCCGTTTAACGCAAGCTTTCGCAAAATACGGCTTCTGTACTGCCATTCGTGGTGCTGAGGGGGGTGGTAAAGTCGAAGGCTTACCGACCCATGTGTTTTTGAGTGATGATGGCGATCCGGATCTGAAGTGTCCGACTGAGATTGGCATCACAGACCGTCGTGAAGCTGAGCTTGGGAAAATGGGTTTCCTGCCATTATGCCACTATAAAAATACCGACTACGCGGTGTTTTTCGGCGCTCAAACAGCACAAAAGCCTAAAAAATATGGCAGCCCGGAAGCCACCGCTAATGCTGCTATCTCTGCTCGTTTGCCTTACTTAATGGCAACCTCACGTTTTGCTCATTACCTGAAGGTGCTGGCTCGCGACAAAATTGGCAGCTTTATGGAAGCAGAGGATGTTGAGGTCTGGTTAAATCGCTGGATCCTGAACTATGTCAATGCGTCCGAAGGCAGTGGCCAGGATGTGCGGGCTCGCTACCCACTGGCTGATGCCAAGGTACAGGTACGAGAAATACCTGGTCAACCAGGTGCCTACAATGCAGTTGCCTGGCTGCGCCCTTGGCTGCAATTGGAAGAGCTTACCACCTCCTTGCGGCTGGTAGCTAAAATTCCTGAAATGGGGAATTAAGTGAGTCTCGATGGAGCCTGCCAGCAGGCTCCATCGGTTTGATGGATCGTTGCAGAAAAGGAATTTCAATGGGCATAGCAAGTAGTCCATGTTTCTCAGCCATGAAGGTGCAGTATGCTTTTTTCCGCTGAACAACAAATGGATTGTGGTGCTGAAACAACCCTGAGCTTTATTGATGAACAAGTATTTGCTCGTTCATCCGATAATGCCGACCAAGAAAAGCACCGCTTTGAGCAGTCAGCAATGCAAAGCAAGCTGCTGTACTTTCTGCATGAACAAGATCCTGTCGCTGCCGCTACTTATTGGGCAGATCATATTGAGTCGATCAGACCCAGCCGGGTAGAACAGCTTTTGCAGTGCCTGAGCAAAGCCATTGCTGCCATCGATGTGCTCTTAAATGCTCAAGTCAATGCTATTTTACACCATCCGCATCTGCAACAACTGGAAGCCAGCTGGCGGGGTATTCTCTACCTGGTAGAGCAGACAGAACTGCATGACAGGGAGCAAAAAGTCAAAGTGAAACTGCTGCCACTAAGCTGGAGTGAGCTGGGCAGAGATTTAAACAGAGCCATTGATTTTGATCAGAGTGAATTTTTTAAGCTGGTCTATGAAAAAGAATTCGATATGCCCGGTGGTGAGCCTTTTGGGGTCTTGTTGGGAGACTACCAGTTAAGCCATACGAATCGCCCAGGCCAACTGTATCATGACATTGATATTCTAAAAGAAATTTCCAAGGCAAGTGCTGCGGCCTTTGCACCGTTCATCACCGCGGTTGATAGCGCATTTTTCGGAGTGAATGATTTCTCTGAACTTGGTCAGGTGCAAGATATCTCCAGCCAGTTCAAGCAGCCTGAATACATGCGCTGGCAGCAACTAAGGGAGATGGAGGATAGCCGCTTTCTCGGTTTGGTGATGCCACAGGTGTTGATGCGATCCCCATACCGGGACAATGGCAAGCGAAGCGATCAATTCCGTTTTCGTGAACAGCTCACTGCTCCTACCAAAGACTATTTATGGGGCAATGCTGGCTATGCATTTATTGCTGTATTGATCCGTGCATTTTCTGAGTCTGGCTGGTTTGCTCAAATCCGTGGCATGAAACCAGGGCAGTATAATTTTGGTGTGGTTAACGAATTACCACGAAGCTGCTACAGCACGGATCTTCGCCGACGCCAAGCCATGCCAGCAGTCAACCTGCAAATTGGCCACCGTTTCGAGTCTGAGCTGGCGGATAATGGCTTTATCCCGCTGTGTGCCGTGCCTTACAGCGACATCTACGCTTTTTACAGCAATTCATCGGTGCAGCGGGCAAAGCGCTACGATGTGGCCTCGGCCGATGTCAACGCGCGCTTATCGACCATGTTGCAACACATTTTATGTGTATCCAGATTTGCTCATTACATTAAGGTCATCGGCCGTGACAAAGTGGGTGGTTATCAAACAGCGAAAGAGTGTGAGCAAGATCTGCAGCGTTGGCTGTATCAATACACCACAGCTACAGAAGATGCTTCGACTGAGGTACGGGCTCGTCATCCACTGAGAAATGCACAAATTCAGGTAAGGGAAAAGCCCGGTAAGCCGGGTAAATACTATTCCATTATCCAGTTACAACCTCATTTTCAATTGGAGCAAATGCTGACCACCGTCAAATTGGTCGCTGAGTTGTCTCCATCTCAACCGAATAAATCCTAAGGTGCTTGCGATGAAAAAAGTAAAAGAGAGTATTGTTCAGGGTCATTTGCTGGAAGCTAAACAACGTTTGGAAAGCTTGCTAAAAGATGATCCCTTATCCCTTGATTTACGCTCTATCTATGTTGAGCTGCTATGCGTTATTGGCGAACTCGATAAAGCAGATCAGCAGCTCGATATGATGGTGCGGCAACATCCGGATTGCCTGATGGGTGCTGTCAATTTACGCCAATTAATCCGTGCACAAACGGCTCGGCAGGATTTCTATCAGGGCGGCATGACGGCTACCTTGTTTGGCGAGGCAGATGCAAGCTTTGAAGCCTTATTGTCATTGCATCTTGCTCTGCGTGAAGGGGATCTAACAGCAGCACAGCAAGCGGCAGAACAATTGGAGTCTTTGCGTCAGCCTGCCCAATTTGAGTTAAATGGCGACACGGTGCAGGAAGTGCGTGACCTCGACGATAGCCTGGCTGGCTATCTCGAGTTATTAGGCACCGACGGTAAGTTCTATTTGGCTAAGTTCAGCGAGATTGAGTCTCTTGAGCTACAACCGGCAAAGTCCATTATTGACATGGCATGGCGGCGGGTAAACATCTCAATAGTCGATGGTCCTCAGGGAGAGGCTTTCTTGCCAGTTTGCTATATCGCCAGCGATTCAGAATTAAGCCGCCTTGGCCGAGAAACCGACTGGCGCCAGCTCGGAGATCATCTGGTGACCGGGGTTGGTCAGAAGATGCTGTTGGTGGATGAGCAGGCTTTGCCATTAACCCAACTGCGTCAGTGGCATGCTATCAGCGCCGTAAGTCATTGAGCTTGTCATCGTGGTAAAAGTTCGTAACAAGCAACCGCTGCAGCAATCATTGCTGGATCGCTTAATTGACGAAGCTCCGGGCGAGAAAGAGTCAAAACGTGTTCGGCGTGGTTTTGATCTGCGGGCATTGCGGGCCAGTGTTCGCCGGGATTTACAGAACTTATTGAATACGCGCGTGCAATGGAATATTTGGCCGAAAGAGTTTACCGAACTCCCGCAAAGCTTGATGAATTACGGATTGCCGGATTTTTCAGTCATGGTGGTGGACTCTCAGCATGGTCGCGAACAACTGTGCAAAACAGTCGAGCTGGCTATCCGTCGATTTGAACCGCGCTTTGTCGATGTTGAAGTGCTGCCGCTTGAACCGCGCAATGAGGTGGAGCGGGTCGTTCGCTTGCGGATCCAGGCGCTGCTGCACGCAGATCCTGAGCCAGAGCACGTCTTGTTTGACTCCGAGGTTGAACCGGTCAATTTAGGCCTTAGAATTGTGGAATCTGCCTGATGAACGAAGATCTACTGAAGTACTACAATCGGGAGCTCACTTTTATTCGGCGGATGGGCACTGAGTTTGCAGAAAAGTACCCCAAAGTCGCTGGCCGGCTCAGGATCAGTGATGAGCAAGTGGAAGATCCACATGTTTCACGATTAATCGAAGCCTTTGCATTGTTAACGGCGCAAATTCGCCAAAAACTGGATGATAGTTTTCCAGAGTTGACCGACGCCTTGTTGGGGCAGCTATACCCAGATTATCAGGCTCCGATCCCGTCCTTTTCTGTTTTGCAATTAACCTCGCAGAACTTGTCGGACTCCGGCATCACCATTAAGCGGGGAACCGAGTTTAAAACGAAAGTCGATGGCATGAAGCCATGCATGTTTCGCTCCTGTTACGATACCGAAGTATGGCCTATGACCGTTGACCATGCCGAGTACAAAAACAGCCCATTCAATGCTCCCCAGCCACCTGGCAATCAGTCCGCTAAAGCGTTGCTTCGGCTGCAATTAACGACCGAGTTTGATAATACTGCCATCGATGAGCTTGGCGTGGGTAAGTTACGCTTTTACCTCAATGGTCAGCGACATCATGTGTATAGTCTGTATGAAATGTTGAACCGGCAGTTACTGCGGATAGGCATTGCAGCCAAAGAAGCGCCGAATGATGTGTGTTACCTGGCGCCAGAACAATTAAAAGCAGTAGGTTTTGACGATGCTGAGCGTGTTGTGCCATACACGCACCGCAGCTTTACTGGTTATCGACTACTGGTAGAGCAATTTCTGTTTCCAGAGAAGTTTCTGTTTGTAGAGCTTTCAGGCTTAGAGCAAACATGGCCAGAGAAAGCCAGCAGTTGCTATATCTATCTGTATTTCAGCGAGCCCAATGCCGAGCTAGAGCGTCATATCACCAAAGACAGCCTGCTGCTTGGCTGTACCCCAGTATTAAATATTTTTGAACAAAAGCTCGAGCCTATCAATTTTGAGCGCTCGCATTACGAGTACCGGCTTGCCCCGCAATACCTGGATGCGGATATCTGTGAAGTATTGCAGATAGAGCAGGTGCAATTACTCGACTCAGATGGGCAAAAAACATCGGTGCACCCTTACTACAGCCAGGGGCATCCAAACTATGTGCAACAAGAAAACCTGTTTTGGCATAGCCGGCGCGAATTCGCCGATTGGGCCGGTGGCTACAGTGAGGCAGGAACCGAAGTATTTCTTTCGCTGGTAGATAGAAGCTTTCAACACAGTCAGGGCCAAGGCGGACGCAATGATCAAGTGATCCAGGTGACGGCCTTATGCAGCAATCGAAACCTACCGAATCACTTACCATTTGGTGGTGGCGAACCTGGCTTCCAGATCCTTCAGCATGCGGATGTTATCAAGCAAAGTCGATGCTTGTTGGCACCAACGATGCCAATCCGTCCAGCGCTTGGCGATAGTAGTCGCTGGCAGCTGGTGAAACACTTGACCCTGAACTACTTTACTGCCGAGGATGCCGAACAGCGCCTGAAAGAGACACTGCGCTTGTATGATTTTCGTTGTACCCCCGAGTCGAAAGCTTTGATTGATGGTATTCACAAAGTTCAAATTCATCCTGGTACAGCTCGGGTCAATGACAAAGGGCGTGTTGCGGTATGCAGTGGCAGTGAGATCCTCATTGAAATGACGCAAGCTGCTTATGCCGGTAGCAATGTGTTCTTTTTTGCCTCGGTGCTGGATCATTTCTTTGCCCAGTTTGCTGCCGTTAATTCGTATACACGATTAACCATCAAACTAAAAGAGCATGAGCAGCACTATCACACCTGGCCAGCCAGAGTTGGCAATAAGGTGCTGTTATGAGTGTATGGCCTGCCACAATCAACCCGGTGGATATGGATTTCTATCAAGCTGTTTTTGCAATAGAGCAGCAACTGGGAGCAGAGCAAAAGCACTGGCATGGCGTGGGGCGTGACAGCTTTCCACGCGATGAGCTGATTCGGTTTAAAGCGGTGCAAAGCCTCGGCTTTCCGGGGAATGCCATTACAGCAGTTCAGCAACAAGCCAGTCAGGATGCAAGTCTGGCTGCCTTTGAAATGGTAGTAAGTTTTTTTGGCCTTACCGGCCCGAGTGGCGTGTTACCCATCCATTACAGTGAGCTGGTCCTGGAACGTTTAAAGCAAAAAGATCCGACCATGCGTGATTTTTTTGATTTGTTTAATCATCGTTTGATCTCGTTGTTTTACCGGGCTTGGGAAAAGTATCGCTTTGCCTGCCAATACCAGGCGAGGCCCGACAGTATTGACCCCTTTAGTTTTGTACTGCAGCAACTGACCGGCCAGGAAAGCAACCCCTGTCTGTTTTATGGCGGTTTTTACAGCCGCAGTGTACCAAGTGCACAACAGTTAAGTTTGCAACTCAGTCACTTGTTATCCGCTGAGGTTGAGGTCTTACCATTAACCGGTCGTTGGATTCATTTGAGTAGCTCTGAGCAAAGCCGTTTAGCCAGTGTGCAACAACCAGACGGACAATACGGCCAATTGGGCCGTTCCAGCATGCTTGGTAGCAAAGTGTGGGATATCAGCTCAGTAGTGGAACTCTGTATTCAAGCCGAAGCATCCATCATTCAGTCGCTATTACCTGGTAAGCCGGGTTATCTGCGCATGCAGCAACTTCTTAGTCACTATCTGGAGCCGTCCATGCAATGCCGGGTGCGATTAAAAGCCCGGGTTGCTGACTTCCCGGTGGCGAGCCTGAATGGGCGAAGCCAGTTAGGGATGGGGGGCGTGTTAATGGCAGCCGATGCCAGAAACAGTTCTACCACGCATGTCAGCTTCAGGCTTACACGCAAACATGATCATTAAGGTAAATAACTATGTCCAACACCTCTTTGAAAAGCTTGGTTGAAAAGCTCAACCCCGTCTGTCGCCAGGCACTGGAGGCGGCAACGGCACGTTGCCAGTCCCGCAGCCATTTCTCTGTCGAAATTGAGCATTGGCTTGATGCCATGCTGGACATGGAGGCAGGGGATTTGCAGTTAATTTTCTCTGCATTCAGTATCGATCCTGATCAGCTTCGCCAACAGCTGCATCGTGCGTTGGAAGCATTAAAAACAGGCAACAGTAGCTTACCCAGCATCTCTACCAACCTGGTGGGTTTATTGCGTCAAACCTGGCTAAATTGCACCATTGAGTTTGGTGATCAGCAGATCAGAAGTGCTTATTTGCTTTACAGCGCTTTAAAAGATGAGAGCCTGGCCGCTTTGTTATTACGTCGGCTGCCCCTGCTGGAAAAGCTTGATACTGCCCAGCTGCTTGCGGCCTGGCCACAGTTGCAACAGCGTTCTACCGAGCAAGGCAGTTCCGGGCCAACCAGCGCACCAGCAGTCGTAGCGAATGGCAAAACTCCGGCCTTGGATCAATTCACCCAGGATCTAACCGCACAGGCTCGGGCCAACAAGCTCGATCCCATTATCGGCCGTGATTATGAAGTACGGCAAATGATTGACATCCTAACCCGACGTCGTCAGAACAACCCAATACTGACCGGTGAGGCTGGTGTTGGTAAAACGGCCGTGGTTGAAGGGTTAGCACTGCGTATTGCTGGTGGCGATGTGCCAGATAAGTTGAAGTCGGTCTCACTTCGGGTACTGGATTTGGCATTGTTGCAAGCAGGTGCCGGTATGAAAGGTGAGTTTGAGAACCGGCTGAAAAATGTGATTGCCGAAGTAAAAGCATCCCCTGTTCCTGTGATTCTATTTATTGATGAAGCGCACACCATGATTGGTAGTGGTGGCCAGGCAGGACAAAACGATGCCGCAAACTTGCTAAAACCTGCTTTAGCCAGGGGGGAGCTGAGAACCATCGCGGCCACTACCTGGGCTGAGTACAAAAAGTACTTTGAAAAGGATGCTGCATTAACCCGGCGCTTTCAGGTCGTCAAGGTTGAGGAGCCGGCGCCTGAAAAAGCAGTCACCATGTTGCGTGGATTGTTGCCAGTGATGGAACAACACCATGGCGTACATTTATCTGAAAACGCCTTAGTGGCCGCTGTGCATTTGTCACATCGTTACATCAACGGCCGGCAACTTCCTGATAAAGCCGTAGCACTGCTTGACACAGCATGCGCCCGAGTGGCCATGAGCCAGGATGCTATTCCAGGTAAACTGGAGGATCAACAGCGGTTGGTTGAGCAATTACAGGCCAAGCTGCAGGTCGCAGCGCGTGAGCATAAGCTGCATGGGACTGAGCAGGTCGCTATGGCAGCATTAGCGGCGGAGATTGAACAGGCACAACAGCAGTTGGATGCCTTGCATGCCGAATGGCAACAGCAACATGAGTTGGTGGCTCAGGCGAAAGCTCTGATGCTGTCCATTCAGCAGCAAACCAATGAACAGGAATTGCAGGTACTGCAGGCTGATTTGCAAGAGCTGCGTTCGCGTTATCAAGCCATAGCTGAGCCGATGGTGTTTTGGCAGGTTGATGACCAATTAGTAGCTCAGGTGGTCGCGGACTGGACTGGTATTCCGCTAGGTAAAATGCAGAACGATGAAATCGCAGCGGTACTCAATCTGAAGCAGGTGATGCAACAGCGGGTGATTGGTCAGGACCATGCACTGGAGTTGATTGCGAAAACCGTGCAGACATCCAGAGCACAACTGGCTGATGAAAAAAAGCCGAATGGGGTTTTTCTGCTGACAGGCCCAAGCGGCGTTGGAAAAACAGAAACTGCCTTGGCGCTGGCCGAGCAGGTGTATGGCAGTGAAGATCACCTCACCGTGATCAACATGTCTGAATTTAAAGAAGAGCATAAAGTCTCAATGCTTTTAGGCTCTCCGCCGGGTTATGTCGGCTATGGTGAAGGGGGAGTATTAACCGAAGCTGTTCGTCGTAAGCCATACAGTGTCATTCTGTTGGATGAGATGGAAAAAGCGCACCCCGGCGTGCAGGATATTTTTTATCAGGTCTTTGATAAAGGCTTGATTAAAGATGGTGAAGGTCGTGACATCGACTTTAAGAATACCACCATCATCATGACATCCAATGTGGGCACAGATAGCACCATGCGGTTGTTTGAAGACCCTGAAACCGCCCCATCCATTGCTGGCTTGTCCAAGGCATTGCAACCTGACTTACTGGAATACTTTAAACCAGCATTTTTAGGCCGGGTGAATGTGATTCCATACCTGCCACTTGATAACAGTAAGTTGCAGCATATTGCAACCTTGCAATTAAACCGGATCGCAAGCCGGTTGCAGGCAAACCATCAGATAGCGCTCAGTTATGGGGATGAATTGCTGAGCCTGATCACCGATCAATGCCAGGATGCAGGATCCGGAGCCCGAACTATCCACAATGTATTGCAAAATAAGTTATTGCCAGAGTTATCGGTCCTGGTACTAGAGCAATTAACTCAAGGACTAAAACCTAAAGAAGTTCAAGTTGTTACGG
>ERZ869909.507-NODE-507-length-44517-cov-4.129545_pt1 | contig 44517 bp, 41 predicted proteins | sample MGYA00520892_ERZ869909 | MGnify/ENA primary metagenome ERZ869909 (study PRJEB32215, sample SAMEA104723947) | bioreactor metagenome | biome: bioreactor; feature: anaerobic bioreactor; material: water | place: China | collected 2015-03-12 ... | reverse complement strand
CCCATGTCTCTTGAATCTCAACGCCATCGATATAGTGCTCGAAAGCGTTTGCGACGGTCAAAAGTGCCAAGAAGGCCGGAAGGTAAGTGTACTTGCGCAAGTCACAACTCCTCGCACTACATTCGACTCGCAGCCCACTTGGGTGAACGGCATTGTTTCGGGCGCGAAAACACTTGTGTGTCAAGTTCTTGTTATGGTCGGCTACCCGGCACCTCCTTAAGATTCATCCGCACGCTGTCAAAAGACGCCAGCCTCTACGAGCTGCTGGCCCTGACAGATGCCGTTCACGAAGCCAGACCGCGCGAAGCCAAGGTCGCAGTTCAGGAACTCCATGCCCTACTGACCCGGCGAGAGCATGCCTGAACTGGACTGAACCGCAGTCGTAGCCGCAACGCTTGAGAAGCTTGACGTCCAAGGTTCTGTGTTCGTTGGTGGCTCGATTATTGCGCTGCTGCTAACAGATGCAGGGTCTCCGCAGCCTCGCGCTACAGAGGACGTCGACGTGGTACTGCGAATAGAGTCGGCCGCACGGGCATGCAAGTTCGGATCGCATCCGCTCCCTACCTGATCGCCAGCAAACTGGAGGCGTTCAATAACCATGGTGACAACGACCTGCGTGTGAGCGAGGCCATCACCGACATCGGCTCTGTTCTCGATGGACGCGCTGAACTGTGCAGAGAGGTCGCTGAGTCCACCGAAGAGCTGCAAGCTTTCATTCGGTCGCAGTTCAAGCGGCTGATTGAGAGCCAGGACTTCCTGTCTGACCTCGAGGCGCACCTGCCACGAGATGATTATAGTGGCGCAAGAACACCATTCATTCGCCAAAGAATTCTAGACATCGTGAACGACGGGTGTGCCTGAAGCATTATCCGCTTGAAGTCCGCTTATCGCCCAACCCCCACGTAATCGAAGCCGGCCTTGACCGCGTCAGCTTCATGCAACAGGTTCCGAGCATCCATCAGTACGCTGCCGCGCATCGACTGCCGCATCTGCGCAAGCGGCAACCGCCGGTACTCCTCCCAGTCGGTTACTACGACTACCGCATCGCAGCCCCGCGCCAAATCAACCGCGCTATCGGCGTATTCAACGGGCAGGTCCGGATAATGCTCCCGAGCGTTCGGCATGGCAACCGGATCGTGCACACGCACCACGGCGCCACGCTCGGTCAGGAGTTCGACAAGCGTCAGGGCCGGCGCATCCCGCAGATCATCGGTGTTCGCCTTGAACGCCAGGCCGAGCAGACCGATGGTCCGACCCCGCAGCACCTTCAGCTTCTCCTGCAACCGGTCGACCACGTGCAGGCGCTGCCGCTCGTTCACCTCGATCGCCTTCTTGACGATCTGCAACTCGTAATCATAGTCGGCCGCGGTGGATACGATCGCCCGGGTATCCTTCCCGAAGCAGCTCCCGCCCCAACCGATCCCGGCCTGCAGGAACCGTGAACCGATCCGCGTGTCCAGACCGATAGCCCGCGCGACCTCGGTGATGTCCGCATCGACCCTCTCAGCCAGCCTGGCGAACTCGTTGATGAAACTGATCTTCGTAGCAAGGAACGAGTTGGCCGCGTACTTGGTCAGTTCCGCGCTCGTCGTGGTCGTCGTGATGAACGGCGGTAACGGGTAACGCTCCGGCCGCGGCGTGCCGGCCGGTGCGTCGAACGTCTGATCAAGCAGCGGCTGGTACAGCTCACGCAGGATGTTGAACGCAGCTGGATTATCCGAACCGACCACGATCCGATCCGGGTAGAACGTGTCGTGAATCGCCTTGCCCTCAGCCAGGAACTCGGGGTTCGAGGCGACGTGGACGGTGGCCTCGACACGGCGTCGCTCCAGCACTCGCCGGATGATCGTCTCCACATGCCGGGCGCTGCCTATCGGCACCGTCGACTTGTTCACCACAACCAGCTCGGCGCCCGCCTGGATCTGTTCGGCGACCTCGTTTGCCGCCGCATCGACGAACTGCAGGTCGGCATCACCATTGCCCTTGGTCGGGGTGCCGACGGCGATGATGACGACTCCCCTGCCCTTCAGCTTGGGAATGTCAGTCTGGAAGCGCGCGGGTGTCACCGCCAGCAGTTCTTCCAGACCGTCCTCGTGGATGGTTGCCTCGCCGCGTTTCAGCCGTTCGACGATGCTCGGGTTCTTGTCCACGCACGTGACGTCGTGCCCTAAGTAGCCCAGCGACAGGCCCGTGGTCAGGCCGACGTAGCCAGTCCCGATGATGGTCACGTTCATGCGACGCTCCTCTTGCTGCTCACTGTTTGATAGTACCAACTATGTGCTGGCCGTCGTCCGCGACGGCAACTCGCTGATGCTGAACATCGCGTGGCACACCAACACCGCGGCACCGAGGGCTTTTGCATCCGGGCCCAGAGTCGAGATATCGACCTGGGTTCGCTCACTCCCAGGCGACTGTTCCAGAATGGACAGCCGTCGGATACGACTCTTTAGGCAACCCGATCGCAATATCCTGTGCCACATATACGCCCTCGTTCCTTGATCAGAAGTTCACCACAATGCTCAACCGCAGTGGATCATGTCCAGAATCGTGCCAAGTGTGCTCCAGCCCCAGCAACCTTGAAGTGCTTACCAACCAGAGCACGCACGCATTCGTTCACCAATACGCCAAACTTGAGGCCGCCGGCATCGTCCACATCTTCACGTTGGAATAGCTATTGAAAGTGCGCAGCGAGGAATGCGACACGCCATACTTGTGACCCGGGCTGCGAAGTTCCCGCCATTCCTTATGATGCCTGCATGAGTGGGGCCAGGTCACGCGCAGCCGTCCTTACGGCTGCGCGGCGTGTAGTCATCGTAACTCTCGTCTGCGGCGCGGTTGCCACGCTGCCTTGGCTCGCAACTCAACTCAATCCTTATGGCGACGGAGCGATGATTCGCCACTTCGAGCGAAATCTGGATGCGTTGGCAGACCCGTACTCGTTGGAGTTCGTTTCCGACCAGGCAGAAGAGTCCTGGCTGCGCAACTTGCGTATATCGAGAACGAACTTCTTTCGGGGCGCCCGTGTCTTTGAGGTCCACCGCTTCACAGGTCTAGGCATGGGCGACTACGGAGATGCGACCCGAGGCTACGCATTCTATCCAGACATTTCCGAATCGCGGGACCTACACGTAGTTGAACAGGTATGCGGTCTTACAGGGATCTGCGACGATAGGCCCGGCCACAACTATTTCCGGCACTTAGTTGGGCATTGGTATCTGTACTGGATTCGCCCAGCCGTACAGCATAGGGAGCTTGAGTAGCACATTCGCAACTCCCTGCCTCGTGGATCAGACATGAGCTGACATTTGAGCGGTGCAGCAACTCGTTGTGACCGTGCCTCCGGCCACGCTCGCACGTGGGAGTGGAGTGCTGGCTTGCAGTTGTCGGCAAACCCCAGCGACAGCACGATCCTTAGTACCCCTCAGCTCGGCACAAGGTCTTCCCACACTCCCGATGCAGGTGCGTCGTACTGATCCGGGAACAGGTCTGCAAGTCGCGCTTTGAGGAACTCAAGCGAGTTGACCTCGGGTTCGTACCGCACGGTGATCGAGTGATGCTTCTTGCAGAACATCCCTACGAACTCATTGACCGCATGGCTGTGCACAATCACGTCACACTGCATCAGCGGCTCCATGTCCTCGATCGCGTCCGTTATGAACGGAGTCACTTCGACATCCCGGGAATAGACGCGTACCACGTCACACAATCTTAGGGCCGCCGTCTGGTTCGTGGCGAGGGTCGCTACTCGCTTGCCGGTGGCGATCCGGGACAGCTGGACCATGGTGAGCGTGGTGGGCATCGAGTTGATCACGATGACTGGCGTTACTTCGTTGACGGCCTGATGCACCGAGTCGCTGTGGTTCGGCACCGTGATGACAACGTCAGCCATCATCAGGTGCTTCTCCGCATTAGTGCTGAGCTCACCAAGGACCACAGGTTCGACGCGCAGTCCGAGGGTGGCTGACAACACGCTCGATACATCCAGCGCATCGTACTGATTGCATTCAACAAACAGCAGGCGCAGGGGCTCGGAGTGCGAGTCAAGACTAACGGCGTCCTGGAAGAGTCGCCTCAGTTCATCCGGGCCAACTCCCGCACTGAACGCCCTGTCAACTACGCGGAGCAGGTCCCGCTGCAGCTGGTGCAGGACGTTCGGCCGGTCCTCGCTGTCCGGATAACGGATCACAAATGTTCCACGACCCCGCTCTCCCTTGATGATTCCTGCGGCGGCCAGCTCGCGGTACGCGAGCACGACTGTATTCACGTTGGCCCTTGTCTCGGTTGCCAGCTCGCGGATGCTAGGAACGGTCTCGCCAACCGGATACGTGCCGTCGAAGATCCGCTCCAGGACGAGCGCCTTGATTTTAAGTGCCTTGCTCAATGTGCAGCATCCCTCGCAAACGTTCTAGCGCGTCAGAAAGCAATCTTGCGTTCAAGACGCGAGAGCTGGCGTACCAAAGGCCACAGAATTAACAGATAGATTATCGCAGCGAAGGTCAACGGAGTCGGATTGAAGTACAGTCCCTGCGCCACCTCAGCAGACCGCAACAGCTCCGGTACCGTCACAATGGACGCGATCGATGTGTTCTTGACCAGCTCGATCGTATTCGTCGCGACCGGGGGTACGACGTTGCGGATCGCCTGGGGCAGGATGATCAGGCGCATGATCTGCCAGTTCGAGAGCCCCGATGCCCTCCCCGCTTCCCATTGTGCGCGCCCGATGCTCTCGATGCCGCTCCGGAAGATCTCGCCATAGTATGCAAGCCCGTTAAGGCTGAGTGCCGCGACGGCCGCCCAGAAGTTCGGCAGCCTAATACCCAGGAACGGAAGTCCGAAGTAAATCAGGACAAGCAGCACCAGGGGTGGGAATGCCCTTAAGAAGTCCACGATCAGGAGCAGAAGCCAATGAACCACACCTTTGCGCAGTTGAGCCAGTGTTGCGATTGCAAGACCAAGAACTGCAGCGAGCGGAACGCTCACGATCGCCAGCAGAAACGTGTTCAGCAACCCCCTGAGCAGAAAGGGCCAGGATGCTGCGAGCACCTGCATGTTGAAGAAATTCTCGATGACTTCGGACACTATCTGGCCACCCCCCGAATCCGCTTCTCAAGAAGGCGGCTTCCGACCACCAGCGGAAAGAACAGCACGAGGTAAAGGGCCGCACCGAGCATCAGGGGCGAAGGGCTCGCAGCTATCGACTGTGCACTCATCGACCTGTTGATCAACTCTGGCACCGCAATCGCGGATGCCAGTGACGTGGCCTTGGTGATCGCGATCGTCCTGTTTGTGAGGTCTGGGATTCCCATCCTGATTGCCTGTGGGAGTATCACGAGAAAGAGGATTGCGAGAAAGGACATGCCGGTTGCACGCGCCGCTTCCCACTGCCCCTTGTCAACTGAAAGGATGCAGGCCCAGAATATCTCCTCCGCGAACGCCGCCAGGATCAGGCTAAGGCAGAGGACCGCCGCGGTCATGGAGGGAAGCGTCAGCCCAACATATGGAAGTGCGAAGTAGGCGAATATGAGCAGCATCAACGGAGGGATGCTGCGCAAGATATCCACGACCACAACGATGGCGGCGGTGAGCAGCCTGATCCGGAAGCTCCGAAGGACGGCAAGGATAAGTCCAAGGCCTATTCCGATAACCGTAACCAGCAACGCAAGTACCGCGGTGATCCTGAGGCCGACCAGCAGCGTAGGCAAGTACTGTGCCATGACCTCAAAGTTCAGATAGTAGTATGCGAACTCGGTCATGTACTCAGCCCCTTATTCGCGACAGAAACTGTGCCGTCCTGTCCTGCTTGGGCTGTCTGAATACTTCCGCAGGAACCCCTTGCTCAACTATGTGGCCGCCTTCCATGAAGACGATCTCGCTGGCGACTTCCTGCGCAAACCCCATCTCGTGACTGACGACAACCATCGTTATTCCATCGTCAGACAGGCGCCGCATTACGCTGAGCACCTCCCCGACCAGCTCCGGGTCCAGCGCGCTTGTAGGCTCGTCAAACAGCATAATCTTGGGCTTCATGACGAGTGCTCTGGCGATCCCGACTCTTTGCTGCTGTCCGCCGGACAGTTCACCAGGAAATGCCCCTGACTTGTCACTCAGCCCAACCTGGTCCAGCGCTTCCTGTCCTCGATCGATCGCTTCCCGTTTCGGCACCCGCAACACATGCCGCAACGCGAGAGTGACGTTACTCAGGGCGGTCATATGGGGATAGAGGTTGAAGCCCTGAAACACCATTCCGATCTCGCGCCGCGCCTTCGCGATGTCGGTCTTTGGTGACATGAGGTCAAGCCCGTCCATGAGTATCGCACCACTGTCAGGCTCTTCCAGCCGGTTGATGCAGCGCAGGAGCGTGCTCTTCCCCGATCCTGAGGGTCCGATGATGCAAACCACGTCGCCGGCGCCAACGCTCAGGCTCACACCCTTGAGCACGGTGTTCTGCCCGTACGACTTGTAAAGTTTGTCCAGTTCCAGCAAGTTCTCACTCCGCCTCTAGTGCGGGTGCCAGCGACTCGAACGAGTCACCGAATCGCCAGCACCCATGGGCTTCAGGAATCCGATACTGTCAGTCGTTCCCCCAGATTGGTTCGTGCGGATCGGCTGAGAAGCCCGTGTAGCCCGCGGGACCGTACCCGAACCATACGGTGTTCATCGCCGAGTCTTCGGGCGGATAATCGCCGAACCATTTTAAGTGAAGCTCCGCCAGCGTTCCATCAAGCTTCAGACCCTCGATAGCCCGCTCCACCAGATTGCGGAACTCAACATCATCATTACGGAAGACCAGGCCATAGTTCCTGCCGGTATCGATCACGTGGGAAACCTTGATGCGACTGTTCTGGAATGCCGCATACTGGGCACCGGGGAGGTCGGCAATGGCGACGAAGGCTCGCCTGGTCAGCAGGGTCTGGAGCGAATCGGTGCTCGTGTTGACACGCTCGACGGTGAAGCCATACACGTCGCTGTTTTCTGTCGCCCATGTGTCCGACAGGTTTCCGTTGTTGACCACGACGACTTTACCTTCGAGGTCGGAGAGACTGTTGAGCTCCTCGTCCGCCAGCGTCATGAGCCCCAGGCCAACGGCCATGTATCCCTCCGTGTACAGCATCTCTTCCGCTCGCTCCGGCGTGATGTTCGTGGGCGCGATGATGCCTTCGTAATTCTTCGAGAACAATCCTGAGAAGATCGCAGAGAAGGGAACGTCGATGATGTTGCAGCCCGGCCGGCCTATCCTTCCGGCGATCGCCTCGCAGAAGTCGACCGAGAAGCCTTCGACTCCGCCACTAGCGGTCGCCATGACGAACGGAGCGAATCCGACCTCGCTGGCCATCGTTAGCGGCTGGTCAACCGGGTGATCGTCCCCCTGAGCGGAAACGAACCCGAAAGCCAGGGCGAGCAGTGCCAGGATTGCAGTTGTCTTCTGTAACGTCATAACATGTGCCTCCAATTTGATTGATGTACTTGTCAGAGCTTCTGGGCTGGCAGTCAAGTCAGGAGCTGGCCGTGGCGTAGCGCCGAGAGCCCTTCAGTGCGCGAGTATGCCTGATGCCCGTTAACGAAAGTGGCGCTTATCTGTCCTCGTATCAACCTGTCATCGTATGGGCTCCAATCGGCTATTGACTCTTGCTGACTCGCATCGAAGTTCCAGGTGGTATCGGGGTCAATAATCATGAGATCAGCGTCAGCACCGACAGCGATTCTTCCCTTTGCAGGAGAAAGCCCGTATCGTCTGGCCACGTTCTCTGAAGTCAGCTCAACGAATCGGCTGATACTGAGGTTCCGCTTCACAACACCCTCGCTGAAGAGCAGCGGCACCAGAACTTCGATGCTCGGCAAGCCGGGCGGCTGATCAAAGTAGTCGCCTTGCTGCTTCTGCTCGCGGGTCCAGGGCACGTGATCCGACGTGACGAACTCAACGCCGCCACTCACGACCTCCTGCCACAGCTTGGTTTGAATCGCGGCACTCCGTAATGGCGGATGCACCTTTGCGTAGCTCCCCAGTTGCGCGATGTTCTCCTCGCTCAACAGCAGGTAATGCAGGCATGCCTCTGCCGTGGCGTCAGTTCCGTGTTCCTGATAGAACCGGATCAGCTCGTACCCGAATGGCACAGTGAGGTGAGCGATGTGCAGCTTTCCCTGATGAACGCGAGCCAGCTCAAGAAGCCTCGAGACTGCCGTCGTTTCCGACTCAAGTGGCCTGGCGATACCGTGTGCCTTGGCGTCCAGCTCGCCTGCCTCGCGCGCCTCCCTGACCAACGGATCTATCAGATTTGCATTCTCGGCATGAGCAGTAACAACGACCTGCCGCTCACCACTGATTCGCAGAAGCTGCGCCAGGTCGTGCTCCGGGATCTCCGGAAACCTCTCTGGATCATTCTCGTACGTCGACACCTTTATCGCTATCGCGCCAGCATCGATGAGTTCTTCAGCGTGCTTCCAACCCTCATGCTTGGCGATGGTCGCGAACAAGGCAACGTTCACGTGCGCCTCGTCCTTTGCAACAACGGCCTTGGCGCGGAACTTCTCAGCAGTCGTGATCGGACCGCCACGATCGTAGGGCATCTCCAGGACTGTAGTGACCCCGCCCTTTGCTGCGGCACGGGTCAGGCGGCTGATGCCTTCGGCTTCGGGCGAGTTGCTGTATGCGTGAGCGTGGCCATCGATGGCACCAGGCAAGACAAGATTGCCTGAAAAGTCAAATACTTCGCGCGCCAAGCCCTCGCTTCTCGTGCTAAGAACGGCGGCAATGACGCCATCCTTGATCAGTAAGCTTCCTCCGGAAATGACGCTACTATCGACATAGACGTCACCTATGATCTCTGAATCGTACACGTATACCTCGCAATGATTCCACAGCTTGCCAACAAGTGTGTGATGTTCTATTGAGGCACACTATAGAGTAAAACCTGGCCTTGGTGCAAGTACCCTGTACCGCGAGCGCTTCCGCTAAAGACAGTAACCAACTGTCGGTCTATGACGGCGAGATGATTGATCCTGCTGACTCGTGGCGTCACTACACAGGCGAGCTGAACCTTGAGTCGGCAGGAGTATTGGCAGTTTCCGTTACCGAATGTAAGACGCTTGAGCTAAGGGTAACGCCGGACCCAGATGCATTTCCGGAACATGCATTGATTGATTTCGGCAGCGCGGGCCGGCTGCAGCTTGAGCGAACATCAAAGAAGCTCCGCGAATACGCGATGTCCCGCGGATGGAAGTACCGGCATTAGTATTGGCAGCTTGCCAAACACGGTTCCAGGCCTGCCGTGAGTCGCAGTGTAACGGCCGCTCATTGTACTGCCGAAGTATCCGATTCACGTTTTCCATGAATTGGCCAGCACCTTTGTAAGGTGTAGCATCGGTCAATCGACCTGATCGCAGGGCGAGAAGACATCGGAGGGTTCAACCAATGAAAAACACGTCAGCACTCAAGGTACTGGGAGTCACAGCATTGTTGGCGATCGCTGCCAGCTCAGCCCTGGCACAAGGCGGGGGCACGCTTCGGATAGCGTATGCAGCGATTCAGCAGCTGGACCCATACAAGACTGCCAGCAACGATGAGATCCACGCTTTCTCCCAGGTGTTCGATCCCCTGTTCATCCTGAGCCGCGAGGACTTCAGCCCCGTGCCGCATGCGGCCACGAGCTGGGAAAATCCGGACGACCTCACTTGGGTCTTCCATCTGCGCGAGGGCGTTTACTTCCAGGACGGCAACGATGTGTTTGCCGAGGGCGAGGCTCGCGAGGTGACGGCCGAGGACTGGGTCTATTCAATCAACCGCTTCATCAACGAGAGCACGGCATTCGCCATGGGCGATATCGAGAGCGTGGAAGCGCTGGACCGCTACACCTTGCAGATCACGACGCCTGAACCCGATCCGTTCCTGATGGACGGCAACCGCCTGGCGCGCGTGGTCGCAATCCCGCATGAGGCGATCGAGGTTCTTGGTGAAGACGGCTTCGCCCAGCGGCCCTTCGGCAGCGGACCCTTCAAGCTCACAGACTTCCGGCCGAACCAGTCGCTGCGCTTCGAGCGCAACGAGGACTACTGGCTGCCTGTTCAGCTCGATGCCGTGGAGTTCGTTTTCATCCCCGACCCGACCGTCCAGACGATCGCCCTTGAAGCCGATGAGATCGATGTCATTCCCTACCTGCTGAACATCGACGAGGCAGACTGGCTGATGGAAAATCCGGACGTTGAGCTGCACGGACGTGGCGGCAGCTGGCGCGGTCTCGGCTTCAACCTGTCCACCGCCCCGTTTGACGAGTTTGAAGTTCGCGACGCGATCTCGATGGCCATGGACATCGACTCTGCCGTTGCAGCCGTGGTCGAGCCGTTCGGCTTCCGCGCCTACGGCCAGGTTCCGGACTGGACGGGCTTCGCACTCGATCCCGAACTCGAGTCCTACTGGACCTACGATCCCGAGGCCGCCGCGGCACAGCTCGAATCGGTTGGCTTCGCAAAGAACGCCAACGGGATCTACGAGCGGGACGGCGTCCCGCTCAGCTTCAGCGTCAAGGTTGTCGCCGGCTCCCCGGTTCGGGTGCTGACCATCCTCGTCACGCAGCTGCAGGCCTTCGGCATCAATGCGGAGCTTCTGCTTCAGGACACCGCCGTCTGGGCAGACGATCTGGTCGCGGGTAACAACACCGGGCTCTTCTTCGACTTCAGCTACGCTGGCGTAACCGGACTCTGGTCGCTTTTTCACTCCAGCAACATCGGGATGAGCAACACCCACTTCTACAGCAACCCTGAAGTGGACGCCATCTTCGATGAAGCCAGCTATACGGTGGACTTCGAAGCCCGGCAGGAACTTTGGCACCAGGCGCAGCGCCTCATCATGGCGGATCGCGCCGCCATTCCGCTGTACTTCGAGAACGGCTTCTCCGTGGTCTCGTCGTCAGTAGTCGACTGGGTGGGTCCCTGGGCGGGCCTCAACCTCGTCACCCTCGAAAACTCAACCTACAAGGAAGACTGATTCGGAGGTCGCTCAGGGTGCCGGCAAGCCTGGCACCCTGAGCCACAATCTGTGCTCACTTACATCCTCAGACGGCTGATCCTGATCGTCCCCGTGCTCCTGGGAATCACGTTCATCGTGTTCGCGCTGCTTGCCTTCGCTCCCGGTGACGCCATCAGCCTGATGCTCGGAACCGAGGCCGCGAACCCTGAACTCATCGAACGCCGTCGCGCCGAGCTGGGGCTGGACAAGCCCTGGCTGCAGCAGTACGTGGACTACATGGGCCGCCTGCTGCAGGGCGACCTTGGGCGCTCCTTCACTTATGGCACGCCGGTTGCGACCATGGTAGGTGAGCGCTTGCCCAATACGCTCGTGCTGACGGTCGCAAGCATGCTGGTCGCCCTGGCAATCGCGCTTCCCCTGGGCATCATCAGTGCAGTCAAGCGGAACACTGTTTGGGACTACTCAGCTATGTTCGTCTCCATCGCTGGTGTGAGCATGCCGAACTTCTGGCTGGGACTGCTGCTGATCATCACCTTCGGCCTTGAACTGCGCTGGCTGCCGATCAGGGGGCTGGGCGACATATCGGATGGCTTGTGGCAGTACCTGCGTCACCTCCTCCTTCCGGCGGTGACGCTTGGAACCAGCCTCGCCGCCATCCTGATGCGCCTGACAAGAAACTCGATGCTGGATGTGCTCGGCGAGGACTACATCCGTACCGCCCACGCGAAAGGCATGGCGCGCACACCGATCATCGTCAAGCATGCGCTGCGCAACGCGCTCGTGCCAGTCGTGACCACGGCGGGCGTGCAGTTCGGCGCACTCCTTGGCGGCGCCGTCATCGTCGAGACGATCTTCTCCCTGCCCGGCCTTGGCCTGCTCGCGATCACCGCGATCCGGGGCCGGGATATCCCCGTCATCCAGGGTTCCGTGCTTGTCTTCGCCCTCTGCTTCGTACTCGTGACACTGTTGGTCGACATCATGTACGCCGTGATCAATCCGAGGGTGCGCTATGCGTGAGAACCGGCCAGTCCGGAGCAGCTTCTGGCGCAAGTTCGCCCGCAACCGCCTGGCTGTGGCGGGCCTGCTCATGCTCGTGGTCATGACCAGCGTGGCGATCTTCGCCGACGCCGTCGCACCGTACAGCCCGCTCGAAATGAACCTGGGAAACGCCTACGCACCACCGGGCTCAGAAGGCCACCTGCTTGGCACGGACAACTACGGCCGCGACATCCTCTCGCGCATAATCCACGGCTCCCGCATCTCGCTCAGCATCGGTCTCGTTGTGGTCGGTATCGCTGCCTCGGTCGGCACGGTCCTGGGCCTCCTGGCCGGGTTCATCGGCGGCTGGGTCGACATGCTGATCATGCGTCTGGTCGAGATCTTCTACGCGTTCCCGTTCCTGATCCTAGTCATCGGCGTGATGGCCATCCTTGGCCCCAGCATCTTCAACGTCATGTGGGTGCTCGGCGCGGTCAGCTGGCCGATCTATGCCCGCCTGGTAAGGGCGGTGGTCATGGGTCTGCGGGAACAGGAGTTCGTGGAGGCCGCCAGGTCGGGCGGTGCAAGTGTCGCCAGGCTGATCTTCCGGCACGTCCTGCCCAACTCGCTCACCCCCGTCATCGTCACTGCCACCTTCGGGATCCCGGAGGCCATCCTGTCAGCCGCTGCCCTTGGCTTCCTCGGACTCGGCGTTCAGCCCCCGACCCCGGAGTGGGGCGCGCTGGTCAGCGAGGGCAAGGACTTCATCCGCCGGGCACCGTTCCTGATCACCTGGCCCGGCCTGGCGATAATGATCACCGTAATGAGCTTCAACTTCTTGGGCGACGGCCTGCGTGACACGCTCGACCCCCGCCTCAACAAAGGAAAGTGATTCACAAGTGCTGAACATACGCGACCTGATGGCCCGAGTCCCCAGCTATGACAGGTTCTATACCGTCGATGAGATGTATCGGCGTGCACGCGACGTGGCCGCCGACAATCCCGAGCTGGCGAAGCTCACCATCGTCGGCAAGTCTACGGACGGGACCGAGATACCTATGGTCACGATCGGTGACGGGCCCAAGTCAGTGGTCCTCTTCGCCCTGCCCCACCCGAACGAGCCGATCGGCGCCATGCTGGTCCAGTTCCTGCTCGACGAGCTGATCACGAACGATGAACTGCGCAGCCCCTACACCTGGCACCTGCTCACCTGCGTGGACCCCGACGGCACCCGGCTGAACGAAGGCTGGTTCAAAGGCCCCTTCACTGTAGACAACTACGCAAGGAACTTCTACCGGCCCCCCTCTGCCGAGCAGGTCGAGTGGACGTTCCCGCTGAAGTACAAGACGTATGAGTGGACCACGCCCATCCCAGAGACGAGGGCGCTGATGGCCGCCCTGGACCAGGCGAAGCCCGACTTCGTCTACTCCCTGCACAACGCCGGCTTCGGAGGCGTCTACTACTACATGACTCCTTTCGTCGAGGGAGCTTTCGACGAGCTGCACGCGATCCCCCAGGAGCAGGGCCTTTTCATGTCACTCGGCGAACCCGAGATGCCCTGGGCAGTCGAGTTCGCGCCCGCCGTGTTCGAGATGGTCTCGATCACCAAGGCATACGACTACTTCGAGGAGTTCGGCTCCGGAGACCCTGCTGAACAGATCCAGGGCGGTGCCTCCAGCTACGACTATTTGATCGACCGGGATCCGGCGTTCCTCGTCACCGAGCTGCCCTACTTCCAGGCAAAGGAGATCGCTGATCAATCCGATTCCGGCGAAACCCGCCGCGAAGTCTTCCAGCAGGCGATGGCACAGGAAGAGGCCATGTATGCCGTTCAGACGGACATCCTCGAGCGTGTCTCCCCCCTCATGACGCTGGACACCCGCTTCCTGCGTGCAGTCACCTCGTTTGCCGAGGTCGGTCCGAAATCACTTGAGAGCAAACGCGCCTGGGTGGAACGAACACCCGGCATGGATGAACCGGCCACCGTCGCCAGCCGAGCCGACGAACTTTACGTCAGCGTGTTCTACAAACTCGTCGTCGCCAGCATGCTGGTCCGGGCGATAGACGCTCAGCTGGAAGCAACCCCATCCGACGTCCTGGTCAGCGCAAGAGACGAACTCCAGGGACATCTCGATCAGTGGCTGCAGCTGATCAACGACAACCTGGATTACAGCCCGATCCCCGTCCAGACGCTCGTGAGCGTGCAGTTCGGCGCCATGCTTGCTGTGCTGAACAACCTGTGAGCCGATAGCCGTTCTTGGCAGTCACATCAGGCCGTGAGGGCGAAGGCTTCACACTCCCGGCCCTCGGTCGACTCCTCGTACAGGCGTGCCTCGAACTGGATGACGCTGCACTCGCTGTTTGATTCGATGCTCAGTTCGGTAGCCCTGGGGCAGCTGAACCAGTAATCGAACCGGCTGTTCAGCGGCAGCAGCATTTCCTGACCGAGCACGGCGCAGGGAAGCGCTGGGGCCATGACCACGCGTCTGCCACCGTCGAGCCGGAGGCTGAGCGGAACCGCGTCACCAGTGAAGCCAACCCCCAGCACGTTCTGAACCCGCGCTTCGCCGCTCAGGTGCAGGATGTGGACTCCTTCTGGGAGCAGGAGCCTGACGCCGCACGGCTCCTGCTCCTGACCGAGCCGGACGAGTGCGAAGCTCGTGCCGGAACTCTCCGCACCGGAACCGAACGGGCCCGCTACCTCAACGAAGCTGTCCTGTGCGGCAGGGCGCACCACTCTGGTCGGTCCGGGCCCGAGCCGGCTGCCGTTACCGGCCTGTTCCTCCACCGCCACTCTTGCCCAACCCGCCAGGGAATCCAGGAGCCTGTCCGTATCGACAGGTTCGCCCGCCATGTGAAGGTGCAGCAGTGACGCGAGGGCCTCCCCGTTCGCTTCCATCTCGCGGCTGCGCCGTCGGTGATGACTCCTCGCCACGCCTTCGGGCAGGCAGTTGTTCAGAAGCCTGCGGATGAACGGGGACGTGAAACACCAGCCCTCGTTACCGAACTCGAGCCAGCGTCGGTCGACCAGCTCCCCGAGGCAGTCATCCGCGGACGCGGATTCGCTCAGATACTTCCCGGCGAGCTGCGGACGGATGGAGACGAGTGATTCGACCAGCTGACGGCATGCCGGCCTCAGCTTCCGCAGCTCCAGCTCAAGTGCGGCCCGGTATTTCTGCGGTACCGGCAGGTTCTGCTCATCGGAAAGTGCACTTATCTCCGCGAGGTAGCCCAGGTGCCCGGCACATGCGAGGAACAGACGGGCGGCCGCGTCGAACTCCATATCGCGTAGCCGAGTACCCGATCGGGCCGCCAGCCACGTGCCTGCGGGCAGCTTCTGGTAACTGATGCTTGCCGCGGGCAGCCGATAGCGCAGCTCTAGCAGCTCGTCAGGATCGTTCCCCAAGTAAGGACGCTCGAAGACCCAGATCGAGCGTTCGTCCCTGATGATCCTGCCTACCAGCTCAGCGGGGTATGGGGGAGCGGCATACCGCAGTCCCGCACCCGTGGCGCCCAGTGGAAGCACCGGCGAACGCATCCGCTGGCTGAGAGCCTCAACGAAACCTGAGGCGCTCTCGAAAGGCTCCGGCTCAACAACAAGCAGGTGCGGTGCCCGCAGGGTGGCCGCCAGCCGTTCTATGAGCGGACTGTTCCCGAACGTCACGGTGCCAGCAGCCCGCAGCCTGGCGCGCCGCCATCCCAACCACTCCTGAAAGTCGGCACCGCCCAGGTCATCAAGTCCCTCCAGGAGGGACACTGCTGAGTTCCCCTGCAGGTCCAGCCTCAGACCGGGCGGCAGCTCCAGCGGATCCTGGTAGCGGGCAAACTGCGGGACTCCTGCCGCGGCCAGCTCACGGTTGATGGCGTTGATCTCGACACGCAGGTTGGCAAGCGGATCCGGGCCATCCCAGAGCAGGTCTGCGAGCCTGTCCCGGAGCGTGGGTCCCTCGAACGCCAGGAAGTAAAGGACGGCCAACGCCTTGCGGCGCAGGTGTACGCGACCGTCCGGTCCGCTCAGCCGCACCGGTCCACATATCGGCAAATAAAGACATCGAGCCCCACCGGTTTCAGAACTTGCCGTCATCGTTCTACCCCCTATCTGCTTAACGTTTACGTAAATACGCGTGTTAAGCCTTACCCCCGCAGCGTGAAGTGGTTATACAACTTTTTCGCTTATCGCGTGCGGAGGCACCCCGGCCTGCTTCACGCTGGCTAAACGGCCCACACCCTAAGCTCATTTCGAACTCATCAGTCGACCGGCAGCTGGCAGCAGCTTCAGCCGGAACGGGGAAGGAGGAAGCACTGGCCACGCCGGCCGGACATCATCTGCCGATAACGAATCTTCGTCCTCTCACGAAAGGAACCACGATGCTCAAGAAAATCGCCGTAGCCGCAATCGCCATCCTCGCTTGTTTCAGCTTCGCGCAGATCACCGTCTCCCCCACCGTTGGAAACGGGGACGACCAGTTTGATACCGGGGCCAACTCGGCCTCAGTCCAGCAGAACGTGAACCTGATCTTGCCGGCAGCTGTTGCACTGCACCTTGACGTCAGCGAGCTGGACTTCGATCTGGAGCTCCTGGGCAGTGAGGACGCACCTTACGTGTGCGTGTATGGCAACTCGCTTACGGATCTCCCAGGTGGGAGCTTCAATGGTCAAGAGCAGACGCTTCCACTTGGCACCTCCTACTGGGTCGCAAATACATGGTCACTCTCGGAAGCGCCAATCATCGAGATCCTGGACGCAGCCGGCCTCGCCACGTCCTACCCACCAGCCGCATTTGACGGCGAAGCTGATTCACTAATTGGTGAATCTCCGCAGGGCGAGCTGATCCCCGGATCAAAGAATCACTTCGTGTGCTATCAGACCTTCATTCTGCAGAAGTTCAGCAACCACAGCAACTGGGAGCTGACGGTCACACGTGGGGGCACGGGCGCGTTTGACATGTACATCCAGGACAACACTTTCTGTTCGTTCAATGCCGTTACTCCGACCGGATTCTTCCAGATCGCACAGGACCAGACGATCAACCTTCTGCCGGCCTCGCTTACCGGCGGGACAACAGGTGCGCTGGCAGAGGCCTGCGGTCAGGACGGCAAGAGCTGGCTGGATGACCTGGTGGTAGTGGCGGTCAAGGTCAACGGTGACCCGTACGGCACGAACACCGCAACCCTGACCTACACGATCCAGTCTGTTTCGCCGAACGAGAACTGAGCCGATCCCCGTTCACGACACAGTACTGCGACACGCTCAGTGGTGTGGACAGCTCGGGGGGCTGTCCACACCACATCCCCTGTGAGTGGAAGGAACGAACCAGCATGCGAAATCCAACACCTATCTTCAGAATCATTCCCGCCCTCGTCGCACTCTGTATCGGCCTGGCACCCGCCGCTCTGGGACAGGGCGCCGTCGGAGTCCAGCCGAACGCAGTCATCCTTGAGGTTGCACCGGGCGGAAGCGTCACCCAGGAGCTCCGGATCGACAACCCTGGCAGCAATCCCCTTGGCCTCACCATCTACCCCGGGGACTGGCAGCTGGACGGGAGCGATCAGATCAACTATTATCCCGCAGAAACGCTTGAACGCAGTGCCGCGGGCTGGCTGACTCTCAGTGCCACCGACCTGTCCCTGGCGAGCCGCGCCAACACGACCCTCACTTACACGGTTCAGGTGCCTGATTCAGCGACAGCGGGTACTTACTGGGCAGCGGTCTTCATCGAAGGAGTGGACCCGGCCACCGAAGGCAGTCAGGCGCTCGCCGCCTTCAGGCTCCGCACCGCCCACACTTTCTACATCAACGTGCCGCCAATCCAGCACGCCGGTTCGATCCTCGGCATCTTCGGCACGCCTCCGCAGACCCCCGAACAGCCCTACCGGATGCAGCTCAGCTACATGAATGAGGGCAACACAGTTCAGATCCTCAACGGGCAGATCGACATTCGCACCGTGACAGGCGAACTGGTAGATACCGTTCCTGTCGAGCGCGAAGTGGCGCTGCCTGGCCTGGTAAAGAGCCTGAACATCGCGCTGTACGGTCCGCTGCCGGCCTCCGAGTACCTGGCCCTGGCTGTCCTCAACTACGGCGACTTCACCCGGGATGTCGCCGCCGAGCTCGTGTTCGAAGTTCCGATCGACCTTGCCGCGCCTGAGTTCTACTTCGAAGGCGCACGGGAGCGCGCCAGCACCCTGGACGGCACGCCATGATCCGGCACTCCTCCAGAACCAGGGTCCTTCGCCTCCTCGCCCTGCTGGCACTCACGGGTTCGGTTCTGGCCCAGGCGACCTGGCCCGTCCATGTACTTATCCCCGAGCTCATCACGGTGCGCGCACCCAGCGACACTCTCAGTTTCGATCTCGAGACGCAGAACTACCCGCCACTGGAGTTTCCGGCAACGTTCTCGGGCGGCACCCTGCCAGTGCAGGTTCATTCGAGCAGTGAGCAATCATGGACTCTCAGCCTCGACGTGAGCGACATCATCGATGACGCGGGCGTCCTGTTGGTGCCCGCCAGCCAGGTCATGTACCGCGTCAACGAGGGTGGCTGGCTGCGCGCGAATGGGTTCCCGCAGGTCGTACACGCACAGAACGGCCCGACTCTGGGCTGGATGGAGTTCTCCCTCGAGTTCATGCTCGAGCTGACAGGCACGGAACGGGCCGGCTCTTACGAGGTCACCGCGACAATCACTGCCCAGACTGAAGCGTTCTGATGGTGCAGCGGGCACTTCTGGCATTGGCCATGCTGGTGACCACGGGAGCAGTTGGCGCCCAGGTCGAGTTCGGGAGCATGCCTGCGCTGGAAGCACTGCCTGGCGAGTACTTAACCTTCGCCGTTCCGATCTCCGGAGACGGCAGTGTGACTGTCGTGGTCACCGCACCGGACGGCTGGCACGTGGTTACGGACACGCGAGAGCTTCAGCTGAGAGGCACCAGGCAAGTTCCGTTCACCGTGCGGGTTCCGGCTACCGCCCTGGCGGGTACGCGCGCACAACTGGAGCTCAGCGCAACCGGTGAAGCGGGCAGAGCGCAAACAAGCATCGGCGTAACCGTCGGGGGCAGCGCGGGAGTGAGCGTCACGGAAACAACTGATCCGCAAGCATCGCCCAACGAGGTGCTTGCGTTCGAGATCAATGTCACTAATGCCGGCAACCAACCGGAAGTGATCTCGCTCAGGGCATACAGCGCCTCCCGGCAGGTACATGTGAGCCCGACTCAGCTTGTCCTCGAGCCATTTCAGTCGGCTGCGGCCACCGTGAGCATCCCGGTTCAGGGCACAGTCGGCCAGGGATATCGAATGACGGTCACAATCGAGGCAACTAGCGGTAACACCGGCGGTGTCACGACTCGCGATGTAACCGCTGTTTACCGGCGAGCCGGTACCCGGTCTGCCGTGGCGAACCCGGACCCACGGCTGCTCTTGCGCATCACTTCCGGGGTCAACACCGGAGTCGAGGTCAGTGAAGAGGGCGCAGCGCCGTTCCTCAACTGGAGCGTGCAACCGGGCCTGAGCGGCGAGCTGTCGGACTTTGTGCAGCTGAACGTCAGCACCGGTTCGTTCCGTAATGCGCCGGGGTCGGTGTTCTCCGCGCCGCAGCACGCCCGGATCGAACTCACTGCCCAGGAGTGGCAGGCCGCAATCACCTTCGGTCACGGACGCTTCGGACTGAGTGGCGCGATGCGAGCAGCCGGTTGGCGCTTCAACGTCGGTGGGCACTACTTTCGTCCCGCTGAAGCGGGCCTGTTCCAACTGCAGGCTGGCGCGGTCAGCCAGACCCCAGGGCTCGACCTGCAGTTTCACGGCAACCTCATGCTGGCCGGTGAGGCCCATTCCGAATCCCTGTCCGGCCTGTGGCGCCGGGCATTGAGCAACCAGTTGCAGCTGGGAATCGGCCTGGGACTGAGCGGCTATGCCGATGCGCAAACGGACTACCGCCTTTATCTCACCGTCAATCAGAACTTGAGGTGGCTGACTCAGAACTTCGACCTCGTCCAGTCGATCAGTACGACTCCGGGCCTGGGGCAGCACAGCGTCAGCCTCACCGGCGGCAGCCGCTCGGCCGGCCCTTTCGGCATCCGTTTCCTGGCAAGGCTGAACGTCGGGCCCACGCGCAGTACACTGTCTACGGGTGTGCAGCTGACCAGCGTTCCTGTCCAGAACCTGCGGCTGTCGGCCGGCGTGATCCACTCCACCGCAGACTTCGGCGCTGGCCCAGCCAACCTCCGCTTGCAGGCCGGCGCGGCCATGCGGTTCAGTGCGGGCTCGGGCGCAGTGACAGGAAGCATCAGCGGCAACCTCGAGTCAAGTCTTGCCCTGAACGAACATGCCCGGCCGAGCAACGGTTTCAGGATTACGGCCGAGACCCACTTCAGGAAAGTATCTCTGCGGCTCGGCGTCAGCCGGGACTCCCGTGCAGCCCACGGCGAGCGCGAAGCCGAACTGCGTGTGGTCTACAGCCTCGGAGGTTCGCTCGCGCTCGGTCCGGGATCCGAGGTGGAGGCAAGCTTCAACCATCAGCGCGGCACCATGACCGGTACCAGCTTCGCGATCCGCTGGCGGCAGGAATGGAGCGCACGCTTGTCCAGCGACGTGACGTGGAGGGTCAGTGCCCGGACCAACAGCTTCGCGATCGGCGTCGCAGCTACTGATATCTTCACTCCCGGGCTCAACCTGGGCTTCGGTTACGGCCTGGTGCTAACGCCCGCCGGCACCACCCACCGGTTCAGTGCCGGGATCAGCTACACCTGGCTCATCCCGTTCTCGACCCCTGCACCACTTGTGGACGCCTTCGGCGGTCGCGAGACCGGCGGCTTCACCGGCGTCGCCTTCATCGATCGCAACCTGGACGGCCAACGCGACATCACGGAAGAACGCCTTGCAGGCATCACGATCGTTGCTGGAGACACTGCCACCGTGACTCAGGCAGACGGCAGCTTCAACCTGCGCGTGCCACCTGGCCCGTATACGCTGGAGTTCAAGGGTTTGCCCGCCACGCTCGGCTTCACCGGTGATCCGGCCATCGAGGTGCACCTGAACAGCGTCGTGCCCCGTGATTTGAGCTTCTCGCCCGTAAGCACCATGCGGATAGTCGCGTTCGCCGACCTTGACCGTGACGGCCAGCCCGGCGTGGGCGAACCCTTCCTGCCAGGCATCCAGGTTGAGCTGCAAGGCCCCCGCACCGCGCATGGAGTGACCGATTCGAGCGGGACAATCTGGATCACCAACCTGACCCAGGGAAGCTACACACCTGTCGTCAACCAGTCGAGCCTGCCCGCAGGGCACGAGCTCACGCGCCGCCTGCAGGCGATAACCGTTGAGCCACCGGCCGGCCCTCCCGTGCTGTACATCCCGGTGGCGCCACTGATTCGCGACGTCGTCACGACTTTCCAGTCCGGCACACTGGCCCTGGTGGCCTGGACTTCCGACGGGTCAACTGTCGCAGGCAGGAACCTGACCGTGTTCGCACGCGTCCACGGCGAGGTCGATACCGTCCAGGTCGAGCTGTTCGACGAGGTCCTCTCCTTGCTGCAACAGGGGGACGTATGGATCGGTCACCTTACGGTCCCGCCGCAGGCCGGCATGACGAGCGGCGTGGTGCGGGCCACGGGCGCCGGCCAGCAACAGGAGGTCGGCATCCAGGTGTTCGTGACGCTGCCTGAGTAGGCTCGCCTTGGGCGTGCCTCACTGGTTCACTTGCCTGTGACCGTTACTGCGAGTCCATAGTCAACCAGGCACTGAACTCGAAGGCTTTGGTCAGTGGCTCCACGGCCGGGCAACTGGTACCGCCGCGTTCCCAGGAGATCGAGCATACTGCTCGCGTGGACGCATTCGGTGTGGCCGTTACAGTCATGGTGTAGATGCCGGGCTGAAGCGTCACCGCAGAGCGCTCGGGCAAGTCAGGGATGGTTGGCCCGGTTCCACCGCTGATCGATTCCGAGGCGACAACGTCGCCTTCGTCAGAGTGAATAGTTACCTCCAATGAGTTTTGACCATATGTGTAGACAACGCTTGAAGCGATGGCAGTACCAGCGCTGTTCTGGCTGCTCCCGCTCCTGGAGTCCTGGCCGACACGCCCATCTACTCCGAACTCGACCACAGTGGGAGATACCAACAGGATGGTCTTGGTGACACGCGTGGAAATTGGCTCTGGTTAACCCGGGAGCGGGTCGCGGAACACGCCCGGCAGATCTGGGTCGATGCTGCCAGTGATGCCCTCGCAGCGGGAGATTCAGTACAAGCCAGGACACTGGCCGAGTTCGCCATGGGCATCGAACACGCATCTGCGCACGAGTCGCTCAGCTCGGTAGACCTCCTCCAGGTACTGCGCAGCACCGAGGGTAACCGCCTCGGTGAGTTGCAGCGCGTGATCGCAGACGCCAGCGCAACGACAACACGGCTTGGCAACCGGCCGAACCCCGCCGATGCATTCGTGGGTCGCCGTCATGAGCTGAGGCGGATCCTGCGGCTGTTTTGCCACGACGGTGCGCGCCTCGTGACGCTGCATTGAACCGGAGGCAACGGCAAGACACGCCTGGCTGTCGAGGCCGCCGGACTGCTGCAACAGATGGGAGCATACCCGGCCGGCGAACCTGATCTTGCCGAGTCGTTCGAAGCCACAGAGGGTGGCAGGCTTTGGACCTTCAAGCTCCGTGAAGGAGTCCAGTTTCACGGCGGCTATGGTGAACTGAAGGCTTCCGACGTGAAGTTCACCTTCGACCGCGTCCGCAACCCCGATTTTGTTTCGCCCTGGTTGTCGCAGTTCACCAACGTCGAGGAGATTCTCGTGCTCGACGATTACACGGTGCAGGTTGTGCTCGAGGAAGCCGATCCGCTGTTCCTCATCAACATCGCCGGACACACGCGCGGCGCGATCCTGAACGAGCGGGCCGTCACCGAGCTTGGCTCGGCTTTCCGCACGAATCCGATCGGCACGGGCCCATTCCAGTTCGATGATTACGTCTCAACGCAGAGTCTGCGCGTCACGCGCTTCGACGACTACTTCCGGGCCGACGAGGCCGCGATTCTGGAAGCGACCCAGTTCCACTACGGGCCAGAGGTGTCCTCCCTCTACATCGGCCTGCAACGCGGCGACTACGACGTAGCCGGCGGCGTCGACACCCGCCAGTTCGCCGAGCGTACCGAGTCCCTGGGCCTGAACGTGATCTCGTACGGCCTTGGCGCATCCGTCGCCCTTTCCAAACATCATCAGCCCCATCATCGTTGCGGCCACCATCCAGCTTGCCTTCGCCATCCGCACTGAGGCAGGTATCAGCTTCCTCAGCCTTGGAGTGTCTCCGCCCACCCCGACGTGGGGGAACATGATCAGCGAAGGCAGGAACTACCTGCAGTTCGCCCCGTGGGTGGCCACCAGCGCCGGTACCGCTATCATGCTTGTCATTCTTTCCTTCAACCTGCTTGGCGACATCCTGCGCGACGTCGTCGATCCGCGCGGCAACCGCCGCTGATACACCCCTGTCCAGTCACCGTGACTGAGAAGTGAGGAAAACCATGTCATCAATGCCTAACGATCCGACCCTGTTCCCAGAGAACACCGCACGCATGGCCGCTGCGCTCAAGCGCGCCAACGTTGAAGTCGCCGTCATCGCATCGCCCGTGAATGTCCTCTACTCCAGCGGCGCGTTCATCAAGACCCAAGTGACGATTCCCGAGCGTCTCGCCATCCATGTGCTACAGGCGAACGGAACCTCATGCATGATCGTCTGCGACATCGAAGAACCCCTCGCGAAACACGAGACCTGGATCGAGGACATAAGGACGTACGTCGAGTTCCAGCGCACACCAATCGACGCGGTCGTCGACTACCTGGCCGCCAACGGCCTGGACAATGCCCGCGTCGGCGTCGAGCCGCGTTTCCTCGTCTCCACCTACATGGACGAGGTCCGCAACAAGCTGCCGCAGGCGCAACTGATCGATATTGACGACACACTCGACGGTGTCCGTGGCCGAAAGAGCCAGGCCGAGATCGACCTGTTGCGCCACGCCGAACAGACCACCGAGGAGATCCTCTACGCCGCATTCGCGAACTTCCAGTTGGGCCAGTCCGAGGAGGAACTCGGCTGGGACATCCAGCTTCGCATGCGCGAAATCGGCACCTCGCCCACCCTGCTGACCGTCGTATCCGGAGCTTCCACCGCCGTGCCCCATGCCACATCCACCCGCACCCCGATTGAGCGTGGCGCCATGATCAAGGTCGACGTTGGCGGCCACTTCCGCAACTACACCTCAGACTTCGCCCGCGTCGTTTACGCCGGCGAGATCTCGCCAGAGAAGGAGAAGGCGTGCGACACGTACGTTGACATCTACGAGGCAATCGTCGCGGGCATCAAGCCCGGCATCACCGCCGCTGACCTCTTCAACCTGATGGATACCGAACACACCAGGCGCGGCATCCCGCTTGCTGCCCCGCACGTCGGGCACAGCATAGGTGTGGGCCTGCACGACGAGCCACTGCTGCACCCAAAGAGCGACCGCGTGCTAGAGCCCGGCATGATCCTGGCCATCGAGCCCCGCGCCATTCTGACCGACGGTGAGCGGATCCACCTAGAGGACCTCGTGCTTGTCACCAACGACGGTTGTGAAGTGTTCACGGACCTGAGCAAGCTGCGGAGTGTGAAGGCTATCGGTTAACTAACGGGAGATCCCACAGTAGTTGACGTTTTGTCGGGCCGGCTGCGATTCAGCCGGCCCGCTCTACATTGGCAGCAGTGCCTCGCATTCCGAATGGGGTGCAATGGGCCCGATGTCTCCAGCCGGTCAGGGCAAGTCGTATTCCCTCATTTTGTGCCGGAGGAAGTCCGCCGAAGCCGCCAAGCTTTGCATTCCAACAGTGGGATCATCACCGTTTTCTATGGATATCCAGCCGCTAAACGCGACGCTTCTCAGGATCGCAAAGATCTCATCGTAAGGAATAAGGCCGGATCCGATCACACCGTGGAGCAGGTCCTCATACTCGTAAGCCCCATCATCCGAAGGCTCGGCACCTGGCTTGGGCCGCCGATCACTAGCGTGCATGGTCACTATCCGATCCTTTACCGCCACGAGTAGCTCCACTGGATCATCTCCTGCGATCAGGGCGTTCGACGGATCATAGTTTATGCCGAGCCATGGCGACTCAGGCAACTGGTGAACAAGTTCAAGAAACACGTCGGACTGCATGGCAAATTCCGGATAATCCCAGTATCCATCCTTAAAGTGGTTCTCCAACACCAGTACCACGCCGTGTCGTTCAGCGGCAGGCAACACGGCCGTTATGCACTCGACGGTCCATGCGATGCCTTCTCTGCGGCCAACATCCGGCCGACGCTGGCCTGAGAGTACTCTGCAATAGCCACCACCGAGCGCAGCCGTGACTTCAATGGCTCTTTCCTGACGGGCAATCTCGAGAGCTCGCTCGGAGCGATCGGGCTTAGTGAAGTCGGGCGAATAACACATCATCGGTATGGACAGGTCCGACCGGCCTGCCAATTCCCTAAGATGCGCAAGCTCTGCCGGATCGTCATGTGGTGTGAAGCCCCAGTAGAACTCAAGCCCATCGACATCCAGGGTAGCTGCCTTATGTATCCAGTCGGCTACACTCATGCTTCCTGTGATGCACAGCGCATCCAGATAACACTTGGGAAATGCAGCCAGTGGCATCAGCTGAGGAAGCGGCTGTCCGCTGTAAGTCGACCGACGACCGGGTACTGCTCTAGATCCACTATCGATCCAGAAATCGGACTCGACTCCGCTGATAACCAATGGACTACATGATGCGCAATGTTTTCCGGAGATAGCAGGGCGCCACTCGGCCGATACTCGGGTTTCAGGTGCTTCAGCCAGTCGGCCCCTGGACCTTCGTTTCGGATGATCTCATCCTCATTCTCCGTCACCGTCCATCCTACATTGAGCTGGTTGAAGCGGATCCCGTCGCTTGCGTGCGCATTCGCCAAGTTTCTGGTCGCAGTCATCAGACCGCCCTTGCTGATTGAGTAAGCAAGGAGGTTCGGCTCACCACAGTAAGCGTTAACGGAACCGATGTTGACAACGGAGGCGTTCTCAGCGGCCTTGAGGTGGGGCAGGGCGGCACGTGACACAAGGACCGGAGCACGCAAGTTGACAGAAATGATGTAGTCAAAGTTCTTCTCATCCGTTCCGGCCAACGTCGTTCGGGTCATTACTGCGGCATTGTTCACTATGCCGTCAAGCTTTCCGAAGGTGTCAACAGCAAACTCAACGATCTCACGACATGCTGCGGGATCCGCAATGTCCGCGACGAAATGCGCACCCGGTCGCTCCAGCCCAGCCGCAACCCGTTCAGTTTTTTCGCGTTCCCGGCCATTGACAACGACAAGTGCGCCCCTCCTGGCACAGGCACGAGCTGTCGCGGCACCGATACCGGTACTGGAACCGGTGACGATGACAACCTGCCCATCGAGTTCCGCCATCACGCACCTCTTTCGGTCGGCGTCAGGACAATCTTCATCGCCTTGCCTTCATGCATGTCGCTGAAGGCGTTCCGCCAGTTCTTCAGGCTATCCACCCTGCTGACGAGCGGAGCAGGATCGAGTTGCCCGGACTCGAGCAATCGCAACACGCTGTTCCAAACCGACCAATTATGGGAGAAAGAACCCCGCAACACTTGTGCTTTCTGGACTAACGGATCTAGGCTGAACTCCAAGGGCTGGGGGCCCCAGCCAACCTTGACGATCACACCCCCTGGTCTTGTGTGTCTGATTGCGTCCTGCAGTGCGCTGCTCACTCCTGCAGCATCGATGGTTACGTCTACGCCGTAACCATCGTCGAGCCCCGCAATCAAATCAGGTACTTCTTCCCTCATGACAGCTTCGATCCCCATTGCGCGGGCTACAGCCAAGCGTGCTTCATCGCCAGAAACACCGCTGACAAGCACGGTCGTAGCGCCGCTAATACGGGCCAAAGCGGCACACAGCAGACCTATCGGGCCGGGACCAAGCACCAGAACTCGCTGTCCGGGCCGGACGTTACCGCTTGCGACTACAGCACTATAGGCAACGCAACATGGCTCAGCCAGCACAGCCAGGTCGGTAGGCAAGTCCGAGGAGACGCGGTGTAACAGGCGCGATGGAACCCTTACAAATTCTGCCATTGCACCGTCGGTGCCATAGCCGAAACCAAGTCGCTCCGGATCAAGGTGATAGAGCCCCTGCTTCGCGAATGCAGACTCATGATTAATGACGGCGGCGGTCTCACTGACAACACGCTCGCCTACAGCGAACGCCCGCACCTGCGCTCCGAGCTCAGCTATCGTTCCAGTGAACTCGTGACCTAGTATGACCGGGTAATTTACGTTCCAGCTATGCCGTCCGAGCCATTGATGTACGTCACTGCCGCAAATCCCGACGGCCTCGACACGCAGGATCACATCGTACGGATCAGTGAGCTCTGGCACCGGCACCGTCCGTAGTTCGGTATCGCCGGCACCCGGGCCATAGTTCACAAGAGCAGTCATCTCGGCGGGCTTCATCAGTTCAGCTCAGAATCCGGCTCGAATGCATGAACCCGTTCGCAGATTTCGCGCAGTACCGCGGATACATCTCCACTTGCTCGCTTGAAAGCATGCGCGTCGACAGCAAGGGGCGCACCGATAACAACAATGCTGGCACCAAGCGCGGGAGTTCTGACGGCTTGCTCCAGCGTCAGCCCTCCAACCGCCTGCACAGGCACAGCAACTGCAGCTGCCACGTCCGCAAGTCGGTCAATCGGGGTCTCATGTTCTTCGTTGCGACTCTGTCTTAACGTCCGATAGTCATAGCCGGTGTGATGAATGATTATGTCACAGCCGGCTTGCTCGAGAAGTCGGGCTCCTTCCACGGAGTCAGGCATTCCTAAATTGTCACCCATGACCTGTACTCCGAAATCCCGGCCCGCCTGGACCGCCAACTCCACCGTCTCTGGCAGCGCCTGGCCCATTACGACAACGTGCGTCGCTCCGGCCCGAGCCATCAGCTCGACCTCAAGCCAGGCGCCGTCCATCGTCTTGATGTCAGCAACGATAGGCACGTTGGGAAACTCGCGCCTTAACTCCCGCACCGCCGTCATGCCCTCACTGATGAGCAGTGGGGTGCCGGCCTCCAGCCAGTCAACCCCGGCATCAACCGCGATGTGGGCGGTTTCGAGCGCCTCGGCCAGATCCGTAATGTCCAGCGATAGTTGTACAAGATGCTTCATGGTTGGCCCCCTGGCGCATAGTGGTGGCGTTCTTGCCAAGCCTGCATGAAACCGGCGAAAGCCCTCTTGAGGACCCGTTCACCGGGCTCCTTCCAAATCGAATCCGGCAACCAGCCTTCCGAGAAGACCTCGAGGCTGTACGCACCCCGATAGCCACTTGCTTCAATCGCTCCGAGCAATCCTCGTAGATCAATGCATCCATCTCCAGGGAGCACGCGGTCACCAGGTGCACGTGGTCGGTCAGCCGGCCAGTCGCACACGTGCACAACCTGCAGTTCCGATCCAAGTCGGCTGATGCGCCTGTGAATATCGGCTTCATGCCAAACATGCCACACATCGAGCGTCAGTCCGAACGAAGCGCTGTTGACTGCTTCTATCAGCTCTAGCGCACCATCAAGTGAGCTGATGAACGTGTCGTTGTTCATGAGTATTGGATTCAAGGGCTCAAAGGCCAGCGTCATGCCGTGATCCTCGGTGATCTCAGCCAGCCGGCGATAGTTTCTTAGCGCGATGTTCCAAGCCTCCCGGTAGTTGTAACGCGGAGCGTTGCCGGTAATCGTCACAAGCGGTGTGCCCGGGAAGTGATCGGCCATAAGTACGATCGTGTCTCTCAAGTGCTGGGCCCGACGTTCTACGTGGTCATTGGCTGGATTCATTGAGTCCGGAAAGAGCGCATGGACGCGAGGCTGAATCGAGCTGACCCTAAGGCCGGCCTCTTTGAGAAGTGCCAGTTGCTCACTTGCCTTTCCGGTGTCTTCAGCGAGCTTTCGTTCACAGAGTTCAATGGTTGCGATTCCCTGCCGTACGAACAGCTCAATGTCCTCCTCAAATGTTTGATTCCAAGTGGTGAACTGGCTCACAGCAAAGTCAGGCACCAATTCAGGTGTGGACTCGCTCATGATTCCCCTCCACTCTCAGCAATTGCCTTAGTCGTTTCATGCTTGCCGTGATGTCATCATCCGAGTAGCACTCAAGCATCAGCAAATGCGGCTCGGTAGCGAGCACTTGGGGGATACTTTCTGACCAATTGACGGTCCCCCTCCCAAGCGACAGATGTTGGTCACCCGTCCCGTCGTTGTCGTGAAGATGTACTTCTACGACTCGGCTTCGCATGACCTTGGCAAACTCTTGCACGGAGTGGCCCAATGTGTTGGCATGCCCGATATCCAGCACATACGCCAAGCCATCAACTTTGATGCTACGAAAGTCCTCAGGGTTGTGGAACAAGGTGGGTCTCGAAACCTCATCATTCTCGAGGGCGGGGCGGCACACCATAGTGGCGGCATGCTTGACTAGCTCATGGGCCGCGTCATTCACCAGCTCATGTCCACCTGCACGGTCCTCGTTCCATCCGCCATGGAACACCATCACCTCGCTGCCAAGCTCAGCCGCGAGGTCCAACAACTTCTTGTACTGATCTAGTGCGAAGCGTCGGCTGTTCCTGTCGCTGCTGGCCAAGTTAAGCTTCCAAGGCGCATGCACACTACTGCGCAGGCCAGCCGCCTCAAGAGCTTGCCTGATTGCTTTGCGTCCACTCGTGTCAACCTTGTCGTCCCCCCCGATAAACTGTCGCAGCTCGATATGACTCGCTCCAACGCTTCGGGCCAGTCGACAGAAGCCGTCGACATTCCCACCGTAGCCAGTCCAGGCGCTAATTCCGATGTTCTCATGGTTGGTCTCTCTTGAGATCTGCTGTTGGTGCACTGACGTCATCCCCTGCCTCGCGTTGGACATTGATTCGATAATGTGCTGAATAGACTGGTTTCATGGAAGATAATCGAGCGTGAAAGCGGCTTGGTGGTGCGCGCAGTATTGTGCGCACCACCCCTCATTTACTGCAATTCAGAAGCCGTAGTCTTCAATCAGTCGTCTGACGCTGTTGGCAGCCCGCCCAAGGGCACTCTCGGCAGGTTCCGCTCCGGTGATGATCAGTGAGAGCGCCTCATTCATCGCCTCATGCTGCTCGAGATAGAACGCAGGACCCGGATCACCTAACGCGATCTCAAGTGAATCACGCATCGTTGCGTAGTACTCGGCCGGCTCCAGGTCTGGATCCTGCATTACGGATACCCTTGCAGGTGTACCACCAGCTTCGGCCATAATGCGTGTGCCCTCATCGCTGACCAAGAACTGGAAGAAGTCCCAAGCCGCCTCTTGCCGTTGCGAATTGGCGTTCATCACGAACACTTTGCCCTGCTGAAACGGCGTGCGATGGATCGAGCCATCGTCGAGCCTTACACCAGGAACAAGTGTGATCTCAATGTTATCGGCAGCTCCTTCTGCTACAAGCGTGGGATATGCAGCATTCCAGTACGGTCCTGCCATGGCAATCGTTCCGGTCTGCAGCGCCTCATAGACGTCAGAGAATCCCCATGAGAAGACATCAGGAGGCAGCAAGCCCTCATCGGCAAGCGTACGGTAGAAGTTTCCAGCTGCGATTGCACCTTCAGAATCGAGCCCGACGTTACCTTCATCATCTATGATCCAGCCACCCATGGACCACATGATGCTGTAGAACACCTTCGGCTGTTCGGAGCCGGCCAGTGCAGTGAGCGCCGTGCCATAGCGTGTGGGTGAATCGGGGTTCAGGGACTGTGTCCAGGCACGCGCCGTTTCCAGATACTCGTCCCAAGTCTGTGGCGGCTCTTCAATGAGATCTGAACGGTAGTAGAGGAAGTGCGTACTGATGTCGAACGGGACCGAGTAGATTTCGCCGTCATGTGTGTAGACAGCCGGGAAGTCCTCCAGGTCAAGCCCACCGGATTCGGGCCGGTTGATGAACTCGTCCAGCGACCTAATGCCACCCGCTATCGCCAAAGCAGCGATATCTACGTCGTTTGCCTGGGCAAGGTCAAACACGGTGGTGCCCCCGACCAACTGCGTGTGTAAAGCAGCGTAGTAGCCGGAGCGGCCGGCCTCCATTATCTCAATGGGCAGACCGGTTTTCGCGGTGTACGCCTCGGCCACTGCCCGGGTTGCGTCTGCCTCGGTACCTGAGCGTACGAACACCACCGCGGGATCGCTCTGCGCAAGGGCAGCTCCTGCCAGCAAGACTGCAAACAGAACCATACGAAGTTGTCTACTCTTCACTCTCGACACCCAGAACATGCGATTCTCCTTCATGAATATCCTATTCCTCCCTCGGACAGGCTGAGGCTTTCACTGTCGCCAGTGACACCGAGCTCATTCCTGATTACGACGCTTCACCTCCCATCTTGTTTGGGCTGCCGATTCACTTGATGGCCCCAAGCATCAGTCCACGCGTGATGTACCTCTGGAGCACGATGGAAAGTAAGAACACTGGGAGCACAATCACTGTTCCCGACGCGAAGATCGGTCCCCAGTTAATGGCATAACCAGTAATGAAGTCTGCTGCAGCGGCAGGCAGCGTCTTGGAAGTAGTACCGGTCGCGTACACGATGGCGAAGAGATACTCGTTCCACGCGAAAATAAAGGTCAGGATCGTACTGGTGACTATTCCGGGTACTGCGATGGGCAATACCACATACCTGAAAGCCTGCATGCGCGAGGCACCATCGATCATGGCCGCTTCATCCAGTGAAGTAGGAACCTCGTCGAAAAAGCTCCGCATCGTCCAAATGACGAAGGACAGGAGAAATGTAGTGTCCGCAATGATGAGAGCCCAAAGCGTGTTTATTAGTCCGAGCACCCGGAAGATCAGGAACAGGGGAATGAGCAGAACGACGGGGGGTACCATACGAGTCGCCAGAACCCAGAGCTCGAACCAGCGTCCGCCTGCTGAGAAACGGCTCATACCATACGCAGCCAGCAGTCCGGCTGTCAGGGTTACCACCGTTACGCTGCTCGCCACAATGAGGCTGTTCAACAAGAAACGGCTGAACGGTTGTCTGGTGAATATCTCACGGTAGTGCTCCAGTGTTGGGCTGAAGAAGATGACCAGCTGATCCGAAATGATGTCGCGAGCGGGCTTGACTGATCCAAGCAGCATCCATATGAACGGAAACGCCCAGACAAGCAGAACTGCGACTATGGCCATCCCGACAAAGACGCTTACCGAGTCAATACGGCGTTTGCGGAGTTTGGGTGAAGTCGCCATGTTCAGTGCACCTGCGGTCCGGAAGTACGCCGCAGAATCAGGAAGATGCCGATGGAAAGCATTCCGACGATAATGCTCAGCGCAGCAGCCATGCTGTAGTTCTGGCTACCCAGCCCAAGCGTGTGGATATGGATGTTGAGAATACGGGTGAACGGAGCGTTGCCGAAGAGCGTCCAAATAAGCCCGAACGATTTCATCAGGTCAACCGCACGAAGCAACAGGACCACTCCGATCACAGGCTTCAGCATCGGCAACGTGATGAACCAGAACGTTTGCCAGCCGTTCGCGCCATCAACTCGGGCTGCTTCAAAGGGCTCCTGAGACAGGCTCCTGAGACCAGCCATTAGCAACAGAAAAACGAAAGGTGTCCACTGCCAGGTATTCGTCCAGATGATGGACAGGAAGCCGTAGTTGGCATTGAAGTTGCTGACCAACCATCCGCCAATAACGGGAATGCCCTGAATGAGTGGCAAAGGCTGATTGGTGAGCCACGGCTGCGCTGGCACGTTCACGTAACTGAGCAACAGGTTGACCAGGCCCGTCTGGTAGTCGAGCATGTACTTCCAAAGCAAGCCAACGACTATCGTGTTAGTCATTATCGGCAGCAGGAGAATCGTACTGACGAGACTCCGCCCACGGAACTCCCGGTTACATAGCAAGGCCAGCAACAGGCCGATAACCAGTTGTAGGGCAATTGCAAACACGAGTAGCTGCAGACTGCGCACCAAGTTCGGGTAGAAGAGGGGATCTTCCGTAACGAGCCGAATGTAATTGGTCAGCCCCACGAACGGCCATTCGCCGTTGAAGTTGAGCATTGTCACCCGATGAAAGCTGATGTACAGCAGGTACAGAAGTGGAGTCAGGGTCACGCCGAACATGATGGTAATGCTTGGAATCAGCAGCAGGTTCTTTACGGCCCGATCTGTCGCCCGGTTGAGCCAGTAGGCATAGAAGCCTGCTGCCAGCACGAGCATAAGCCCCAGCCTTGCGGCTATCTCAAGAGGCACCATGAACCAGATGCCGAAAAGGCCCGCGAGGCCAATTGCCAATGTGATGCCTGGTGGAAACCGACGCACCCGGGGTCTTGGCCCGATCGATGCTGGACCAGTAACACCCATCAGCGTGAAGTCGGCCCTTCATTCCTGAGGCGATGATGTGCTGCGGCCGCGGCAAGGCAGTCAAGCAGTGCAACCTGTGCAACACGGGTAACCCCGGCGTCACTCCCGACAGCAGTATGCGGCACGGCGGTTCGTAGGTGCACATCACTCAGTTCAGCTATAGGTGAGTCTTGGGCCCCGGTTATCGCAATGATCGGGATACTGCGAGCCGCAGCCAGGCGCACCGCGTTCTCTACGGCCTTCGTGACCCCAGTGTGCGAAAGCGCGATGACTACGGCAGTGTCGTCGAGATACTTCGCATGTAGCTCGAGCAGATAGTCATCAGTGTGGCTAAGACTATTGAAGCCGAGAATCAGGAACTTCTCCGCGGCGGTATTCGCAATGTGGCCTGATCCACCATGGCTGAAAAACACCACACTTTCGGCGTCGGCAATTAGCGTAGTAGCCTCTACTAAGTCGTCAGCATTCAAGTTTTGCTCGGTGTCGTCCAATGCTATGCGCATCAGGCTGAAGAGCCTGGGAGCAATGTCGGTAATCTCGTCGACCTGGCTTAGCTCTTCGTATGGCGCGCGCACCGATTCGTTTGAGCCACGGTCAGCTAAGATTTCGCTCAGCAATGCCCTCTTAAAGTCGGCAAACCCTTGATAGTCCAGTCGCTTGGTAAATCGGACCACGCTTGCCTCACTCACACGCGTGTGGCGAGCCAGTGATGATATTGTAAGCAAGTCAGACACGTTAGAATCACGGTCAAACAGTAAGTCAGCAATTTTCTTCTCGGTTACGCTTAAGCCTTGATATTTATTGCGCAATCTGACAAATAAGCCCGTTGCTGATTCATGTGCGGAATACATGGCCGACATCGCAACCTTGCCCTCTCCAACAATGATGAAATTCTTTCTTCTTAAGAAGATACAGTGGTGACAGTTTTTTGTCAAGTGTATTGATGGAGGTCGATCCGTAGCCCTGAGACCTACACTTGCACTTGCCACGACTTGCCATCTCAACTAGATCCCATAGCTGAGAGTGCCGATGCTGGCACGCGTGCCATCGATCGCATTCCACTCCACAGGCACGACCACAGTAAGCCAATCAGTTAACAGTCGCCTTGCTCCCGCCAGCCTGTCCAGGGGGATGGGAGACCCATGCGGATGAGCATGTACAGGTCGCTCAGGTCAAAACCCATCACCCTCACTTCCGACGTTCCGCCCACGAAAAGCGTGTTGCCGTCGGCATCGAAGGCCGGCCCGACTCCCTCGCAGGCGTAATCGTACTCGAACAGCAACCAACAAACCACGGCCTGCAGCGTCGCCCTCGCATGGACCGAGAGTTTTTCGGTACCAGTACCATCTAACCGTTCTGGTTGGCGATACTGCAGCGCCTGGTTGTGCTGCCCTCGGCCACCAGCCCGAACTTTCGCGACTGGATACTTAGCTTGACAGACGAGCTAAACTTTTGCCAAGAGCGAGTCGGACTGCTTCTGCTGCCTGATGTACAATCAAGCAGCTATAGGACTCGATGGATCGAAAGGAGGTTATGTAATGGCAACGCGCACAAATGGTTCACCATCTGGTAACCATGCAAAGGATGCAAGGCCAAAGTCGATCGTCGATGTACGGGTCAGTTTTGAAGGGACGCCATACGTGACCAGAGATACGGCCGCTCTCTCTCCGCGGGAGTTCCGACAATTGACCCAACGAGTGATGGCCGAACTGAAATCCAAGAGTGAACAGTAGTGCCCACGTTAAACGAGTTCTTGCCACCCCTGTTCGGTGGCTTTCTTTTTACAGTTCTTTTCAAGCAGTTACGCCTGTATCTCGCTCGTGCGGATGGCTATCGGCTCCTGTTTGCAGTTTCAACAGCAGCCTTGATACTCCACCTGTTCTCTCTGGTGACCATAAGCTTGGCCGAGCGCTACTCAGCAATCAGGGAAGCACTCGGCGCGTGGCGGTCAATGGAAAGTTTAGCAGGACTCGAGCATGGCCTTGCGGCCATCACTCTAGGCCTCGTACTCGCTCCGGGCATGAATTGGGTCTGGCGGCTTGGTGATAAAACTGGCGCACGCGCTGCTCGACGATTCATCAGTTCACGAGGTGATCCGTTCGAAATGCTCCTTATGGAATTCCTCACGAGTCAGGAACTGTTAATGGTGACATTGAAGTCGGGCAAGGTCTATCTCGGCAAGGTAATGAACTCGATAAACCCAGTCAGAAACGTTGAAAGCATCCGGCTGGCACTTCACTCCAGTGGCCACCGGAACAAGGAAACTCACGGTCTGGTTCTTGATGTGGACTACGCGAAAACGCACAAGGGAATTCGCGATGCCGTGGAGGCCCAATACACGGAAGCCATCAAGGAATATCTCGAAGCGAACAAGCGGGCCTCGATCGATGACGTTGAGAAAGTCGTATTTGGATCAATTGATACCTCGGCCATGGGCGTAGTTAACTTCGAGACTGTGATTAGAGCCAGTGAGATTCAGACAATTAGCCCTTTCGACCCAGACATCTACAAAGAGTACTTTGACGCCAAAGCCCGTGTGGCCAACAGCGACTCAGACTAAAAGACAATCCTCCACACCGTAACGTTCCGTCATAAGCCTTGCCGGCCCCAGACGCCACCCTGGTTATCATGCCGGATGTGAGCCAGCCGGACCCGACCAAGCCCCTCATCGTTCATGCGGACCGGACGCTGATGCTGGAAACGTTCAACGACCTGGCCGAGCCAGCCCGGGCGGCCATCGCCCCGTTCGTCGAGCTGGAGAAAAGCCCGGAGTACCTGCACACTTACCGCATCTCCCCTCTGTCGCTGTGGAACGCGACCAGCGCGGGCTTCACGGCCGAACAGATGCTGCGGGCCCTGCAGAGCTTTGCCAAGTTCCCACTGCCGCAGAACGTGGTCACGGATATCAAGGAGCTGTCCGGCCGCTGGGGCCGACTGCGCCTGTTAGGTGAGGAAGGCCGCCTAGTCTTACGTGTGGATCCGGCAGACGCGTCGCTGCTGCTGGAGCTCGGGAGTCACGACCACGTGCGGCCACTGCTCGGGGAACGCCTTGGCGAGCACGTTACACAGGTGCCCCTGGCAAACCGGGGCAGCCTCAAGCAGGCGCTGCTGGCGCTCGGCTGGCCGGTGCAGGACCTGGCCGGCTATCAGGCGGGGGAAGCACTGGACATCTCGCTTGCGAAGCACTTGGACGTGCGCCCGTATCAGGAGGCCGCTGCCCAGGCCTTCTACCGGGCGGGCAGCAGCGAGGGCGGCTCCGGCGTTGTGGTGCTGCCGCCAGGCTCCGGCAAGACGGTCGTGGGCATGGCCGCCATGTCGCTGGTGGGCCAGCGGACGCTTGTGCTGACCACCAACCGGACCAGCACCGGACAGTGGCAGCGGGAGTTGCTCGCCAAGACATCGCTGCAGCCCGAACAGGTCGTCGAGTACGGTTCCAGGACCAAGGGCATCGGCGCCGTCACGCTCTGCACCTACCAGATGCTGACCACCAGGAAACGCGGCGCTGAGCCCGGAGCCCAAGGCGAGTACCCGCACATGCAGCTGTTCCGTGACCACCAGTGGGGCCTGGTCATCTATGACGAGGTCCACATGCTGCCTGCCCCGGTCTTCAGGCTGACGGCCGAGCTGCAGGCACTGCGTCGCCTTGGGCTGACGGCCACGCTCATCCGGGAGGACGGGCGCGAGGGCGACGTGTTCAGCCTCATCGGCCCGAAACGCTACGACGGGGCGTGGCGCGAGCTTGAGCGGGACGGCTGGATCGCCAGCGTTCACTGCACCGAGGTCCGCCTGGCGCTCGACGACGCGGGCCGCCGCGACTACGCGCTCACAGACCCCCGGCTCCGCTTCCGCCTGGCGGCCGAGAACCCCCGCAAGCTGAGCCTGATGCGCAGGATCCGGCAGCTGCACGCTGGCGAGCCGACCCTGATCATCGGCGTCTACCTGAGCCAGCTGAAGCAGATCGCCGCCGCCCTGGACGTGCCCCTGGTGACGGGCGAGACGCCGCAGGAGCGTCGCGATGCGTTGTTCGACGATTTCCGGGCCGGCCGCATCCGTACGCTGGTGCTCTCGAAGGTCGGAAACTTTGCCCTGGACCTCCCCGACGCCTCGGTGATGATCCAGGTTTCGGGCACGTTCGGCTCCCGGCAGGAAGAGGCGCAGCGGATGGGTCGGCTGCTGCGGCCGAAAGCACCCGGCCAGGGCGCCCAGTTCTACTCGCTGGTCACGCGCGAGACCGACGAGGAGACCTTTGCCCACAACCGCCAGCGGTTCCTGACCGAACAGGGCTACACTTACCGCATCATGAGCGAGGACGAGTGGCTCGACCCGCAGCCGCCGCGCCTCGAACTGCTCAACTGAGGCACCGGAGGCCCACGATGTCCCAGACCACGCCCTCACCGGATCATGACGAAGTGCACCCGGTTAGCGACGCACTCGGCATGCTGCACCGCGACCTGACCGTCATCGAGGTAACTGACGCCACTGACCTCACCAGCCTGCTGTCGGACACTAGAATGGCCGAGCTCGTCTTGGCCCGCATCGGAACCACCGCCGCCGTGGTGGAACCCCGAAACGTGCCCAAGCTCCTGGCGGCGCTCCAGAAGGCCGGCCACACTCCGACGGTGCTGGGCGCGTGAGCAGGCAGGAGCAGCTGCTCGGCATCTTCCTGGACTCGCTGGAGCACGAAGACAGCGAGCAACCGGACGAACCCCTTGTGACGCAGGACCCCGGACTGTTCTCCTTCGAGCGCCGGCTCGACCTGATGACGATGCCTCAGCTGACGCGCGTCATGAGGCGTTACGCTCCCGCCAGGCGGGCCACCACCCGGGCGGCGGCCATCAAGGCGATCAAGGGGGCGCTCGCGTCCCCGGACCTGCTCGCGGCGCTTATAGCGGGCCTGTCGCCGTTCGAGCGGCTGGTGCTGGAGGAGCTCAAGCGGCGCGGGGGCAAAGCCAGCGGCTGGCAGGTCTTCATGACCGCGGTCCTGCACGGCGCGGAACCCGAAAACGCCGCGGGAGACGGGTCAGCAAACTATGACTACCAGCGTTCTTTTGGCATCCGCTCGATCGCGGCCCGTGAGCTGGCGGAGCTCTACGATGACGGGCTCCTGCAGACCGGCAGGCTTCGTACCGACTGGTCCCGGTTCGGCTACAGCACTCACGCGGACGACATGGTGGGCGCCCCGCCACAACTGCTCAACCGGCTGAAACCGCGGCCGCGGCCCCCGGTAAAGAGGCTCACCCTCGAGCCGGCCGCCCAGGCCGTGCTGGATGCCCGGCATCCGGCGGCCGTCGTCCTGGAACTGCTGGACGTCCTGCAACTCGTCTCGAGCGAGGGCGGCCTGCACGTAACCAGGAACGGCGCGCTCGCCAAGCCGTTCCTGAAGCGACTCCACAAGGAGCGGCCCCACCTGGCGGACCGGCTCGCGCCCCTCCTGCTGCTGCTGTCCATGCTCGGTTTCGTGCGGAAGCCGCACGATGACTCCGTACCGCAGCCCTGGCCACTCGTCCCGGGCGCAATCTCCGCTTTCCAGCGAATGCCGCTTCGCCTCATGTACGCCAAGCTGATCGACGCCACCGCCTCGGTCAACGACCCGGACATCGCCCTCGCGTGGGCCGAAAGCCCCTTCGGCACCAGCAGCATCGAACCGTTCTGGACGGCGATACTGCAGAGCCTGGTGGCGCTGCCCGACCATGGCGTCCCGGTCGAGGCGGCGGTCAACGGCCTCTGGGATCAGGTGCTTGCGAAAGCCTTCGGCGGCCGGGTACAGCACTGGCGGGACAACGCGAGGCATCTTGACCTGCTTGAGAGGCTGCTCCGCGAGTTCCTGCCTTCCATGGGCCTGATCGCCATTGGCGGCGAAGTAAGCGACATCAACGAACTGGTCCCGTTGATCGCACCCGCCGCCGGCCTGGCATGGTACGCCGAATCCCGTGCCATGGCCGAGGGCGCCTCGGCCATGCCGTCAATCGCCCTGACCGACGATGAGCAGCAGCTTGAGGCGTCGAGCCCGGCCCTGCTGATCCAGCCGAACTTCGAGGTGCTTGCCTACCTGGACCTGCTCACCTCCGGCGCGGTCCGGGCCCTATCCTGCGCCGGTATCGAGCGGCTGGACGCTCAAACAGCCACTTTCAGGATCGACCGGAACAGCGTCACCCACGCACTTGACTCGGGCATGGACGCAGCCGAGCTTCTGAGCCAGCTGGAGCGCCACGCCCCTGGTGTGCCGGAGAACGTGGCCGACGCCATCAGGGACTGGGCGGCCCGGCGGGACCGGCTCAAGGTCCACACTGGAACCCGCCTCATCGAGTACCCGGACGAGGCCGCACGCGACGCCGCCCTGAAGCACGTCGAAGGCGGCCGCGCGATCGCCGAAAGGTTCGTACTGCTCGCCGGGAACTCACCCGAGCCCCGCGTGGCTGCCGAACATGATTACCGCCCTGGCATCGAGCCCGCCCTCAAGGTCCGGGCCAACGGCACGATCCGTGCCGACGGGCCCCTCAACCTGCCGGCCCGAGCCGTCCTGAAGCAGCTCACCACGCAGACGGGCAAGCACACGTTCCGGATCACCGAAGACGCCGTGCGCGCGCCCGTGTTCCGGCAGAAGCTTCACGCGCTTCTGCAGGATCAGGCGATCAACGGGGTACCCCGGGAGCTGGCCGCCCTCCTGGCCGCCTGGTCCGGCCAGGCGCAGAAGCCGGTGGTGGCACCGGCCGTCCTGTTCCAGCATCCGGAGGCTGGCGCCTGGGCCACCAACCCGAAGTTCCGCGACCTGCTGGGCACCCAGCTGAGCCCGAGCACCTACCTGGTCGCTCCCGGCAAGGAGGCCGCGTTGCGGACGCTGCTGGACGAGCTGGGTGTGGGCCATCAGTCCGAGTGGTCCGAGGGCGGACCCGCGGTCACCGCCATCCCGGGCGAGGGCGAACTCCAGACCGGGCTCAGCACCCGCAAGATGCGCGAGGCGCTTGAAGCTGCGATTGAAGCCGGGCACCACGTCGAGCTTCGCTACGCGCCGGAGAACGTGCGCTACACGCATCGCGGCTACAGCCGACGCAGCCCGGGCAAACTCCGCACCGAGTTGCTCATCCCGGAAAGCATCTCGTACGAGGGCTCGACGCCGTACCTGGATGCCTTGACCGCCAAAAGGAAGTCCGAGCGTTACATCCGGATCGGCTACATCGAGGCGATCGGCGTGCGGACGGCGGCGTAGGGCCGGCCACTATCGGCAGCATGTAAGCTGGATGAAGCACCCGGCACATCTGCAAAGCTCCGGCTGAAGAGCCAGAAGTCGCCCTGACTGCTACGCAGTGCCCCCGGACTGTCGAATGCCGGCCCAGCCTAGATCAGTCAGCCTGTTCACTGTCAAGTCAATCTGCCTTCTGGTGAACTGCTTCTTCCGCTTGTTCCAGGCATAGGTGTGGGCAACCACTTCATCCAGGGATCGGTGTCCCTCGTGTTCCATAATCCAATGTACCGTAGACAGAAGCTCCAGCCCGAACGGCGACTCGAATCCGTCAACCAGCTGCGCTACCCGGCTGAACCGCGTACGCGTCTCCGGCTGGTTCGCAAGGTACTTCTCCGCTGCTATGGCGGCATCGGGCATCACGCGTAGCTCCTTGGCTGGCTGATCGCCACCGTCGTGGAAACCGTGAACCATATGACCCTCCATTCGATGGAGCACATGACGGAGGTTTTCCGCGTACGGACCATAGTGGGCTTTCTTGAAGTGCAGCCGCAGAGGTTCGCCTGCCTCCTGCAGGAAGTACATCAACTTATGCAGTTCCAACAACGAAACAGAGGGGTCCATCAGGCCATTCAAGTACCGAGTCATGAGCTCTAGCAGGGCTGCTCTGCCGGGCGTCATATCGGGCCTCTTGCTTATGTCAGCATTATATTCGCCATACCGCGCAGCATCCGGCGGATAGACTTTGATCAGAACGCCAGGCAAATCCTGTAGTGCTTCGTCAATCAGGGGCCTGACCTGCGACCAGTCGAGCCCACCGAGCCCACTACCGAGAGGAGGTATGGCTATCGATTCAATTTGGTACTCACGGATGGTCTCTGCCAAGGCTTCCAAGCCACTGGCAATATCCTCTATTCGACTCTTGCTCCGCCAATGTCGCTTTGTCGGGAAATTGATGATCAGTCGCGGGCCAGTCAGCATCCCCGTTGTATGAACGAACATGCGGCCAGGCTGCACTTCGCCTTGCGCACAGGCCCGAGCGTATTCTTTGAAGTTCTCAGGGAAGGCGCGTTTGAACTGGAGTGCGATACCACGGCCCATGACACCAACACAGTTAACAGTGTTGACAAGTGCCTCAGCTTCATCGGCCAGAATGTCACCCTTCACGTAGGAAATCACTGCATCCTCCTTCTTGGTCAGTAGTACCAATCAGGCTCAATTGAAACCCTCGGCGAATCGCGACCAACAGGCAAGACCTCCCTGACTAAATCATACGTTTCCCGCGTGTGAACTCCCACAACCTCGATCAGCTCCCATGGGAACGACTCCTCAACGAGAAACTCCGCCTGCTTGCGCTCTTTGATTCTCGATGGCACGCCGGGCCCACTCCATTGGTGGGCTCTCACTGCCTTCCAGTCAATTTCGCTCAGCTCGGCTCGATCAGCTCTGTCTTCGAAGTAGTAGGAACCAGCATTACTCAGAGTGAAAGCCCATCGCTTGTCGTTGTTCTCGGCCCAATCAATCGAAGCGTTCAGGTCGGCGACAAGATGAAGTATTGGACCCTGCCCACCGCCATAGTTGACACCCTCTCGGTTCCCCTTGTGAAGAAGGTAGAGCATTACCGACCGAGGGCAGAAGTAGAACGGTACGCATGCTCCAACGTACAGCCCCGGACAGCTGTTAATCTCCAAGGACAGCCGTCTGGCCTTGATCTCTGCCATTCCAACGGGGGTCCCTGGCAACACCTTCGTACGTGCAGCTCGATCACACCACAACCGACCTTCCGACACCAGAGATGGCAACTTATCGACGTGGACGATGTGATAAATCTTGGGATCAGGCGGAACGCTCAATAATGACTCCAGTGTCGGCATTATACGCAGTGACTTGATGCAAGGCGCCACACGGCACTAGTAGGTAGCTCCGGTGGCACACACGCTCCGGACCATGCTTAAGCCACATCGACGAAGTAATTTCGCACCGACAAGCCGAGCTGCATCACCACCGGCTACGATAGCCCTGATGCCTTCGGACACAGCAGCCCGCATTGTCCAGCTCGAGCGAGAGATCGCCTGCATGTCGGCTGACCTTGCAGAATTACGGGCTGAACTCACGGCGCTCCGGTCAGCCGAAGTCAGTACCGCAGTGAATCGCAACTCGCCGCCTTCCGCCAAGCTCGCGCTCTACTCATCGCTCTTCACCGGCAGAACGGACGCCTATGCGGTTCGCTGGACCAGTAATCGCACGGGCAAGAGCGGCTGGAGCCCGGCTGTGCGTGGCGGATTCTACACGGATGCTGCGACCGATGCTGACCTGCTGCCAATTGATGAAATGGTGCTCGCATGGCACCTCACCGGGTGCACACCACAGGGGCGGGACTTTCACGCGGGCCTTTACCCAATGATGACTGACGACACCTGCAAGCTCCTCGCTTGCGACTTCGATGGCGGGTCATGGCGCGAGGACACCTCCGCTTATGCCCAGGCTTGTGCCAGTCACGGGGTACCCGTGGCGATTGAGATCTCGCGATCCGGCGACGGCGCTCACGCATGGCTGTTCTTTGAGGAAGAGGTGCCGGCTCAGGCCGCCCGGCGACTCGGAGCGGCCCTGCTTCAAGCTGGAATGGCCATGAGCGCATCCCTCGGACTCGGCAGCTACGACCGCTTCTTCCCGGCCCAGGACCTGTTGCCCAGCCGCTCCCCAGGACGGATGCGGCTGGGCAACCTGATCGCGCTCCCGCTACAAGGCACGTGTCGCAAACGTGGCACCACGGTGTTTGCCGATCCGCGCAGCTGGCAGCCGTTCGAAGACCAGTTCGCCTACCTCTCAACGGTGCAGCGCTTCAGCTCGGAGCAGCTCGCGGCTCTCATCAGCGACCTGCGACCAGTAGTGGCCGGGCCAGCAAACCGGGTATCAACGCTGCCGCAGTCTCTGCTTCCGCTATCGGTGGAACAGATCGAACTGCGACATGGGGCGACGCTTGACGTCCCGACTGACCGGCTTCCCCCAGGTCTGACTGCCGAACTGAAGCACCTCGCGTCTGTGCCCAACCCGGAGTTCTACCGGAAGCAGGCGCAGCGCTTCAGTACATTCGGAACACCACGCCACGTCCTCTGCTTCCAGCTCGACGGAAACACGTTGCGGTTGCCGCGTGGTCTGCACGACCAGGCTCTCGAGTTATTCGCCAAGTCCGGTATCACGGCGTCCGTCACCAGCACGATCAAGGTGCCACCCGGAGCATCTTTGAGCTTCACCGGCGATCTGAGGCCCGAACAGACAGAGGCAGTCTCACGAATCGCGCCCCACGACACCGGCGTACTCGTCGCCCCTCCGGGAGCCGGAAAGACCGTGATGGCTTGCGCACTCATCGCGGCCAGGAAGGTCCCAACCGCAATCATCGTGAACCGCGCTGAGCTCGTGACCCAGTGGCGCACACGGTTGACAGAGTTCCTTGACATCGAAGACCGGCAGATCGGACAGCTCGGTAACGGTCGCCGCAAACGCAAGGGGCTGGTCGACTTGATCATGCTGCAGAGCATCAGCCACCGAAGTGCCGACCCATCAATACTTGCCGAGTACGGCCAGATCATCATCGACGAGTGCCACGCCATCGCCGCACCAGCTGCCGAAGCCGCCGTCCGCAACGTCGCGGCAAAGTATTGGCTGGGACTTACCGCCACGCCTTACCGTGCGGATCAGCTGGACGAGCTCATTACGATGCAATGCGGCCCGGTCCGCTTCGAGATGGAGGCGGAAGCGACTTCGGAGAAGCAACTGATCGTGCGCACCACGACCTTCACCACGGACGAACCCGGACACGACGGCGCATCGATCCAAGCGATGTACGGCGAGCTCGCCGGCGACTCCGCCCGCTCCAGGGCCATTGCCGACGATGTAGTCGCCGCCCATCAGCAGGGACGCCGCAGCCTCGTTCTCACGAACCGGCTCCAGCACCTTGAATCCCTCGAAGAGCTGTTGCGCGATCGACTCGACCATCTGCAGG
>ERZ869909.506-NODE-506-length-44940-cov-6.142790_pt1 | contig 44940 bp, 34 predicted proteins | sample MGYA00520892_ERZ869909 | MGnify/ENA primary metagenome ERZ869909 (study PRJEB32215, sample SAMEA104723947) | bioreactor metagenome | biome: bioreactor; feature: anaerobic bioreactor; material: water | place: China | collected 2015-03-12 ... | reverse complement strand
GACGCCTTGCATCGCGGACCCTGGTTTTCGCTTGGTGAGAAGCGCGAGAGAGGCGGGCTACGAGGTGGTCGCGCTCCCGGGGCCCTGCGCCCTCACAGCCTTCCTCTCCATCGCCGGTCTCCCTACGGACCGCTTCACCTTCGGTGGCTTCGTTCCTCGACGGCAGGGCGAACGGCAGCGCTTCCTCGAGAGAGCGCTGCGTCTGGACGACACTTTTGTCTGCTATGAGGCCCCCCATCGTTTGCTCGACACGCTGGATGCCATCAGCGCCGTGGACGCCGATAGGCTCCTCGTCGTCGGTCGCGAGCTCACGAAGCGGCACGAGGAGGTGTGTGCTGGTGTGGCGTCCCTCATCGCCGCGCGCTTCCGGGCGCAGGGTGAGGTCCGGGGGGAGTTGGTCCTCGGTTGGGCTGGGGCTCCAGCGCCTGAGGCGGTGCCAGACGCCGAGCTGGCTGCATGGATCGAGGCCCTTCGCGGGGCTGGCCTCGGTGCGAAGGCCATCGCGCGGGTGCTGGGAGGGAGGCTAGGGCTGCGGACCCGTGAGGTCTACGCGGCGGTGCTTAGAACTGAAGGTTGAGCCGCAGACCCCACGAGAAGTCCATCACGCTTTCGCGACGGAAGCGGCTACCGACCCCGTCGATGGTCGGGTTGTAGTAGGGGTTTCGCTCGCCAGCGGCAGGGTCAAGGTTGACGCTGCCGTTGTCGGTGCTGGCCCGGCCTGCATCTGCGCCGGTGATGAGGTGGGGCGTGGCCGTCGCGACCTGCGTCAGGACTTCCAGCCGGACGAGGGGCGCGAACTGCAGCGAGAGCCCACCATGGATGCCAAAGAGGGCATGTCCCTCTACGTCGGTGATGCCGTCGTGAAAGTAGGTCGCGCTGTTGAGGTCGCTTCCCCGGGCGTTGGCCGTCTGCTGGACAATCCAAGCGCAGGCGATGTCCGCCGCGGCCAGGCCTGGGTCGAGGGGGTTTGCGGACGGAGGGTAGCTCTGGCCACTGTAGGAGGGGAGGCCGGCTCTGGCGAGCGTCATCCCGTTGCAGGACGATCCTGCGAGTCCCTCAAAGAGGGGCGTATAGTCACGGCCCCGCGCGACGTAGGTGAAGTCCACGCCCGCGACGATGGCGTAGCGTTGACCGGAGCGATCGTCCTCATAGAGGATGAACTCACTGCCCGCGCTGATCTCAGCTCGGATACCAGGTGTGACGGTGCGCTGCGTGGCGCCGTAGTTGGTGAAGAGACCGTTGTTGGCCGCCACAGGGACAACGCCACCGATGGAGAGATAAGGATCGATGAAAAGCACCTGGCGGCTCGCGGCGATGCGGAACGCCAGCTCATGCACGCCGCGCCCTACGCCGGTGTTGGTCGCCTTCGCCGGCTGACCTGTGGGGGCCATGTACTCGACCGAGAGGACGACCGTCGAGACGAAGGGGTTCCGCGCATTGCTGAAGGGAGCGTAATCCAGCGCCAGGCGCAGGTCACCCAGGCCGGCACGGGTCGGCCCCTCGAACACGCCCCCGGGGAGCTCAAAGAAGCGGTAGGGGAAGCGCTGTCCGTCGAGCGCCTGCCTCGGCGGGTTGAGGGCAGCCGCCGGAGCGATCGACGAGTTGGAGGCGTCAACGCCACTCGCGAACGAGAGCTCTGCCTGTTGGCTCAGGACGATGGGGAGATGGAAGCGGAACTGGAAGTCCCGGTAGAGGCCGACCGCGAGATCAAGGTTCAGGCCGAAGGTCTGGCGTTCGTAGTCCAGCTCGCCGTTGAAACGCGGACAACGGCCTTCCGCGGGGCGGCAGACTCCCTCTCGGGTGATCGTGGAGCGCTCGATGCGGTGAACAAACGAAGGGCTCAGGTCCAACCCGAAGGGCTCGTCGTTCTCAAAGTCGAAGGACGTAAGGACCCTGGTGCGGTCAGCTCCGTGGGCGGCGGACACGAGGCCGAGGCTCACGAGCATCAGCACGAGGAACTGGCACAATCGCTTCATGGATTCATCCATCCGTGTTCGCTGGGTCTTCCGGCGTTCGAGGGTGACCATCACAGACGCCGCAACGCTACCAACGCTCGACTTCCAACGTCAAGGATGTGATCACTGCCGCCGCGCCATGATCAGGAAGATCTACCTGGATGCCTAGGCCCACACTCTGGTGGATGGACTCCCGGCAGGCTCGCGCCCCTCGTGTGCCCGGTGTCCACGTACACGCTCGCTGGTCGGGCGCACCCCTCAGGGGCTATCGAGGCCGGAGCTGGGAAGGAGGGCGTCGTGGCGCAGCAGGGTCAGAGCGCAGATGTGCTCTGACCCTGCTGCGCAGAGTGCCTCCGCAGCCGCGCTCAGCGTGGCTCCGGTCGTCCAGACGTCGTCCACCAGGACGACGCGTCGCGGTGCCGGCGAGGGGCAAGCGAAGGGATTGTTGGCGGCGCGGCGCGAGCGCCGATCACGGGCTGCCTGGGTCCCGGTCCACAGGCGTCGTCGCAGTGTGCTTCGGTCCAGCGGCCATCCCGTGGTCTTGCTGAGGGCGCGTGCGAGGACCTCGGCTTGGTTGAAGCCACGGGAGGCGCGCTTCCAGCGGGTCATGGGGACGGGCACGATCGCATCGTGTTCGTGGATCTCCGCGGTCCACGGCAGGGACGCCCAGACGTCGGCGATGTCCTCGGCTCGCCACAAGGCGGGGCCGTACTTCACGGCGCGCCACGCGAGCGCTAGAGGTCCAGCGTCCAGGGCCGCGTAGAGCGCTTGGTCCAGTCCAGATGGCGGCAGGTCGCGGTGGATGCCCAACGAGAGGGCGCAGGGGGCGCAGAGGGGCTGCGCGCAGGAGGCTGCTAGCGGGGCGAGGCAGGCTGCGCAGCGAAGGGGTGCGACCCAGGCCGTCAGGCGCGCGAGCCATGGCGTGTACATCTCTGATCTCCTTGAGAAGGGGCTTCTCTGAGGATTCGCGTCACGCGGGCGAGCGCACCCCACCTGCACGCAGGATGCGCGTGATCGGCGTCGCGCCGGTCATGGCGCCCCTGGATGCGCAGGCAGGCTGCTAGGTCTTGTGGTAAGGCTCCCCACGCAACAGCGTCATCGCTCGGTAGAGCTGCTCGATGAGGAGCACGCGGGCGAGCGCGTGTGGGAGCGTCAGCCGGCTGAGCGCGAGCACCTGGTGGGCGTCCTCCCGGAGCTGAGGATCGTGCCCATGGGCGCCTCCGATCAGAAAGGCGAATCGGGGCTGCCCTTGTAGCGCCTGGGCCTCTAGGGACGCTGCGAGCTGCGGTGAGGTGAGGAGCTCACCGCGTTCGTCGAGGACGACGCGCCGGAAGCCATCCGGGAGGGCCTTGCGCAGCGCCTCGCTCTCAGCGTGGCGAAGCTCCTCCGGCGTGCTTCCACGTCCCTTGGGGAGCCATGTCTCCTCGTAGCGGCCGTAGGGCTTGAGGCGCCGCACGTACTGGTCGGCGAGGGCAGACGCCAGCTTATCTTTGGGGGGACCAATGCCCAGAAGCAGCCATCTCACGCCTCGCCACGCGTCGTCTCCTCGAGGTCGGCGGGTGGTTTCAGGGCCAAACGCGGGGCGTCGGCGTACATCTTCTCGACGGGGTACTCCTGGCGAAAGGGTTCGCAGAACACGTGCAGCACCACGTCTCCGTAGTCGACGAGGACCCACTCGCCGCTGCGAAGCCCCTCGACACCGATCGGCCTCCAGCGCAGCTCGCGTAGCTCATCGATCACGTTGTCGGCGATAGCTCGGGCGTGCCGCTCGCTGGTGCCGTGACAGACGATCAAGTAGTCAGCGTAGGAGACGAGGCGTCGTACGTCGAGGACACGCACGTTGCGCGCCTTGCGGTCCCAAGCAGCGTCTGCGATCGCGCGGGCGAGCGCCTCAGTGTCGACACCTTCGGAGGCTTCGGTCATGTTGATTTCCTGGGGGGTGCGGTGGCTCAATGTCAGCGGATGTGGCCTTCACCGGTCACAACGAAGCGTGTCGTCGTTAGTTCGGTGGCGCCCATGGGACCATAGGCGTGGAGTTTGCTTGTAGAGATCCCAATCTCGGCGCCGAGCCCAAGCTCGCCACCGTCCGCAAAGCGCGTGCTGGCGTTGATCATGACGCAGCTTGAGTCGACAGCATCCAAGAAGGCTTGCGTTGCGGCGAGGCTGTCCGTCACGATGGCCTCCGTGTGCCCACTCCCCCACGTCTGAATGTGCTCGGCGGCGGCTTCCAGGCTAGGCACGACGCGAACGGCGAGATCGAGGGAGAGGTATTCAGTCTCCCAGTCCTCGTCCTTGGCAGCGATGACGTCCGCGCCCGCCGCCGTGAGCGCAGGCATGGCGCGCGGGCAGGCGTGCCATCGCACCCCGTCCAGTGCAAGCGCGCGGCCCAGCGCTGGCAGGAGGCGCTCCACGGCGTCCTGATGCACCAAGAGTGTCTCCAGCGCGTTGCATACGCTGGGTCGACTCACCTTGGCGTTGCGCACGATCTCTACGGAGCGGTCCACGGGGGCGTCTTCGTGAAGGTAGACGTGACAGTTGCCCATGTAGTGCTGGATGGTCGGGACCTTGCTCCACGCGCGGACCTGGCGGATGAGGCCGGGACCTCCTCGGGGGATCGCCAGGTCCAGGAGGTCGTCCATCTCTAGGAGGGTCTGGAGGTCTTCCCGGGCGAGATCCGACAACACGAGGATGGCGTCCGCGGGGAGGTCGGCCGCTTGCAGCGCGCTGCGCAGCACGGCGCCGATGGCGGCGTTGGACGCGCAGGCGTCTCTGCCGCCTCGCAGCACCACACCGTTGCCCGAACGCAAGCAAAGCGCCGCCGCGTCGCTGGTGACGTTGGGTCTCGCCTCGTAGATCATGAGGATCAAGCCGAGGGGGATGCGCTGCTTCGCGACGCGGAGGCCGTTTGGCCGCCGCGTCTCCTGAAGGCGTTCGCCGACGGGATCCGGCTGACGTGCGATGGTGTCGATCGCGCTCGCCATCCCCTCGATGCGGGCCGGCGTCAACGCGAGCCGGTCTATCATGGCTGCCGCTGTGCCGCTCGCCTCGGCCCGGCGGACGTCGTCGGCGTTCGCCGCCAGGATGTCCGACGCGTGGCTTCGCAGCGCGGCAGCCATCGCATCCAGGCCGCGGGTACGATCCCCAGGCCTCAGCGCAGCGAGCGCGCGCGCGGCGGCCCGCGTGGTGCGAACTCGGTCGCGGAGATCATGATTGCGGTCGGACATGGGTGTTGGGGCAGGGAGAGGCGAGGTGGTTCGGCGTGGCGTAGCCGGGCCAGCACCTACTTCAGCGCATCCGCCGCTGCGTGGTCAAGACCCCCAGGCTTGGAAAGGCAGGAGGGAGACGCTATCTTGGCGGGTGGCTCGGAAGCGTATAGAAAGTCCCTAGGCGGGGGCACGCGAAAACCGAGGGCTGAACGAGCAGGTACGCATGGGACGGGGTTGGGTACTGATCGGCACGTCCAAGGGGTGGGAGGGGCGCTTGGACGAGCTCGCGCGTGTGCTCGCTCCCTACACGCACCTGGAGGCTGCCGCCATTGAGGCACACTTGGAGGCCGGCTGGGTGGTCTTGCGTCACGGTGACGACACGGCGCCCCTGCGAAGCCTTGCTGCCACGCTCGACGTTCTGGGGGTGGAGACCGCGATGGAGCCCTCGGATGACCTCCTCCGCGATGCTTCACCGCCTGCTGTGCCTGTGCCGCACCTCCCCCCGGTGCCGCTGGGCACACCAGCGCCGGGGGAAGCCCCCCGGCCTGCCTACGAGACCCGCCCATTGGACCCGCTCGCGCTAGCCACACCCCCCTGGCAGGCGCGCGACGCCCTTCCTCCCCCCCGCGTGGCAGCGGGTGGCGGTCCCGGGCTGGGTGCGACTTCGGCCAGCCCGATCCCTCCTCGATTCACGCTCCAGGAGGGCAGCGGTCATGAGGCTGTCGACCGATCGCCTATGCCCCCGCCAGCGGCTGATCCGCGAGCTCCCGGAGCACCCGCGTGGCTCCCCGGAGCGCCTAGGCTTGAAGCCATGGGAGGCCCGCCTGTGTCCCCGCTGGCTGCATGGCAGCGGCGGGCCGATCCACCGTGGGTGGTGGCGCTAGCGGCATTGGTACCCGGGCTAGGCCATGCCCTCTTGGGGCGCCCGACGACAGGCCTGATGGTCTTGCTCGGGACACCGCTCGTGCTGCCCTGGATATGGAGCATCGTGGACGCAGCACGTGTGGCGCGCCGTGTGGCGGGCGGGCCTCTGGAGGAAGGGAAGGCCATCCCATGGATCGCCTTCTTTCTTTCCTGCTGGGTTGCCGTGCTTGGAGCAGGGTTGTGGTCCATGCAAAGGCCGCAGGTGGATCCGGGGATGTGGGCCGGGGAGGAGGTCAGCGTACCACCGCTCGCTGAGGAGGAAGGCGAAGCCAGGGAAGGCGTCGGCGCAGTACCCGCGGGGCGGGTGCCGCGCGAGACCCCCGAGCAGCTCGCGCAGCGGCAGGCGGCTGAACGGGAGAGGCGTGATCGTGATCGCCAACTACAGCGTGTCGTCGCGGACGCCGCAAGGGCGTGCGCAGCGGAGGCGGCCAACGAGTGTCTGTCTCTCGCCCTCTTCGTTCTAGAGGCAGATCCAACGCACCGACAGGCGCGGCGCTTGCAAGCCGAGGCGCTGTTGCTGCTGCAGGGCGACGAGGTCGACGACATGGAGGAGGAGGACGAAGACCAGGAGGGGGCTGCCTTGGACTCGGGGGTCGAAGCGGATCGCTTTGGGGAGCCGAGTCCAGGAGCAGACCATGAGCGCTGAGCCCTTTCGTGTCGCGGTGCGCTGGGGTGACGAAGAAGCCCGCGTCTACGTTTTCGAGCGCCAGGACGTGACGCTCGGCGACGTCCCGTGGGCGGACATCTCGGTGCCGTCGGACGCGGGGCTCGAGGCTGCGCTCTGGGGTCAGCTGGCGGCGACGGGTCGCCATGTCCGCTGGGTTTCGCTTACGGATGATGTGGTTAGCGAGCGTGGGCTGGACGAACGCTGGTGTTGTGGCCAGGCCTATCGCCTACGGCGCGGCACGGTGGAGATTGAGCTCGTGGTCGAGTCTTTGGCCTACGGTGACGAGGTCGAGTGGCTCCGCGTTGAGCGTGACGAGGAGGAGTCCGCGGCGATCGCTGCGGGCGAGGGGACGCACGAGGTTGCCGACGTCCTCTGTGAGGCCATGCTGGCACGCGACATCGCCATAGGCCTGACAGGCATCTCGGGTGCCTTGGATGGTTCTGTCTTTCTGTGGCTTTCCCATCCTGGGAAGATGCCCTGGGAGGAGACGCATGTCGTCGGTGATTCGCCATCGTGGGCCTTGCCGAGCTGTCTCGGCGTGCCCCCGGACTTCGTCTTGGACGCGTGGAGGGGAGAGGAAGAGACCCTGTGTCGCCGTGGCGGCGTGCAGGTGTTGTGGTTGCCCTGCGGCGGTCGTGAGGGGTTGCTTGGTGTCGTCGCCCTCACCTTGCCGGCGGAGGGTGGTGGTCTAGGGTGGCGTGGTGCGGTGATGCGCTGGCGTCGCATGCGGCGGTGGGTGAGCGCATGGCTGCAACAGGAGCGCGACCGATCGCTCTTGGCGCAGGTGCGTCAGCAGAGGGAGCACCTCCTGGCGCTGCAGAGGACGCACTACCGTCGGAAGGAGTTGGTCGTCGTCAGTCCTGCGATGCGCGCACTGATGGCACGCATGGAGAGGCTGTTGGAGCTTCCAGAGCCTGTGCTGATCCATGGCGAGCGCGGCGTTGGAAAGGAGCTGCTCACGCGCGTGCTGCATCATGATCGCGCGGACGCCGCGGGCCTCTTGCTCTACTGTCGTTGCGACCGTGTCCTGGAGGAGGTCCTGGAGCGCACCATCTTCGGTGCTGCTCCTGGGTCGGCAAGCCCTGAGAGCGGACTCTTGGAGCTGGCCGCGGGTGGAACGCTCGTGCTGGATGAGGTCTCCCGCCTTCCGGCAGCGCTGCAGTGGAAGCTGGAGCGCGCGCTGCAGCTGGGGGAGTACTTCCCCGAGGGTGCGTCTGCGTCGCGCCCGCTGCGGGCTCGTGTTGTCGCGACGATGACTGAGGACCCGCAGGACGCGCTGCGCTCGGGAGAGTTGTTGCCCTCGCTCGCTGCTCTCTTTGCACGCCAGACCCTGGAGGTGCCGCCACTTCGTGCGCGGCGGGAGGACATCCCGGGACTTGCGGAGGTGCTGCTGGAGGGCCTGTGCCGGCGCTATGGGCGTGGGCTTGTTCGCTTGACCGAGGATCAGCTCCAGCGTCTTTGCGGCGCGTTATGGCCCGGCAACGTCAGGGAGCTCCAGAGCGTGCTGGAGCTGAGTGTCCTTCGGACGCCATGGTCGGCGAGCGGGCTGGACCTGCTGGACGTTTAGCCGCGGGGTGTCCTGTGTGTCGTCTAGCGGGAAGGCGTCTGCCCTGCGGCGGTGCTCGCGCTGGGCTGCGCGCTGAGCGCGGACGCGGTGGCAGACGAACGTTGGACGAGGTTATCCATGGCCCACGCATGGAGCTGATCCAACGACGTGAGTCGATGCGCTGCGGTCAAGGACTCGGGAGCTCCTGCTCCGCCGATCACCAGGGTCACTTCGTTGTGCAATGCAGCTCGCAGAGCTCGCAGGTGCTTGACGGCCTCCTCTTCGGGGTACACGCGGCTGATGCTGAGGAAGATCGCCTGTGTTCCGGTCTGTTCGGCTGCCTGCTGGATGTCGTCCAGCGGGGTGTCCGCGCCGAGGAAGACGACGCGACAGCCCGCCAGCGCCAGCGTGGTCGCAACGAGGTGCAACCCCAGCGCGTGGCGCTCTCGAGGCAGCGTCGCGCAGACGACGCGAGGCCCGTGGGCCCGTTCGGTTAGCGGTCGCCACATGCTGGTCAAGAAGTCGCGCAGCCGTTCGCTGGCGAAGTGCTCATGCAGGACTCCGATACGTCCGTCTGCCCACGCCGCGCCGACCATCACGAGGAAGGGTGCAGCGCGGTCGCTCAAGAAGCGCAGCGCGCCGTGGGCGTTCCACGAGGCGAGGAAGGCACGCTCTAGCGCCACGCCGTCGAGCTGCAAGCAAGCGGTGATCCACGTGTCGAGCTCTGCCCGGAGCGCTGGGTCCATGCACTGGAGGTCCTCAGGGGAGGCAGGCTCTGGCGCAGCGAGCGCGGTCTCATCCGCTCCTCTGAGGTCATCGCCGAGCAGCGCCTGGAGTCCCTCGCGATCGAGGGCCATCAGGTTGCCTATCCGGTGACCGCGGCGCAGCCCCTCACGGACGAGCAAGAGCTGGGCTACGGTCAAGGCGCTGTAGACACGTTGGTTGCCGGTCGTCCGCTCGGGGCTAGGGAAGCCGTAGCGTCGCTCCCAGGTCCGGAGTGTGTCCACGGGGATCCCCGTCTCATGGGACACCGCGCCGATCGCGTATACCGGAGTGCTGTTGTCTTGATCTCTACTCATGGCGTTACGTCCTCTTGCCTACGCTCAACACTCTAGATGCGTTGTGCTTCAAAGAGAAGCGGAGTCTTCCCCTTCTTTTGGGACACCGGACGTGGCGGAGCGCAGAGAGGCTGGTGACACCCGGGAACACAGCTCTCTGGATGGCGCTCAGAGTTGCTCCAGTTCGCTACGGAGCGCGTAGCGAACGCGGTGCAGGCGAGCCTTCAACGCGGGGATCGACATGTTGAGGCGAGCTGCCACAGCTTCCTTGTCTTCGCCCTCGAGATCCATCGCGACATAGACCTCACGGTTGAGCGCCTCGCTCCCAGCGAGGAAGCTCTCCATGACCTCTAGGCAGCGCCTCAGGTAGAGCTGTTGGTCGGGGCGCCCCAAGCTGCTCTCCATGCTGGCTTCGGCGGTCATGGCCTGGAGAACCTCCTGCTCGACGGGGGTCGGATAGCGCTTGTACTTGCGGACCTTCATCTTCGCCGCGTTCTCCGTGATCCGGTAGACCCAACTCCAGAAGGCGCTCTTGCCATTGAAGAGGTGGATCTTGCGATACACCGTCCAGCACACGTCCTGTACGACCTCCTCGGCGTCCCAGTCGTCCCTCACGATGCGACGGGCCACGCAGAAGATGCGCTCGCGGTACAGGCGGTGAAAGGCGTTCTGTGCAGCGGTGTCGCGTGCGTTGAGGCGGTCGATCAAGGTCTGCTCTTCCATGGCGCACTCCGGGTTGGCGCATCAGCGCGTGGGCTCAACGTGAACAGATATTGACCAGGTGCGTTCTCATGTCAAGGTGTAATGACCAGCTTTTGACCAGGCGAAGATGCCGAATGACGTCCGGATGCCGGAGTGTGAACAGCTTGTGACCGTCTCGTGTCCCGCAAGTCATCGAAACGCCACATCTCTACCCTGCGCGGCAGCGCACGATCCCTCGCGCGCACAGGGGAGCGAGGCATTGACAGCGGCTGATCGAGCGCCTCTGATGCACCTCCGCTGCGCCATGCCACGGACGGCGACCCCCTCTTGCGACGCCCAGCCCATGTCAGACATCCTGTCCAAGTCTTTTGACGCCCATACGGGGGACGGCGTGCTCCTCCTGATCCCGACCTACAACGAGCGGGAGAATCTGCCCCGCTTGGTCGATGCCATCCGGGAGCGCTTGCCCCTCGTTCAGATCCTGGTCATTGACGACAACTCACCGGATGGTACCGGGGAGCTCGCCGACACAATCGCGAGCCGCGACGAGCGGGTCCGGGTCCTGCATCGGACCAAGAAGGAGGGACTGGCTGCCGCCTACCTCGCGGGTTTCCGGAGCGCGCTCGCCTCCGATGCCGCGGTCGTCTTTCAGATGGACGCCGACTTCAGCCACGACCCGCGCTATCTGACGCCGATGCTGGAAGGGCTCCTAGAGGCCGACGTCTGCGTCGGCTCGCGTTATGTGCCTGGAGGAGGTACCGCGCATTGGGCCTGGCACCGCCGCTGGCTCAGCAAGGGCGGAGGCATCTACGCGCGCACCCTACTGGGAATCGATGTGCAGGACCCCACGGCTGGCTTCGTCGCCTTTCGCCGGGGCGCCCTGGCCCATCTGGTCAGCCAACCCATCCACGCCAACGGCTACGCGTTTCAGATCGAAGTCAAGGCCCGGCTCATCCGAGCAGGGTTCCGATTGGTCGAGATTCCCATCGTCTTCCCGGACCGGACGCGGGGCCAATCCAAGATGACCGTGGACATCGCGAAAGAGGCCGTGTGGCAGGTGCTGCGGCTGCGTCGAGAGCTTGGGGCGCCCACGGCCGCATCGCCCAGGACCCACGAACCCGACTGAGCGCGGCGCAGCTCAGTCCCTTGTCACGCCCCGTACCCGGCCTACGCGCCCGGCGCCAACGTGAACCCCTGCCACGCGCGCGTCGCGCTGTGCAGCAGTCGGTCCCGCACGCCCTGCTCGGCGAAGCTCGCTGAAAACCCAGCGAGCGCCAAGGTGCGTAGTTCTCCGGGGGCGAGGTCGAACGCCTCCGCCGCAAGCCGGTACTCCTGGCTGGACGTCGTGTCGGAGACAAGTGTGTTGTCCGTGCACAGGGTCGCCTGCACGCCTTCGGCCAGCCAGCGCGGCAGGGGGTGCTCACCCAGCGTGGCGACCGCGCCGGTTTGAAGGTTGCTGGTCAGGCAGGCCTCCACCGTCACGCCCGCGTCGCGGACCGCCATGGTCAGCTCGTGCGACAAGCGCAGGGCCGTGCCGTGACCAATGCGGCGCACCCCGGGCTGCGCGAGCGCGTCCTCGACGGACTCCGGTCCTGCAGCTTCACCAGCGTGCAACGTGATGCCGAGCCCTCCATCCGCGGCGCGAGCGAGCGCGGCGGAGAAAGTGCTCGCTGGATGCCCACGCTCGGCGCCAGCTACGTCGAAGCCCACCACGCCGCTGTCCAGCCCGGCGAGGGCAGCGTCGACACAAAGGAGCGCGTCCTCCAGAGGGAGGGTCCGCAGCGCGCACACGATGATGCGCGCGACGATCCCTTGCTCTGCCTCGGCCCGCTGCAGGCCACGCCAGGCAGCCCTCAACGCCTCAGCGCGGGTCATCGACCCTTGGGTCAAGAGGGAAGGGCAGAAGCGCACTTCGGCGTACGTGACCCCGTCTGCGTGATGATCGAGTGCCAGCTCATACGCGATCTGCTCCACCGCGTCCGGGTTCTGCATCAGCGAGCATGTGAGGTCAAACGCCTGCAAGTAGGTGACGAGGTCACCTCCGCGCGCAGGGGGCACCACGCGAGCGCGCAGCGCTGCAGCGTCGCTCGCTCCCAGGTCGAGTCCCTGTCGAGCCGCCAGGGCGAGAGCCGTCTCCACGCGGAGCGAGCCGTCGAGGTGAACATGCAGCTCAGCGCGAGGCAGCTTTCGCAGGGTCTCTGTCGTCAGGCCCCTCACGCCTTCACACCTGCGGAGGGCCGGTCTTCGCTATCCGCCGGCTTCGTGCTGTCCATCGTAACCCTGGTCAGTTGGGCGGGTAGATGAGGGTGCGGGTTCGCCCAGCTTCGATGTTCACCCGATACGAGTGGGACGCCCCCGTGGCGGGGTCGCGCAAGTCGATGCGGTAGCTCCCTGGCGCGATCGGCTGCTGCTGGACAGGCGTCACCGCGCCCGTGTCTTGGTCGTTCACGAACACGCGCATAGGACCTGCGTTGCTGCGGATGTTCAGGAACCCGTGCGTGGCGCCAGGCTGAGCAGCTGGAGCAGGCGCGGGAGCGGGTGCAGGTGCCGTGGCGGGAGGTCGCGTAGGAGCAGGGGCAGCCGGCGCTGGCGCTGCAGGCGTGACCGAGGTGGGGACCGTGGCCTGCCGGCGCGCAGCGGCCCTGGCCGCAGCAGCGTCTCGGTCGATGCTCGTCGCTGGCGTGGGCACAGCCTGCGGGCTCGCAGCAGCCGCCGGCGCTGTCGCTGGCCGACTCGGCGAAGCCGCTGCCTGCGCGGCCGGGGCCACGTCTCGCGTCGGGGAGGGCGCACGCTGGGGCTCTGGCTCCGAAGGTGGAGGCGTCGCCGAGGCGGGAGGCGCTGTGCGTCGCATCACCACGCGCAGGGTGCTCTCCTCGAGGTCCTGCGGGCGGAAGGTCTCATCGAGGTCTTCGTGCTGAGCGCGGGTGGCGACGACGCGGTGGATGCGCGTTGGGACGACATCGGCCTCCAACAGTGGCCCCGCACCTTCGGCTACGACGTCACCCTCAGGACCGATGAGCTGGAGCTGTGCGTCTGCAGGCTCAACGCGAAGCGTGACACGCTGGCGGAGCGCCTCCATCTGCAGCGTAGCCCGTCCTTGGGGGCTCACGACAACGCGGTCCTCCAGGACAGCGAATCCCGGTGCCTCCGCGCGGATCGTGACGGCATCGCCCACCCGAGCGTCGGTCAGCACGACGCGACCCGTGCCGAGCAGCTCATCGCCGCGATAGAGGGACGCATGGGATGGCTCGACGATCAACTCGAAGCGCAGGGTGGCTGGTTCCAGGCGCCAGCGCTCAGGCGAGCTCGCCGATGTAGCGCTGGCGACGACGTCTCGCTCCAGGGTCTCGAAGCCGGCAGCCTCCACGCGGACCCGCCGCACTCCCGGTGCCACGTCCTCCAGCCGCACCGGGCCTTGGCCTTCAAAGCGGAGCGCCCCGTCGACGAGCACACGCAGCGGCACATCGGCGGGGTCGACCTCGACCACCAGCGGGACACGACCCTGGGCGGGACGATCCAAGGACAGCCACCACACCACGCCCGCGCCACTGAGCACGACGAAGAGGGCTGCGGCCCAGAGCCACCCACTCCCCCCGCCGCTGGAAGCCTGCGGGCGCGGCGTCGGGACTTGAGGAGGAGGGGGCGCGACAGGCGCGGCTCCGGTCGCTACGCGTCGCGTGCTGCCTGACACGCGGTGCTCCCGACCAGCAGGCGTGCCGCGGGGAGTGGCGCTGGCCGGTGAAGCGGCTGGCCCGGATGCCGCCCCGCCCGCGCTCGGGGCAGGTTGGGCCTTCGCCTTCGGGTCGGCAGCGCTTGCCGCCGGCGTGCTCTGCGTGCGCTCGGGAGCGGGCGCAGGCTTCGGCACAGGGAGAGCGCCGGGCACAACAGGAGGGCTCGCGGTGGCTGGCGACGCTTGGGCTGGTGCGGGGTCCTTGTCGTAGACATGGGTCTCGCTCTCCTCATCGTCCCACCCCAACCCTTCGGGGGCGTCCATCGCAGAGCTTGCGGGTGCCGCAGGCGGAGGTGGCGGGGGAGCGAGTCCCGCTGTCATACCAGCGGGGGGTGGCGGCGGGGGAGCGCTCCGCAGCCCCGAGTACTCCGCGCCACCTGCGGCCGGAAGCGTCGCCGCGACGGTAGGAAACTGCTTTCTCAGCCCCTCATTGCGCCGCTGTTCCTCGGAACGCTCGGCAGCGAAGAGCTCGCCAAGGAATTGCGCAAGCTCGCGCGTCCCGATCAGCCGGCCCCGCGTGAGCTGGTAGCGCTGGAGGTCCGCCTGCATGGCCGCCGCGCTAGGGTATCGGTCCTCCGGGTTGCGCTCCAGGGCGCGCAAGATAATGGTCTCCAGCTCTCGATCCACCTCGGGATTGAAGAGGGAAGGAGGCACCACCTCGACCTTGCGGATGCGCTCTAGGGTCTCGAAGTCGGTCTGGCCCAGAAAGAGGCGCTCCCCGGTGAGCATCTCGTAGAGGCAGATCCCCAGAGAGAAGATGTCGCTTCGCGCATCTGCTGGCAGCCCACGGACCTGCTCTGGAGCCATGTAGCTGAGCTTGCCCTTCAGCATACCCACTTGGGTCTGGGCCGTCGACCCAGTCGCCTTCGCGACGCCGAAGTCGATCAGCTTCACCTGCCCATCATAGGCGAGCAGGATGTTGGCAGGCGACACGTCGCGGTGCACGATCCCGAGCGAGTGGCCCACCTCGTCCGTCTTGTGGTGGGCGTAGTCGAGACCCTCGCAGACGCGAATGGCGATCCCGCATGCTACATCGACGGGGTAGCGGCGCTTCTGCTTTTGCAGTCGGTCCGCGATCTGCTTGGCGTCACGCCCAAAGACATACTCCATCGCGATGTAGTAGGCGTCATCCACGCGGCCAAGGTCAAAAATCTGCGCGATGTTGGCATGTTGCAGCATCGAGGTGATCTTCGCCTCGTTGATGAACATCTTGATGAACGCTTCGTCTTCCGCGATCTCGTTCTTGATCCGCTTCACCGCGATCATGCGCTCGAAGCCTTCGACACCGAACGACTTGGCCTTGAAGATGTCCGCCATCCCCCCTGAGCTGATCTTCTCCAAGAGGAGATAAGGGCCTAAGCGACTAGGTTCTTTTGGCTTCTGCATGAGTCGAGGCTTAGCAAGGGGCAGCGCGGAGCCGGGAGAGGGAGGCGCGCAGGGGGAGACACCGCGTCGCCAGCAGCAAAGTGCCGCCACCTTATCCATCGTGACGAGGAATTGCCAGCGGGCTACGCCTGGCGTAAGGCAGGGGGTGGCACGTCTGCCACCCCACTGCCATCGTCAGGTGCTCCCATGCAGCTCGTCCCTGTCTATCTCTGCTACAACCCACTCGAGGCGGAGCACGCGCGTATCTTGCTCGCCGCCGAAGGGTGGGAGGTCGTCGTGCACAACCAATCCTCGTCCGCCTTCCCCGTCCATGATGATGCCAACGCGCGAATCACCCTGCAGGTCCTTCAGGAACATGCGGAGAATGCACGCATCATGTTGGCCCAAGCAAAGGGCGACGGCGGATTGCAGGGCGAAGGTCACGTCGTCGAACCCTAGCGGGCCCAGGCCAGCAAGGCTGAGCCCCGGCCTGCGGTATCGGCACGAGCCCCTCGGCGGCGCATGCAAGCTGCGCGTGCCGACCACGGCTACAGCGATCCCCTCCTTCCGCTTGCGTCCATAGAGCGCTGCCCCACACCCCAACGCGCGTCACGAACGCAGGGCGTCGTAGGGCGAAAGGTGCGAGGCGCGCAGCGCTGGGACCAACGCGCCCAGCGCGCTGCTACCGCAAGCGAGCAGCGCTGTGACGACAACCATCCAACGCTCCACCACAAAGAGCGTGGGCGGCTGAACCGGCAGGCCGCCGAATGCCGCTTCGGCCAACATCGGCCCTGCGTACCAGAGCGGCCAGAACACGAGCCAAGCGCTGACCCACCCCAGCAACCCAATCGCGAGCGCCTCCGCCAACACCAAGCCCACGATGTCAACCCGACGCGCACCGACCGCCCGCATGGCTCCAAACTCAGCGCCACGCTCCGCGGTGGCCATGGAGAAGGTGTGAAAGAGGTGAAGCGTTGACAGCAACAGCAGCACGAGAAGAACGCCCGCGAGGCCACCGTACACCACCTCCAGTACGCCGATGAACCGGCGCATTTGCGCTTCGCGAGGGGCGAGCACCAAGCTGAGCTCGCGCTCCGCCTCCTCCAACACAGCCTCCATCGCGGCAGCACGATCGAGGATGACCACCACCGCGTCGTGACCCTGTGCGCGCATGGGGTCATGGTAGCGTGCGTTCCAGTCCGAGACGATGGACAGCGGCAAGGTGACCCCCAAGGGCAGCGCCATCTCTGAGACACCGACGACCCGCAGCCTTACGCGGCGCTCGCCACCCGCGGCTTCGAGCTGCTCCGATTCACCAAGAAACCCGCGGCCGAGGAGCCCATCGAACACCAAGCCACGAACGCTCGCCTCCTCGAGGCGGGGTAAGCGCCGTCCTGGCCCGCGGCTCCCTCGGGCTATGGTCCGAATCTGCTCGTTGAACACCTCCAGCATGAGCGGGTGAACGATGACCGGAACCGGCTGGGCGCACGCCCTGCGTGCAGGATCGCACCAGCCACCGTCGTCGCACACGTCGATGTCGATGTCGCGGCCTGGAGCCTGCAGCCGCTGCAGGGTTGCCAGCGCGTCCATCCGCGGCCCGCGCTCCACCACCAGATGGAAACCATCGCCGGCGACGTCCCGCCACACCCAGCGGAGACCACGCGTTCCCCGCCGGAGTATGGCCTCTGCTGCGTCCCGCTCCAGCGCTCCCCGGACCGCCCAGATCTCGTCCTCGGGGACGCAGGAGCGCCCCGGACAGGGCTGCTCCGAGCCACAGCCGGCCTCCTCTGGCGAGGCAGCGAAGCGATCGCGTAGGTCGTCAGGCAGCAGCGCGGGGTCGATGCCGTCCGCAACCAGCTCTGTCCACAGGTTCATCCCCACCAGGGCATCGCCGCCGATCGCGTAGGCCGAAAAACGCAGCTTCTGCCGTCCACCAACCGTCGCGACGCCCGGCAACCTCCTCAAGGCGGCCATCGCGTCATCCTCGACGAGCGCTCCACCACGTCCGAGGAGCTCCCCGACCGCACCCTGCGTCGGGACGAGCGTCACCCGATCGCTGGGCAGCAGCCGTTCTAGCACGTGCTGCTCGGCCGCGCGGCCGAAAGCCAGCAGCACCAGCAAGAGCAGCAGGCTGGTGAAGAGGCCGAACCAGCAAAGGAGTGGACCCCTAGGTCTGGACAGCAGGGAACGCAGGACCAGCGTGCTGCGCCTCATGGCGTGGGCTCCTGCGAGAGGGGAGTGGCCGCTGGGGACAGATCCGGCAGCGGGGTTGGCCGCAAGGAACCTTCGACGAGCGACAAGAGGCGGTCTGCCCGGCGCCACAACAGCATCTCGTGGGAGACGGTGACGACCGCGAGGTCGTACTCCCGCCGTGCTTCATCGATCCAGCTCAGGAGCTCCGCGCTGGTCTCCTCGTCCAGCGCCGCGGTGGCCTCGTCCGCGAGAAGCAGCGCTGGTCTCATGATCAGCGCCCGGGCCAGGGCGACCCGTTGCTGCTGACCGCCCGAGAGATCGGACGGCCGCCGCTCGGCGAGCCCGGCCAACCCAAAGCGCTCGATCAGCTGGTCGGCTCGCTCTTCCGGCGAGAATCCCACGGCGCCACCGAAGGCGAGGGGGAGCAGCACGTTCTCGCGTGTCGTCAAGTGAGGGATCAGCCGGAAGTCCTGGAAGACAAAGCCAATCTTGTCCCTCCGAAGGGTGCTGAGCTTCCGCTCGGGCGCGCCGCGGACCTCCTGGCCCAAAATGGCGACGCTGCCCGAGAACGCCGGGTCGAGCGCGCCCAGGATACGCAAGAGCGTCGACTTCCCCGAGCCGCTACGTCCGCGGAGGCATACCCACTCTCCGCGTGCCACGACGAGGTCCACCCCCCGGAGCACCTGCAACGCTTGTGTCGCCCCGCGTTCGAAGGCCTTCGTTACCCCCGTGGCGTGAATGACCTTCTGCACGTCGTCCGCCTCAGGGGGTGTTCTCTTGCGCACCAAGATACGCCGTGAGCTCCGCGCGGAGGTGCTCCTCACCCTCCGGCGTGATGCGGAGATAGAGCTGGCTGGCAAAGGCTCGCGCTAGGGTCGACGTGATCTCCGGCACCCGCTGCAGGAGGGCCTGCATCGCTGGCTCCGCGAGTGCGCGGTCGATGTCGATGTACATCCCCTGCGCATCTAGACCCGTGATCAACGAACGCGCCTCCTCCTGACGGATGGCCGCGCTGAGGTCAGGAGCGGCGCCTTCCAGGCGCTGCAGAAGCTCAGCGCGGTCGCGGTCAGGGAAGAGGAGGAGGTGTCGATCTGTCAGCAGCAAGTTCACTTGAAAGAGGGTTGCGGCCGTGAAGGTCACCAGCGTGCTGGATCCCTCTTCGCTCAAGCGGACACGATCGCCGGAGCCAGCGGCGATGCGCTCCAGGCTACGCGCAAGGGCTTCGCGGTCGCGGACCTCGAGCGCAACGATCGCCCCCAACGCCTCGAACATCTGCCACGAATTCATACGACCCGTGTTGAGCGCTTGGATGATGGCCAGCCCGCGCATCCGACTCAGGGTTACGAGCGCGGCCGGCCCCAGATGCGCCAGGATGTCCCTCTCGACCGACACGCCGAGCGTCTGCTCGATCTGCTCCGTCGCCTCCGAGAGCTCAGCAAGCCCGCTGCGCACCGCTGGCAAGGAGAGCAGCGCGTCCACGCTCGCCGTGAGTCGCAGCAAGGCGAAGGTGCCAGGGGACACGAGGCGACCCAAGTTCGGGTTGGACGCGGACGACGCTTGCGCCGCGAAGAGATCGCTCAGGCCCAGGGTGTGCGGTCGAATCCAGGAGCGCACCACGATGCGGTCCTGCGCCACGCGAAGGCCTCCGACAGCCCCGCCACCCTCGGCGGAGGGCTCCAAGACGTTGCCCAGCTCCTGGCTAGCGTACCCAATGACCTGATACTCCGCGAGATCCGTCGCAGCGCGACGTACCAGCGGGTGATCCGCGAGGCGGTCACCACCGCGCTCCGTCACCATCTGAAGCGCGGCCTCGCGGTTGCTGTACGCGGTCGTCACCAGGAAGCCGACTTCGTCGACGTAGCCGATCAAGCCAACGATCGAGTCGGGATGCATCTCGTCCCCCGCCTCCGCTTGTACCAAGAGTCGGTACGTCGCCCCGCGTTCCCGCTGGACCTCCTGAGGCTGCAAGTGCTGCACGCCCGGGATGGTCTCGATGATGTACTGCATGAAGCGCTCACCGTCGTCGATGAGGGTCATCGCGAAGGTCTCCTCGGTGCGGCCGGTGACAAAGAGCACTAGGCCACCCCCCGGGCGTATGCCCGCCTGGCGCAGGCTCGACACGTCACGCAGGTCCAGGAGGTGGGTCGCGCGAAGGTCAGCCTCAATCTGGTCGACGGCGCCGCCGAGCGCACGCAGGCGGCTGTGAAGGACCGGCCACGCCTGCTCGAGCCCCGACCATGAGGGGAGCAGCACCATCCAATGGACTGCCGAAGGAACACGCTGCGCCAGCGCCCACCCTTGGGTGCCGCCAGCGCGGCTGCTTTGTCGAGCAGCCTCGCGGCTGGTCTCGGTGGTCGCGCTCCCTTCCGTCCCTTCGGTGGACGACCCACCGCACGAGCCGCAGCCCGCCAGCGCCGTCGCGGCCACCACCACCAGCAAGCCTACAATTCGTTGCATCACTGCACCCCTCGCCACGTCCTTGGCCCAGTTACGGTAGAGGAACCACCGCGCTCCTGGGGTTAGTCCTGTGGCGCCGGCCTTGTCAATCGAAGGGCACGGCGCCCAGCCTGAGCGCAGCCGCCAGCGCGGGGTATATGGACAGCGAAGGGAACCCTTGTTAGGGCACGGAGCGACCTCATCTCCTCGGAGCGGGGCCGCGCGAGCATGTCGAGAGCGGAGCCGGGGACATGCAGGCGGCAGGAGAGCGTCATGCTGGTGCATCTTTCGCTACGCAACATCGCGACCTTCGAAGAGGCAGACGTCGCGTTCGACGGCAACCTGGTGGTCATCACCGGGGAGACGGGCGCCGGGAAGTCACTCCTGCTTGACGCCCTAGCGCTGGTCGCAGGTCAGCGAGCGAGCAGCGAGTGGGTACGGCACGGGGCTCACGAGGGTGTCGTGTCGGCCGTCTTTGCGCTGCAGGGGGAGGCCCGCGAGCATGTTGATCGCCTCCTGCACGAGGCAGGCCTCGCGGCCAATCACGATGAGCTCCTGATCCGTCGCCACCTAGGCTCGGACGGGCGGCACCGCGCGTTCGTCAACGACCAGGCCGCTACGGTGTCGCTCGTTCAGCGTCTCGTCAGCCCCCTTCTGGACATCGTCGGTCAGCATCAGTCCATGCGCCTGGCGGACCCCTCGGAGCAGCAGCGCCTGCTCGACATCTGGTGGACGGACCCCCAGGCACTGCAAGAGATGGAGGCCTGCCACGGCAGATGGGCCGCTGCGCGTGATGCGCTGGCCAAGCTCGACCGCTCCGTCGCCGAGCGGGCCGAGCGTGAGGCCTTCTTGCGCTTTCGGCTCCAAGAGATCGACGCGCTGCGCTTGCGGCCGGGGGAGTATGACTCCCTCGAGGCCGATCTGCTCCGCGTCAGGCACGCAGCCAAGATCCAAGAGTCTCTGCACGGCGCGGTGCACGCGCTGGGTGAAGGGAGGGTGTCGGCGCTCGACCAGCTCGCGGCAACGAAGGAGGCGCTGAACAAGATCGGCTCCCTGAACGAGACCTACGCAGGGCTGCTCAGCCGCGCAACACTGCTTCATGAGAGCGCAAAGGAGGTCTTCCTCGACCTGGTCGCGGCGGCGCGCGACGGTGATGTGCCTGTCGACATTGACGCGCTGGAGGGACGGCACGAGACGCTCAAGCGGGCTTTCAGGCGCTACCAATGTGACGAGACAGGCCTGCTGGCCCTGGCGGAGAGCCACCGCGCTGAGCTGGCCACGCTCGTCGACCACGCGTCGGCGTTGGCCGATGCGCAGACGGCGGCCGCCGCGGCGCGCGAGAGCGCGGTGCGCTGCGCAGACGCGCTGGTGCAGAAGCGCAGCAGCGCAGCCGAGGCGCTCTTCCATGCGCTGGTGTCTCCGCTGACCGCGTTGGGCATGCCAGCGGTGCAGCTTGCCTGGCAGCTCGTTCAGGGGCCTTCGGAGCTGAGCGCGACAGGCTGGACAGGCTGGGGCCTCACCTTCTCCGCGAATCCGGGTGAGCCCGCGAAGCCCCTACAGCGTGTGGCTTCCGGTGGCGAGCTGTCCCGGCTCCTCTTGGCCATCAAAAGCGCGATGGCGGGGAGCGATGATGTCGCCTCCTGCGTGTTCGACGAAGTGGACGCAGGGGTAGGGGGAGAAGTCGGGGCTGCGTTGGGGAGGCTCCTCCAGCGGGTCGCGCAGCGACGCCAAGTCATGTGCATCACCCACCTCCCGCAAGTTGCGTCTTTCGCGGAGCAGCACATCTGTGTTAGGAAGGCCGTCGTGGGTGACCGGACCTACTCGGAGGTTCGCTCCCTGAGCGCTGGGGAGCGCCTCGACGAGCTCGCTCGCATGTTGGGTGCGTCCAGCCATGAGGTGGCGCGCCAGCACGCGGCTCTGCTTCTGTCTCATCACAGCTTGGATGTCGATCCATAGACCCATCGATGGCCTCCTGGGCCGACCCGATGCCCGGGCGCGCAGGCGCAGGCGCCGTGCCCTCGTGGGTGCGCTCCTGGCCGGAGTCTTCGTTACGGTCTGGCTGCAGCACGCGGACGATCGGGCCTCGGGCTGTCAAGCACAGGGTCGTGGGGAGAGCGCCTACCCAACGGACCGACTCCTGACCCTTCAGGTCCCCCGCCTGACACCCGAGCCCGGCCCCGATGCGGTGGACGGTCAGGAGGGGGACTTCGACAGCTCCCTCATCGAAGGCCGCATCGAGCGCAACCAGTCGATGTTCGTGGCGCTCCGCGGGCACGGCATTGCACCGGCTGACATCCAGCCGGTGGTGGCAGCGGTTGGCCAGATCTTCGACTTCCGACGCGCCCAAGTGGGGCACCGCTACGAGGCGACCCTTGACGAGCATCGCCGCATCCTCCGCTTCCGTTATCAGACCGCGCCTGAGATCATCTACGAGGCCGTGCGTCGCGAAGACGGCGGCTATGACGCCGAACAGGTCCGCGTTGCGCTAGAGACGCGTCGGGTCCAGCTCACGGGCGTGGTGGAGGGCAGCCTCTCGGAGTCGATCGTCCGCGCTGGTGCTGGTGCCGGTCTCGCCAACCACTTCGCCCAAGTGTTTCGATGGGACATCGACTTCTCTCGGGACTCCCGTCTAGGTGACACCTTCGGGGTCATCTACGAGGCGACCTACCTCGACGGAGAGTTTCTCCGCTACGGTCGCTTGCTCGCTGCCGAGTACCGGGGAGCGCGTGCCGCCATGAGAGCCTATCACTTCGATGAGCCAGGGGCTGAGGGATACTTCGATGACGAGGGTCGGCCGCTCGAGCGCCTCTTTCTCGCCGCCCCGCTGCGCTACGTGCGCATCAGCAGCCGCTTCGATCCCAACCGCATGCACCCCGTGTTGCGGCGGCGCAGGCCTCACCTCGGCGTCGACTACGCCGCGCCGACAGGGACGCCCGTCTGGAGCGCGGCGAACGGAACGGTCTCCTTCGCTGGATACCGCGGCGCCTACGGCAACTTGGTCGTCATTCGCCACGCGCAGGGCTACGAGACCGCCTATGCGCACCTCCACCGAATCGACCGCGGCATCCGACCAGGAGTGAGGGTGCGCCAGGGGCAGAGCATTGGTACGGTGGGGACGACAGGGTTGAGCACGGGCCCGCACCTCCACTTCGAGCTCCGCCAGAACGGACGACACCTGGACCCGCTTGGCCACCGCCAGGCCCGCCAGCAGCCGCTCCGCGGACGCGAGCTGGCTGCCTTTCAGCGGCACAGGCAGCTCTTGGTCACTGAGCTGGACGCGCTCCCATGGCCAACACCCAGCGACGCGCTGCTGGCCGCTGCCGAAGCAGCCGATCGAGAGGAGGCGGAGCGTGCTGCCCAAGACGATGACATGCACGGTGACGAGGAGTAGGCGCTCGCGCTCGTGGTGAGCGCGGACCGCCGGGACGGACGCTGGACCAGTGCCGCAAGCGTGGAGCTCGCGGACCAAGCAAGGGTGAGGTGAACGATGAACATTGACGGTAGTGTAGCGCTGGTGACGGGTGGGGCGTCTGGCTTGGGAGCGGCGACGGCGCGAGCCCTCGCGGCGGCAGGCGGTCGGGTCGTGATCGTTGATACCAATGCCGAAGCCGGCGCCGCTCTGGTGGACGAGATCGGCGTCGAGCACGCGCGCTTCCAGCGTAGCGATGTCACCTCCGAAGAGGAGGTCATGGCGGCCATCGCTACCGCACGCACGCTCGGCACGCTGCGTATCGCGGTGAATTGCGCGGGGGTCGGGTGGGCAGCGAGGACCCTGAAGCGCGACGGCGCGCCCCACGACTTCGGCCTCTTCCAGAAGGTGATCGGGATCAACCTCGTCGGTACCTTCAATGTGCTCCGTCTGTGCGCGAGCGAGATGGCTGGGCAGGAAGCCGTCGAGGGCGAGCGCGGCGTCGTGGTCAACACGGCGTCGATCGCGGCCTTCGATGGTCAGATCGGTCAGGCGGCCTACGCGGCGTCCAAGGGAGGGGTCGTCGGGATGACCCTACCCGTCGCTCGAGACCTCGCGGCCGTGGGCATCCGCGTCATGACCGTCGCCCCCGGGACCTTCAACACGCCCATGGTCGCTGGGCTCCCGGATGAGGTGCGCAAGGCCCTCGCCGCTGGCATCCCGCACCCATCACGCTTGGGTGACCCCGCCGAGTATGCGGCCCTCGTCCGGCACATCATCGAGAACCGCTACCTGAACGGGGAGGTGATCCGCATCGACGGCGCCCTGCGCATGCCGCCGAAGTAGGGAACATCTCGGACGGCGCTGTCGTTGGATGTGGGGCCGGGGGGGGGGCCCACCAACGCCTGACGTAGACGATGCCGGACCTGTACGAGACATTGCGGCCTCTGCTGCGCTTCGCTCTGGATCTCTATTTCCTCGAGATCGAGGTGGTTGGCGGTGACGCGATACCCGACGATGGGCCGCTCATCTTGGTGGCCAATCATCCGAATTCCTTAATGGATACCCTGCTTCTAGGGACGATAACTCGGCGGCGTATCCACTATGTTGCCCGATCTGGGCTCTTCGAACATCGTCTCGGGCGCCTCCTCTTCCAGAGGTTGGGGGCCATCCCCATCTACCGGCGTGAGGACAACCCCATCGAGCAGGGGCAGGAGGCTCTCGCGAAGAATGAGGCGACCTTCGCGGCGGTGCACGAGGTCCTCCTGGCTGGCGGCTGCGTTGGGATCTTCCCCGAAGGTCGCAACAGCCCGCGAGGGCAGGTGGCGCCCTTCCGGACGGGCGTCGCTCGCATGGCGTTCGGCGCGGAGGAGCAGCGCGGCTTTGCGCTCGGGCTGCGCTTGGTGCCGGTTGGGATCCACTTCGAGCGGCGCGACCGCTTCTTCACGGGGGTGCTGCTCAGGGTTGGCCGCCCGATCACGCTGGCGGATTACCATAGCCAGTGGCAGGAGGACCCCGACGCAGCCGCGCGCGCCGTCACCGTAGCGCTGCAGGCCGCGGTTCGGCAGGAGGCGCTGCACATCCACGACGCGCGCAGGGCCTCCCTGGTGGACGCCTTGCACGACATCCTTGGCGAGAAGCTGATCGATAGGCTCCTCACCAAGATCGATCTGCCCCGCAAGACCTTGCGTCAGCGGCTGATCGACGAGTTGAAGAACACACCCTATCCTCGGCGCAACCTCGACGACCACTTTCAGGTCAAGCAGTACATCGGCGACGTGGTAGATGGGCTCGCGGAGGGCCAGCCGCGTCGCCTCGAGGAGCTGCGCAGGCGGGTGCGACTCTATCAAGATCACATCTCGCAGGCCAAGTTGCGCCATGAGGCACTCTTGGAGGCGGACTTGACGAAGACCTCGCGCTTCCGTGACGCGACGCGGCTCACCTTCTACGCCATGGCGTTTCTCCCCCTGGCCTTGTGGGGCCTCGTCAACCACCTGATTCCGTGGCTCGCCGTTCGCGCCGCTACCCGTGCGGTCAAGGACGAGGCCGTGCGCGCCATCACCTTCTTCAGTACCTCCTTTGTGGCCTATCCCCTCTTCTATGGATTCCTCGGCTGGTGGCTGTGGCGCGTCGTCGGGACGTCTCCCGGCTGGGTCGCGCTCTACCTGCTAACGTTGCCTCCGGCTGGCTTTTTCTGGCTCCGCTACACCCGACAGCTCTTGCGCTACCGCCAGCGGATCCTCGCGAGGACGCTCTTCCGGACCCGCCGTGGCCTCGTCACGAACCTGGTGCGCGAGCGGAAGGCGTTGCTGCGGCACTTCTCGGCCCTGGCTGACACCGTCGGCGTGGCCCCCCCCGGCGAGGCGGCGTCCCTGCGTGTGGTGTCTCCGCAGTAGCGATGCCCCGGCGCAAGGCGCCGGCTGCGCCCCGGTCAGGGCTGCGAGGTGCCCGACGTCGACCCAGCGCCTGGACCATGCGCCCCCATGGCTACCGGCTCTCGGAGGTCGCGGTCGAGCGATGAAGGGGGCAGGGTATCGGCGTGCACCTCCCGGTTGCGACCGCTCGACTTCGCCGCGTAGAGCGCGCGGTCGGCGTCGCGGTAGAGCTCCTCGAAGCTCCGTCGCTGGCCAGCCTCCGAGCTGGCCACGCCTACGCTCAGGGAGAAGGTGACGCGCTCCTCTTCCCACGGGACCTCTAGGGTACCCACGTCCTCTCGCAGCAGCTCTGCCAGAGCGAGCGCTCCGGACCTTCCGGTACCCGGCAGGAACACCAAGAACTCCTCGCCACCAAATCGCGCCAAGACGTCCGAGGACCGCAGCCGCGTGCGCATGCGCTGCGTGAGCGCACGCAACACCTCATCACCCGCGGGGTGACCCCACGTGTCGTTGATCGCCTTGAAGTGGTCGATGTCCAAGATCAGCAGTGAGAAGGGTGTCCCCTCGCGTTGTCCTTGGTGCAGCAGCGGCGCGACACGTTCGTGGAAGCCTGTGCGGTTCAACGCACCCGTCAGCGGGTCGTGCCGGGTTAGCTCCTCCACCTCCCGGTGGCGTGCCCGCAGCGCCTCATGGGCCTGCAGAAGCTCCCGGCGTTGCAGCGTGATGGTGGCGAAGTTGCGCCACAGGATCGCTGCGAGCGCCCACGCGACCACGGTATTGCCCAGGCCTTGAAGGCGATTGGAGAGCAGAAGGACGCCGTCGTCTTGGGGTAGGGCGATTGCCACCGCGTAGAGGGCGTAATGCGCCAAGAAGAGGTAAGCGGCCGGCCGCGGCGGCAGGAGTACAAGCACGGCGATCGCCAGCGTTCCCAGCGTGTAGGGGGTGATGTTCGACGTCACCCACTGGTCGATCACCGTAATGGCGACCGCGTGGCTCAGCCCCTGAATCGCCAGCCACCAGGTCACCAGCACGCCGAGCAGCCCGGGGTCGCGCCGCCGGCGTACCCACCACGCCGCCATGCCGCCTAGGAGCATCGAGGCTCCCATGCTCGCGTGAGCGACGCAGAGCCACTTGTGCCAGGTCAGCACCGCAGTGGGTGCGTCAGGCGTCGGCCGGTCGGCGAGGAGCCAGACGAGATGCAGCACATTCATGGCTGCCACGACGAAGCCGAGGAACGCCGCTCGCTGCACGTTCGTCCGCAGCGCGTCTGGCGCTACGGCGCGGTCCTCGCGCCTCCACCTGTCCAGCCGAGCCATCACCATAGGCCTCCAGCACAGCGGCGGCGGAGGGTGCAGCGAATACCCTTGGGCCAAGCAGGGAGCGCATCCTTCGCGCCCCTCTCCCCCTCCCGGGCGCACCGTAGGTAGCGATTGCCTGTGCTCAGGGCAAGTGTCAGGTCCGCATCATTCAGGAGACATGTCCCCGCTCTATGGGCCGGTGGCTGCGCAGGGTGGGGCGCAGGGTGGGGCGCAGGGGCGTGGGACGTGCGGCGTGGGACGCGGGCTAGCGTCGGACGTCGGTCCATGCTATCCCTCTTTCCGCATCCCGGGTCCTCTGATCCAGGCCTTGGCGGGCCACCGCGCGTCGCGCTCTAGAGCCCGCGCCCTATGCGTTGTAGGTGCAGATCATGTTGGTAGATCGATGGCTTGTGTGTGTGGCCACCCTGCTCCTGGCTTTCGGTGGGCTGATGACGGCCTGTTCTGGCGGCGACGGCCCAGGGGCAGGAGCCGATCCCGACGTAGTGGACACGGACCTCCAGGAGCCGGACACGGTCGATCCACTGCCTCCGGTGGATGCTCGGACCGACGCGGACACGACTCCTCCGGACGTGCGGCCCGACGCGGTGCCCGATGTACCTGGGGATCCTGATGTAGACGAGGAGGTCGACGAGCCTGGCGTGCAGCGCTGCGGCGGGCTGGCGCCCCTGCGTTGGGAGGGCCGGCGCGCGCAGCCTGGAGGCGCGTGCGGTCCCGGCGGCGCCGGCCGACTCGTGTGCAACGGGGTAGACGCCCTCTTCTGCGAGCAGGAGCTCACCGTGAATCGCTGCGGGGGGTTCGGAGCGCTGCGGCGGCAACCTGGGGAGCCCTGCGGATGTGGAGGCGAGTGGGCCTGCGGTGAGGATGACGACGTCGTCTGTGTCGGCAGCGCTGTATTCAACCCCTGCGGTGGCTGCAACGCGCTACCTGCGCTCCCGGGCGCGCCATGCGTGCGAGGCAGCGGGGCTGTCGGTCAGTGGGTCTGCGGGTCCGAGACTTCCCTGCTCTGTGTCGACCGTACCCTCAACGCTTGTGGGGGCGCTGCACCCCTGGTCGATGCCGGAGGAGCTGTGGTTACCGGCCGACCGGGGGGGGCGTGTCGCGGCCCCTGCGGGTCGGGTGTGTTCGTCTGTGAAGACACCGAGGTGCTGCGCTGCGCGCCCGATCGCGCCTGCAACGCGTGTGGGGGGGCAGCGCCGCTGGCAGGGTCGCCTGGCGCGGCTTGCGGACCGCTGGGCGATGGCGAGTGGGCCTGCGACGGTCGGGAGCGCGTGCGCTGTGAAGACGCGTCGCCCGTCGACGCATGCGGTGCGCCAGGAACGTCTGCTCTTGTCTTGGGTGCGCCCTGCGAAGGCGGGGGGCGCTGGCGCTGCGATGGTTCCGCGACGGTCTGTGCGCCGAGCGCCCCCGAAGACGAAAACGCCTGTGGTGGTCAGGATGCCCTCGGCGTGACCCCTGGCACGGCATGCGGCACCTGCCGACGTGGCGTGTGGCGCTGTATCGGCGAGGACAGCGCCGCCTGCTCGCTCTCGGACGACGAGCAAGAGGATGGCTGCGGCGGCTGCGGACGCTGGGGCGGTGCCGCCGGTGATCCCTGCGGCGTGTGCGGTGGCGGGCGCCTTACCTGTGACGACGGGGACCTGGTCTGCGTGACACCGGGCGAAGCCCGGGGGCGTGATGCCTGCGGTGCCTGCGCATCGGGGGGGCATCAGGTGGGCGGCGCATGCGGAGACTGCGCCGTCTATACCTGCGCTGAGGGAGCCTTGCGCTGTGTGCCCGACACGTCTTCTCAGTGCCTGGAGCCATGGGTCGGCTGCGAAGACCTGGACTGCAGCGCAGCCAACCGGCTCTGCATCCCCCCAGCAGAGGGTCTCGGCGCGCGATGTGGCGCGTGCCTCGCTGGATACAGAGAGCAGGCGGGTGCGTGCGTGCAGGTGGTGACCTGCGACATGCTCAATTGCGCAGCCACCGGACGATTCTGCGTCCCGGGAGTAGACCCGCGGGACGACGCGAGGTGCTCATCATGCCCACCCGGCCAAGAGGAGGTGCAGGGCCAGTGCGTCGCAGCGCTCGAGGTGCCCCGCGCCGTGACAGCGACCGCCGGCGTGTACGAAGACCGTGTGCTGGTCCTCTGGGATCCGAGCCCTGGTGCCCTCGGATACCACGTCTACAGGGATGGCCAGCGGGTGACCACGACGCCCATCACCGCGGAGGTGTACGAGGACTTTGGGGCCTCGCCTGCAGGCGCTCCCGGGCGTGTCTCCGGTGTGAGCGCGACCCAAGACCGCTTAGAGGATGTGCGTGTGACGTGGAGCTCAGCGCCGCGGGGCCAGGGTCCTTCCCACGGCTACCGTGTGTCGGCGGTAGCAGGCACGAGGGAGAGCGCGCGCTCCGTCGAGGCGACAGGCCACCGGGCGGGGGTGCCGATCCTGCGCTATGAGCTTCGTGTGGACGGCGGACCCTGGGTGTCGGTCGGTGACGCGCTCCTCTACGTCGACGCGGACGCGCCGGCGGCGCGCATCCTCCCCGGTACTGTGACCGCGTCCGTCGACCGCAAGGACGGGGTGTTCGTGGAGCGCAGCCCCTCGAGCGTCGCGCCTGGCGCGGAGCGCAGCTACAGCGTGCGTGCGGTCAACGTGCGCGGCTCGGGTGAGGCGAGCGCTACGGCGACGGGCACCCGGGCGCTTGGGAGCGTCCAGGCAACCTGGGAGCGCTCATCGGGGGACAGCGACAGCGGCTACAGCGCGCTGCTTTTTGCCCTCTTCAACACGCACCTGGACACGAACGCGCCGGTTGGTGCGGGGCGCTACTACCGCGTGCGCTACACCGCGACCGGGACGGACACGGTGTACGCGACCGCGAGGCGGGGGCTGCGCCTGGCCCAGACCTGTGCGGATCTTGACTGTGCCGCCCGCAACCGGGTCTGCGAGGCTGGGACGGCCACGCAGAACGCCATCTGCGCAGCTTGCTTGGATGGCTTCGTGGAGGTGTCGGGGTCTTGCGTCCCACCGCTCGGCGTAGCGGCCAACGTGCGCGCGACGCAGGGGGAGATCGCCAACCTCGTGCGCATCACGTGGGATCCCGTGCCGGGCGTGGACCGTTACCAGGTTTTCCGGAACGGCAGCATGATCAGCGGGAGCAACCTGACCGCGACGACGCTTGACGACACCGGCGCCGCCGCCCCACCAGCACCGCCCGCTCCACAGAACCTGCGGGCAAGCCGCGACCGCACCGATGGGGTCCTCCTGACCTGGGACGTGCAGGCTGAGGTGCAGGCGCCGCGCTACACCTATACCGTGCGTGCCGTCCGGGGGAGCCAGATCGGCGCCAGCTCCGAGGGCGCGGAGGGGTGGCGGGCGTCGCACGCCATCACGGGCTACCAGCTCAGCGTCAACGGCGGGACCTACCTCAACATCTCGAACGAGCCACCTCACCTCCACAACGCCGCTGAGGGCACCGTGGACATCGGGGCCGTCGCCGCCACCGAAGACCGATCGGAGGGCGTACTCCTGAACGTCGCGCACGTGCGTCCGCAGCCAGGACCCCTCACGCGCTACCGAATCCGCGCCAGGACCGCGTCAGCGACGGGCGCTGCCTCGGACGAGGTCGAGGGGCAGAGGGTGACGTCCTTGCGTGGCCTGCAGTGGCTTCGCTCCGCGTCGACCAGCAACTTCAACTTCAGCGACATCCCAGGCGCGACATCGACGCCCTATCTGGACACCACCGCGCCGACGGGCTCCCAGCGTTGGTATCAGCTCGCCGTTGAGGTCGACGGGATCTCGGGCCGCCGCTTCTCCAGCACCGTCCGAGGCCTCCGCACTGCCCTCCAATGCAGCGATCTCGACTGTGCCTCCGACCTCCGCGCCTGTGTTGCGGGAACGACGACCGTGGACGCCACCTGCGGTGGCTGCCTTCCGAACTACATTGAGTCGGGAGGGACCTGCGTGCTGCGCGTGCCTGGACCCACGGGCTTGGTGGCGTCGGACGCCACTTTCCGAGACCGTGTCCACCTGTCGTGGCAGCCACTCGCGGGCTCCGAGGGCTACGCGGTGTATCGCGACGGCGTCCTCCTGGAGTTCGTCATTCCTTCGGTGTTGGAGCTCAATGATCGCAGCGCCGCCGACTCGCCCCTCCCTCCGGCGGTGACGGGTGTCGCAGCGACGACCGACAGGACGGATGGGATCGTGGTGACGTGGGAGGAGATCGTCCTGCCGCCAGGGCTCGCCCATCAGTACGAGGTGTCGGCGTTCGTGTCTGGCGTCGAGACCCAGCGCTCGTCGCCCGCCACGGGGCGACGCGCACCCTCGCCCTTGGTCCGCTACGACCTCACGACGAGCGCAAACTCTAGCTTTCCGTCGTGGCGTCAGCTCGGGATTCAGACGACGTATGAGGTCCCCAACACGCCGATGAATCGCTTCACCTACGATACCATTGAGGTGTCGGACGATCGCTACGACGGCGTCCAGTTGCGCGCCTCAGGCTTCCGTTGGACCGATCATCCCAGCCTACACATCGCCGTCCGTGCGGTCACGGAGCGGGGCAACGGGGCCGCGTCGGCTGCGTCCGTCGGCCAACGTGCGCAAGTCGCGCCCGACACCTTCCGCTGGACACGCTCCGTGTCCCTCTCCACGAGCTCGGAGCAGATCGATCTCGAGGGTGCGGTGCACCCAGAGTGGCTCGCCACCGATGTTCCCACCGGCACCCTCTTGAACTTCCGCTTCTATGCGAGCGCACCCGGAGCGGCAGACTTCGTGTCCGCGCCGATACGCGGCGCCCACCTCGCTCGCCTCTTCGACTTCTGCACCACGGCGAACCTCTGTGAGCCGGGCGGATGCATCAGCAACGTCTGCACCTACCCCAGCATGTTGCCCGTGTACCCCGGGAGCTTCCTGATGGGTTCGCCCCCAACGGAACCCAACCGAGGCACCGACGAGGGCCAGCGCGAGGTCACCTTGACCCACACCTTCTTCCTGTCGCAGCGTGAGATTACCAACAGCGCAGCGCCAACGAACTGGAGGGCGGTCTATGACACCACGCCGCTCACGACAGGCGGGTGTACGTCCATCGGCTGCCCCGTCGGCTGGGTGTCGTGGTGGTCTGCCATCGCCTACGCCAACGCAGCGTCCGCCGCCGAGGACCTACCGGCTTGCTACCAGCTCCCCACGACGGGCTGCACCGGCCTAGCCACCTCGGGCACCCTCGACTGTGGCCTGCAGCCCGTGGGCATTCTGTCGAGCACGGGCAGCGTCTATGACTGTGTTGGCTATCGCTTGCCGACCGAGGCCGAGTGGGAATACGCGTACCGCGCGGGTACGACGACGATGGTGTATACCGGAGACCTAGAGCCCGGTGTGGCCAACTGCAGCAGTACGCGGGTCTCGGCCATCGCTTGGTACTGCGGCAACCAGAGCAGCTCGCAGCCCGTGCGGATTACCGGTGGCAAGCAGGCCAACGCGTGGGGCTTCCACGACATGGCGGGCAACGTCCGAGAGTGGGTCTGGGACTACTACCTCGCCGCACAAGAGACCCTCTCTACGAACAACCCGGTAGGTCCACCCCTGGGGACCATGCGCGTCACCCGCGGCGGCATGTTCAGCTCGACGGCTTACCAGGTCCGAGCCGCCAGCCGCGCTCCCTTCGCCCCAAGCCACCGCGACAACGCGCAGGGCTTCCGCCTGGCCCGGACGTACCACCCCGAATAAGAATCCCCAGCCTCCAGCCTCCAGCCTTGCACCCCTCCCTGAGGGCGCGTATGCTCCCGCCCGCTTAGGTGCGGGTGGTGTTGCGCGATGAAGGTGCATTCCCAGGGGACTGACGGCATGGACGACACGGTAACGCGGGCCCCTTCGGCTCGCCTGGTGTTTTTGCTTGGCCTACGTGGCAGTGGAGTGGAAGCCGTCGAGCGGGCGCTCGTAGACAGTGAAGGCGTCGTCACCCGCCGGGATCGCAAGGGCGCTGTCCTGCCGGGCGATGGTCTCATCGCCGACGGGTTGGTGGAAGAGGATTTCGGCGGCATCGGCTTCTTTCCACAGGCGCCCTGCGCGTTTGCGCAGCCCTGGGAGGAGCGCTCGCTGCAGCGCCTGCGTCAGAGCTACCTTCAGGCCTCGCCGGCGCAGGGGGAGCGCGTGGTCTACGCGGCGCCTTCGCTAGTCCTCCACGCGTCCGCGCTCGCCAAGGCGCTCCCGGAGGCGCGCTTCGTTGTGGTCTCGCGTCATCCGGTGGAGGCGGCCTACGCTGCGCGCCGTGCTGGCTTACAGGCCAAGGTGGGCGTGTCGACCTACCTCGACGCACACCTTGCGGCGTGGCACGGCTTGCAGGCGCAGCTCCCCGCGCTGCGGCACGTGCATGTCGTGCGTTGGGAGGATCTGGCCCGTGACCCCGCCGACACCCTGGCCGCGCTTGCCGCGTACCTGGAGCTGCCGAGTCTTGTGACCCCGACGAGCGTGCTCAGCGAGCTGCTCTCGTGGGACGAGTGGGAGGGCTGGCGCCAAGAAGGGGACGCGGAGCGGGAGCGCGTCTGGGGGCGCCAGCCCGCCATCGAGGCGCTCGGCTATGCGGTCGACCGCCCGTGGCTGCCCGGCGACGTAGCACCCCCCAGCGCGGGGACCCTGCCCGACGCAGACGCTGCCCGGCCCTATGCTGCTGCGGCGGCGTCGGACCCACGTCCGGCCGGGGCGGGGGCGGAGGGGCTGGACGAAGCGCTCTTCGTGTTGTCGCTCGCCGCGCCCGAGGAGCAGGGCGCCCCTTTGGCGTTGGCCCGCGCGGCACGTGCCTCTGGGCGCCACGTCGCGCTCCTCGGTACGTGGTCCCCGTTGTCAGACCTGGAGGTTGAAGGGTTTGATCTTCGGGGTGCGATCGCGATGCCTTTTCCCTCGCAGCGGGACGTCGACCCTGCTCTGTCGCCGCGCGATCAGGAGGACGCCTATTGGTTGGCGCTGCGCTCTTGGGCGGACGAACATCTTGTCGCCGTGTTGCGGAGGGTGACGGCTGCCTTGCAGGGCGTGAGCAGTCCGCGTCTGGTGGTGCACGTACCCTTTGACCTGACCACGCACTTGGAGGTGGCCTTTGGCGCGCGCGTCGCGGAGCTTCAGCGCGGGCCGATGCCTGCCGGCTTGGGCGAGGAGGAAGAGGACGCGAGTTGGATTCGCTACGCCTGGGCGCTCGCGCGGCACACCTACGCGGAGCACTCTGTGGGGCTCCACAAGCGTGTCCTGCAGGCGGCCGCGGCGTTGGGATGGGAGGTAGGGGCCGAAGCGCTCGCTCCCTGCAGAACGTTGGCGTCGCTGAAGCGGAGGCCCGTGCTGCAGCCCTTTCCGGTGATGGCCATGCACCAGCAGGTGCCTGGCCTCCGCATGGTAGCGACCGGATTCCCCATCGACCGGCGCGCCGCTCAGGAGAGCGCGACCGTCTCGCGTTCTGTTCTTGGCCTCTCGGCAGACCTAGAGGGTTGCTGGGTTCTGGGTTGGTCTTGGGGGCGCTCCCTCGCGTCCGACACGCCTCCGGAGCCTCTGCGTGCCCTGATCGTGGCGCTGCAGCAGCGTCCGGAGCCTGTGGTTGTGTTGGGAGACGACGTGCCCGCGTTTGTCGCGGCCCTCGGGCCGGTGTTGCCCGTCAGCGCCGCGCCGGCGGTGTTGCGGCAGGCGAGGGCGCTGGTGCATGGAGGCTGGAGCGACTGGACCGCGGCGGCCCTGCATGCGCGCACGCCATCGCTCGTGCTTCCACTGAACACGCGAGGGGAGTGCGGTGTCTGGGCGAACTTCATCGAGGAGACCGGGTGGGGTGTGACGCCGCGAGGCACATCCGTCGAGTCCATCGCGCGCTCGCTTGAGGAGCTGGCGTCCTCTGGGAGCTTTGCTGCGCGCTTGCAGGACGCGCCGATCGAGCACTTGCTGGACCCCTCGGGAGAGCGCCTTTGGCGCGCCTTGGATCAGGAGCTGGCAGGGTGCCCCGTGTTCCATCGGGAGGCAGCAGCGCGCCTCGAGGCCTTGGCCGTGCATGGGCTGCACGCGAGCCGTCAGATGTGGCACGGGGTGTGGACCGCGCTGCGCATGCAAGGGCAGGTGGTCGAGGAGGCCCGCTACCTGCAGGGGACCTTCTTTCAGTCGATGGCCTCGGCGGACCGGCACTACCCACTGCGCAAGGCGGACTGGCCGGAAGTGGGCGAGCGCTTGGTTGTCGAGGAGCAAGACCGGCCGCACGAGAGCTCGCTCCAGGAGTGGTGGTACCTCCACGCGCACGTGCAGGACGCAGAGGGGCGCGCCTACTCTGTGTTCGCGGCCCTCTTTGAACGCGTCGTCGGCGAGGAGCGCTTCGCACATGCCCACGCCTCCGTGTTGGACGTCGAGACGGGGCGCCACCTCGTGCGCTCCCTTGGTGACCCGACGGCGCCTCGCTACGTGGCGCCCTTCTTGAAGCAGAGCAAGACGAGCGACCATTTTCGCCAGTCCCTGGCGGAGCTCTTCGGTCGAGGAGAGTTCCCTGCACCGGATGAGGCGGCTTCCGGCGACGTGAGCCTACCGCGCGATCGCCTCGACCACACCCTCGGAGACTTTCGCATCGCCCGGCTGGGCGAGGGGCAGTACAAGGTTTCCATCGAGAGCCAGGATAAGGCCGGATTTTCGCTCACGTTCACGGCTACAAAGCCGCCGATTCTCAACGGACTCTACGGAATCGTGCACGGCGCAGCTGCCGGTGAGCACATGTACTACTACTCCTACACCCGCATGGCTGTGGAGGGGCAGGTCGTCGTCCAAGGCGAAGCGCGCGACGTGCACGGTAGCGGTTGGTACGACCACGAGTTCGGTGGTGACCGTGACCGCCAGATCGGCGGCATCGACGGTGCCTCCTACGCATGGTCCTGGCTCGGCATCCAGCTCGAGGACGGCACCGAGCTGGTCTATGCGACCCTCCTCGACCGCCACGGACGGCGTGCCCTGCATGAGGACGAGGTGCTCTTCATCGACGCGCAGGGCGTGCGCACGTACCACCGCGGGGCGCTGCAGACCCGGCGCACGTGGACGAGCATGAGGACCTACGTCGAGTACGAGGTCGCTTGGCGTTTCGAGGTGCCCTCGCTGGGGCTTGAGCTGGACCTCGAGGCGGAGTCGGACGTGCAGGAGCTGCAGTCGGTCATCGCGATGCCCTCGTATTGGGAAGGGCGGGTGCGCGTCTCGGGGACCCGGGATGGACAGCCGATCAGCGGGCTTGGGTTCTGTGAGCAGTTCGGGCGGGCGGGCGACCGGGCTGACTACCGCACCTTCCTCAAGGCGGTCAGCGCTGAGGTGAAGCGCTCCGTGGAGAAGACCGCGCCCTACGAGCTTTCGGACGAGCGGCTCCGCGACTTCGTCGCAGACGAACGCTTCGAGAATCTCTTGGAGGGCGTCGACAAGGGGGTGGTCGTTGACACGATGATTCGTCCCGTTCGGACGATGATCGACCGAGGGGGTAAGTCCTGGCGTTCGATGGGCATGATGGTGTGCGCCGATGCAGTAGGCGGCGAGACGCACGGCATGCGGGACTACCTGTCCTTTCCGGAGTTCTTGCACACCGGCAGCCTCATCATCGACGACATCCAAGACAACTCGGCGACACGCCGCGGCGGCCCCTCGTGCCATGTGCTCTACGGCGTACCCATCGCCATCAACGCTGGCACGAGCGCCTACTTCTTCGGCGAGGCGCTCCTCCGCGACTTGGACCTGACCCCTGAGGAGTGGATCCGGGTCTACCGCCTCTACTTCCTCTGCCTGCGCGGCGCCCATACCGGTCAGGCGATGGACATCCACGGTCTCGGGCACCTCCTCCCGGAGGCGATGCACCGCGGGGACTTCGAGCGGCTCTGGCAGTCGCTGATGAGCATCCATCGGCTCAAGAGCGGGCTTCCGCCCATGATCGGCGCGCGCTGCGGCGTCATTTTTGCGCACCGCGAGCAGGAGGTCGAGGACATCCTTGGAGACTACTTCTTGGCCCTGGGCACAGCCTTCCAGGTCATGGATGACGTCATCAACCTCCGCGGCTTCTCCAACGGTCTCAAGGACCACGCCGAAGACCTGGTCGAGGGGAAGCTGACCGCCCCAGTCATCCAGGCGTTTCGGGTGCTCGACGAGCGTGATCGCGAGCGCATGTGGCACGAGCTGCGCGCTCCCCATGGCGCGCGAGACATTCACGCCATGCTGCACTTGATCGACAAGGCGGACGCGATGGCGTGGTGCCATGGCTATGCGCGGGACATGGTCGAGAAGGCGTGGCTGCCCGTGGACAGCGCGCTCCCGGCGAGCCACGCGAAGGTCCTGCTCCGGGCCTTCGGACGCTTCGTGGTGGACATCCGCGACTACTGAGCGGTGCTTTCATGAAACCCTACGTACTCCCCGATCGCCGCCCCGCCTGGTGCCTGGCTGAGGATGACGCGCGCGCCATGGAGGGCCGTCTGTGGAAGGAGGGGGTGTACGACGCTTTCGGGCTCTCGCTGCGACCGGGCGGGACGGTCGTGGACGCAGGCGCGAACATCGGCTTCTTTACGCGGTGGCTGTGGCACAGGGTGGAGGCGCAGGCTCATGTCCACCTGTTGGAGCCGCTCGCGGAGCTGGCCGCGGTGGCGGCGCGGAACGTGGCGGGCACCCTCGGTTCCGCCACGGTGCACACGTTGGGCTTGTCGGATCGCGAGGAGGTGAGCGAGCTGCGCTTCCACCCAGCCTTTCCGATGTGGTCCTCCCGCTGTGTCGCGATGGACGAGGCGCGCGCGGCAGAGATGCGCGACGCAGCAGCCGCTATGGTGGACAAGGTCTACGAGCGCGTCGCCGTGGAGTCCGGTTGGAAGGCGAGGGCGCTGCAACAAGCGCTTCGCTTAACGCCGCGCTCGTTGTGGGCCCAGCGGCTGCGCGACAAGCTCGATACCTACCAGCGCTACGAGCTCCGCAGCGCGCGATTCGTCACGCTCTCCCATGTCTGGGAGACCATCGGCGCCTCCTCGTGGGATCTCCTCAAGGTCGACGTGGAGGGGGACGAGCTTGCCGTGCTCCGTGGCCTCGATGACCAGCACTGGCCGCATGTCGCCCAGGTCGTCGGCGAGGTCGACGAAGGGGTGGCCGCCGTTCAGCGCGTGGCCGACTTCCTGCGGCAGCGGGGCTACGAGGTCCGGTGGGAGGAGGTGCGCGTAGCCGGGGTCCGCTACCCTGAGGTGGGTGTCCTCCATCATGTCCCCTACACCTTCTTCGCCGCGCGCCCTCGATGAAGTGGTCGCCCGGAGCGGGCAGCGGGGAGAGGGTCCTGCGCCCGCTGGGCCCGGCGGAGCGCACCTCACCCTCGCACGCGACCGACAGCGCGCGCTGCGGCGGTGCGACCTTCTTGGGGTGATGTGTAACCCGATCAGGCTCGACGTGCGACATGGGGAGGTGCGCGCCCACGCGTGTCGCTCCTCGCGCCCACCGGTGCTCCCGTGAACCAACCCGACGTGCCCACAGACCGCCAAGCCTTCGAGGCCTTTGTGCGAGAGCATCACGCTCGGGCGCAGCGGGTCGCCTGGCGCTTGGGCTGCGGCGATGCGTCACAAGACATCGCGCAGGAGGCATTTCTGGCGGCGTGGCGCAACCGCCGCCAGCGCCGGCCTGAAGGCTCCTTCGCTGCATGGTTCTACGGCATCCTCGTGAAGCGAGCCTGGTCCTGGATACGACGACGTACGCTGCGCCAGCGCTGGCTCTCCTGGTGGCCAGGAGCGGACATGGAGAGCGTTCCCGACGGAGCGCCTGACCTCGACCCCCTGCTCCGCGGGCGCGTCGAGCACGCGATGGCGGCGCTGACCTCCATGCAGCGCGCCACCTTTGTGTTGGTTCACTTGGAAGGATTCTCCGTCTCGGAAGCCGCCAACATGCTCGGCGTCGCCTCCGGTACGGCCAAGAGTCACCTGCACCGTGCGCTCGTCGCGCTCCGGGCATCCCTCGGCGACGTGCAGGATGGAGGCGATCATGCGGCATGAATCAGAAGAGAGTGGGGATCCCTGGGTCGCAGAGCTGCGAGGGCGCTGGGCTCCCAGAGCACCGGATGCCGACACGTTCTGGCAGAGCATGCGTCGCCGCGAAGCGGCGCAGGCGCGGCAGCGTGGCGCAGGCGTCGCGCTCGTCATCGCGGCGTTGGTCGTTGGAGCGCTCTGGTTAGGAGCGCGTGACGAGGAGGCCCGGTTGGCGGTCGACACGCCAAGCCCTGCGCTGGTGAGCGATGGGTCGAGCCCTCCGACAGAGAGAGAGGCGCCCGCTCGCCCGTCGGGTGAGGCGCCAAGCGATGAGGTGGAGCGCGCCAGCGAGCTCGCGAGCGCGTGGACATGGCTGGAGGGCTGGTTCGCAGCGCCGGACGACGACGACGCGTACTGGCCCGAAGAGGTGGCGCTGCTGTGGGAGCTGATCGACCCATGGTGAGCCACGGCCGTAGAGGGAGATCGGCACCCTGACACAGAGGGAGGAATCCTCCCACAGCGAGAGAGGAGATGCGTCATGAGAAGCGTGAAATGCCCCACAGGACGGAGCGTTAGAAGCGGTTGGAACCAGGTGCTGGCCTTGCATATGCTCGCCCTGGGCGTGTTGATGGTTGGGCTCGCGCCCAGCGCGACGGCGCAAGGGCGCGGTCCCGGCGCTTGCGAGGTCGGTGATGAGGACTGCCCAGAGCCCAGGATGGAGCGCGCGCTCCAGGTGGCGCTGGAGCGCCACGCCGAGGAGCTGGGGCTGACGGCCGCGGATGTCGCGCGCGTACGTCAGCACGTGGAAGCGACCCGAGCAGCCGGCGAGCCCCTTCGTGATCGCATGCGGAGCGAGCGACGGCGACTCCACGAGCTCGTGACGGCCGACGAGCCGAGCCGCGCGGACGTGCTCGCACAGGTCGACGCGCTCGGCCGCGCTGAGATCGCGTGGCGTCGCCATCAAGCGGAGGCGATGCTCGATCTTCAGGCGATGCTGACCCCAGAGCAGCGTCAGCGCTTGCGTCAGTTCTTGCGTGATCACCGTCCTCGTCACGGAGGTGAGGGGCGGGGGCCACGAGGCCGCGATCAAGGTCAGGACGCCCCTCCGATCGGACCACGCCGTGGAGGTCCGGACTGGATCGGCCCTCCTCCCGGGAGCGAGGATGCGCGCCCTGGCGAGCGACGTGAGCGGCGGGAACGACGCCAAGAGCGCCGCACCCCCTAGGCGGTCGCGCTCACGCTCCCCCTAGAACTTGTCCGGGACGACGCAGCGCGAGAGGTCGAAGAGCATGAAGACCAGCACCGCCTCCTGCTCCGTGAAGTTGGTGGTGGTGCAGCCGCGCGGAAAGAGCACCTCGGCACCTGAGTTCTCACGGGTGCCGTCCGACGAGCGGTCGCCGCCCGAGACGTGGATGTCCGAGTGTACGACGCGGCCGCATTGATCGTCTGGGTTCGTGCCGATCGGGGTGTTGAAGGAGATGAACTGGGGCTGCTCGTTGGACATCGGCGGGCAGAGCAGCGCGATGCCAGGGAACAAGCACTCAGGTCGAATCCACGCCCATCGCTGCGCGATGCTGTCGTTGAGGGTCCGAGCAGAAGCCCGCACGTCGCGGATCTCGAACTGGTTGTTGTTGCCGCCGATGCCGTTCTCTCGCATCCAGGCCGCGAGCTGGGCCGCCTTCCAGAAGGTGATGTCGATGGTCGCTGTCGTGGGGCTCCGCAGACCGGCCTCGGTGGTGTTCCAGGTCGCTACGGACTGAAAGTCAGCGGGGCCCGTCCGCATCCACACGTAATGGAAGTGGGAGAGGAAGAGTCGTCCGCCCGCGTTGGCGTAGTCGCGCATGGCCTGCGTAGCGGCGGCGGGCTTGTCACGCGTGACCTCGCCGCACTCGCAGGAGTGCACGATCACGTCGTAGCCATAGAGGTTGTTGATGTTGTTCCACCAGGAGGACGCCCGGGTGAAGGCAGCGCCGCCGTTGAGGTTGGGCGCGAAGCGGCGCGTCCCCGCCGAGCCGTGAAAGAGGTGAACCCGACCGCCCCCGCTCTCCGTCGTAAACTCCTCCTCGCTGATCCCGATCTTTCGGAGCAGGCACTCGAGGGCGTCGCATCCTCCGGTGGTGACGGCGAACTGAGGCAGCGAGCCTTCACTCTGGTTCCGCGGCAAGCGCGTCAGCTCCGGGTTGACCTCCGTGACCGCGCAGGGGGTGGGTGCCGGGATGGTGCTCACGCGGCGCCACTTGCCGACCTCCGTCACGATCACGACCTCCTCCATGTCGATGGGGATGCCGCGCAGCTCGAAGCGCCCGTTGATGTCCGTGTTGGCGAGGATCAGCGGCCGGCCGCTCAGCTCATCCCCGCAGGGCTGGCACTGGTTCTGTTGGTCCAGGCCGGGCGTGATGTCGCGCACGACACCCCCGACGGGAATGTATACCGCAACGTCGGGCAAGGGGAGCGCCCCAGAGGGGATGCGCACGACGCCGCGGAGCGTCGTCGGTACCTCTCCCGGTCCGTCACAGCCCTCAAAGACATCGGCCGGAGGGGGGAGCGTGTCCTGGGGGGGCCCAGTCGTGTCGGTCGCGTCACCTCCCGAAACATCCGCGTCGGCGTCCGGAGGGGTCGTGTCCTGCGTGGGATCGACGTCGTCAGGGGGGCGTGTGTCGTCCCCCGGCGCAATATCCTCCTCGCCGGGCACGACGTCGCTCCCAGGCCGCGCAGGTCCACGCTCCCGCACACAGGTTCCGTCGATGAGCACAAAGCCAGGTCGGCAAGCCTCGGTCGTCTCGCCCTGGTCGCTTCCGCACGCGCCCAACGCGAAGGCCACTACCGCCAGCGCAAACGAGAGCCCCGGGAGGCGAAGACCAGGTGCGCACTTCACAAACGCGTAAAGACCCTTCGCCATGTCGCTCACTCGTACGTCAGAGGGTGTAGCGTGGGCCCCCCGACCCACAAGGACGAGCGAGAGAATAGGGTGGGCAGGGCGGGGAGTAAAGGAGGCTGGAGACTGGAGACTGGAGGCTGGAGGCTGGAGGGGGCCAGCGCCGAAAGGCTGCGATAGCAGCGTGACACCCCATGACCGAGTCGCTGTCGTTCACCCGTCACGAGTTGCGTTCACGCTGGACTTGTACATTCCGAAGGACAGCAGTGAAGTCCCTTGAATCGGGTCGTGGAGGGCAGGCATGGACATCACGCTGGCGGAAGCCCTTAGGCTCTTTGTGGACAGCACGGTGGATCGTGATGACAGGTGCGCTCCGCCATGGGGATTGTGTTGCAACGCATGCAAGAGCGGTCAGGCTGGGCATAGATGTGCCGCACCGTGGCGCTGACGAAGCCCTGCGCGTGCTTCGACACCCGGCTGAGGAGGTTGCGCATGAAGTGCACGCGGCAGCGCTGCCAGGCTGTGCCCTTGAGGACGGCCAAGCGTGCCTTCGTCAGCAGCATCGGCTTGAGGAAGTCTCCCTGAGTGCCCTCAAGCGTCTTCCTGAGGAGCGCGAGGGCGGAACCCTTCGGCTTGGTCATCGGGTTCTCCTGTGGGGGATGGTTTTAGGATAACTCCTCTTCTACAGGAACCCGGTGACCTCCTCCATCACCGACAGCCTATCGGCTGCTCGTACACCACATGGTGGGACTCTATCTCGACGCTCAAGGCTCCCCGATTGCGGCGAGTAGCTGCTTCACGAAGCCCACGGCGTCGGCCTGGACATCGTCATCGATCCCACCCGTGATGAACTCGGCGATCCGCCGCGGCCCCACGCCGTCCGGATCGGTGAAGTCGCGGCGCAGAACGATCACTGCAGCCCGCGCTTCAGCGTCGTCCAGGAGCGGAATCAGACGAGCCGCGACATCGGCGGGACCAGCTCCGTAGCTGCGAATGAGGTAGAAGATGTCGTAGGCGTCCTTGTTCTCGCCGCGCCCATCAAAGGCCAGCGCCTTCAGGACGATGAAGCCGCCCGCGCCGCAGGCCCACACGTCTCGCGTTGCCTTCTCCCCGAAGAGCGTCTCGCCCGTGAGCGTGACGCGCTTGCGGTCACGGAACCCGCAACGGAGACCAGGGGCAATGATCGCGGCAAAGTCCGGCTCGATGTCCCGAAGCCGTCCTCCTTTGTCGGTCTCGAGTGAGGGTGGAATGAGGAAGTCGATCGTCACCGTGCCCGGCCCACGGATGACCCATCGCTGGCGCGTCGGGTTACCGTCGTCGTTCCTATCCATCTCAAAGCCCGCGTCGCGGAGCCTCTCGGTGAGCGTGCGGTAGTGCCCCTTGTTGAGCAGCGTGAGCTGCAGGCCGACGTCGAGGTCCATGGTGCCGACGTGGGGGTCTACACCTTCGGGGAGCGCCGCCTGGTCGACGATGAGGGAGGGCACGAGCCCGCCGATGATCAAGATCTCGTCCATCAGGTCACCGAGCTTCGTCGCGACGTAGAGGCACGTCGCGTGCACCAGCTTGGCCTGCTGGGTCTCGTACTCGGCGGCGATCTTGGGCTTGTCGGTCATGCGTCTACCAGCTCAGGATGGCGCTTCGTACGCGCTCGGCGGCTTCCGCCGCGCGCTCGGGTTGGCCGTCGAGATCGAGCACCACTTGCACCGGGTGGACGCAACGAACTCCGTCGTGCTCGGCAGCTCCCTGGTAGACTCCCACGTCGGTCGGTTGAACCAGCCAGAGGTTCGCACCGCGTGGCTCCTCGCGGAAGCCGAGGGCTTCGAGCGAAGCCGTCGCGCCGTTACCCACGTAGAAGGTGGCGATGCGAAAGCCGGCAAAACGAGTGAGCTGCCACGCGGCGGCGAGGCCGGTTGCGGCGTGTTCGACATCCGCCTGGACGAGCAACTCCGAGACCTGACGCGTGAGTGCGTCACCCGAACGTGCCGCCAGGTGGCCCTTGATGATGGTGTGCTTGTCGAAGCGGTACGCTTCGCGCCAGGCCTCAAGGAGGAGCCTCGGGCTCTCAACCCGGACGCGACCGTCTGGGTCGCGCTTCAGATAGCGCTCCTCCTCGAGACGGGAGACCACGCGGCTGACGAGGCCCTCGCTGATGTCCGTCGCCTGGGCGATGTCGCGCTGCGTGAACGCCTCTCCGACGTGGGTCAGGAGCCATCGGGAGACGCGCGCGCTCTTTGGAGCGAAAGCGCTCGATGGTCGCCCGGGCGTGCGGAAGCGGTTGGGCTGGCCGTCGACGATGACGCGAATCGCAGATGCCACGATCCGGGCGTTGCCGCTGAGGTCGCACCACGAGACACCCGCGCGGTCGCCTGCGTGCTTGCCCGAGGCGCCCATGAAGCTGGTCACCACCAGGGGGATCGCCGCGTCAGAGAGCCGCGCTGCGATGGATCTGGCGCGCGCGGCGCTAGCGGCGACCGGACCGGCCGATCCGGTGCGGGTCACCTCCACGACGAAGGTGCGGCCGAGCGCGGAAAGGACCGCGTCGGCGTCGCGCTCTGCGAGGACCTCGATCTCGCTTTCGGGCACGGCGAGCAGCTGGCCCAGCGTGGCCGGGAGCTGCTTGATCATGGCTTGTTCGTCAGGTGGCGTGCTCATGCTTCACTAAATAGCACACCTTGCATCAGAAGTAAAGCGGGTCCATTTAGTAAATACCTAGACTGAACGCCCTAGGATCTACTAAACAGCCGCGTTTCAACCGACGTGCAAGCGGATCGATTTGGTGAAACTCCCTCCTGCACCAGCTCGAAGAAAGTCGTCGGTCAGCGTCACTGACTCGTGTTGGCGACCACGATCATGGGCTCCTGCATAAAGTCGCCATGCTCCAGCAGTGACGCAGCAAGCTCGTCGATAACCCACTCAGTGCGCATCGCGCCGAGCACCTGGTCCTCGGACCAGTCCCTGGGATCCTCCGGAAGACGTGGACTCAGGGGGTCGAAGTGCATGCGTTCGAAGGGAACGAGAGTGACGCTCGAGCGCGTAGCAGCAGTCGCAGACATTCTACTTCCTCTTGGCGTAAGCACCGGATGAACCTGAGGCCCAGGTGCGCTGGAGCGGTGACCCCACCCGTCCGAGAGGGCCGTCGTGGCCCGTGCGGGGCAGCGGGCGCCAGTCCGCCAGCAAGGGCGACTTCGGGCACGGGGAGGCTGGAGACTGGAGGCTGGAGGCTGGAGGCTGGGGGCTGGAGG
>ERZ869909.505-NODE-505-length-44985-cov-21.289392_pt1 | contig 44985 bp, 39 predicted proteins | sample MGYA00520892_ERZ869909 | MGnify/ENA primary metagenome ERZ869909 (study PRJEB32215, sample SAMEA104723947) | bioreactor metagenome | biome: bioreactor; feature: anaerobic bioreactor; material: water | place: China | collected 2015-03-12 ... | reverse complement strand
ACCTCAACAAGTTTGTGTTTAACAGAAATATTAACAACCTTAAAATTAATCTCGTTTAATAATGCACTACGGGTTTAATATATATAATTGTTAAATTTTCTTGAGATTATCAAAATCCAAAAATCACATCAATCTGTTCACAATGGAGTGTAATTAAATTAAAGTTTGATGCTGTTAACCAATTTGAAAATCTAAATCTATTTGATTATGTGAGAAGTAGGTCATTCATTTTAAATAACCTCAACTACCTCACTTCACTACATCACTGCTTCTATATTTAACAAATCTTTAATTTCGTTTGGTTTGGTTTATTCCGAACTAAAAGTAAATTTGTTGTTCTCAACTTTTATTTTCCATGGTAACAGCAAGCAAAGAAGAGTTAATCGAAGAATTGGGGATGCATTTTGAAGTCCTCTACCACTTGCCCCCGCTTGCTTCACGCATTTATGCCATCTTGATTTTAAACGGCTATGACGGCATGACCTTTGACCAAATCATGGAACAAACCGAAGCCAGTAAAAGCTCGGTATCCACCGGCATCAACCTGCTGATGCAAACCAACAAGATAGAATATTTCACCAAAGCCGGCGACCGCAAGCGGTATTTCAGAAACAGAAAAAACCATTTGAAACTCAGGCTGGGCAACTACAAAGACCTGATTGAAAAGGAAATAGTACTTTTCGAAAAAACATCGGCCTATATGAAAGCCTTTGATTTAAAGACTTACAAAGAAAATTTGTGCTATACCTCAATCTATATAGACCATTTAAAAGAATCCAAAAAAATACTGGAAGCCACCCTGAAAAAACTGGAACAAGCTTCATAATCAACTGTTTGTTATGACAAAAATGATTTCTTTACTCAAGTTAAAAAAAATGGCTTTTGTGCTGTTGGGTGTTGGTTTGATAGCCTTTACTTCCTGCAAGGATGATTCGCAACAGGCTGCAGCTGCCGTTGCTGAGTTTCCGGTAATTGCCATTCCGGTAAAAACCGTTAGTTCGTTTACTTCTTATCCCGCCCGTCTGGAAGGCACAACCAGCAGTCATGTGCGCGCCAAAATGTCGGGCTACATCACCCATGTACTGGTGGATGAAGGCCAGGCAGTGAGAAAAGGCCAGGTGTTATTCCGTCTGGAAACCCAAAGCCTCTCCCAGGATGCCGAAGCAGCCCAAGCCAATGTCAATGCCGCCCAGGTAGAGGTTGACCGGCTGGTGCCACTGGTAGAGAAAAACATCATCAGCCCCGTGCAACTGGAGACGGCCAAAGCCCGGCTGGCACAGGCAAAAAGCGTTTTGAGCGGTATCCAGGCCAACATTGGCTATGCCAACATTCAAAGTCCGGTGGACGGTTTTGTGGGAAGCATCAACTACCGCAACGGGGCGCTCGTGAGTCCCGGTGACGCCACCCCCCTCACCACTGTTGCCGATACCCGTAATATGTATGCCTATTTCGCTTTAAGCGAAAGGGATTACCTCAACTTTTTACAAACCGCTCAAGGCGAAACACTAGCCGAAAAAATAAAAAATATGCCTAAAGTACAACTGGTGATGGCCAACGGCAGTCTCTATGAACACGAGGGCACCATTGAAACCGTAACAGGACAGATTGACCGGCAGTCGGGCACGGTGAGTTTCAGGGCGATATTCCCCAATCCGGGTGGTCTACTGTCCAACGGCAGCAGCGGAACTGTCAGGGTGCCACGTGTGTATGAAGACGTGCTGGTAGCTCCTGAAGCTTCTACCTATGAGCAACAAGGCATCGTGTATGTGTACCACGTGCAGGGAGACACCCTCGCCGTGGCTACGCCCATCCAAATTAAAGAACGTGTCAACCAAATGGTAGTGATTGCTTCCGGAGTTGAAACAGGGCAAAAAATCGTGGCGCAGGGTGTGGGACGTTTGCGCAACAACACAGCCATACAACCCAATGTTGTTGAATTTGACTCGATTATGAACGCTTTTAACACCGTGTTTCAGTAATGTTTAAGGTATTTATCGAAAGACCGGTACTCTCATCTGTTATCTCCATTATCCTGGTGATTTTGGGGTTATTGGGTATGGCACAACTTCCGGTGACTCAGTATCCCGATATTGCGCCACCCACAGTACAGATCAATGCCAACTACCCGGGGGCCAATGCCCAAACCATATTGCAGAGTGTGATTGTCCCGCTGGAAGAACAAATCAACGGTGTGGAGGGTATGACCTACATTACTTCCAGTGCAAGCAATACCGGTTCAGCATCTATTACCGTATTTTTTCAACAGGATGTTGACCCCGATATAGCCGCTGTAAACGTGCAAAACAGGGTCTCCCGTGCCAACTCCATACTTCCTGCCGAGGTGGTTCGTTCCGGGGTAACGGTCAACAAGCAACGAAGTTCGGCTTTGATGTTTGCCTCGGTCTATTCCACCAATCCTGATTATAACGATACTTACATCCAGAACTACCTCAACATTTATGTGCGCCCCGAGATACAGCGTATCAACGGTGTGGGGGATATGAATGTGTTTGGCGGAAAGGATTATGCCATGCGGGTCTGGCTCGACCCGGTTAAAATGGCGAGTTACAACCTCTCCACCCGCGAAGTGATCGCCGCCATTGGTGAGCAAAGTTTGGAAGCCGCTGCCGGTTCACTGGGGCAAAATGCCGGGGAAGCCTTTGAATATGTCATCAAATACAAAGGGCGCTACAACACTCCTGAGCAATATGAAAACATCATCATCAAAGCTTTGGGCAACGGGCAGTTTCTCTATCTGAAAGATGTTGCCAAAATTGAGATGGATGCCTTTTCCTTTACCAGTTTTGGACGCTCCAGGGGCTATCCCGCCATTAGTTTTGGTATTTTCCAAACACCGGGCTCCAACGCACAGGACATTATTGAGGAAATTTATGTCAAGCTCGAAGAACTCAAAGCCGATTTTCCCGAAGGGCTGGACTATGTCATCAACTATGACACCAACCGCTTTTTAGTAGCTTCCATAGGGAAAGTAAAAAAGACATTGATTGAAGCGTTTTTACTGGTGTTTCTGGTGGTATTTATCTTCCTTCAAAATGTCAGGACCACTTTAATTCCCGCGATTGCCGTTCCGGTATCCATCATAGGAACCTTTTTCTTCCTGGATTTGCTGGGCTATTCGGTCAACCTGCTTTCGCTCTTTGCATTGATACTCGCCATTGGTATAGTGGTGGATGATGCCATCGTGGTGGTGGAAGCCATCTATGCCAAAATGGAAGGCGGTGCCAAGGATGCCAAAGAAGCCTCTGTAACTGCAATGAATGAAATTGGAACAACTATAATTTCCATTACCCTGGTGATGGCTGCAGTATTTGTGCCCATCACCTTTATTAAAGGCCCTGCCGGGGTGTTTTATGAGCAGTTTGGAGTCACCTTGATTATCGCCATACTCATTTCGGCGGTTAACGCCTTGACACTCAGTCCTGCCCTGAGTGCTATATTCCTGAAACCGCACTCGGGCGAAAGAAAAAAGAAACTGACCCTGCTGCAACGTTTTTTTATCGCCTTCAATACCGCATTTGAATTAAGCCGCACGCGTTACACCAAATCCCTTGGGTTCCTCATCAAAAACAAATGGGTACCTGCGGGGGTGCTGGTACTTAGTGTGGGTGTAATCTACTGGACCAGTGAAACACTGCCCAAAGGTTTTGTTCCCACCGAAGACCGCGGTGTGATTTTTATCAATATGGAATTGCCTCCGGGCTCATCGCTGGACAGGACTTACAGAATTACTGAAGAACTTTATACCGAAATAGCCGAGATTGAAGGTGTACGCACAGCCACAGTCATTAGCGGCCGGAACTTTTTTGCCGGTGCCGGAAGTTCTTACGGTATGGGCTTTATCAATTTACACAACTGGGAAGACCGCACCACCGAAGAGACTTCGGTTAACGGAATCATTGCACAACTCAATGTTATTGCCAAAAAATTCCCGGATGCCAATATTGTCTTCTTTACCCCACCCAGCGTACCCGGTTTTGGAAGTGCTGAAGGGTTTACCGTACAATTGCTCGACCGGATGTCCGGCGATATAAGAGATCTTGACGAAAATGCCAAGGAATTTGTCTCCCGCTTGATGCAGGAACCTGAAATTGGGTTTGCGTCCAATTCCTTCAGCACCAATTTCCCGCAACTGGAGTTGGATATTGATGTGGCACGTGCCAAAGAATCCGGCATTACGGTCAACGAAATCCTGGCAACGCTTCAGGGATATATCGGTGGTTTTTATGCTTCAGATTTTACCCGCTTCGGAAAACAATACCGCGTGTTTGTACAGGCCCTGCCCGAAGACCGCGCTAATACCGAAAGCCTGAACAGCATTTATGTAAAAACCGGAAGTGGTGAGATGGCACCCATTTCACAGTTTGTCACCCTGGAACGGGTGTATGGCCCGCAAACCGTCAACCGCTTTAACCTGTTTAATTCGGTGACCATCAACGGTTCTGCGGCGGCGGGCTTTAGCTCAGGAAACGCCATCGACGCCATAGAACGTGTGGCAGCTGATAACCTGCCGGCCAATTACAGTGTAGCCTATTCGGGGATTACCCGTGAGGAGATTGCTACTGCCGGTCAGGCATTGGTGATTTTCCTTCTCAGCATCCTGTTTGTTTACTTCTTTTTGGCAGCTCAATATGAAAGTTTTATTTTGCCTCTTTCAGTGATTTTTTCACTCCCCATTGGTGTGGCGGGAGCCTATTTGAGTACCCTGGCATTTGGCCTGGAAAACAACGTTTATTTTCAAATAGCACTGATTATGCTTTTAGGGCTACTTGCTAAAAATGCCATATTAATTGTTGAGTTTGCCCGTCAGCGTCGCGAGCAAGGTATGTCGATTGTTGAAAGTGCTATAGACGGTGCCAGAGTACGTTTACGTCCCATTTTGATGACATCATTTGCGTTTATTTTAGGGCTACTGCCTCTAGTTGTTGCAACAGGAGTAGGGGCGCGTGGAAACAACTCCATAGGTACAGGAGCTGCAGGAGGCTTGCTGATTGGGACTGTGATTGGGGTGTTTATTATTCCCGTATTGTATGTGGTATTTCAATGGTTGGATGAAAAGATCAGGCCGAGTATTGTACCTAAAGGTGTTCAAGGTTCAAAGTTTAAGGTTTAAGGTTTATTGTTTAAGGCTATAAGTTAAACATCATACGTCTTAATACTTGATACTTAATACAATTTTGGAATTTGGTGCTTTGAATTTTGTAGTTTATGATTAGAAAAATGAAAAATAAAAAAACTGTTTTGCTGAGAGTGTTTGTACTTTTTGGTGTTGCACTGCTGCTTCAAAGTTGTTTTGTAGCTAAAACCTATGAACGCCCTGAGGTGCTGGATGAGGCCCATTTCAGAACTGATCAAATTGCCAGGGACAGCATTGGGTTAGGTGACCTTTCCTGGCGGGAACTTTTCAGAGATGAACAACTGGCCAATCATATTGAACGAGCACTGGAAAACAATATGGACATCAGGGTAGCACTGCAGCAAATAGCCATTGCAGATGCTTATTACAAACAAGGCAAGGTCGGCTACTTCCCCACCCTGAATGCACGTGGGCAGGTTACACATCAGGAATTATCGGCTAACAGTCAGTTTGGATCTTTGTTTGACGGAAGCATCACACAGTATGAACTCACAGCCACTATGGCCTGGGAAGCTGATGTTTGGGGAAAAATACGCAGTACAAAACGTGCTTCAGGGGCGGCCTATCTGCAAACAGCAGCAGCACATCAGGTAGTAAAAACTCAACTGATTGCACAAGTGGCAACGGTTTACTATCAGCTTATGATGCTGGATGCACAACTCGAGCTGGTAGAGGAAACCATCAATAACAGAACAAACAGTCTTGAAACCACCATTGCCCTCAAAGATGCCGGACTGGTTACTGAGGTAGCCGTAAAACAAACCGAAGCACAATTGTTGACAGCAAAATTGCTGAAAGTTGATATTGAGCGTAATATCGCCCTGGCCGAAAATATGTTTTCCATTCTTCTTGGCGAAGTCCCTCAAGCAGTGAACCGCGGAAAGCTTGAAGAGCAGTCTTTACCAGAGGAACTTGAAACCGGCTACCCTGCTATGTTATTGGGCAACCGCCCCGATGTGATGGCTGCAGAATTCCGTTTAATGGAAGCTTTTGAACTCACTAATGTGGCACGAAGTCAGTTTTACCCTTCACTAGCTATTTCGGCCACTTCCGGATTTCAAAGCCTGGAGGCCGATATGCTGCTAAACCCCAACTCCATTTTTGCGACTTTTGTGGGTTCACTGACACAGCCCATTTTTAATGGAAGACGCATCAGGACCGAATATGAAGCCTCCAAATCGCGACAAGAGATTGCCCTATTGCAATTCAGACAGGCGTTACTAACAGCAAGCCGCGAAGTTTCAGATGCTTTGTATTCATACAATGCCGCCGTTGAAAAAATCGATATCAAAAACAGGGAGTTTGAGGCATATTCACTCGCTGTGGAATATTCAGAAGAACTACTCAATCATGGTATGGCCAATTATCTGGAAGTCCTTACCGCCAAAGAAAGCACATTAAACGCGGGGGTGCAGTTAACAGTAATGAAGTATGAAAAGCTGCAAGCTGTAGTGGAATTGTACCGGGCCCTTGGAGGGGGAAGGGAGTGAAACAAGACGAGAGATTTGAGATTTGAGACTTAAGACAAATTTAGAAAAGAGAGAAGAGAATATAGAAAAGAGACAAGTTGAACAACTCTAATCTAATAGTGAATACAAAATAAAAAATTCGTGTAATTCGGATTAAACAACCATTCCCGCAGCAACAGTCTCATTGGTGCTTTCATCGATCAAAATAATACTCCCGGTCATGCGGTTATCCCGATAGGCGTCCAGCATTAGTGGCCTTGTGGTCTTTAGAGTGACCCGTGCAATAGCGTTCATCATCAGTTCTTTGTTCTCTGTATTTCGGGCGTAAGTATTGATATCAATTTGATAAATCACCTCATTAATCATCGCCTTTTTCTCATTGGAGGTATGCATAATTGTATATTTAGCCCGGGGCTTTGCCGGTTGGTCATTTAACCAGCAGAGCATCACATCAAATTCCTGATGCATTTCGGGTTGGTTGTTGGTTTTTACAATCATATCACCCCTGCTTACATCGATATCGTCTTCCAAGGAAATGGAAACCGACATAGGTGCAAAGGCCTCATTCACCGGTTGCTCACCTGCATAAATCGAAGTGATTTTAGAAGTAAATCCGGAGGGCAAAACGGTAACCTCATCTCCCGCCCTGTAAATTCCACTGGCGATGCGGCCGGCATAACCGCGGTAGTCCAAAAAGCCATCCCGCTGTGGCCTGATGACGGTTTGCACCGCAAAACGGGCATCTATTTTATTGATATCACTACTGATGTGAAGTGTTTCCAAAGTATGCAACAAAGGCGAGCCCATATACCAGTCCATATTCTGTGAACGGTTGACCACATTGTCGCCATTCAGCGCGCTGATGGGTATAAAACGAACATCCTGTATGTCGAGTTTGGAGGAAAAGACTTCAAACTGAGAGACTATATCATTAAAAATAGATTCGCTGTACTCCACCAAATCCATTTTGTTCACACACACTATCATATGCGGGATTTGCAGCAGCGATGCTATAAAGGCGTGACGTTTGGTTTGTTCGATGACTCCGTGTCGGGCATCGACAAGGATAATGGCCGCATTAGCCGTTGAAGCGCCCGTCACCATATTGCGGGTGTACTGTATGTGTCCGGGGGTATCAGCTATAATGAATTTGCGCTTGGGTGTTGTAAAATAACGGTATGCCACATCAATGGTAATGCCTTGCTCCCTCTCATCCCTCAAGCCATCTGTAAACAAAGCTAAGTCAACACCTTCATGTCCCTTACGTTTACTCGTGGCTTCTACTGACGCCAGCTGGTCTTCAAAGATGGATTTGCTGTCATAAAGCAACCTTCCAATAAGTGTGCTTTTACCGTCGTCAACACTTCCGGCGGTTGTAAATCTTAATAATTGATTATTGTCTACCATATTATTTCTTTAAAAATAGCCTTCACGTTTACGGTCTTCCATAGCCGTGTCTCCACGTTTGTCATCTGCACGGTTTCCTCTTTCTGTATGTCGCATAGCGGCTACTTCGAAAACAATTTTTTCAAGGGTGTCAGCATCAGATTCTATTCCGCCGGTGATGGTGATGTCTCCTAAGGTTCTGAACCTGATTTTCTTTTTGTGGATTTCTTCACCGGATTCCAGTTTCAAGAATTCTGAGTTGGGAATCCAGGAGTCGTTGCGCCAGACCACCTCCCTCTCGTGGGCGAAATAGAGGCTTGGAATTGCAATGTTTTCACGTAAAATATAGTTCCACACATCCATTTCTGTCCAGTTGGATATGGGGAAAGCCCGGAAGTGTTCTCCTTCAAAATGTTTTCCGTTCAGGAGGTTCCAGAGTTCGGGTCGCTGGTTTTTGGGATCCCATTGTCCAAAGTCGTCACGATGGGAAAAGAAACGTTCCTTTGCGCGTGCTTTTTCTTCATCACGTCTTCCTCCTCCAATAGCACAATCAATTTTATGGGCTTCAATGGCATCGAGTAGTGTGGTTGTTTGCAAAGCATTGCGTGTAGCATTTTTACCACGTTCCTCGGCTACCCTGCCGGTATCAATGGAGTTTTGCACCGACCCCACCAACAAGTTGACACCCAAATCCATTGCCAGTTTGTCTCGGAATTGCATCGTCTCCGGAAAATTGTGTCCGGTATCCACGTGCAACAGGGCAAACGGGATTTTAGCCGGGAAAAAAGCTTTTTTAGCCAGGTGGGTTACCACTATGGAGTCTTTGCCCCCTGAAAAAAGGATGACCGGGTTTTGGAATTGTGCATAGACCTCCCTGAGAATATAAATGGCTTCAGACTCTAACTCGTCCAGGTAATTGAGAAAAAACTTTTGCATGGTTTAGCGTGCTGACTTTTGTTCTACAAAGGTAATGACTTTTTTCACACAGCTTTCGAGTGTGTTTTCGGCTGTTTTCAGATACAAATCGGGGTTTTGGGGTGGTTCATAGGGAGCGTCTATTCCCGTAAAGTCTTTGATTTCACCCGCCCTTGCTTTTTTATACAGCCCTTTGGGGTCGCGTTGTTCACAGATTTCCAGTGGGGTGTCAATAAAGATTTCATAGAAATTTTCTTCGCCCATGATTTTCTTAACCATCGCCCGGTCATTTCGCATAGGTGCAATAAAAGCCGCCAGCGTGATGGTGCCGGCATCGACAAAGAGTTTGGCCACTTCGGCGATGCGTCTCAGGTTTTCTTGGCGGTCTTCGGGTGTAAAGCCTAAATCCTTGTTGATCCCGCTGCGGATGTTATCGCCGTCAAGGGTGTAAGTTTTAAGGCCTCTTTTAAACAATTCCTGCTCGACGGCATTGGCTATGGTGGATTTCCCCGAACCTGAAAGCCCCGTAAACCAAAGTACAAAAGCAGTGTGGTTGTGAGCTTGCTCCCGGTCTTGCCGGGTGACGGTATATTCGTGTCTGATGATATTATTCCCCATAAGTTTCTTTGTTTTTACGATGGTTCAATCCAAAACTGATGCGGTACCACACCCGTTCGTGCAGGTAGTACAACAGCATTTTGGTGAGCAATTCGGCGATACCTATTTTGACACCAATGAGCGGATTGCCGGTGATTATCCAGGCAATGAACATAGTATCCAAGGTTCCCACAGCACGCCAGGTGACAGTTTTAGCGAGGTGTCGTTTCCTGCTTTCCCGAAGGATTCCGTTTTTGTCAAGATTGAATTTGAACCAAACCCGTTCGTGAAGATAATATAAAAGCATTTTAGTGAGCACTTCCGCAAAACCAATTTTCACCCCCATCATAGGGTCACCGGAAATAATCCACGCCAGCAGCATGGTGTCCAGCGTGCCTACAATGCGCCAGGTGACGGCTTTTAGGGCATGGCGTTTATGTGAAGCGTCTCTCATTGTTCACTAAAAAATGGTTGTTCAGCAAGTTTTCTTTATTGTATAGCATTTCGGCACCCGTGGTCATATCCCTCACTTCCACACCCACGGCTTTACAAATGGCGTGTCCGGCGGCGGTGTCCCATTCCATCGTGGGGGCAAATCGCGGGTACACATCAGCTTCACCTTCGGCGATGAGACAAAGTTTTAAGGAGCTTCCTTTGGAAACGATTTCGATTTCCTTGCCTAAACTCTTAAGCTGTTCCATAAAACCGAGGGTCTCGGCGTTCATATGTGAGCGGCTACCCACCACCCTCAACTTGTTTGGGTGCAATTGGGGTTGTATGGATTTTGCTTTCGCGAAAAGCAAATCGGAATAGGTTTCTGTTTTATCAAGCTGCACCTTGTAAGCTGTCCCTTCGGCAACGATTGCAAAAAACAAAAGGTTTGAAGCAGGAACCAATATCACCCCCAGTACCGGAATACCGTTGGTGACCAGGGCGATGTTTACAGTAAACTCATCATTTTTCTTGACAAACTCCTTGGTGCCGTCCAGCGGATCGACTATCCAGCAGGTTTCCCAGTGTTTTCTCGTTTCATAAGGAAGTTGTGCGCTTTCCTCACTAATTGCCGGATAAGGTGTTTGCTGAAGTAAATCGACAATTACGGTATTGGCGGCGCGGTCGGCCTCAGTGAGTGGTGAAGTGTCTTCTTTGAATTCCACTTCAAAATCGCGGGTGTAAATGTTCATGATTTCTTTTCCGGCGAGCAGGGCCGCTTCAATAGCAGTTTTGAGGTATGGGCGCATTTGAGTGGTTTAGGAATCTAACTTAGGTTTCACAAATGTATTATAATCTGAGGTTTTTTGGGGTGTTTTGTGTTTAAAAAAGAAAAGTAGACTTTATACACACCCCTCAATCCCCTCTTTTTAGAGGGGAGGTTTTTGTTATTCAAAATCCTGTTTTGTCATCATTTTTGCGAAAAGGCAAAAATGATGACAAAAGGATTTTAACGTTTCTACTCTATTACAAACATTTGACCCCTCCGGGGTCAGGTTTTTTTTTTGTTTTTTCGTTTTTTGCTTCAAATGTGTGACCCCTCTGTGGTCATAGTAATGATTATGAAATAATACACTTGTCAAAACCAAAAAACTTTGTTTCTATACTTCTAACCTCGTACTTCAAACTTCAAACTTCCTTATCTTTGCCCTTAAAACGCTACCCATGACTCACCACCCCGATTCCATTCGACTCAACAAATCCCTTAGTGAGAGTGGATATTGTTCCCGCAGGCAGGCAGATGTGCTGATTGAACAAGGCAAGGTGGCTGTCAATGGAACCATCGCAAACCTGGGTGACCGGGTGATGCCGGGGGATGAAATTACGGTAAACGGAAAACCCATCCGGGGAACTGATCAGGAAGTTTTTATCGTGTTTAACAAGCCTGTGGGTATCACCTGTACCACAGACCGGCACATAGAAGGCAATATCATCGACTATATCAACCATCCGGAGCGTATTTTCCCCATCGGGCGACTGGACAAGCCTTCTGAAGGTTTGATTTTTTTGACCAATGATGGTGACATCGTCAACAAGATACTACGCGCCGGAAATCAGCATGAAAAGGAATACATCGTCACAGTTGACCGTCCCATAACCGAAGACTTTGTGATGCGGATGAGCAATGGGATTCCTATTTTAGATACCATTACCAAAAAATGTAAAGTTGAAAAAATCAGTCGTTTTGTTTTCAGGATTGTTTTGGTTCAGGGGTTGAACCGACAGATACGCAGGATGTGTGAATACTTAGGGTATGAGGTAACGGCCTTAAAGCGCATCCGGATTATGAATGTGGATTTGGACAATTTACCTGTGGGTCATTGGCGCGACCTGTCAAAAGATGAACTGGATACCATTAAAAAAATGGTACAGGATTCCAAAAAAACAGCTGCTGCTGAAACAGTTGAAAAAGTAAGTCCGCCAAAAAGAAGAAGAAATTAAGTGAGCTTATTTTATTTTTTATATCTTGTTGATGTAAAACAACTTATAACTAACAATGCTTCTTCTTCAGAATTTAAATTCTTTTCGAATAACACTTTGCTTGACAGTACTTCTCTGTTTAAGTTCCATTCACACGCAAAAGTTGCATGCACAAGACTCCATACTGTTTGAACACACCTGGTATCTGGAAAAGGTTTTTGATGGGGTGGATGAATATTATATTGCTGATTATACCAATTATCAGGCAACCACAGAATTTTTTGAAACCGAAAATTATGTTTTCGTGTATCTTTGCGATTTTGACTGGTTTAGTGGTACACCGGATTATTTACCAAATAACGGTTTTACACTTTCTAATTTTGAGTACAATGTATTTGCTATGGATTGCGATGAATTACATTACAATCTTGACTTTCCATTTATTCGCGAAAAAATGTTTACCGTTTTTTTTGAATGGCCGGAACCGGTTAATTTTTTTAATCCTTTCAATTATACTTTCACACAAAGCGGTAATGATGCATTTCTTGTTATTGAAAACGCAGATGGCAAAAAAGCTTATTACAACAGTTTTCCTTTGTCTGTTACAGACCGGCAAGAACGAAACTTTGTTGTTTACCCAAATCCGGTGACAAATAAACTTTTTGTAAAAAGTCTTGTGGGGGATGGTCTTCACACAACAAAAATTCACAATATCTCAGGTGTAGTGATGACTAAAATTAATTTGGGTGGTAATAATACTGAAATTTCTATTGAAGATTTAGTACCCGGAATATACTTCCTTAAAATTGAAAATGAGTCAGGTATGGGTTTTACAAAAAAGATTATAAAAAAATAGTAAAAAAAGGACTGCCCTCCGATTGCGAAGAGGGCAGTCCAACTAACTAACCAACCAAATTATTGTTTACCCGCGGTCGCGGATAAATTTATGAAACTGCAATCATTCTCTTTGGCTTTTGTTTACTTTCCTCGCGTTTTGGCACTTTAATGCTCAACACGCCATTGTTGTAAACTGCCTTAATTTTATCTTGCTCTACCGTTTCGGGCAGTGTAAACGCTCTTTTAAAAGCGGTATAGTTAAACTCTTTGCGAGTGTATCGCCCATCATTTGAAGTTTCTTCGTTTTCAGATTTCTGTTCAGATGAAATGGTCAAAACATTTTGATCCAATTCAATGTTGAAATCTTCTTTTTTCTTTCCGGGAACTGCTACTTCAACCTGAAAGTCGTCAGCAGTTTCCTTGATGTTCACGGCAGGTAATGTGCTTCCAAAATTTGACACATCTGCCAAACGGCCGTCATTGAACAAATCTTCAAAAATAGATGGCAGCCAGCTGTCTTGATTTCTTTTGATTAAACTCATAACATTTATTTTTTAGGTTAGACATATTATTAATCTGAACCATACAATGCAAATTGAGTTCCAATAACAAAAATAAGACACAATGTCTTGATTTTGTGTTAATAAGGTGCCAAAATGTCAAGTATAAATCATAAAAAATCCCGAACAAAAGCTGCTCGGGATTTGAAAGTGTCGGTATTATGAGTGTTTTACTAGGAAAGTACTTCCTGAACCTTGTCAGCTGCTTCCTGAAACTCAATGGCAGATAGTACATTCAATCCGCTGTTGTCGATTAATTCCTTGGCGATATCGGCATTGGTTCCCTGAAGACGAACGATAATAGGCACCCTGATTTCTCCAATGTTCTTATACGCATCCACGATTCCCTGTGCTACACGGTCACAACGAACGATTCCGCCAAAAATGTTTACCAGGATAGCTTTTACTTTAGGGTCTTTTAAAATCAATTTAAAGGCAGATTCCACGCGCTCAGCATTGGCTGTTCCTCCAACGTCCAGAAAGTTTGCAGGTTCACCACCGGCTTGTTTGATTAAATCCATGGTGGCCATAGCCAGTCCGGCACCGTTTACCATACAACCCACGTTTCCGTCAAGGTCAACATAGTTAAGTCCTTTGGCTCTAGCCTCTACTTCAATGGGGTTTTCTTCGCGAAGGTCACGCATTTCTGCATAATCCTTATGACGGAATAATGCGTTTTCGTCCAATGTTACTTTAGCGTCAACAGCAATAATCCTGTTGTCACTTGTCTTTAAAACCGGGTTGATTTCAAAAAGTGATGAATCTGATTTTTCATATGCGGTATAAAGTGCAGTGACAAACTTGGTCATTTCCTTGAAGGCTTTTCCTTCAAGACCTAAGTTAAAAGCCACTTTTCTTGCCTGAAACGGCATAATGCCCACGGCAGGGTCAATTTCTTCAGTAAAAATCAGGTGTGGTGTTTCCTCGGCTACAGTTTCGATGTCCATTCCCCCTTCGGTGGAATACATAATCATATTTTTTCCGGTAGCACGGTTCAGCAAAACGCTCATATAGATTTCACTAGGCTCGCTTTCCCCGGGACCGTATACATCTTCAGCAACCAACACCTGATGCACACGCTTACCTTCAGCGGATGTTTGAGGAGTAATCAAATCCATCCCGATAATCTGTCCGGCGATGTCTTCAACGTGTTCAATGCCTTTGGCTAATTTTACACCACCGCCTTTTCCGCGGCCACCGGCGTGAATCTGTGCTTTGATGACATACCAGCTTGTTCCGGTTTCTTCAGTTAGTCTTTTAGCTACTTCTACTGCTTCCTGTGGAGTTTGAGCCACATAACCGCGCTGAATTTCAACGCCAAAGCTGTTTAATATCTGTTTTCCTTGATACTCGTGTAGATTCATAATGAAGCGTTTCTCGATTTGTAAATTATAAGGTGCAAAAGTAACAAAAGCTTGTTAGTGTGGCAATGTTTTTAATTTTAAAAAAAGCATTTTTATGAAAGTTTTTAATTATAATCCGATTAAGATAAATACTTTTGCTCCTCAAAATAAAAATTAATAATAACCTTTAAAAAAATGACTAATCAAGACCTTTTAAAAATTGCTGCGGACTTTGGAAGTCCGGTTTATGTGTATGATGCCGAGAAAATTGCTTCTCAGTACAAACGTTTAACTTCAGCATTTAAAAAGGTCAAACAGGTTAAGTTTCATTATGCCGTTAAGGCAAACAACAACATTTCGGTGTTGAAGTTCATTCAAAGTTTGGGTGCCGGGCTGGACACTGTTTCAATTCAGGAGGTGCAATTGGGGCTTGAGGCCGGTTTTCAACCTTCAGCCATCATTTTTACACCCAACGGTGTTTCGCTTGAAGAAATCGAGGCCGTCACAAAATTGGGTGTGCAAATCAACATCGACAATCTTTCCATACTGGAACAATTTGGCACCAAACACCCTAAAATTCCCGTGTGCATTCGCATCAATCCTCACGTTATGGCAGGTGGCAACACCAATATTTCTGTGGGGCATATTGATTCTAAATTTGGTATCTCAATTCACCAAATGCCTTTGTTACTTCGCATTGTTGAAAACACAGGGATGAACATCAACGGGATCCATATGCATACCGGAAGTGATATCCTGGACATTGACGTGTTTCTTTATGCCAGTGAAATTCTATTTGATGCTGCAAAAAACTTCAAAAACCTTGAATTTATTGATTTCGGTAGCGGATTTAAAGTGCCTTACAAGCAAGGTGATATAGAGACCAATGTGGAAGAGTTGGGTAAAAAACTCAGTAAGCGTTTCAACGATTTTTGTGTGGAATATGGAAAAGAACTTACCCTTGCATTTGAACCCGGAAAGTTTCTGGTAAGTGAAGCCGGCAGGTTTTTGGTTAAAGTCAACGTTATCAAACAAACCACCTCTACCGTTTTTGCACAGGTTGACAGTGGATTTAATCATTTGATTCGCCCAATGTTATATGGGGTGACCCACCACATCGAAAACATATCCAACCCAAAAGGAAAAGAGCGCTTTTATTCAGTAGTGGGCTATATCTGTGAAACCGATACTTTTGCCAGCAATCGCCGCATCAACGAAATCAGTGAAGGCGATATACTTGCATTTCATAATGCCGGGGCATATTGTTTCACAATGTCAAGCAACTACAATTCACGTTTTCGCCCTGCTGAAGTACTTTGGTACAATGGCAAAGCCCACCTCATCAGAAAACAGGAAACGATGGAAGACTTGTTGAAAAATCAGGTGCTGATTTCCTTATAAATCACTTAACCCTCTCAGTCCCGATAGAAATCGGGATAAACCCTGAGAGGGTAAATATCAATCAAACGCATACAACAATCCCGTCGTTAAATTGTAAAAGGTGTTGGGTACATCTGTAGCCGGAGTTGCATCAAATGTCAAGGTATAGGTAACCCTAAGCGAAAGCTTTTCTAAAATCCCCAATACAAATGAATTTTCAGAGGCAATCCTGTAATCGGTAAATTGTGAAATTCTGGGTTGGTAATAAGTAGTACTCACAAATGTTATATTATCAGTTGGATAAAAACTAAGGGAAAGGTAGTTGCTTGAACGCCAGTCACGATTGATGACCAGATTTTCCTCATTCAACTCCTCGTGTTCATACATCAGCAGGGTTCCTAAGTACATTCTGTATTTTTCATGTCCCAGCAATTTAAAACGTGGTCCGGTACCGGCGAGTCCTCTGAATTTGATTTTGGCGATGGAGTTGTATTGCGACTGCACAAAACCCTCCCAAACAATGAGGTCTGAAAGTTTATAATTGTAACGCAAATGCTGCGCCCCCTGATTGACAAAACTCTGCTCCCCTGCCCTTTCAAAACCGAGATTGTTGACAAACAACACCAGATGCCTGTTCATTTTATACTGAACGTGAATGTTGTTGTTCAGGCGGATGAGCGTATTGGTATTTTTGGTAAGCGAAAAATTAAGGCTGGTATTTCCGGTCCAACCGGAAGTGTCTGTCACTTTTCTCAATGACTCGACGTTGATGATTTGAGAAAAAGTTAGGATTGGAAAAAAAAATAAGGTGATGAAAAATAGCTTTCTCATTTAAAATGATTTTTCAACCCTTCAAGGGTTTTGAACCCTTGAAGGGTTAGAAATTACAATTTATTAACTTCTCGTTTAGCAGCTTCAAATTCCTCGACCATTTCGATGAGGATTTGTGCCGCAGGTTTTATGTCGTGAATCAGGCCTGAAATCTGCCCGATTTCGAGTTCGCCTTCTTCAAGGTCGCCTTCAAACATACCGCGTTTGGCTCTTGCCCTTCCCAGAAGTCCTTTAAGGTCATCGGTTGTGGGGCTTTTCAGGTAAAGCGCCTGAACATCTTCAAAAAATTTATTTTTAATCAGGCGCACCGGTGCAAGTTCCTTTAAGGTAAGGATGGTATCACCTTCTTTAGCTTCAACCACTTTTTCTTTAAACGCCCGGTGTGCCGATGATTCCTCACTGGCTACAAACCGACTGCCCACCTGAACACCGTCTGCACCCAGCACCATAGCTGCCAACATACCGCGGCCGGTTGCAATTCCACCTGCTGCAATCAAAGGCACTTTGATTTGCTCCTTAACCATGGGAATGAGTGTAAAGGTTGTTGTTTCCTCGCGCCCGTTATGTCCGCCGGCTTCAAAACCTTCGGCAACCACGGCATCTACCCCGGCTTCCTCTGCCTTCAGTGCAAATTTCACGCTACTCACGACGTGAACCACGGTGATGTCATTTTCTTTTAAAAATGAAGTATAGGTTTTCGGGTTTCCGGCAGATGTAAAGACAATTTTCACACCCTCTTCCACGATGATATCCATTATTTTATCAATATCGGGATACAGCATGGGAACGTTAACTCCAAAAGGTTTATCAGTTGCCTGTTTGCACTTTTGAATGTGTTCGCGAAGGATTTCAGGATACATCGACCCGGCACCAATAATGCCCAGCCCACCGGCATTACTTACGGCAGAAGCCAGTCGCCAGCCGCTGTTCCAGATCATCCCGGCTTGTATAATGGGGTATTGTATATTGAAAAGCGAGGTAATTCTGTTTTGAGTCATTTACTTTTTAATGATTTTGATGGATTGTGAATGTTCTTCCGACTGCAAATTTAGCAGGTACAATCCGGTTGGCAAAGATTGAACATCCAAAGTTGAGTCTGTTGTAAGCAGTTCCTGTTCTAAAAGCAATACGCCCAAACTGTTATAGATTTTCAAATTGGTTTTTTCAATGTTTTTTGGAAATTGAACCTGAAGCAGGTTTGATACAGGATTGGGAAATACCGAAAAAATTTCCCGGTTGTATGTATCAACCGAAAGCAAAACATCCAGTGCCGTTTGGAAATTGGGAATGCCATAGCCCATTTTGTCAGTGGGGTTGTTAAACAAGTGGGCAGACTGTCTCACGAGTTGCATTATCTGGGCGTTGGTATATTCCGGTCGAGCCTGCCACAAACAGGCGATAGCTCCGGCTATAATGGGCGAACTAAAAGAAGTCCCGTTATTGGTGACTATGTCGTTATCTTGATTGATAACATAAGCTGCAACACCCTGAGCTACAACATCGGGTTTGATGCGACCATCGACAGTGGGTCCTTGTGAACTAAAACCGGCAGGGTCTCCCTGGTCATTAACAGCCCCGATAGTAAATACTCCGGGTGCATCACCGGGTGTTCCCACCCAAGGAAAGTCGCCGTTTCCACTATTTCCGGCAGAGGTGACCAGTAACATCCCTTTATCAAAGGCATGATTGCCGCCACGTGCTGCAAAGGTGGTTTGCCCGTCCAGATCCTGATAAGTATGGGAATAAGCGGGATTGTCATAAGCCCTGTAACCTAAAGAGGTATTCACTACGTGAACACCCAGGCTGTCTGCACGTTCAAGGGCTTCCACCCAGTAGGCTTCTTCAACCGGGGTTTCACTGGAAACATCTTCAGTGATAAACAAATAATAGGAAGCATCAGGTGCAGTGCCGACGTATTGATTTTCAACATAGCCCCCCATTGTGCTCAATACTCTTGTACCATGAGAATGACTTCCATAAGAAGCGGTTCTGTTTACAAAGTCATAAACTCCCAGTATTCTATTGTCATCCCTGATATAAGCAAAACCTGATTGGGTATCCACACCAGTAAATCCACTGTCAAGCACGGCAATGAGCATACCCGTACCGGTGTAGCCTTCATCGTGGAGATAATCTCCTGAAATCATTTCAATTTGATTGGCAGCAAAACCATAGTTAAAGTTTCTGATATTATCTTCAACAAGAAATTTATCCTCCACCGGATTATTCCCCGGAGCAAAGTTTAATGACTTGTCTGCATATTCAATACCGATAACAAACGAAAGGTTGAGCAGGTTATCGATATTGCTTTGAGTACCTTTTACATATACACAATTCATCCATTTTGATTTGGCATAAACGGTGATGCCCGGCTGGTTTTTAATTTGTGTTATGTAGTTTTCATTAACGGGAACATCACGTTCATCGATAGGAACATTGTGCAGGGCTTTTCGGTCTATCGCTGCCTGGGTGAGGATAGTAATGGGATTGCTAATGGATTGCTGAACGTTTTCCTTATCAGCAAAAAAGACCCAGGCATCCTGAATTTGGGATGTTAATAGTTGTGAAACTATTAAAAAAAAGATAAGTGTAAATTGTTTCATAATTACAAATATATAGAACCACAAATACTAAGTCTCACTAAGGATTTAGGAGATTACCCCACTACCCACTAATTCCTCACCCTCATACCAGGCGACAAATTGGCCTTCGGTAATAGCGGTTTGTGGTTTTTCAAAGATAACATATAATCCGTTTGCAGTTTGATGCAAAGTGGCTTTTTCCAATTGCTGACGGTACCTGATACGCGCCATAACATCCATGGTTTCATCTTCCTTCAGTTTTAAATCTTCACGAATCCAATGAATTTCTTCCGGTTTTACAAACAATCCTCTGCGGTACAATCCCGGGTGGTTTTTGCCTTGCCCGGTGTAAATGATGTTTTGCTTAACATCGGTTTCAATGATAAAAAGGGGTTCTTTGGTGCCACCCACAGCCAGGCCTTTTCGCTGGCCTTTGGTGTAAAAATGGGCACCCTGATGTTTGCCTACCACTCTTCCGGAATCGGGACTGTAATTAAACTTTCTGCTTTCTTTTAGCAATACACTCTCTTCTCCATTTTTACTTTCTGAAAATACGGGGCTGTTTTCAGGAACTTCGATGATGATACCCTCTTTTGGTTTGAGTTGTTGTTGCAAAAACTCAGGCAAGCGCACTTTTCCGATAAAACACAAGCCTTGTGAATCACGCTTTTCAGCAGTAATCAGGTTTTGTGCTTTGGCTATTTCCCGAACCTCAGGCTTTAATAGCTCTCCCACCGGAAACAGCGTTTTTGCCAGTTGCTCCTGCGAAAGCTGACACAAGAAATAAGACTGATCTTTGTTAGGGTCTTTGCCCGAAAGCAAACGGTGTATAGTCTTTCCGTCTTTGGAAATGGTTTCTTTTCGACAATAATGACCGGTTGCCACATAATCTGCACCTAGGCCTAAAGCAATTTTCAGGAAAACATCAAACTTGATCTCGCGATTGCACAACACATCCGGATTGGGCGTGCGCCCCATTTCATATTCCCGAAACATATAGTCCACAATACGCTCCTTGTATTGCTCGCTTAGATCCACGGTCTGGAACGGAATACCGAGCTTATTGGCTACCATCATGGCATCGTTACTGTCTTCCAGCCAGGGACATTCGTCAGATATGGTCACGGAGTCGTCGTGCCAGTTCTTCATAAACAAGCCAATGACTTCGTAGCCCTGTTCTTTTAAAAGATAAGCTGCCACACTGGAATCCACTCCACCGCTAAGTCCCACTACTACTCGTTTCATAAATCCTCACCGTTTCGTCGCTAGAGCTTTGAAGCTTCGGCGACCTAAATCTCTCTCCTAGGGAGAGGGACTTTAATAATTAAATTTTTTGATTTGCAAAATTACAAAATAAAAAAAGAGGAAGTTTGCACTTCCTCTTTCTTTAACTAAGCTTTGGTAATGCTTATTTTTTCTTTTGCTTTTCCTTGAGTGCTTTTTGCTTTTCAGCCTGTTCCATGATTTCAGCCATTTTGCGCTGGAACTTGCCCTGCTTTTTGGGTTTCTTCTTGTTTTCTTCAATTTTTGCCAGGATTTTTTTCTCGTCGAGCACAAAATATTTGATGACCAGCATAATTCCGATGGTAATCACATTGGAAATAAAATAGTACAATGAAAGTCCGCTGGCAAAGTTGTTGAAGAATATCAACATAATAAGCGGAGAGAGGTACATAATAAATTTCATGTTAGGCATACCAGGTTGTTGTACCTGCATGGTTTGACCGGTAGTCATCATCATATAGATAAAGATCGCAATGGCTGCTAAAATTGGGAACAAAGCAACATGGTCTCCATAAAAAGGAATATTGAAAGGCAAAGTTGCTATTTGGTCATAACTCGACAAATCGTCTGCCCAAAGGAATCCTTTTTGCCTTAAATCAAAAGCTGACGGGAAAAACATAAACAGTGCATAAAAAACCGGAAGCTGCATCAATGCCGGAAGACATCCCGCCATTGGGCTGGCGCCCGCCTTACTGTACAATTTCATTGTTTCCTGCTGACGCTTCATAGCAGCGTCTTTTCCTTTGTGCTTTTTGTTGATTTCTTCAATTTCAGGACGCAAAACTTTCATTTTGGCCTGAGAGAGGTACTGCTTGTATTGCACAGGTGACAATGCAATTTTTATAAGGATGGTCAATACTATAATTACAATACCATAATTTGCAATCCAGCCACTTAACCAACTAAAAAGCGGCAGGATTAAGTATTTGTTAATCCAACCAAAGATTCCCCATCCCAAAGGAATAATTTCATCCAGATTTCTGTCGTAAGCATTTAAAATATGGTAATCGGCCGGGCCGTAATACCAATTCATGGTGTATGCCAACTCACCTGCCTTGAATTCCAATGGGAATTTTGAAGTGAAGTTTTTAGTGTATAATGTATCCACCTGATCGTCCTGTACCAGATTTTCAGAGGTAAAATGAGTTGTTTTGAAAGGCGTGTCAGTCAACAAGATGGACGTGAAGAAATGTTGCTTATAAGCAATCCAGGTTACATCCCTGGCATCATCAGTTCTTAATCTTCCTTGACCTAAATAGTCATCTTTTCCTCCTTCATATTCCCAAAGTAATTCGGTATAACGATTCTCATAAGAAATACTCTTTGCTTCGCGGCGAGTGCGCAGTTGCCATTCCATTTCAGCGGGTGCAGAGGTATTTACAATATTGCCCAGGCCTTGAGACTGAACAGCAAAATCGAGCATATACTCACCGGGCTTTATCTCATAACGGTATTCCAAAAAGGCGTTTTCAGATGCTTTTAAACGCATAGAAAGAATGGTGTTTTCACCACTTCTTGTCAAATTGGGTTCAAAATAAAGATCGGCGGTATTGAGTAATCTGTTTTCGGCCTGAAACTGAAGATTCAGTGATGCATTTCCATCTTTTATAAGGGAAACAGGAACGGAGTCGTGGGTCTTATGATTTTTTAAAGTAGCTTCAACTATATAACCTCCTTTGTTGGAAATTTTAAGTTCCAGCACATCATTTTCAAGAATGGTGTATTCATCAGTTGCTGAGGGTAATGACGCCGAGTAGGCAAAAGACCCCAATTGATTTCTGAGCTGCTCCAGTCTTAAGGAATCTGAAGTCATGGCGCGTTCTGCCGGTTCACCCTGAATGGTGTCAGTAGCTACCGGGGGTTGGGCTTCTGTGACTTGTTGTTGCTGCTGTTGTTGTTCTTTTTCAACCTGCTCTGTTCGAGCCCTTTCTTCGAGTTCTTCTTGTGTTGGTGCCGTTTGATACAGCATCCATACGAGAATCAAAGCGATTAAAGCAAAGCCTATAAATGAATTGAAATCAAAATTCTTTTTTTCTTCTAACATGTTTTAATATTTCAGTTTTAACTGAATGATTTTATATTTTTCCGGCATTATATTTTGCTGCTGCTTCCACAAATGAAACAAAGAGGGGGTGTGGATTAGCAACGGTGCTTTTGTATTCCGGGTGGTATTGCACTCCCACAAACCACGGGTGATTTTTAATTTCTACAATTTCAACCAAGTCTGTATCAGGATTAACGCCAGTGGTTAACATTCCGGCTGCCTCTAGTTGTTCCCTATATTTGTTGTTATATTCATAACGATGGCGGTGACGCTCTTCTATGATTCCTTGTTTATACACATTTGCCACAATACTATCAGGTGTTAACCTGCACGTCCAGGAACCCAGACGCATCGTTCCACCTTTATCGACGATACTTTTTTGCTCTTCCATCAGGTCAATCACCGGATGGGGTGTATTGACATCCATTTCGGTGGAGTTGGCACCTTCAAGGCCCAATACATTTCTGGCATAATCGATTACAGCCATTTGCATTCCCAAACAGATTCCAAAAAACGGTATGTTATTTTCACGGGCATATTTCACGGCTTTGATTTTACCTTCAATTCCCCGTTCTCCAAATCCGGGTGCCACAAGAATACCATCAAGTTTGGAAATTTTGGTTTCAATAACATCGTCATCAATAAATTCTGAATGGATGGGAATGACTTTTACTTTAACCTCCAGTTCAGCGCCGGCGTGAATAAAGGATTCAAGGATGGATTTGTATGAATCCTGCAACTCGACATATTTTCCGACAAGGCCAACATTTACAATCTTTTTAGGGTTTTTATGGCGCTGTAAAAACTGATTCCAACGGTATAAATCAGGTTCATTGCCCGGTGGCAAGTCTAATTTTTTAAGGGTTATAGTGTCCAGGCCTTCAGTTAACATCAGGTTAGGCACGTCATATATGGTTGAGGCATCTATGGACTCGATGACTGCTTCTTTTTTTACATTACAGAATAAAGCCAGCTTGGTGCGCAAGTCATCTGAAAGATGGTGCTCAGTTCTGCAAACCAGTATATCGGCCCTGATACCGCTTTCCATTAACACTTTCACCGAGTGTTGGGTGGGTTTGGTTTTTAATTCCCCGGCAGCAGCAAGATAAGGCACTAAAGTCAAATGGATGACAATTGCATTGTCGTCACCCAATTCCCATTTTAGCTGACGAACTGATTCTATGTATGGAAGCGACTCAATATCACCCACAGTTCCTCCAATTTCGGTAATGACAATATCAAAATCGCCACTTTTGCCAAGCAACTGTATGCGTTCTTTAATTTCGTTGGTGATGTGAGGAATCACCTGAACGGTTTTTCCGAGAAATTCGCCACGACGTTCCTTTTCAATAACACTTTGATAGATGCGCCCGGTAGTGACATTGTTTGCCTGCGAAGTTGACACATTGAGGAAGCGTTCATAATGACCTAAGTCGAGGTCGGTCTCTGCGCCATCGTTTGTTACGTAGCATTCACCGTGTTCATAGGGATTGAGTGTTCCAGGGTCAATATTAATGTAGGGGTCCAGTTTTTGGATGGTTACGCGATAGCCTCTTGCCTGAAGTAATTTCGCCAGAGAAGCCGCAATAATCCCCTTTCCCAATGAAGAACTTACACCTCCTGTTACAAAGATATATTTGGTGTTGGCCATTTAGATTTAAGATTTCAGACGTTAGACCTGCCTACCTCAGGCAGGTTTGAGATGTGAGATTTTCAAAAAAACCATCAATTTCTCATTTTTTACAATGCGCAAAAATACAAAGAAGAAATGATACCAAACAATGAAAAAGCGGTTAATATTTTTGAAGAAAGCAGGGCGGTTATTTCGGGAATTTTTTTCGGATATTATAAATGAGTTCCTCAAGTCCGTTGAGTTTGATTTCATACATCTGCTCCATCATTTGCCCAAGTTTGCCTTCCGGGAAGCCCTTTTGTTTGAACCAAACATAATAATATTCGGGGATATCAATCAGGTCAAAGTTTTTGTATTTGCCAAATGGCATTTTGTAATGGGCGAGTTCTATGAGGATTTCAGGTTTAAAGTTCAAGGTTGCGGCAATGTTTGGAATTTAGCTATCACTCAGTTCGGCCGGTGGCCTCGTGTGGTGCTTCGTCCCGATAGCCATCGGGATTGGTGCTTTCAATTTTTCCACTTCTCCAATTTTTCAAGTTCCTTATTGATTAACACTTGCCATTCAGCTTCTTTTTCCTTGTTTTGGGAGTGGTTGGTTTCCCTGTCATAGCGGTCTTGCATGACCTGCCGCTCACGGTTGATTCTGGTAAAAATTGCTGACAACTCCCTTTCATAGTTTCTGGTCACTTTGTATTCTGCAAAGGCTTTTCTCAATTTACGGGCGTGAATTTCGGTGATGTTGAAATGCCCCTGCTCGTGTTGCAAAACGTGATTGTTGACTTTTTCCGGTTTGTACCAGGACATTCCGGGATTGAACTGGGCTTCTACCGAAGTGGTTAGTGATAAATTGCCATTTTCAGAAGCTACCTGATAGGAAAACACGATTCCGGAATTGGTCATCGCCACATAAGGACTCCGCAAATCAGGACGGCCTTTAAAATCATCCCAGGTAAGTTTTACATCTTCTGACCATGGTATTATTTCGTTTGAAAAAGGAGTGAAAAGTAAAACAAAAAGAATGCTTAAGATTTTCATCAGTACTTTTTTATTTGTTTTTTATTGGTCAGATGTAATGCCATAAAAAATGTTATAGGTATTATAAAAAATGTGATATGGCATTTCATCACCAGTTGAATTGAATCTCCTGAATAATTTCAGAATGCAAACTTAATGCCACAGGACAAGTGCGTCCGGTATTTTCAAGAATTTTTTGATTTTTTTCTGAAACGCCTTTTGGAAAAGTGATTATCACTTTAATTTCTGAAATGCGTCTGGGGTTAGCATTCATTACTTTAGTTACCTCAGCGATTGCGCCATCCATAGAAACACCTAAAACACGGGCTTTGATTCCAATTACGGTAAGCATACAATTGGCCAATCCGGTGGCAACAGTATCTGTGGGTGAAAAAGACTCACCCCTACCTTGATTGTCAAGAGGAGCGTCTGTTAAATAAGAGTCTCCGGAAGCCAAATGCGTACATTCGGTTCTTAAGTCTCCCAGATAAACTACTTTTGCTGTGCTCATTCCAGTTCAATGACATTTAAATCTTTGGCATATTGGAGGATATACACCGCAGTGTTGATATAACCGCCGGCAGGGTCTCTTTGGTACCTGAATTTATTTTCTACATAAGCCGTTTCGCCTTCAATTTTATCATTGGCATCTAAAATAGATTCAGCTGAAGCGAGTCGAAGTAGAGCATCATAAGTGATATCAAAACCACGCACTGAGAATCGATTTGGCAAAACGCCATACTTTTCATTGTAAGCTTTTACAAATGCAATCTCATCTGTGTAGTTGTATATTTTATTCCAGGAGGGATAGGTAAATTCAAGATTTGATAAATGAAAATTTGAAACTTCGCGGAAGTCAAATGCATCATTTTTATCGAGTGTAAACAACCTTACATGCCTGCTGCGCCTCACACTGTTTAAAATTCCCACAGCGCTGCTCACAAGAGTTACGTTTGAAGATTCCAGTATCACCCAATTTTCTCCATCTTTGTTGATTCTGCTTGAAATGTCTTCATTTCTGAAAAAATTTCCTTCGCGGGGTTTAATAACCACCAGACCTGGAAAAGCTTCCTGAAGCCGTCTTTGTTTGGCAGCATTGGCATTGTCTGTTATTAAAACGATATTCTGCCCATTGTGATTGGCTTTGAGGTAAGACAACATTCGGTTTTCCAGATTGTTGTTTTGCGGAATGCTTTGAATGAAATTGGAATACATTCTCCCTTGTCTATTGCTCAAGGGCGAAATAACCGGTATGTTTTGAGATGAAAGTTCAGATGCTGTGCGCTCAACCAATGCTTGTCGTAATGGACCAATCACAACATCCACATCATTTATGTTTTTTCTTCTGAACAATGCCTGTACACCACCTTCCATTTCCCTAGAATCAAACACATGCAAGTTTACAGAAATTCCACGCTGTTTGGCAAAGTCAACAGCTAATAAGGCTCCGGCATAAAAATCAACGGCAAGGCGCATTGTTGCATTGTCTGCCAGTTGGCGTTCGTTATTTCTTATGGAATCAAGTTGAATCCTGTCCAGTTGAAACGGCAGAAACAGTACTACATTTTTAGGCTTAAAATTGGAAAGTGAGTATTCCAGGTTTATTGCGCGTGATGGCATGTCTGCTACTTCATAAGTAGATGTGGTTGAAGCAGTAGTTTTTGGCACTTTTATAACCATTCCTTCTTTTAAGCCGTCTTTGGTATGCGGGTTGTATTTGATAATTTCTTCTTCGCTCAGCCCAAACATTACTTCCAGCCTGTAAAAGCCTTCACGCGGTTTAATGGTATAAAAGGTATATTTTTCTTCGTCTTTAACTTCAGGCGCTGTTACAGTTGTTACGGGTTTTACCGGAACATTAAGCACCTGCCCCACTGAAAGGGTTTCTTCATTAAAAATGGAGGGGTTCAAAGCCTCGAGTTCAGCCACGGTAATGTTGTATTTTCTTGAAATTGCAAACTTGGTTTCACCGGCTTGCACCACGTGTTTTCCGGGAAGTTCCTCTGCTGAAGTGGCCTGGGTAACACCGGTATTGTAGGGCTGTAAAATTGTTACTTTTTTAATGGGAACCCTGATTTCCTCACCGCGTTTTAATTCGCTTGCATACAGGTGGCGGTTGTATTTTTTTATTTCGTCAACAGTCGTTCCATAGAGAGAGGCGATTCCAAATATGGTTTCCCTGCGCTTTACGGTGTGCATTTTAAAAGTCACATCACCGTTATCGGGATTGACCGTGGTTTCCAAAGTTTTGGGTATAATCAAAACCGCTCCTTCCCTTAAACCGGCTCGAGCTTCGGGATTGAGCTTATAAAGGTCTTCCTGAGAAATGCCATATTTTTGTGTTATTGCAAAAACCGTTTCACCCGGCTGCACCCTGTGACTCACATAAGAATTCTGGGCAATACTCAACCCTGAATATAAAAACACTAATAAAACAACTATTAACTTCTTCACACTTTTAAATTATATTGGATTTTGTCATCATTTTTGTTTAACAAAAATGTCGCCAAAAAGATTTACATTTTTTATATTTCTAGCAACATTTGACCCCTCTGGGGTCAAGTTAATAAACATTTTCTTTTATTGAAATGTTTGACCCTTCTTTAGTTTAGTCAGGCAATTTGAAATTATCAAAATTCAGAATCTAAAATCTCTCCTCTATTAACTGATTCAACTTTGAACTTTGAACCTTGAACTTCAAACCAAAAAACCCTACTCCCACTCAATCGTTGCCGGTGGTTTTGAGCTGATGTCATACACTACTCTATTAACGCCTTTTACACGATTTATTATCTGATTTGAGGTTTCCTGTAAAAATTCGTATGGTAAATTTACCCAATCTGCCGTCATACCGTCGGTGCTTTCAACGGCTCTCAAGGCTACCACTTTTTCATAAGTACGCTCATCCCCCATAACGCCTACAGAATCCACCGGAAGCAGTATTGCACCGGCTTGCCATACTTTATCATACAACTCCCATTTTTTCAGGTTGTTAATAAAAACGGCATCTACTTCCTGCAAGATACGCACTTTTTCGGGAGTGATGTCTCCCAAAATTCTAATGGCAAGTCCGGGACCGGGAAACGGATGTCTGCCCAGAATCTCTTTTGAAATTCCCAATTCTGCACCCACACGTCTCACCTCATCTTTAAAAAGCATTCTCAGTGGTTCAACGATTTTTAATTTCATAAAATCAGGTAATCCACCCACATTGTGGTGTGATTTGATAGTGACCGAAGGTCCGTTGACAGAAACCGACTCGATCACATCAGGATAAATCGTGCCTTGAGCCAACCAGGTCACATCAGTGATTTGATGGGCTTCATCATCAAACACTTCTATAAAGGCATTGCCTATGGCTTTACGTTTGGCTTCCGGATCGCTTTGTCCTGCCAGCGCTGTCATAAATCGTGCAGAAGCATCCACTCCTTTTACGTTCAAACCCATGTCTTTGTATTGATGCAGTACATTTTCAAACTCGTCTTTTCGCAACAAGCCGTTGTTGACAAAAATGCAATATAAATTTTTACCAATAGCCTTGTGAAGCAGCATCGCTGCCACAGAAGAATCTACTCCCCCGCTTAAACCCAATACAACTTTATCGTTTTTTATTTTTGCTTTTAGTTCGTTCACCGTTGTTTCCACAAAAGCTGAAGGTGTCCAGGACTGCTCTACACCGGAAATATTCACCAGAAAATTTTCAAGCAATTGTTTTCCATCGGTCGTGTGGTATACTTCCGGATGGAACTGAATGGCATAAGTTGGCTCGCCTTCAATGCGATAAGCTGCGTTTTCCACATCGTGGGTACTAGCCAACAAAACCGCTCTTTCAGGTAATTTTTTAATTGTATCTCCGTGGCTCATCCACACCTGACTCCCGGTGGAAATGCCTTGGAAGAGTCCATTGTTTTCAAAAATCTCTGAAAGTTTGGCACGACCGTACTCGCGAGTTTGCGATTGTTCAACACTTCCACCATTAAAATGGGCGAGGTATTGAGCACCGTAACACACAGCCAGTATGGGTTTTTGTCCACGAATAGCAGACAAATCAGGATGTGGGGCATCTTCAGCTCTCACAGAAAAGGGGCTCCCGGAAAGGATAACAGCCTTGAATTTGTCTAAATCGTTGGGGATTTTGTGGTATGGATGAATTTCGCAGTAAATGTTTAATTCTCTCACACGCCTTGCAATAAGCTGGGTGTATTGCGAACCGAAATCTAAAATGAGGACGTTGTTATTTTGCATAGGCAAAAATAGGGTAATTAGATTTTTTGGGCAATGGAAATAAAGCTAAAATTTTTAACTAAAATTATTTGTCCAAGAATGAACAATGGAACTGATTTTAATTTAATTTAGTTAATCAAATTTTAATCATCATGAAATACATCACCGCCATCGTTTTTTCAATAGCCATTGTTTTGGCTTCCATTTTTTTGGGCAATGCCTATGTAGACCGTGCCAATCCCGACGGGAAAATTTCAGTAACCGGCTCGGGGTCTTCTGATTTTACTTCCGATTTGATTGTTTGGGAAGGCCAGTTTTCCAGAGTAAATATGGATTTAAAAACTGCTTTTGACCAGCTCATTAGTGATAAAAATGCCGTTGAGGCTTATTTGATTTCAAAAGGAATCCCAAAAGATGCCGTCATTTTCAATTCGGTGCAAACTCATGAGCGCCGGGAAAGTCAGTATCAACACGGTAATTTTGTGGGTACGGTTTTTATGGGTTATGAACTTTCCCAAACCGTGAAGGTTGAATCCACAGATGTTGAACTCGTGGAAAGCGTTTCCCGCGAAGTCACCGAATTGCTCAACAAAGGCGTTCAGTTTAACAGTTATGCACCGCGATATTACTACACCAAACTGGCCGATTTAAAAATAGAAATGATATCCAAAGCCACTGAAGATGCCCGCCTGCGTGCAGAAAAGATAGCCGAAAACAGCGGTGGTAAACTGGGCAAACTGAAAGATGCCCGTATGGGTGTTTTTCAAATCACCGGGCAAAACAGCGGTGAAGACTTTAGCTGGGGTGGCAGTTTTAATACTTCCGATAAAAATAAAACGGCTACCATCACGATGCGGTTGGATTATGAAATTAAGTAAAATGTCGACGTAAGTTGGCAGGATATAAGACGTAGGACAAAAGTAGTATTAAGTATTAAGTACAAAGTATAAAGACATCCTTCTATACCTTAATCTTTTAATTCCAAACACAAAAACTCCTGTTGCAAAGGTTTTAGCTGCTTAAAAAGTATTTCAATAATCTCTTCTCCATACTCCAAATAAAACTCAGAAAAATTGGTAGTACGTTCCTGCAGGCTGCCGTTGGGAAAGAGTTCGTTTTGTAAAAGTGTTACCCGGTGTAAATGGTCTGCGAGTTTACGCTTTTGGGCTTTGAGCAATCTTTTTTCCAAAGCATCCAGGCCGTTGAGTTGCTTTTTTTCCTGGGCTGCTACCGCTTTTCTGAATGAATCATCGGTTTGCTCAGCCATTTTATAGAGCTCTTTGAATTGTTGTTGCAAATGTTTTCGCTGTAGCAAAAAATCAATTTTTATACTTGAAATCTGTTTGGTAACTTTATTTTCTAATTCGTTTTTAGGCAAAAACAAGTCATTTAAGGAAATGTTTAGCTTTTTGATTTTGTCCATTTGTTTTTTGGTCATCAAAAGGGCTGAATTGCGCAACAGCAAGATTGGAAAACTCACATTTTCTTGAGAAAAATAGCTTTTAAGTTGTAGCCAGTAAGCCAGTTCGCCGCCACCTCCAATATAGCAAAGGTTGGGCAATATCACCTCCTGATACAGGGGGCGCATTAATACATTGGGACTGAACTTTTCGGGATGATTTTCAATTTCAGTTTCCAGTGCTTTCTTTGAAAATTGCTTTCCTGAATTGTTTATAAAAAAAGTGCCGTCTTTTTCAATAATGCGTTCGCGAGAGCCTTTTTCCAAATAAAACAAATTGATTTCACGCGGATTGACCTGCAGTTTATAATTTTTTCCCGAAAGGGTATTGATAGCATCGTTGGTTTTCGCGACAGCGGCAGCACAGCTTTTCTCAAATAGTTCCCTTTTTATATGCGGAATAAAAAGTTGTTTCAGGCTTTTATCGTTGGCATCGAGAATGATGAGTCCATATTCATCAAAAAGTTTGTGAGCCAAAAATCGGGTGGCATCAGCCAGGTTGTCGTGATTGAGATAGGCTTCTTTAAAAAATGCTTTAATCTTTTCAGCATTGGTTGTTGTCCCCAGCGTTTCTGAAAAGGAGCTGAACACTTGTTTTAATCCTTCGGTGGAAAGTTCGCCCACGGCACCACCCGAATCCCGCTCCCAAACCACTTTTTTATTTTTGAAATTGAAATAATTGATTTCGTCAAAATCGTGGTCTTCAGTAGCCATCCAGTACACGGGTACAAAATGGTTTTGGGGATACCTCGACTTAAGCTCCTTGCATAAATTGATGGTGGAAATGATTTTATACAAAAAATACAAGGGCCCGGTGAAAAGGTTTAACTGATGCCCGGTGGTTACAGTAAATGCAGTTTGACTTTCTAAGTTTTTGAGGTGTTTTTTGGTAGCTCCGGAAGGTTTCAGGTTTTTGTACTGACTTTTGATAACCTCAACGAGTATTTTTCGGTTTTGCTGATTGTAATTTTCAGTTTTTTCCTGAAATTGTTCTCCAAAATTTTCAAGGTTGGGAAATCGATGGTATAAAAGTTCAATAGCCTTATCCTGAGCCAGATAATCAAGTATCAGCTCAGAAAAATATCCGGTTTCAGCATACGGAATACAGTGGTTTGGCATCGTTGAATTTAAAACGCGATTCAAATATAAAACTTTGTTTGGGTTAAAAATTAAAAAATCCGTTAATGTTAAAGATATATATCAGCAGTTTTTTAGTAGATTTAGCACCTTAAACAAGTAACTATTCTCAACCAATTATTCATGAAATACACTTTTACTTCAGTTCTTTTCCTTTGTGCTTTTGGTTTTATGTTTGGCCAAAACATTCAATCACCTTCAGCTTTTTTAGGCTACGAAATCGGCACCCAGTTTACCCGCCATGCAGACATTGTCAACTATTTCAACCACGTGGCAGAAAACAGTGCATTGGTAACATACCACAATTATGGACAAACCAATGAAAGGCGCAAACTCACTTATGCCATAGTCACTTCAGAAAATAATCACAGAAATATTGAAACCATTCGTTTGAACAACCTGAAGCAAATCGGTTTGGTTGATGGCACTGCAAATCCTGAAATCGCCATTGTTTGGCTAAGTTATAATGTTCACGGGAATGAAGCTTCCAGTTCTGAAGCCGCCATGCAAACCATTTATGAACTAATTACTCAAAAACAATCATGGTTGGAAAATACGGTTGTCATTTTTGACCCCAACCTAAATCCTGACGGGCGCGACCGCTATGTCAACTGGTACAATCAGGTAAAATCGACACCATATAACCCCCTTCAGGTGGCCGCTGAACATATGGAGCCCTGGCCGGGTGGACGCCCCAACCACTACCTGTTTGACCTCAATCGCGACTGGGCGTGGGCCACTCAGGTGGAAACACAGCAACGCCTAAAAGTTTACAACCAGTGGATGCCACACATTCACGTGGATTTTCACGAGCAAGGCATCAATGAACCTTACTATTTTGCACCTGCTGCGGAACCTTTTCACGAAATCATCACCGACTGGCAGCGCGATTTTCAAACACAAATTGGTTTGAACCACGCCAAATATTTTGACCGTGACGGGCTGTTGTTTTTTACCCGAGAGCGTTTTGATTTGCTCTACCCCAGTTATGGTGACACTTATCCCACATATATGGGTGCTATTGGCATGACCTATGAGCAAGCCGGACATGGCCGCGCCGGGCTGGGTATTGATACCGACGAGGGGTATGAATTAACCCTGGTGGATCGTGTATCAAATCAAACGTTAACAGGAATTTCAACAGTGGAAATCTCTTCTAAAAATGCCAAAAAACTCAATACCGAATTTCAGAAATTCTTTCAGCCCAACTTGAAATACAAAAGCTATGTCTTGCAAGGCGAGCAAGACAAAATTAATGCTTTGGTTAAGTTGCTTGACAAACACGAAATCAAATACGGCTTTACCACCGGCGGAAGAGCTACCGGCTTTCATTATGGCACCAACAAAAACGGAAGCCTGGAAATGAAAAACGCTTTGGTAGTAAGCACCAACCAACCAAAAGGAAGAATGGTTCAGGCGCTTTTTGAACCTGAAACCAAATTAAGTACTCCCCTGACTTATGACATCACTGCCTGGAATTTACCCCACGCTTATGGTCTGGATGCCATTGCAAGTACTACCCTTGTTTCATCAAATACAGCTCCCGCAAAGGTAATGCACGTCAACACACCTAACCCTGCTGCAGCAGGATATATCGCCAAGTGGAACAGTATGCAGGACGCCGCTTTTCTGTCTGAATTGCTTCAGGCAGGTGTGAAAGTGCGCTTTAGTGAAAAGAAATTCGGACTTGCCGGCGAAAGTTTTGAAAGAGGAAGTCTGGTCATTACCAAAAGTGACAACCGAAGTGTTGAAAACTATGACCAAAAAGTAACCGAAATCGCCAACAAACACAACCGAAAGCTCTTTGTTGCCATGACCAGTTTTTCAGACACCGGCACTGACTTTGGTTCACCCGATATTAAAATCATTCACCCGCCAAAAGTCGCTTTGTTGAGAGGCAGATACACTTCTTCCTTAAGCTTTGGTGCGCTTTGGCACTTTTTTGAGCAACAATTTCACTACCCTATAACAAATATCGATACCGATTATTTTAAGAACATTACGCTGGATCAGTTTGATGTGCTTATACTACCCTCAGGTTTCTACCAAAGTTATCTTGACGAAAGTACATTAGGCAAAATCAGAGAATGGGTTTCAAAAGGCGGTACTTTGGTGGCCATTGATAATGCATTAAGTGCTTTTGCAGATAAAGAGGGTTTTGGACTAATACGTAATTCAAATGAAGGTGCCGAAGAAGCAGAGCCCAATTATTTAATTCCTTACGACCAAAGGGAACAGGAAAGCGTTAAACATTTTATTACCGGAAGTATTTTTAAAACCAAAGTAGATGTTTCACACCCGCTGGCTTTTGGGTATAAGGAGAACTATTTTACACTAAAAGCAGGCACCAGTTCCTATGGGTTTTTGGAAGGCGGCTATAATGTGGCCTATATAGAAGGTGACGCCGAGCGCGTGAGTGGTTTTGCCGGTGAAGAAGCATTGAAAGGCTTGAAGAATTCGCTGGTTTTTGGCGAACACAGAATGGGAAGGGGTAGTGTTATTTATTTGGCTGACGATGTGATGTTTCGCTCTTTTTGGGAAAACGGGAAGTTGTTTTTGGTGAACAGCTTGTTTTTTATTAACAATAAGGTGGTGGTGTTTTAGTCCTCCCCTGCCTGTCAGGCAGACAGGCCCAACCCCTCCAAAGGAGGGGGCTTTTTTTATGGAAGCACTGTTTTTAATTGGTATTGCTTTGGCTCCGGGAGCGGCGATTGGTTTGTTTATCTGGCTGAAAGATAAATATGACCGGGAGCCCTTAAAGCATATGTTTATCAGCTTTATGCTAGGGGTATTGTGTGCCGTGCCGGCGGTGTTTATGTCGATTGGTTTGGGAGTCCTTTTTCCCGTTGACTACAGCAGCCTGATTTCAGTGGCTGTTTTTGCATTTATCACTGTTGCTTTTGCAGAGGAGTTTGCCAAATTTCTAATTCTAAAATATTACGCATTCCGGCAAAAAGAGTTTGACGAACCTTTTGACGGAATCGTTTATGGAACCATCATCAGTTTGGGTTTTGCAGGAATTGAAAACATACTCTATGTCGCAGATGGCGGTTATCAGGTGGCGATTTTAAGAATGTTTACCGCAGTGCCCGCTCACGCGAGTTTTGGTATTATTATGGGCTATTATTTCGGGCTTGCCTGGCAGCATAAAGACAAAGCGTTTCAGTACAAAGTCAAAGGATTACTCGCCGCTGTTTTTCTTCACGGCCTGTATGACTTCTTCTTGATGCAGCAAAGCTATCCGGCTTTTTGGTTTATGTCGTTTGTGGGATTGGCCATTAGTATCCGTTTGTGTTTTAAAGCGATAAAGGCGCACCAAAACAGGTCGCCGTTTAGGGATGCTAAATTCTAAAACCCAACCCAAACTGAAGCATATACACTTCATCTAAAGACACTTTCGGATTACTGTCTTTATAGGATTGAAATAGGTCTGATTGTGTATTTAGTCCTACATTCACACTGTGCCGGTTTGTTATTTGGTATTTCATTCCAAAACCTGCAGTTACTCCAAAATTGAACCCTAAACCGGTATCTTTTGTATTGATGTCCTGAGAAACAATTTCTGTTCTTGCAAGATACAAATGAGAGGCATACAGCCCAATTTCACCAAAGAAAGTGACTCTTTCTTTATGAAATAAAGTTCTAATCTTTACCGGTACTTGAATAAAATTATGATTTAAATAAGCAGTTTCACCAAGGACAGAAATATCACTTTTTAAACGCAAATGCTCAATACCCGAAATGATGTAGTAACATTCTGAAATTCGGAATTCTTTCCCTATAAACCCACCTAAAATAAATGTATTTGTCTTAAAAGCATTTTCAACTTCCAAAGTGGCAAAGCCTATATTGTTAGTAATAATCCATTCTCCTTTTTGAGTTGAAAACGTATCTTCCTGTGCATTTAACTGAGTTAAAATAAAAAGACAAAAAACAAGATTTATATATGTTTTCATATTATTGTGATTGATTAGTTATTCAAGTAAAATTAATAAAAAAAATTACTCAAACCGAATTGCCTTCACCGGCGAAATCTTGGTAATGATGTAAGAAGGTATCAGCAACATCAATAAACACAACAGAAAAGTGCCTGCATTGAGTAGCAAAATATAGCCCAAATCCAGATATACAGGTGCCTCAGTCACATAATAGGTATCCGGGTTTAAAGGAAAAAGTTTAAAATGCTTTTGCGCCAGCAGCAAACCAATACCAATTGTATTTCCCCAAAAAAGACCGATGCCAATCAGGTACATAGCATTATAAATAAATATTTTTCGGATACTCCAGTTGGAACTTCCCAGTGATTTTAAAATGCCTATCATTTTTGTGCGTTCCAGGATCAATACCAGTAAGGCTGTGATCATATTGATGCCCGCAACGAGTATCATAATTCCAATGATGAGTGCGATATTAAAATCAAATAAATCCAACCATTCAAAAATGGAAAAATACCTGTCCCTAATGGTCTGGGTATCGAGTGTGGAGTCCACATTAAAATAGACTTTATTGCCAATTTCCTGAATGCGTTTAAAGTCCGTCACAAAGAGTTCAAAAGCACCTATCTGGTCAGCTTCCCAACGATTCAAACGTTGGATGTGTCTTATGTCGGCTATCAAATAACTTTCATCAAACTCCTGAAATCCGCTGTTATAAATCCCGACCAATTCAAAACCAACTGACCTAAGCGGTCGGTCGCTGCTCTCTTCATCAAAAAAATAGGTTACCACCCTGTCTCCCACATTTAGGCCGAGTCGGTTGGTGATAAATTCCGAAAGTAAGATTTCTGCATTCAGGGTTTCGTTGTATTCAGGCAATCGGCCGTCGCGTAAAAATTCTTCAAAATACTGCCAGTTATAGTCGGTTCCCACACCTTTGACCACTACACCTTCAAAATCGGTTTCGGTACGGATGATTCCCCCTTTCAGTGCCGTAACCTGTATGTGTTTAATTTCAGGCACTTCTTTAAAAACCGGATAAAACGGCTGGTTGATGGATATAGGGTTTTGAGAATCTTGTGAGAAATTGGTATCAAAATGAGAAATGATAATATCACCGTTAAATGCGGAGACTTTTTCACGCACTTTTTCCTGCAATCCCACGCCGGTAGCGATGGAAACGAGCATCATAATCATTCCCAATGCAATTGCCGTAATTGCAATTTTTATTATTGGTGCCGATATACTACTTTTATGGTTCGGGTTTTTACCTGAACCAGACTTAATAATCCGTTTAGCTATGAAATATTCAAAATTCAAAATACACTCTCAATTAAGCCTCAAAAATAGCACTTTATTTTTGATGCTTGCTGTCATGATTTCCTTTTCCTGCAGAGGGCAAGAAAAGAACTTTAAAGTGGAAACCACATTTACTAAAAGTGAGGTAGCTACTTACCCCGTAGTGGGTGCCAATCAAACCGGTGAATATCTGCCTTTTTTGAGAGAAAAACGCGTTGGCGTGGTAGCTAACCAGACCAGCGTGGTTTTTAAACCTGAAAACTTTGTCTTTATGGAAGACTATTGGGATGAAAGCAGCCGCTCCTACCGCCAGCGTCAAACCCAGCGCTGGGTGTTCAGCAAGCGCACACATTTGGTGGATTCACTACTCAACCACAACATCAACGTGACTAAAGTTTTCGCACCCGAACACGGTTTCAGGGGAACAGCTGATGCCGGTGAGATAGTAAAAGACGGAAAAGACAGCAGAACCGGTTTGCCCATTATTTCCCTTTACGGAAGCAACAAAAAACCCACCCCAGAACAAATGAAAGATCTGGACGTGATGATATTTGATATTCAGGATGTGGGGGCACGTTTTTACACTTATATTTCCACTTTACATTATGTTATGGAAGCTTGCGCTGAAGCGGGAATCCCACTTTTAATCCTTGATCGGCCTAACCCCAACATTCACTACATCGACGGCCCCATTTTGGAACCGGAGCATAAAAGCTTTGTGGGGATGCACCCCATTCCCGTCGTTCACGGAATGACCATCGCCGAATATGCCCAAATGATTAATGGCGAGGGCTGGCTGGAAAATGGAAAAAAGTGCGAGCTTAAAATCGTTCCCGTAAAAGATTATAACCGAAGCATGTCATACAGGCTACCCATCAAACCGTCGCCCAACCTGCCTAATGACAAATCGATTAATCTCTACCCCAGCACTTGCTTTTTTGAAGGCACACCGCTGAGTGAAGGCCGCGGCACCGATATGCAGTTTCAGATATTTGGCAGCCCATCATTGCCCAAAGACAAATACACTTTCACCTTTACTCCCCAACCGAATGAAGGTGCCAAAAACCCAAAATTCAACGGGCAGATGTGCTATGGTAAAGATTTAAGCGGTGTTGACAGGCTTGACCATATTAATTTACAATGGCTCATTGATGCCTACCACGACTCGGGAAAACAAAAATCATTTTTCACTAATTTCTTTACCACGCTTGCAGGAACTAAAACCCTGCAACAGCAAATTGAACAGGGAATGAATAACGAGCAAATCCGAGCAAGCTGGAAGCCGGGACTTGAACAATATGATCGTATGCGGAAAGCCTATATGATTTATGGTGAGGAGTGATCGAGTGGTGAGTTGTTGAGTCTTTGAGTTGGTGAGTCTTTGAGTTTGTCCACCGAAAGTTTACTGTAAGGTGGGTTTTTGAATAGATGTTTCATTAAAAAACAACAAATACCGGAGGTTGAGCGAAGCCGAAACCGGTTGACAAGGAAATCTGATATAAACACTTAATCAATGTATTATGGGAAAAGTAAATGAATATTCAAACGGTGAAATCACCATATTCTGGAAACCCGGGCTTTGCACTCACGCGGGTGTATGTGTAAGAACCTTGCCGAAAGTGTACAATCCCAAAGAGCGGCCTTGGATAAAAATCGAAAACGCCACTTCAGAGGAATTGATGAGTCAGGTGAGCAATTGTCCGTCAGGAGCGTTAAGTTATAAAAAGAACGATTAAGGGTATGGAAATTCAACAAATCAATCGGGAAAGCAAAGGTTTTTTTAAAGCCGTTTCAGACGAAAAAGAAGCCGGAAGAATGACCTATTCGTGGGCTGGAAGTGATAAATTTATCATTGATCACACTGAGGTAAATTCTGAATATAACGGTCAGGGTGTGGGTAAAAAAATGGTGCTGGCTGCGGTGGAATATGCCCGTGAAAACGGTTTGAAGATCATTCCCCTGTGCCCTTTTGCCAAGGCGATGTTTGATAAAAAACTGGAAATACGGGATGTGCTTTAAGTGAATCGTTATTATTTTTAAAACTTTGCGCCTCTGCGCCTTTGCTGCTTCGCCGCCTGAAGCTATGAAGCGCAAGGCGGTGAAACACTTCAAAAATATCTCGCAAAGACGCAAAGTCGCTAAGAACATTTTTAAAATTTGACATTTAACCACTTATCTTTAACCTGAATGATTAAACAAATACTCCTCATACTTTTAGGTTTATTTTTTCTCCTTAACGGAGTCAACCATTTTTACAATACCCATATTTTAAAAGAATATGCAGACAAAAGATCACTCATTGCCCCAAAGCTGATGGTGATTTTAAGTGGTATCCTCCTCATCGCCGGTGGAGCAACGCTAATCAGTGGCTACTTTATGATTGAAGGCATCATCGCTTTGTGTGTCTTTCTTGCGGTAGCTTCATTTATGCTGCATAAGTTTTGGGCGGTTAAAAAGCGGGAAATCGTGATGCTGGAAGCCATGCACTTTGTCAAGAATTGGGCGATCCTTTTTGAGTTGGTGTATATTGCTACTACTTTGGAGTAAAATTCCAAATTACCCACCCTTCACCGCCCTTAGCGGTTTCGGATGGCAAAGCAAATTCCAAGCACCAAAATCCAAATTATAAGTACCAAACCCGCCTGCCACATGCGCTTCTAAGCTTCAAGCGACGAAGCCGGACGGGCAAGGATTAAATTTCAATTAAATAATTTTTGGAATCTCAAATCTCAAGTCTAATATCTCAAGTCTAATGTCTAATATCTATTGTCTATTGTCTATTAACCCCCTCATCTTCTCCACGATATTAAACGCCGCCGGACAAATGGCGACATTTTTTAAGGTCAAATTTGAAATCTGCTGAAATTTTTTACGGTCGGTGTGCGGGAATTCGCGGCAGGCTTTGGGGCGCACATCATAGATGGAGCAGTAATTATCGGCCCCCAGAAAGGTGCAGGGCACGCTTTGCAGTACATAATCCTTGTCTTCGTCAATGCGGAGGTAAGTATCAATAAACTGTTGCGGTTTCATTTTAAAGTGTTTGGCAATGCGCTCAATGTCTTTATCGGTAAACAAAGGGCCGGTGGTTTTACAGCAGTTGGCGCATTTAAGACAATCGGTTTGCCGGAACTCCTCATCGTGCAATTGCTGCATGACCACATCCAGGTTTTTGGGCGGTTTTTTCTTCAGCTTGGCGAAAAACTTTTTATGCTCGTTATGCTTATCTTTGGCACGAGCCGGGAGTTGTTTAATGACCTCTTCCATAATGCAAAGATACAGATGCAAAAAGACATTTTAGGTAAAGCCCTGATTGATTATTTTCACGGAAACTATACCGAAGACATCCTCACCGAAACCAATATTTCTGAGGAAGATGTCCTGCCCCTTCCCTATTTGTTCAGAAAGTTTGAAGAAATGCCAAGCATTGAACAGAAAGCCCTGGAATTGGCCAAAGGCAAAGTCCTCGATGTGGGTTGTGGTGCCGGAAGTCACGCCTTGTATTTAGAGGAAAAAGTACTGGATGTGACCGCCATTGACCTTTCGCCCGGAGCAATTGAAGTGTGTAAACTAAGAGGAGTCCAAAACGCAAAAGTGGCCGATATACTTGAAGTTTCAGAAAAATTTGACACCCTGATTTTGTTGATGAACGGAACAGGCATTTTCAAAACCCTTGAGGAAGCTCCAAAATATTTAAACCATTTAAAATCATTATTAAATCCCGGCGGGCAAATCCTGATTGACTCCAGTGACCTTATCTATATGTTTGAAGAAGATGAAGACGGCGGTGTTTGGGTTACAGGCGACAGGGCTTATTATGGCGAACTCTCATTCACAATGCGTTATAAAGGTGAAACTACCGAAGCATTTGAATGGCTGTATCTGGACTTTGATTTACTTAAGACGACTGCAGCCCAAGCCGGGCTTAAGTGTGAACTGGTTTTGGAAGGCGAGCATTATGATTTTCTTGCGAAGCTATTTGTGTAGTTTTAAATGTTTTTGTTATACTTTTTATGTCCTGAAGTAAATTTTTGTTTTACCACAGAGTTACACGGAGGAGACACAGAGTTTCTCAGAGAAATCCATTAAAACTTAGTGCAACTTTGAGCCTTGGTGACTTTGTGGCTAAAAAACAAAAACTTCGTAAATCTGCCACTAAGGTTCTAAGACACAATGGTTCACAAAGGAATTAGTTAAAACTTAGTGCATCTTTGAGCCTTGGTGACTTTTTGGCGAAACAATAGAATGAACTAATTTGTACTTGTTTTACCACAGAGCTACACGGAGGAGACACAGAGTTTCACAGAGGAATCCGTTAAAACTTAGTATCCTCAGTGGTTAAAAAAACAGATTGAAATCATAAACTTTTGATTACCTATAATAGTTGCCTTATATTTATAAAAAAAATCTGCTATGCAAATTACCGCTTACCGCATTTTACTTTTCGGGTGGGTGCTTACCTTGTTTCTGGCTTGTAAAAGCGACGATAAAGACCCCGAAGTTGACCCCACACTTGCTAACAGGCAAGCTACCGGAACTTCAGCTGAAGATTTTTTAAGGGACAACAATTTTACAAGCATTACACTTGAAATAGTTTACGCTGAAGGCTTTAACCCAGAGCCGGGAACAGTCAACCACTTGTTGAACTTTTTGGAAGAACGCATCCACAAACCGGGGGGCATCACTGTGGTGGAGCGAATGATACAGCCTAATATGACCGGTAATTCATACACCATCAACAACATTGTGGCTATTGAAAACGAGCACCGTACCTTTTACAATGATGGAACCAACCTGGCGGTGTATGTGTTTTTCTCAAATAAAAATTCGAGCAACGATACCCCAACCCGCGTGACTTTGGGTACGGCTTACAGGAATACTTCGGCAGTGATTTACAAAAAAACCATCAATGATGTGGCAATTTCCCACGGAATCAATATTGGTCTGGCAGAAAGAACTACTTTAAACCACGAGGTTGGACATTTACTTGGGCTGGTAAACCTGCAGCAGGATGATATCCATCAGGTTCATGAGGACACTCAGCACAGCAAACACTGTATGGTGGAAGAGTGCCTGATGTACTTTGAAACCACAGGAAACCGGGCTGCAGTAACGCGTATGCTGCTCAGCAAATCAACTGACCGGTTACTTGATGAACTTTGTATTGAAGACCTTCAGGCGAAAGGCGGGAAATAAACCAACTGAGATATTCAGTTAATTTTTTAAACCCTTTTTTGTTTAACCGCAATGTGCGCAACGAGAAGCAACCTCCGCAAGGGAATTGGCCGAATCTTTGTGTAACTTAGAGCCTTGGTGACTTTGTGGCTAAAAGTTAAATTTGTAAAAGGTCTGTAAATCTGCCACTAAGACTCGAACCTGCCTGCCGGCAGGCAGGGACACTAAGGGTCACAAAGAAATCCGTTAAAACTTAATAATTTTATTTTCTGTAAACCAGCTTACCTCCCACAAAAGTAGCTTCTACCTGAATGTTGGGTATGTCGTCCTCATCACAGGTCATGATGTCTTTTTCAAGCACGATAAAGTCGGCGAATTTTCCCACTTCGATGCTTCCTTTTTCGTGGTCTTCAAAATTGGAATAGGCTGCCCAGATGGTCATTCCCTTCAGGGTTTCTTCACGTGACAAAGCATCCTGAACCTGGAATCCGCCATCGGGGTATTGGTTCAAATCCTTTCGCGCAACAGCGGCATAAAAAGTGTAAAACGGACTCACGTGCTCCACAGGAAAGTCAGTTCCCAATGCAATCATTCCGGATTTTTCAAGCAGGGTTTTATAGGCATAAGCACCTTTCATCCTGTCGGGACCCACGCGGTCTTCTGCCCAGTACATATCGCTTGTGGCGTGAGTGGGCTGTACCGATGGAATGATTCCGTTTTTAAAATAATCAAAGTCTTCTACTGAAACCACCTGAGCGTGTTCCATCTTCCAGCGGCGGTTATTGGCCGGGCCAAGTGCTTCGGTATAGGCCTGCAAGACTACCAAAGCTGTGGAATCTCCAATGGCGTGAGTATTCATCTGGTAATGTGACTCAGCAATGCGTTTTGCCAAATCATGAATTTCGTCCACCGGGGTTACAAAAATACCATAATGTCCTTCGTGGTCGTGGTAAGGTTCTTTAAGTGCTGCCCCTCTTGACCCCAGAGCTCCGTCGCCATACACTTTTACTGAACGCACATTGAGTTTATCGGTTTTTATAACGCCTTTGGTGAGAAAATAATCCAAATTTTCAGGTGTGTTTGAAATCATGGCATAGATGCGCATATCGAGTTCTCCCGACTGTTGCAGACTGTCTATCAAATAAATAATATCCTTGTCCAGTCCCGCATCATTGACTGTGGTCAAACCATAAGAAAAACAGATTTCCTGAGCGTCTTTAAGTGCCTGGGCAGCAGCACTGACACTGATTGCCGGGGCAATGGAATTGATTACACCCATAGCGCCATCGATTAAAATACCGGTGAGTTTTCCGTCTTTCACTTCCACATAACCGCCTTCGGCTTGGGTTTGTGTGGTGATTCCGGCAAGGTCGAGGGCTTTTTGATTGACCAGATAAGCGTGCCCGTCAATGCGGGTGAGCACTACGGGGATATCGGGGAAAAGCTCATCCAGTTTTTGCTTGTTGGGAAACTCTTTTACTTCCCAGAGGTTTTGGTTCCAGCCGCGACCTTCAATATAATCGAGTTGTCTTTCTTCTTGAAAGGCCACCACCCTGTTCACCACTTCGTCAAAACTTTCAGCACCCACAAGGTCCACTACATTTTGGTTGAGTCCCAAACCATAGAAATGGGCGTGAGCATCAATAAAACCCGGCAGAACGGTTTTTCCGGCAAAGTCAAAAGATTCAGTAGCATTGTATTTTTCGCGTAAAGCGGAAGTAGTCCCCACCTCAATGATTTTACCGTTTTTAACGGCAAATGCTTCTGCTTTGTCAAAGTTATCGTTTACGGTATAGATATTGGCATTGAAAATCAGCAGGTCTGCCGGTTGCTTTTCGGCACAGGAAACAAAAACCAGCGCAGCAAGAAAAAGAATAATTACCCTCATTGTGAAAAAGTTTGATTGGCCTGCAAAAATAGGGATTTTAGAGGTGAGATGAAAATATTTAAGGATTTGCTGTATTGTAATCCCCCAGATTGTTATCGTGATTGGAATTTTCACAACAATGCGGGATTCCGTAAAAAACTTAAAAAACAATGTTTTAAATTTGTGATTGAAGGGGTTTTGACAGAATGGATTACAATTGAAAGGGTTTGTTAAAAATTAAAAACATGTTGTATATATAACTCATAGGGGATATATCAACAATAAATCAAACAAAACAGTAACTTAGAAATGCAATATATCAACAATAAATTGTAGTTTTATATTGTATATACTAATGTTGTGTGTCATTCAGAAAAAAAATAAAATGGGAAAAAAGAGTTTATTTATTTTACTTTATTTATTTTTTGGAATAAACTTTTTACACGGACA
>ERZ869909.504-NODE-504-length-45050-cov-4.892246_pt1 | contig 45050 bp, 42 predicted proteins | sample MGYA00520892_ERZ869909 | MGnify/ENA primary metagenome ERZ869909 (study PRJEB32215, sample SAMEA104723947) | bioreactor metagenome | biome: bioreactor; feature: anaerobic bioreactor; material: water | place: China | collected 2015-03-12 ... | reverse complement strand
TGTCAACGCTGGTGCTGGTCGCGGCCGGGATGGCGGCGGCGGATGCAACGCTGGCGCTGGCCGCGCTGCTGATCGCCGGCGGCGCGGCGCTGGCCGCGCGCGCCGGACGCAAAAGGGCGCCTAGTCGACCGCCAACCGGGTGATTTCTTCCTTGAGGCGGAGCTTTTGCTTCTTCATCTCGGCAATCGCGAGGTCATCGAAGCCCGGCGATCGCTGCGCCTCCAACACTTTTTCAGAGAGAGCTTCGTGCTTGCGGCGCAGTTCCTGAAGATGCGAAGTCAGCGACATGGATGTCCTCCTCTGGGCGTGTTGCACCAGATGATTGCAGCACAGTTTCATGCGAATGTCACATGAATCTCGCGCCGAGTTTTTGATAAAATCGTCGCAGGCGGAACCACGCCCAGCGGGAAGCCGCCGCGAGCATGGCGGCGGGTGGCGGGGCGGCGATGTGCCGGCGACGGGCGCTCAGCCCTCGCCACGCATGCCGGCGATCAGGTTGTCGATGAAACCGCGCAGCGTCATGTGCAGGCTATCCACCAGCGCCACATAGCCCTCCAGCGCGGCGGCCAGTGCCGGCACCCGCGCGGCGATCTGGGGCGCCAGAACGTAAAGCCCGGCCAGCATGATGGCGACGATCAGGATCAGGATGAAACCCTGACGAAAGCCACGGCGCTCGTCTTCCTCGGTCGGGGGAAGCGAGGTTTCCGATGCGCCCTTGCGGCGCGGCTCGCGGCCCGGCTCCAGGGTCGAGCTGAGTTCCTCGATATCGGGCAGCAGGTTGCGCCGGCTGGCGCCTGCGCGCGTGGACGCTTCATGATCGTCGGGCGCGGGGTCGTTGTGGCCGGCAGCGGCTTCGCGGCCCGTGTTGTGCTCACTGTCCCGCCCCGTTTCCCGGGCGGGGCGGGCGCGGCTGCGCGGGCGGCTGACCAGGCCCAGATCGCCCTGGGTTTCAATCGGGGCGCTGCTGCGCCGGCGCTCGGTGATCTCGCGTTCGGCTTCCTCGCGCAGCACGTCGAGCACCGATTGCTCGACACGCGGGGCGGCGGGGCGGGGTGCGAGGCTCGCGGCGTCATCCCCCGGGTGCTCGTCGGCACTGGCGCTGTCGGCAGTGGTTTCATCGGCCAGCGGCGCGGCCGCGCCACCTGCCGCTTCCCCGGCTTCGGGCGCCGGCGGCCGGGGCGCACGCGAAAGGCCGATCGGATATTGATACCAGGTATGCCCGCAGGCCGAGCATTGCACATCGCGGCCGTTATCGGGGATGACCGCGTCATCCACCTCATACTGCGCCTTGCAGTTCGGACAGGTCAGCCGCATCCTACCCCCGGATTTCGCCGATTTTTCGCCGCGGCCTGCCTCGGCCATTGGCTACGGTGTCGTGCTGTTGTAGCAAGCACTTAGTCAAGTTCCAAGTGCGCAGCGGCGCTTTGCGCCGGTTTGGCGCGGGGATGGGGGTAGGGTGATCAGACTGGCAGATGTGGCCCATCGCTACAGCGGGCGCGAGCTTCTGGCCGGGGTGGAGCTGGAAATCGCCGGCGGGGCGTTCCTGTTCCTGACCGGTCCCTCGGGTGCGGGCAAGACCACGCTGCTCAAGCTTTGCTACGGTGAGTTGCAGCCCAGCGCCGGGCGGGTGGAGCTGTTTGGCCAGGATATGCAGCGCCTGAGCCGCGATGCGCTGGCCGATACCAGGCGGCGGATCGGGGTGATCCATCAGGATTGCCAGTTTCTGGATCATCTGAGCATCGCCGACAATGTGGCGCTGCCGTTTCTGGCCGCCGGGCGTCCGGTGCCGGCCGATGACCTGCGCGAGCTTCTCAATTGGGTCGGGCTGGAGGATCGCGCCGAGGCCCGCCCGCCGACGCTTTCGGGCGGCGAGCGGCAGCGCGCGGCGCTGGCGCGGGCGGTGATCATGTCGCCCGAGGTGGTGCTGGCCGACGAGCCCACTGGCAATGTGGACTGGGAGATGTCGATGCGGCTTCTGTCGCTTCTGCTGGAGCTTAACCGCATGGGCACGGCGGTGATGATCGCCACCCATGATCTGGCGCTGATCCGCGCTGCCAAGGCGCAGGTTTCGGCCCGGGTGCTGCGCATTTCCGAGCGCCAGCTGCAAACTGCGGGGTCGGACCTGTGAGCCGGGCGGGGGATCATGCCGGGCCGGAGGCATCGCAGGTGGTGCCGGCCTCGGGCTATACGGCGCTGCTGACCGGGGCGACCGCGGCGGCGATGGCCTTTCTGGCGGTATTCGCACTGGCGCTGTCGCTGGCCTCGGGGCGGCTGGCTGATCGCTGGTCGCAGACGCTGGCGCAGACCGCGACGCTGCGCATCTCGGCCCCGCCCAGCCAGATGACCGCGCAGACCGCCGCCGTGCTGGAGATCCTGCGCACCACCCCCGGTGTGGCCTCGGTGCGGGTGCTGGAAAGCGACGAGCAGCGCGCCCTGCTGGAGCCCTGGTTTGGCCCCGACCTGCCGATCGAGGCGCTGGCCCTGCCGCGGCTGATCGAGATCATCGAGGCGCCAGACGGGTTCGATCCGGTGGGGCTGCGCATGCGGTTGGCAGCCGAAGCCCCGGGCGCGGTGCTCGATGACCATACCCGCTGGCGCCGGCCGCTGGTGCAGGCCGCCGATGCGCTGCGGCTGCTGGCACTGGGCTCGATCCTGCTGATCGCCGGGGCGCTGGCGGCGATGGTGACGCTGGCGGCCAGTTTCTCGCTGGCGGCCAATGCGCAGGTGATCCGGGTGTTGCGGCTGGTCGGCGCGCGCGACGCCTTCATCGCCCGCGCCTTCGTGCGCCGCTTCACCCTGCGCGGGCTGGTGGGTGCCTCGATCGGCACGGCGGCGGGCATGGCGGTGCTGGCGCTGATGCCGCTGGCGCCGGCGCGCGACGGGGTGTTTTCGGGGCTCGGTTTCAGCGGCGCGGACTGGCTGCTGCCGCTGCTCATTCCGCCGCTGGCGGTGCTGGTGGCCTGGGCTGCCACCCGCGTCACGGCCTTTCGCGTGCTGAGGAGAGAGGGCTGATGGCCTATGCATTTCAATGGCTTCGCTCGCTGATCTTCGCCGGACAGGCCTATGCGATGATGGCGGTGATGGCGGTGTTCTTCACCCCCTGGGCGCTCATCGACCGGCGCGGCGCTTTTGCCGCCGTGCATACCTGGTGCCGCTATGTGCGCTGGACGGCACGCTGGATGATCGGCCTGCGCTCGGAAGTGCGCGGCGAGATCCCTTCAGGCGAGGTGATGATCGCTGCCAAGCATCAGTCGTTCTTCGACATCATCATTCTGGTCAGCGAGTTGCCGCGCCCCAAGTTCATCATGAAGAAGGAACTTGTCTATGCGCCGATCCTGGGCTGGTACGCCAAGCGCATCGGCTGCGTGCCGGTCGATCGCGGGCGGCGCGGGGCGGCGATCAAGGACATGCTGGCGCGGGTGGCCTCGGGGCAGCAGGAGCCGGGGCAGTTGATCATCTATCCGCAGGGCACGCGGGTCGCCCCCGGTGCGACGCGTGACTACAAGGTGGGCACCGGGGTGCTTTACCAGGAGATGGGCACGCCCTGCGTGCCGGTGGCGTGCAATGTCGGGGTGTTCTGGCCGCGCCGGCGCATCTATCGCGCGCCCGGCCTGGCGGTGGTTGAGTTTCTGCCACCGATGCCGCCCGGCATGCCGTTGCGCGGGTTCATGGAAAAGCTGGAGGCGGACATCGAGGCGCGCTCGGATGCGCTGATGGCCGAGGCCGGGTTTCAGCGGGGGCAGGCATGAGCGGGATCACCGACAACTGGATCACCGACGAGGCCGGGCTTGAGGCACTGTTCGGCACCCCGCCCGAGGCCGCGCTGGTCAAGGTGGCGCGGCGCATGACGCCGGCCTATCGCGCCTGGATCGCGCGCAGCCGCTTTTGCCTTTTGGCCACGGTCGGCCCCGAGGGCACCGATTGCAGCCCGCGCGGCGATGACGGCCCGGTGGTGCTGGAGGCAGATCCGGGCACGCTGCTGCTGCCCGATTGGCGCGGCAACAACCGCATCGACAGCCTGCGCAACATCGTCCGCGACGGGCGGGTATCGCTGACCTTCATGGTGGCGGGGTCCAACAATGTCGTGCGCGTCAATGGCACGGCGCGGCTGTCCACCGATCCGGCGCTGACGGGGCGTTTTGAACGTGAAGGGCGCGCGCCGCGGCTGGTGGTGGTGATCGCGCTGACCGAGATCTACAGCCAATGCGCCCGCGCCCTGCTGCGCTCACGGCTCTGGAGCGATGGCGATCAATCGGCCGGTCTGCCGAGCGTCGGGCAGATGCTGAGCGAGATGACCGAGGGGCGGATCGACGGCGCCGCCTATGACCGGGAATGGCCGGCGCGCGCCGCTGGGTCGATGTGGTAGCAAACAGGGAGGGCGGCGGTATGGATGTCCTGCACGGGGTCGAGGATTGGGGCTCTCTGGTGGTGCATATGGCGCTGGAGGAGCTTGGCCAGCCCTTCCGCTTCGAGCGTGTTCCGCATGAGGACGGCGGCCTCGATGCGCCGGGGTTTCGCGCGCTCAACCCGCTGGGCAAGGTGCCGGCGATGGAAACCCCCGATGGTCCGCTGCATGAAACCGCCGCGATCCTGCTCTATCTGGCCGAGCGCCATGGCGCGCTGATGCCTGCCCCCGGCAGCCCCGGGCGCGCGCGGTTTCTGGTCTGGTTCGCGCTGCTGACCAACCAGCTGCACCCGCTGTGCCTGACGCTCTTGCACCCCGACTGGGCCGGCGGCCCCGAGGCCGAGCGCCCGGTGGCCGATCAGACGCAGCGCGCGCTGCTGCCGCTGCTGGACACCGCCGAGGCCGAGGCCGCGCAGGCGCCCGGCTGGCTCTCGCCGGGCGATGTCTCGCTGGTGTCGCTCTGGCTGGTGATGCTGCTGCGCTGGCTGCGGCTCTTTCCGCGCTATCCCGAACACCGCATCCGGATCGCCGATTACCCGGCGCTGATGGCCTTGGCCCAAGCCATCGAGGCGCGGCCGGCCGTGGCAAGGGTGCTGGCCCGCGAGGGGCTGGCGGCGGATGCTTTCTCGGCGTCGATGGAATAGGGCGCCGGCCCGCCCAATCTCAGCCTGCCAGGCCTTTTCGGCCCATCTCCAGAAACTTGCGCCGCCGCCCGGCGATCAGCTCGGCGCTGTCCTTCGGGGTCAGTTCGCCCAGTGCGGCCTCCAGTGCCGCGCCCACGGCCTTGATGGTGGCGGCACGGTCGCGCTGGGCACCGCCGCGCGGCTCGGTCACGATACCGTCGATCACGCCGAGCTTGTGCAGATCCTGCGCGGTCAGGCGCAGGGCCTCGGCGGCCTCGCGCATCTTCTCGGCGTCTTTCCACAGGATCGAGGCGCAGCCCTCGGGCGAGATCACCGAATAGACCGAATGTTCCAGCATCAGGATGCGGTCGGCCGTGGCCAGCGCCACCGCCCCGCCCGAGCCACCCTCTCCGATCACCACCGAGACCAGCGGCACCCCGATTTCCAGGCATTTCTGCGTCGAACGGGCGATGGCCTCGGCCTGGCCGCGCTCCTCGGCGCCCTTCCCGGGATAGGCGCCGGGCGTATCGACCAGCGTGATCACCGGCAGTTTGAAGCGATGCGCCAGATCCATCAGCCGGATCGCCTTGCGGTAACCCTCGGGGCGGGCCATGCCGAAATTGCGCGCGATGCGCGATTTGGTGTCCGAGCCCTTCTCCTGCCCGATCACCATGACCGGCCGGTCATTGAGCCGCGCCAGCCCGCCCATGATCGCATGGTCATCGGCGAAATTGCGATCGCCGGCCAGGGGCGTGTATTCGGTGAACAGCGCGTCGATGTAATCCTTGCAATGCGGGCGCTCCGGGTGGCGTGCGACCTGGCATTTGCGCCAGGGCGTCAGGCTGCGGTAGAGCTCGCCCAGCAGCTGGTCGGCCTTGCGGTCCAGCGCCTCGGCTTCCTTTTCGACATCCATCTCGGGGCTGTTGCGGGCCATGGCGCGCAATTCGGCCGCCTTGCCTTCGATCTCGGCCAGGGGCTTTTCGAATTCGAGATAGTTCATGCCGGACTCCGTGCAGATCGGGGGCCTATATGCCCATCCTTGCGGCGCATTGCAACCGACTGGCGGTTGCAGGCAGAAGCTTCAGAAGAGGCTGCCCTGATCGGGCGGGGTGATGGGCGGCTTGCGCCGGGCGGGTGCGGCGGGTGCGGGTTTTTCCGGCGATGTGCCGGGCGTGCTGTCGGGACCGGGATCAAGAGGCGTGGCCTCGAACCGCCCGTCGATCATCTCGACCACCAGCCGGGGCTGGGTTCGGGCCGTGGCGGCGCGGGTCAGCGGGCTGTCATCGGGCGCGCGCAGCACGGCAAAGCCCCGCGCCAGGGTTTCGCGGTAACCCAGCGTCTGGCGCATTCGGTCCAGGGCGGCCAGCCGGTCGCGCAGGCGTTCCAGCCGCGCCTGCATGCCCTGTTCGGCCCGCGCGCCGAGGCGGGCGATTTCCGGGGCGGCGCGGGCGATCTCGCGGCGCAGCGGCGCGGCCGAGGGACGCAGCGCCGCCAGCCGGTCACGCCGCTGTTCCAGCCCGCGCTGCAGGGTCTGGCCCAGCCGCGCAGAGGGGCGTTCCAGCGCCGCCGTGCCGGCTTGCAGCCGGTGGCGCAACAACCCCGGCCGCAGCCCGGCCCCCGCACGCCCCAGCGCCAGCGCCTTGCCATCGGCCAGTGCGCGCAGCGAGCCACCAAAGCGCCCGGCAATGATGTCGAAGCGTTGCGCCGGTGCGGCCAGCAGTGCCTCCAGCCGGGGCAGCGCGCGCGACAGATCGCGCAGCCGCTGGTCGCGCGATTGCACCGCCGCCTTGACGCCGCGCTCCAGCCGCGCGCCCAGTGTGGCCACCTGCGCCAGCAGGTCGGCGCGCACCGGCACGGCGATTTCGGCGGCGGCGGTGGGTGTGGGGGCGCGGCGGTCGGCGGCATGGTCGATCAGCGTGGTGTCGGTTTCATGCCCCACCGCCGAGATCAGCGGAATGGCGCTGGCGGCGGCGGCGCGCACCACCGCCTCGTCGTTGAAGCCCCACAGATCCTCGATCGAGCCGCCGCCACGCGCCACGATCAGCAGATCCGGGCGCGGCACCTTGCCGCCGGGAGGCAGGGCGTTGAAGCCCTCGATGGCGCGCACCACATCGGGCGCGCAACGCTCGCCCTGCACCGCCACCGGCCAGACGATCACCCGGCGCGGAAAACGGTCTGCCAACCGGTGCAGGATGTCGCGGATCACCGCCCCCGAGGGCGAGGTGATCACCCCGATCACCTGCGGCAGATAGGGCAGGGGTTTCTTGCGCGCGGCGTCGAACAGCCCCTCGCCGGCCAATTTCAACCGCCGCGCCTCCAGCATGGCCATCAGCGCGCCGGCGCCGGCCGGTTCCACGTTTTCCACCTGAAGCTGGTATTTCGACTGCGGCGCGAAGGTCGTCAGCCGGCCGGTGGCGATGACCTCCATGCCTTCCTCGGGGCGCACGGCCATGCGCGCGACCTGCCCTTTCCAGCTGACGGCGGCGATCACCGAGCGCTCGTCCTTCAGATCGAAATACATGTGCCCGGTGCGCGCCACCACCACACGCCCCACCTCGCCGCGCACCCGCACGCGGCCGAATTCGCCCTCGATCACCCGTTTCACCGCGCCCGAGATTTCCGAGACGGTGAATTCATGGGCATTGGAAGGGGCCGGTTCTTCAATGAGCGACATGGAGCCTCGCTTGTCTTGGCGCGCGCTTGACCTTAGAACGCGCGGCAGATGGGGCCAAGAGGGCAGGCGGATGAACATTCTGGTTCTGGGCGGCGGCGGGCGCGAACATGCGCTGGCCTGGGCGATCAAGCAAAACCCCAAATGCGACCGGCTGATCGTGGCGCCGGGCAATGCCGGCATCGCCCAGATCGCCGAATGTGCCGATCTGAATGTCGAGAAGGGCGCGCTGGTGGTGCGCTTCTGCGAGGAAAACGCCATTGACTTCGTGGTGATCGGCCCCGAGGCACCGCTGGCCGCCGGCGTGGCCGATGCCCTGCGCGCCGCCGGGATCGCCTGCTTCGGCCCCTCGGCTGCAGCAGCGCGGCTGGAGGCATCGAAAGCCTTCACCAAGGAAATCTGCGATGCTGTCGGCGCCCCCACCGCCGGTTGGGCGCGGTTCACCGAGGCGGCGGCGGCGCGGGACTACCTGCGCGAAAAGGGCGCGCCGATCGTCGTCAAGGCCGACGGGCTGGCGGCCGGCAAGGGCGTCGTCGTTGCCATGACCGAGGCCGAGGCGCTTGCCGCCATCGACGAGATGTTCGGCGGTGGCTTCGGCGCGGCCGGCGCCGAGGTGGTGATCGAGGAATTCATGGAGGGCGAGGAGGCCAGTTTTTTCGTGCTGGTCGATGGCGAGACCTGCCTGCCGATTGGCACCGCGCAAGACCACAAGCGCGTGGGCGAGGGCGACAGCGGCCCCAATACCGGCGGCATGGGTGCCTATTCGCCCGCCCCGGTGCTGACGCCGGCGCTGCAGGAACAGGCGCTGGCGCAGATCATCCGCCCCACCATGGCCGAGATGGCGCGGCGCGGCATGCCCTACCAGGGCGTGCTTTACGCCGGGCTGATGATCAAGGACGGCCAGTCGCGGCTGGTGGAATACAATGTGCGTTTCGGCGATCCGGAATGTCAGGTGCTGATGATGCGGCTGGGGGCGCAGGCGCTCGATCTTATGTTGGCCTGCGCCGAGGGCCGGCTTGCCGGTGCGGCGGTCAACTGGGCGGATGACCATGCGATCACGGTGGTCATGGCCGCGCAGGGTTATCCCGGCGCCTATGAGAAGGGCAGCGAGATCAAGGGGCTGGATGATCTTCCGGCGGATTCGCGCAATATGGTCTTTCATGCCGGCACGGCACGGCAGGACGGGCGGCTGGTGGCACGGGGCGGGCGGGTGCTCAATGTCACCGCGCGCGGCGCCTCGCTCGCCGAGGCTCATGCCCGGGCTTATGCCATGGTCGATGCCATCGACTGGCCGGGCGGGTTCTGCCGGCGCGATATCGGCTGGCGGGCGCTCTGAGCCATGGAATGGGCGGGCGAGGGCATCCTTCTGTCCACCCGCCCACATGGCGAAAGCGCGGCGCTGATCGAAGTGCTGGCCGAGGGGCAGGGGCTGCATGCCGGCATCGTGCGCGGCGGGGCCGGGCGGCGGATGGCGCCGCTTCTGCAGCCCGGAGCGCAGCTGCATCTGGCCTGGCGCGCGCGGCTTGAGGCGCATCTGGGCCATTTCACCGTCGAGCCCATTCGCGCCCGCGCTGCCGCCCTGTTGCATGATCCTGACCGGCTGGCGGCGCTCAACGCGATCTGTGCGCTGTTGCGCTTTGCCCTGCCCGAGCGTGACCCGCAGCCGCGGCTTTATGCCGTCAGCCGGGCGCTTCTGGATCTGCTGGCCGGGGGCGGCGACTGGATGGCGCGCTATCTGCACTGGGAGCGGGTGCTGCTGGAGGAATGCGGCTATGGGCTTGATCTGGGCAGTTGTGCCGTCAGCGGCGCGACCGAGGGGCTGGCCTATGTTTCGCCGCGCACCGGCGCGGCGGTGACGGCGCAGGCGGCCGGTGGCTGGGCCGCCAAGCTTTTGCCGCTGCCGCCCCTGCTGGCCGATCCCGCACTGCCCGATGACCGCGCGCAGATGCGGCTGGGGCTGGAGACCACCGGGCATTTTCTGAGCCGGGTTCTGGCGCCGGCGCTGGGCGAGCGGCCGCTGCCCGAGGCCCGCGCCCGGCTGGAAGCCCGGTTTGGTTGAGCCGTCGCGCGGCTGATATTTCATCTGTTCAATTTCGACATCACCCTGTCGCAGACAGAGGCGACAGCCGCGCCGATCTGCGCTCCAATCGCGCCAGAGAGGCCCCGATGCTTGAACGTGCTGTTCCCGAATGGCTGCGCCACCCGCCCGCAGCCGCTGCCCGTGCGCCCGGTGCGCGGGCATTCGCGGTGCTGTCGGCGATCGAGGCGCTGATTCGCGGCACGCTGTTGTCGGTCTTTCCGCTGGCCATCTATGCGGCGGTGGGCGATGCGCGCACGGTTTCGGCGATCTATCTCGCAACCGGCGTGATTTCGCTGCTGGTGGGGCTGATGCTGCCCTGGGTCAACCGGCGCATTCCGCGCCGCTGGCTCTATACCTGCGGCGCCGGGCTTTATGTGCTGGGCTGTGGTTTCGGGGTTCTGGGCGGGCTCTGGGGCGGGTTGTGGATCGTGCCGGCGCTGCTGTGCTGCACGCTGGCCACGGTGACGGCCTTCATCTGCCTCAACGCCTATGTGCTCGATTATATCGCCAAGGCCGATCTGGGCCGCACCGAGACGCTGCGCATGTTCTACAGCGCGCTGGCCTGGACGCTGGGGCCGGTGAGCGGCGTGCTGCTGATGAACCTCTGGGCGCCGCTGCCGTTTCTATTGGGGGCGTTCTTTGCGCTGGTGCTGGTTACGGTGTTCTGGGCGCTGCGCCTGGGCAATGGCAAGCTGATCACCCGCGCGCGCGGCCCGGCGCCCAACCCGCTGGCGTTTCTGGGCCGTTTCTTTGCCCAACCGCGCCTGATTGCCGGCTGGCTCTTTGCGGTTCTGCGCAGTTGCGGCTGGTGGGTCTATATCGTCTATCTGCCGATCTTTGCCATCGAATCGGGCCTGCCGGAAAGCCTGGGCGGCTCGCTCGTTTCGACGACCAATGCGCTGCTGTTCCTGACGCCGCTGATGTTGCGCGCGGTGCAGCTGGCTTCGGTGCGTGTGGCGGTACGCATGGGTTTTCTGTGCTCGGGGCTGGTGTTCGTGGCGGCGGCGCTGGTGCCTTATCCGGTGCTGGCGGTGGCACTGCTGTTTGCCGGCTCGGTCTGGCTGGTGGTGCTGGATATCGCCGGCGGCTTGCCGTTTCTGATGGCGGTCAAACCCTCGGAGCGCACGGAAATGGCGGCGGTCTATTCGAGCTTCCGCGATGTTTCGGGGATCATGACGCCGGGGATCGGTGCGCTGGTTCTGTGGGTTGCGCCGGTGCAGGCGATCTTTGCCGTGGTCGGTGCGGGAATGCTGTCGATGTATCTGGTTGCCGGTAAGCTGCATCCGATGCTGGGCATGGCCCCTGCCGCGCGCCCGGCGGCGCGCCGTGCGGCACTGACCACAGGGCGGTGCTGAGCGGGGCCGCTGTTGGGCGAGCGCTTGCAATCGTCGCGCGCCCGCGCAAGGCTGGCTGCATGACGCCCCAACCCGATGGAGAGCAGATGCCCGATCCGGCAGCAGGCCCCACCCCGGCTGGCCCAGACCCGGTGGGTCTTGATCCGGCCGAACTCGACCCATCGTCCTGGCCGGATTTTCGTGCCGCCGCGCACCGCCTGCTCGATGCCTGCATCGACCGGCTGGAAGGCGCGCGCACGCATCCCTGGCAGCCGGTGCCCGATGCCGTGCAGCAGGGCTATGCCATCGGCGCCGGCGGCAGCGACGGGGGCAGTGACGAGGGCAGCGGCGAGGCCGCGATCGTCGAGCGGCTGATGCGCGATGTGCTGCCCTATGGCACCGGCAACACCCATCCCTCCTTCTGGGGCTGGGTGCATGGCACCGGGCTGGCTTCGGGCGTGCTGAGCGCGATGGTCGAGGCGACGATCAACGCCAATTGCGGCGGGCGTGCGCATGGCGCAGTCTGGATGGAGCGCGCGGTGATCGACTGGGCGCGCCAGGTGATGGGCCTGCCGGAAGGCGCCAGCGGGGTGCTGGTGGCGGGCACCTCGCAGGCCACGGTGATCGCCTTGCAGGCCGCGCGTATCCGAGCGCTGCCCGATCTGCGCGAAAAGGGGCAAGGCGGGCGCCGGCTGGTGGCCTATGCTGGGGCGGGCGTGCATCAGGCGGCGGTGAAGGCGCTGGAACTTCTGGGGCTTGGGCGCGAGACGCTGCGACTGGTGGCCACAGGCCCGCGCGGGCCGGATATGGCGGCGCTGCGCGCGGCCATCGCCCGTGACCGCGCTGCGGGGGCCTTGCCCTTCGCGCTGATCGCCACCGCCGGTTCGGTCGATCTGGGGGCGTTCGACGATCTGGAAGCAATGGCCGATCTGGCCGCGCAGGAGGGGCTCTGGCTGCATGTGGACGGGGCCTTTGGTGCCTGGACGCGGCTTGCCGCCGATCCATGGCGGGGGTTGAGCGAGGGCATCGGGCGGGCCGATTCGATTGCCTGCGATTTTCACAAATGGATGTATGTGCCCTATGATTGCGGGCTGGTGCTGATGCGCAGCGAGGCCGCGCATCGCGCCGCCTTCGCCGCGCGCCCGGCCTATTTGGCGGCGCAGGCGGCGGGGCTTGGCGGGGGCGATCCGTGGTTTTGCGACTACGGGATCGACCTGTCGCGCGGCAACCGCGCGCTCAAGGTCTGGACCGCGCTGGAGCTATACGGCGCTGCCAGAATGGGGGCGGCGATCAGCCGCAACTGCGAACTGGCGGCGCTGATGGGCCGGCTGGTTGCGGCGGCACCGGCATTGGCGCTGGCGGCGCCCGTGGTGTCGAATGTTTGCGTGTTCAGCGTGCTTGCGGCAGCCCCCGCCGCGCAGCGCAGCGCGGCGAACACGGCCATCGCGCAGGCGCTTCAGCTTTCCGGGCAGGCGGTTTTTTCAACAACGCTGGTGGATGGCGTGACCTGCCTGCGCGCGGCGATCACCAATCATCGCAGCCGCGCCGAGGATGTGCAAAGCGCCATCGCCGCGGTGGAGGCCGAGGCCGCCCGACTGGGCGGGTAAGGGGGCGCTGCCCCCCTCTGGCCGTGCCGGCCATTCACCCCCCGGGATATTTGCGGCACAAAGACAGGCGCACAAGCTATTCGGCGGCGACGGGGCGGGCCTGCACCAGGCCCACGATATCCATCATGATACGGTTGAGCTCGAAATCCTTCGGCGTATAGACGGCGACCACGCCCATGCGGCGCAGTTTCTCGGCGTCGTCCTCGGGGATGATGCCGCCCACCACCACCGGCACATCGGCCAGCCCGGCGGCGCGCATGCGCTCCATCAGCTCCTCCATCAGCGGCAGGTGGCTGCCCGAAAGGATCGACAGCCCGACGACATGCGCGGCCTCTTCGCGCGCGGCGCGCACGATCTCGGCCGGGGTCAGGCGGATGCCTTCGTAATGAATGTCCATGCCGCAGTCGCGGGCGCGCGCGGCGATCTGCTCGGCGCCGTTGGAATGGCCGTCGAGCCCGGGTTTGCCGACCACGAATTTCAGCCGCCGGCCGAGCCGGGTGCTGACAGCATCGACCGCGGCGCGGATGTCATCGAGCCCCTCGGTGCGGTTGGAGGGGTTGCGGCTGACGCCGGTGGGGGCGCGGTATTCGCCGAAAGCCGCGCGCACCATGGTGCCCCATTCGCCGGTGGTGGCGCCGGCGCGGGCGGCACGGATCGAGGGCGGCATGATGTTGCTGCCGTTGCGCGCGGCCTCGCGCAGTTCGGCCAGCGCCTGCTCGACCGCCGCTTCATCACGACCGGCGCGCCACTCTTGCAAGCGGGCGATCTGGTCGGCCTCGGCGGCTTCGTCGATCTGCATGATCGCGCCTTCGCCGGTGGTCAGCGGTGAGGGTTCGGTGGTGGTGAAGCGATTGACGCCGACCACCACGGTCTCGCCGGCCTCGATCCGGGCGATGCGTTCGGCATTGGCCTCGACCAGCCGGCCCTTCATGTATTCGATCGCCTTGACCGCCCCGCCCATGCCGTCGATCAGCGCCAGTTCGGCGCGCGCGCCCTCTTTCAGCGCCTCGACCTTGCGATCCACCGCCGGGTTGCCATCGAAGAGATCGTCATATTCCAAGAGATCGGTCTCATAGGCGAGGATCTGTTGCAGCCGCAGCGACCATTGCTGATCCCAGGGGCGGGGCAGGCCAAGCGCCTCGTTCCAGGCCGGCAGTTGCACGGCGCGGGCGCGGGCCTTCTTGGACAGCGTCACCGCCAGCGCTTCCAGCAGGATGCGGTAGACGTTGTTTTCCGGCTGCGGCTCGGTCAGGCCCAGGCTGTTGACCTGCACGCCGTAGCGGAAGCGGCGGTAGCGGGCATCGGTGACGCCGTAGCGGTCACGGCACAGCTCATCCCAGAGATCGACGAAGGCGCGCATCTTGCACATCTCGGTGACGAAGCGGATGCCGGCATTCACGAAGAAGCTGATGCGCCCCACCATCTCAGGGAAATGTTCGGGGGCGACCTTGGTTTTCAGATCATCGAGCACCGCGCAGGCGGTGGCCAGCGCGAAGGCCAGCTCCTGCTCGGGCGTGGCGCCGGCCTCCTGCAGATGGTAGGAACACACATTCATCGGGTTCCATTTGGGCAGATGCGCGCGGGTATAGGCGGCGACATCGGTGATCATGCGCAGGCTCGGCGCGGGCGGGCAGATATAGGTGCCGCGGCTGAGATATTCCTTGATGATGTCGTTCTGAACCGTGCCCTGCAGTTTCGACACATCCGCGCCCTGTTCCTCGGCCACGGCGATATAGAGCGCCAGCAGCCAGGGGGCGGTGGCGTTGATGGTCATCGAGGTGTTCATCTGCTCCAGCGGGATCTGGTCGAAAAGGCGCCGCATGTCGCCCAGATGGCAGATGGGCACGCCGACCTTGCCGACCTCGCCGCGCGCCAGTTCATGGTCACTGTCATAGCCGGTCTGGGTCGGCAGATCGAATGCCACCGACAGCCCGGTCTGCCCTTTGGACAGGTTGTTGCGATAGAGCGCATTCGAGGCCGTGGCGGTGGAATGGCCGGCATAGGTGCGAAACAGCCAGGGCTTGTCGCGGTGCGGGGTCGCGGGCTGGGTCATGTTCGAACCTCCGTCAGGGCGCGCCGGCCGGGCTCTGTGCAGGGGGCCATGCAGGGGCCCGTGCATCCGCAGCGCAATTATCTTGCTTGGATCAATATTCCAGGGAAAGATAATGTCAAGCGTGGAATCGCTGCGATGCGGCGGAGCGCTGTGAAGGGCCGTTGGCCTGCCCGATACTGGACCCGGAACCCCTGGAGGGGTAAGAATGCAGGATGCGGCGCCTGCGGGCGCCGCATCCGGGACGAGAGTGACCAGCGGGTCTGTTGTCGTCTTCGCGGCGGTTGCATGTTGGCGCATGCGATCGCCGCCCCGGCACCAAGGGGGCCGCGTGATCAGCCGGCTGATCAGCCCTCGGCGGGTTCGACCAGGCCGGCCTCGATGGCGGCTTCCAGCTCATCCGCGTCGATCAGCCCGTCGCCATTGACGTCGATCTGGGCAAAGACCTCGGGCGTCACTTCCGGATAGACGGCAAGGAACTCTTCCATCGTCCAGGGCGCTTCGCTCATCTGGGCGAAAGCCATGCTGGAGCCCAGGATGATTGCCGCCAGGGTGGTCGCAAAAGTCTTCGACATGCTCATTCTCCGTTTCTTGTGCCGCCGGCCAGACCATCCGGCGGGCGACGAGCCAGTAGTTAGGTGGCGCTTCCGCGGCTGACAACGCTGATGGCCAGGCCAGGCGCCACCATCAGCGGAAAGCTGCATTCTGGCAGGATACGGTCGGCAAGCTATTGCCAAAGCTTGATTTACCCCTGGAAGTTGTGCGGAAATCCGCCGGGATGCTGGCGTGAATCCGGCGCGGAATCGGCCCTCGCGCGGATCCATGCCTGACGCGACGAATCGTTGCCTTCCACCACTGGTCTCGCGCAACGGCTGCCGGGCCGGTTTCCGCGCTCTGCACGCCATTGCCCCCGCCGCCAGTTGCTGCCACTGTGCCTTCATGACGGCGAGTGTGGAGATTCCGATCTGGTTGATGGTGGTGGTGCTTGGCCTTGCCGCCATTGCCACGCTGGACCGAATCATCGGCCCCGGGCTGCGCTGGTTTCTGCGCCGCCGCATGGAGCGTGCCGTCGAGGAGCTGAACAAGCGGCTGGAGCGCCCGATCCGGCCTTTCAAGCTGATGCGGCGGCAGGATCAGGTGATCCGGCTGATCCATGATCCGCATGTCATGGAGGCGGTCGATGAATATGCCCGCACCGAGGGCGTGCCGCATAACGTGGCTTTCGACCGCGCCCGCTCCTACGCGCGCGAGATCGTGCCGGGCTTTTCCACCGCGACCTATTTCGGCTTTGCCATCCGGGTGGCGCGGCGGCTGAGCCGTGGATTCTACAAGGTGCTGCTGGGGCGTGGCGATGCCCAGACGCTGCGCGCGATAGACGAACGCTCGGCGGTGGTCTTCGTGATGAACCACCGCTCGAACATGGATTATGTGCTGGTCACCTGGCTGGCGGCGGATCGTTCGGCGCTTAGCTATGCGGTGGGGGAATGGGCGCAGGTCTGGCCGCTGAAATCGCTGATCCGGGCGATGGGGGCCTATTTCATCCGCCGCAGATATTCCTCGACGCTCTACCGGGCGGTGCTGGCGCGCTATGTGCAGATGTCGATTCAGGAGGGCGTGACCCAGGCCATGTTCCCCGAGGGCGGCCTGAGCCTGAACGGCGCGGTGGGACCCGCCAAGAAGGGGCTGCTGCATTACATCGTGCGCGATTTCAACATGAACGCGGGGCGCGATGTGGTCTTTGTGCCGGTGGCGCTGAACTATGATCGCGTGCTGGAGGACCGGGTGCTGATCAGGGCCGGGCAGAACGGCGTGCGGCGGTTCCGGGTGCGGCTGAGCGTGGCGCTGGGCTTCGCGCTCAAGGTGCTGTGGCAGAAGCTGCGCGGGCGGTTCAAGCATTTCGGCTATGCGGCAGTCTGTTACGGCAAGCCGGTCTCGCTCAGGGAGTTTCTGGAAACCCGGCCCGATGCCAGCACCGAGGCGCTGGCCGAGGTGCTGATGGGCCGTATCCGGGCGGCGCTGCCGGTGCTGCCGGTGCCGCTGGTGGCGGCGGCCATGGCTCAGGCGATGGCGCGGCAGGCGGGGGAAAGTGCCGGCGAGCCGCCGCTGAGCGGGCTGCCACGGGTGGAGCTGATGGCGCAGGTGCATGAGCTTGTCGAGCGTCTGGCGGCGCGCGGCGCCTTGCAGCATCTGCCCGGCGGCGATGCCAGCGCCGCCACCGAGGAAGGGCTGGAGGCGCTGGTGCTGCGCGGCATCCTGCGCGAGCGCGACGGGGTGCTGAGCATCGAGCCCGGGCAGGAGTCGGCGCTGGGCTATTATGCGGCGGCGGTGCTGCAACGGCTGGGCGAGCCGGCACCGGCGGTGCTGCCGGAACGCCCGGTGCTGGAGTTGCCGGCGGCCGAAGGGTCATAAAGTTTCGCGAACCCCGCCGAAATGGGTTGCATTATTGCGCGGCCGATTTTATTGATGCTGCAAGGCCGCATCAATTCTGCGCTGCGGCATGACGCAACCCGGACCGATCCACGGTTTACCCAGGAGTGACCCATGGCCCTTGACCAGAATCCCGGCATCGCCCCCTATGAGGCGCCGCAAAAAGACCTCTATGAACTCGGCGAGATGCCGCCGCTGGGCTATGTGCCGAAGAAGATGTACGCTTGGACCATTCGCCGCGAGCGCCATGGCGAGCCCGATACCGCGATGCAGGTCGAGGTGGTCGATACCTGGCAGCTCGACAGCCATGAGGTGCTGGTGCTGGTGATGGCCGCCGGGGTCAACTACAACGGCGTCTGGGCCAGCCTCGGGGTGCCGATCTCGCCCTTTGACGGCCACAAGCAGCCCTATCACATCGCCGGTTCGGATGCCTCGGGCATCGTCTGGGCGGTGGGCGACAAGGTCAAGCGCTGGAAGGTCGGCGACGAGGTGGTGATCCACTGCAACCAGGATGACGGCGACGACGAGCATTGCAACGGCGGCGACCCGATGTATTCGCCCAGCCAGCGCATCTGGGGCTATGAGACCCATGACGGCTCGTTTGCGCAGTTCACCCGGGTTCAGGCCCAGCAGCTGATGCCGCGCCCGCGCCATCTGACCTGGGAGGAAAGCGCCTGTTACACGCTGACGCTGGCCACTGCCTATCGCATGCTCTTCGGCCATGAGCCGCATGACCTCAAGCCGGGGCAGAATGTGCTGGTCTGGGGGGCCTCGGGGGGCTTGGGCTCCTATGCGATCCAGCTGATCAATACCGCCGGCGCCAATGCCATCGGGGTGATCTCGGACGAAAGCAAGCGCGAATTCGTCCTTGGCCTCGGCGCCAAGGGGGTGATCAACCGCAATGATTTCAAATGCTGGGGGCAATTGCCCACGGTCAATACCCCCGAATACAACGAATGGCTGAAAGAGGCGCGCAAGTTCGGCAAGGCGATCTGGGAGATCACCGGCAAGGGCGTCAATGTCGACATGGTCTTCGAACACCCCGGCGAGGCGACCTTCCCGGTCTCGGCGCTGGTGGTCAAGAAGGGCGGCATGGTGGTGATCTGCGCCGGCACCTCGGGCTTCAACTGCACCTTCGACGTGCGCTACATGTGGATGCATCAAAAGCGCCTTCAGGGCAGCCATTTCGCGCATCTGGCACAGGCCTCGGCCGCCAACCGGCTGATGATCGAGCGCCGGCTCGATCCCTGCATGTCCGAGGTGTTCCTGTGGCAGGATATTCCCGCCGCGCATATGAAGATGCTGCGCAACCAGCACAAACCGGGCAATATGGCGGTGTTGGTGCAGGCGCCGACAACGGGGCTGCGCACATTTGAGGATGCGTTGGAGGCCGGCCGCCGCGACTGAAGCGTATCTGGGGCTTCGAAGGCATGCGGCGGCGGGTATTTCGCCGGGAGGCCCGCCCATGCCGCATGACTGGATGATCAGTACGATCGAAGACCTGCAACGCTATGCGCGCCGGCACGGAATGCCGGCGCTGGCCGAGCATCTGGAACAGGCCCGCCTGCTGGCGCTGGTGGAAATCGCCAATCTGCCGGCACGCGACAAGCGGCGCTGATGGCCGCCGCCGGGGCCGGCGGGTGAATTTTGCGATTCAGCCCGGGGGCGAAACAGGCTAGCGTGGCACCCCGCATGCAAGCCGAAAGCAAAGCCGTTCCGATGCCGCCCGCCAAGCCGATCCCCACCCCCGCCGATCAGGAGGCCGTGCCCGACGCCACGATTGCGCCCCCCGGCCCGGCACCGGCGCTGACCTTTTCCGAGGATCAGGCGCAGGCCTGGGACCGGCTGGCCGAGGTGCTGCGCCGCGCCGGTATCCGCCTGCTCGACGAGGAAACCGACCCGCCCGATCCTGATGCCCCCGATGCCGTTCTGGCGATTCTGGGCAAGGCCGGTTCGGGCAAGACCATGCTGCTGGCCGAGCTGACCCGCGCGCTGATCGCCGCCGGGGTGGAAACGGTCTCGGGCGATTACGAGGGGCGGCGGCGCAAGGACCGGCGCACGCTGGCCATTCTGGCGCCGACCAACAAGGCGGCTTCGGTGCTGCGCAATCGCGGCGTGCCGGCCACCACCATTCACCGCATCCTCTATACCCCGGTCTATGATCCCGAATACGAGCGCATCGCCGAATGGCTGGCCGGCAACGGTCCCCGCCCCGAGATGCCGGAGCTGGGTGAGGCCGCGCTCGACCGCGCGAAAGCGTTCTACGATCAGGTCAAATCCATCCCCGGCGCGCTGGCCGCCGCCGGGCTGCGGGGCAGCGATTTCATCAAGGGCTGGAAACGGCGCGAGGAGCCGCTGGACATCGGTTTCATCGACGAAAGCTCGATGCTCGATGCTCGCCAGTTCGAGGATCTCGGCGCCATCTTCCAGACGCTGGTGCTGTTTGGCGATCCGGCGCAGCTGGCGCCGGTGGGGCAATCGGGCGAGATGGTCTTTGACAGCCTGCCCGCCGCCAGCCGCATCACCCTGAGCCGTATCCACCGCCAGGCGGCCGATAACCCGATCCTCGATCTGGCACATGCGCTGGCCGATCCGGCGCTGAGCTTCGAGGCTTTCGAGGCGATGATCGAGCAAGCCGCGCGCCGCGATGACCGCGTGGTCTGGGCGCAACGGGTGGAGAGCGATCTGATGGCGCGCTCGCCGGTGCTGGTGTGGCGCAATGCCACCCGCATCCGGCTGATCCATGCCTTCCGCATGGCTTTCGGCGCCCCCGAGGCCGAGTTGCTGCCCGGCGAGCCCTTGATCTGCGACGGGCTGGAGCTGCCGCTGAAGCACCGCAAGAAGCGCATCGACCTTGAGGCTCGCGGGCTGATCAAGGGCGCGCAGGTGATCTATCTGGGGCCGGGCAAGCGCAGCGGTTTCTCGCGGCTGCATGTCATCGGCGCCGAGGAGCCGCAGGTTTCCGCCGCCTCGATCATCAAGATCGAGCGCGAGGGCGAGGAGGAACCCTTCATCCCCTTCGCCGCGCATATGGGCGCGGCCTTCCTGCATGGGGCGGCGGTGACGATCCATAAGGCGCAGGGCTCGCAATGGCCGCAGGTGCAGGTTTTCGCGCCCGATCTCTATGCCGCGGCGCGCGCCGGGCGCAGCGAGGCCGGGGTGCCGCTGTGGAAGCGGCTGGCCTATGTCGCCATCACCCGCGCCGAGCACCGGCTGCATTGGGTGGTGCGCAACCGGCTGTCACGCCCGGCCGGGCCGCTGCGCACCGATGATCTGGCGGGCGTCGCCGCGCCGCTGATCCTGCAGGCCGAACCGCCCGGTGACGGCGCCTCCTAGCCGGGTTGCGCTCTAGGCCGATTGCGGCAGGGCTGCGAAACCGGCGCGGTTGGGGCAGAAGCCTGATGCCTCACGGCGCGCCGCCTCGCCTTCGGGCTGGCGGGCGAGGAAACGCTCGCAATGGGGCAGGGCGCGGCAATTCTGGCAGGTTTCCAGCATTTCCCACCAGAGCGGGCGGTCACGGGTCAGGGCCGGCTCGCTGTAGCCGAAGACTTCGCCCATCGCCGCTACCCGGCCCGGCACGCTGTCAGGCAGTCGAACCAGATTGAGCATCTGATCGCGGCTAACCCCCAGATCGGCCAGGTCACGCTCGGAGAGATCGGCGACGGCATCGGCCTCGCGCGACAGATCGAAAAAGCGGCGGATACGGCTGAACATCACGTCCTCCTCAATAACCGCTGCAGAATCGCATGATTGCCGCTTCGGTGCCTTGACCTGCATCAAGCCAGATTGCGACCGCGACATGTCGCATTTGCCCCATCATGCGCCGCCGATGGTTTGCCTCTCGGTCACATGACTGTTACGTTTCAGTCAGACCGCCCCAAAAACGGTCACTTGCCGCCCGCTCCCCGGGTGCGCAGCAAAGCCCGCCCGAAGGCGGTGCAACAAGCGAGGGAGAAGATCATGTCCGATACCGACGGCCAAGAGCCGATACCGGCCCCCGAGGGGCCGGCGAACATCATTGAAACCGAGTATGAGGTTGGCCAGCACAACATCACGCCCCGCATCGGCCCCTTCGGGCTCGATATCCATAACCCGGTTTTTGCCATTTCCGGGCTGACGGTGGTGGCCTTCGTGCTGTTCACCCTGGCCTTCCAGAACAGCGTCGGCCCGCTCTATGTCTCGCTGCGTGATCTGCTCACCGCCAATTTCGACTGGTTCTTCCTCTCGGCCGGCAATCTTTTCGTGCTGGTCTGCCTGGGGCTGATCGTTTCGCCGCTGGGGCGAGTGCGCATCGGCGGGCGCGATGCCACGCCCGATTACGGCTATCTGGGCTGGTTCGCCATGCTCTTTGCCGCCGGCATGGGCATCGGGCTGATGTTCTTTGGCGTCTCCGAGCCGATGTCGCATTATTCCACGGCCTTCGGCGGCACCTCGGTCGAAGGGGACGTGCGCACCGACTGGGCGCCGCTGGGCGCCGCCGCCGGCGATCAGGCCGCGGCACAGGCGCTGGGCATGGCGGCGACGATCTTCCACTGGGGCCTGCATCCCTGGGCGATCTATGCGATCGTGGCGCTGTCGCTGGCGCTTTTCGCCTATAACAAGGGCCTGCCGCTGACCGTGCGCTCGATCTTCTATCCGATCTTCGGTGAAAGGATCTGGGGCTGGCCAGGCCATATCATCGACATTCTGGCAGTTTTTGCCACGCTCTTTGGCCTGGCAACCTCGCTGGGGATCGGGGCGCAGCAGGCCAATGCCGGCTTGAGCTACCTTTTCGGCATCGAGGTTTCGACCACCGCGCAGGTGGTGCTGATCTTGGTCATCACCGGTGCGGCGCTCATCTCGGTTCTGCGCGGGCTCGAAGGCGGGGTGAAGCGTCTCTCCGAGATCAACATGGTGCTGGCGACAATCCTCTTGCTGTTCATCATCATCGTTGGTCCCACGTTGGCCATCCTGACCGGCTTCTTCGAGAACCTCTTCGCCTATGGGCGCGAGGTGGTGGCGCTGTCCAACCCCGTCGGGCGCGATGATGACAACTTCCGCCAGGGCTGGACCTCGTTCTACTGGGCCTGGTGGATCAGCTGGTCGCCCTTCGTCGGCATGTTCATCGCCCGCGTCAGCCGCGGCCGCACGGTGCGGGAATTCCTGACCTGCGTGCTGATCATTCCGACGCTGGTGTCAGTCCTGTGGATGACCACCATGGGCGGTACGGCGCTGAGCCAGCTCATTGGCGACGGCTTCACCGGCGTGCAGGATGCGGCGCTGGAGCTCAAGCTCTTCGAGATGCTCACCCAATTGCCGCTGACCGCCATCACATCCTTCCTGGCCATCGTGCTTGTGATCGTATTCTTCGTCACCTCGTCGGATTCCGGCTCGCTGGTGATCGATACCATCACCGCCGGCGGCAAGATCGACGCGCCGGTGTCGCAGCGGGTGTTCTGGGTCAGCTTCGAGGGGCTGGTGGCGGCCGCACTGCTGATTGGCGGGGGACTCGGCGCCTTGCAGGCCATGGCGGTCTCGACGGGCTTTCCCTTCGCCATCGTGCTGGTGCTGGCCTGCTATGCGCTGATCAAGGGGCTGCTGGACGAGCCCCGCTGATGCGCTGAAACCATCGCTCCGGCGCGGCATTGCATGGCCGTGCCGGGGCGCCTAGGCTCGCGGGCATGATCCGCACGTTCATCGCCCTCGATCTGCCCGAGACCCTGCGCCGACAACTGGCGCTGATCCAGCATATGTTGCCCGGCGGTCGCGCCGTCGCGCCAGAATCGCTGCATGTGACGCTGCTGTTTCTCGGCGAACAACCCGAACATCTTCTGGCCGAGGTTGACAGCGCGCTCAGCAGCATCACCGCGCCGCCCTTCACCCTGCATCCGGCCGAGCTTGGGGTCTTCGGCGGTGACAAGCCGCGCTCGGTGCATCTGTCGCTGCGTGCCGATCCCGCGCTTGAACAGCTTCACGCCCGTATCTGCCGCGCGGTCGCAGGCGCCGGCCTGCCGCTGCCGCGCCGCCGCTTCATCCCCCATGTCACCCTGCGCCGCTACGCCCCGGGCGAGGGCAGCGCCCCGGCGCTTGCCCGCGCCATCGCCGCTCAGGGGCTGATCGCCGCCAGCCCCTTCCCGGTAGCGTATTTCTCGCTGATGCGCTCGCGCCTGCGCCCCGAGGGCCCGGCCTATGATGAACTTGCCCGCTACCCGCTCACCGGTTGAGCAGCCCTTGCGCCGCGCCGCGCCCTGCTGGCATAGTCGCGCAACAGCAATCCGAGGGAACCATGATCTGCGTTTTCGTCCAGTTCCGCTGCCATCCCGGCAAGACCTACGAGGTGGCCGCTGCCGTCTATGACCGCGAGGTGGTTTCCGAGCTTTATTCCACCAGCGGCGAATATGACCTGATCGCCAAGGTCTATATCCCCGAAGGCCAGGATGTCGGCCATTACCTGACCGAGGCGCTGTTCGATATCCCCGGCATCTCGCGCACCCTGACCACCATGACCTTCAAGGCCTTCTGATGCCGGTCGCGGTGATCACCGGCGCCAGTTCGGGCATCGGCCGGGCCTGCGCGCAAGCCTTCCTCGATGCCGGCTGGCAGGTGGCCTTGTTGGCGCGGCGGCTCGAACCCCTGCAGGCGCTGGCCGATGGCCGGGCGAATGCCCTGCCGCTGGCCTGCGATGTCGCCGATGAGGCCCAGGTCGAGGCCGCTTTCGCCGCCACTGTCCAGCGTTTCGGGCGGGTCGATCTGCTGTTCAACAACGCAGGCTTCATGCCTGCCGCCGCGCTGATCGACGAGATCTCGCTGACCGATTGGCAAAGGCTGATCGCGGTCAATCTGACCGGCATGTTCCTCTGTGCCCGCGCCGCCTTCGGCCAGATGCGCCGCCAGCAGCCGCAGGGTGGGCGCATCATCAACAACGGCTCGATCGCCGCCCATGCCCCGCGGCCCGGCTCCGTCGGCTATACCACCACCAAACATGCCGTCACCGGCCTGACCAAATCGCTCGAACTCGATGGCCGGGGTTTCGGCATTACCTGCGGACAGATCGATATCGGCAATGCCCGCACGCCGATGACCACCGGCATCACCGCCGGGGTGCGCCAGCCGGACGGCTCGCTGCGCCCGGAAGCGGGCATGGATGTGCGCCATGTCGCCGAGGCCGTGCTGCATATGGCTAGCCTGCCCGCCGAGGCGACGATCCCCTTCCTGACCATCATGGCCTCGGGCATGCCCTGGCTTGGTCGCGGCTGAAGACCCGCCCCGCCCTAGCTGCGGATGAAGCGAAACGCCGCCGAGGCCCCCCAGCCGGCCAGAAGCGCCAGCGCCAGCGCCAGCAGCCCATAGACCAGCGGCCGGTCATAGGCCAGCTGATGCAGCCAGCGCTCCAGCCCCTCCTTGCGCACGAAGATCGCGGTGCGGAACTGATGCACCACCGCGCCGTCGCGCACCAGATACATGCGCGTCGTATAGGCGCCCTCGGTCAGATTGGCCGGCAGGCGCACATTGGCGCGAAACAGGATGTCGCGGTCCAGATAGACCCAGCGATCCAGCGTCAGATACTGTTCCGTTCGCTCGCGGATGCGCAGCAGCGCCTCGGTGAAGGATGACGGATCGCCCACGGCCCCCACCGCCTGTGCCGGGCGGATCGCATGCGCCACCGAAATGCGGTATTGCTCGTCCTCCTCGGGGCTCAGGATCTGGCTCAGCGGCGCGGTGGTGGCCACGGCATGAAAGCTTGGCACCGAGGCCATGCCGACAGCCTCGACATTGACCCAGATCCCCAGCCGCTGATCCTTGCGCCAGATCATCACCGGTTGGCGGGGCCCCTCGATGACGATGATGATCTCATAGGGCGCGGGCGGCGCCTCGCTGGTGCCATCGTGGCGGATGGCGCCGAAGATCAGGATTTCCGAGCCCGAGAAATTCGCCGTCAGCGACACCCGGTTCTGGCTCAGCGCACCGACGATCTCACCGGCGCGCAGCCCGGCCGGCAGCAGCGCTGTCAGCAGCAGGCAGAGACCCGCCAGTGCCGCCGGCAACCGCAGAAGGGGAAAGCCGCGCCCGCCCATCAGTGCCGCCCCGGAATGGTGATCGAATAGAGCTCGTCCGGGCGCAGCAGCAGATCGAGCGCGATCTTCACGCTGACCGCCAGCACCAGGAGCGCCAGCAGGATGCGCAACTGCTCGGCCTTCAGCTTCAGCCCCAGCTGGGTGCCGACCTGCGCCCCCACCACACCGCCGACGATCAAAAACAGCGCCAGCATGATATCGACCGAATGGCTGGTCACCGCATGCATGACGGTGGTGAAGGCGGCGACGAAAATGATCTGGAAAAGCGAGGTGCCGACGACAACCTTGGTCGGCATGCCCAGCAGATAGATCATCGCCGGCACCATGATGAAACCGCCGCCGACCCCCATCAGCGCGGCCAGAACACCCACCAGCATGCCCACCATCAGCGGCGGGATGACGCTGATATAGAGCCCCGAGACGCGGAATTTCATCTTCAGCGGCAGGTTATGCACCCACAGATGCGTATGCAGCTTGCGCCTTGGCGGATTGGGCCGGCTGGTGCGATACCAGGCGCGCAGCCCCTCCTGCAGCATCAGAAGGCCGATGATGCCCAGAAACACCACATAGGCCAGTTGCACCGCCAGATCGATCTGCCCCTGCGCGCTGAGAAAGCGAAACAGCCAGATCCCCAGCGACGAGCCCAGAAGCCCGCCCACCAGCAGCACCGTGCCCATGCGCAGATCGACCGTGCGTCGGCGCAGATGCGCCAGCACCCCCGAGATCGACGAGGCCACCACCTGGTTGACGCCGGTCGCCACCGCCACCGCCGGTGGAATGCCGATGAAGAACAGAAGCGGCGTGATCAGAAAGCCGCCCCCGACCCCGAACATGCCCGACAGAAGCCCCACGCCGCCCCCGATGCCCAGAAGCGTCAGGGCATTTGCGGAAACCTCGGCGATGGGCAAGTAGATCTGCATATCCCCTGATAGGCCAAAGCCCCCGTTCTGCACAGGGGCTTTGGCGGCATTTCAGGGTGAAAAAGCGCCGAGTTCAGCGCTCTTTCACATAGGGCTCGCCCCCGGCGCGCGGCGGGATCGCCCGGCCGACGAATCCGGCCAGAATGACCACGGTCAGGATATAGGGCAGCGCCGACATGAACTGTCCCGGCAGGGTGATGATGCCCAGATCGAGGCTCGGGAAGCGGTTGGCGATGGCCTCCAGCATGCCAAACAGCAAGACCGCGCCCAGGGCATGCCAGGGCCGCCATTTGGCGAAGATCATCGCCGCCAGGGCGATGAAGCCGCGCCCGGCCGACATGTCCTTGACGAAACCCGCCGAAAGCGAGGTCGCCAGATAGGCGCCACCGATGCCGCAGAGCACGCCGGCGATGATCACCGCCATATAGCGCAGCCGCACCACCGACACCCCGGCGGTATCGACGGCGGCGGGGTTCTCGCCCACCGCGCGCAGCCGCAGCCCGAAACGGGTGCGGTAAAGCCCCCACCAGGTCAGCGGCACGCAGGCCAGCCCCAGATAGACCAGGATCGAATGGCCGGACAGGATCTGGCTGTAGACCTGGCCCAGCAGCGGCACATCGCGCAAAGCCTCGGCAAAGGGCAGATCCAGCCGCTGGAAGCGCGCATCACCCATCAGCGAGGGCGTGCGCCCGCCCTGCGCGAACCAGCTTTGCGCCACCACCACCGTCATGCCGGCGGCGAGGAAGTTGATGGCCACGCCGGAAATTAGCTGGTTGCCGCGGAAGGTGATCGAGGCCACGCCATGCACCAGCCCGAAGATCACCGAGGCCAGCACGCCGACCCCCAGCCCGACCCAGGCCGAGCCCGAATAATGCGCATAGGCTGCCGAGAAGAAGGCCGCGATCAGCAGTTTGCCCTCCAGCCCGATATCGAAGATGCCGGCGCGTTCCGAGATCAGCCCGGCCAGACAGGCGAACAGCAGCGGCGTGGCCAGACGCAGCGTTGAATCGAGGATCTGAACGATCGTTGCGATATCCATGTTCAGCGCCCCCGCAGCATCACGAAGACCGCCTCAAGCGGCCTGCGCACCATATTGTCGAGCGCCCCGGTGAACATGATCACCAGCGCCTGGATGATCACGATCATCTCACGCGGGATCGAGGTTTCGATGGCCAGTTCCGAGCCGCCCTGAAACAGGAAGCCGAAAAGCAGCGCCGCCGGGATGATGCCGAACGGGTGCGAGCGCCCCATCAGCGCAACCGCGATACCGATGAAACCCGCGCCCTCGACGGCGTTCATCACCAGCCGCTGCGGCCCGCCCATCACCGAATTGACCGCCATCATGCCGGCCAGCCCGCCCGAGATCAGCATGACGAGCATGATGATCTTGACGCTGGAGATACCGGCATAATGCGCCGCCGGCTCGGATTGCCCGAAGGCCCGGATCTCGAAGCCCAGCCGCGTGCGCCAGAGCATCACCCAGGCCAGCACACAGGCCGCCAGCGCGATGAAAAGCATCACATTGGCCGGGCCCGAGCGCGAGAACTCGATCCCCAGCGGCTCCAGGATGTCATGCAGCCGTGGCAGGCGCAGTTGCGCCGGAAAGCGTGCGGTGGCCGGGTCCATCGAGGCAGGCGGGCGCAGCACATGGCTGAGCAGGTAGTTCATCAGCGAGAAGGCGATGAAGTTGAACATGATCGTGGTGATCACGATATGGCTGCCGCGTTTGGCCTGCAGCCAGGCCGGAATCATCGCCCAGAGCGCGCCGAACAGGGCCGCCGAGGCCATGGCGGCGATGATCGCCGTCCACCAGTTCGGCCAGGGAATGAACAGGCAGGCCAGCGCCACCCCCAGCCCGCCGAGCATCGCCTGACCCTCGCCGCCGATATTGAACAGCCGCGCCTGAAAGGCGATGGAGACCGCCAGCCCGGTGAACAGGAAGTTGGTGGCGTAATAGAGCGTGTAGCCCCAGCCATAGGTGGACCCCAGTGCGCCATTGACCATCAGTCGGGTGGCGCGCACCGGGTCTTCGCCGATGGCCAGGATCACCAGCGCCGACAGCGCGAAGGCGATCAAGAGCGAGATCAGCGGCACCAGCGTCACATCGGCCCATTGCGGTATGCGTCGCGCGCTCATGCGGCCTCTCCCGTGACACCGGCCATCAACAGGCCCAGTTCGCGCGCATCAGTCTGATCGGGCAGCCGCTCGCCCATGATGCGCCCGTCAAACATGACCAGAATGCGGTCCGACAGCGACAGGATCTCATCTAGCTCGACCGAGACCAGCAGGATCGCCTTGCCCTCGTCGCGCAGCTGGATCAGCCGCTGATGGATGAATTCGATGGCGCCGATATCGACCCCGCGCGTCGGCTGACCGACCAGCAGCAGGTCGGGATTGCGCTCGATCTCGCGGGCCAGCACGATCTTCTGCTGGTTCCCGCCCGAGAAGCTTTCCGCGGTCAGCCAGCAATTGTCCGGCCGCACGTCGAAACGCTCGATCTTGCCGCGCGCATCGGTGCGGATGGCGTCATTGTCCATCAGCAGCCGGTTTCGGTTGTATTCGGGCTTGTGGTGATAGCCGAAGGCGACGTTTTCCCAGGCCATGAAATTGAGCACCAGCCCGCAGCGGTGGCGGTCTTCATGCACATGGCCGACGCCGGCCTCGCGGCGGGTATGGGCGCTGTCTTCGCGCAATGACAGATCGAGCGGGCGGCCGTTCATCTCCAGGCTGCCGGTGCCGGGGATCATGCCGGCCAGCACCTCCAGAAGCTCCGACTGCCCGTTCCCGGCCACCCCGGCGATGCCCAGGATCTCGCCGGCGCGGATGTCGAAATTCAGCCCGCGCAGCCGTTCCACGCCCTGGGCGTCCACCACCCGCAGATCGCGCGCGGCAAGCACCGCCGCGCCGGGTTTCGCGGGCGTCTTGTCCACACGCAGCAGCACCTTGCGGCCCACCATCAGCTCGGCCAGCTCGGTGGGGGTGGTTTCGGCGGTGGTCAGCGTGGCGACCATCTCGCCGCGCCGCATGACCGAAACCTCATCGGTGACATCCATGATCTCGCGCAGTTTATGGGTGATCAGGATGATGGTTTTTCCCTGTTCCTTCAGCCCCTTGAGGATGCGGAACAGATGGTCGGCCTCGGCCGGGGTCAGCACGCCGGTCGGCTCGTCGAGGATCAGGATATTGGCCTCGCGGTAAAGTGCCTTGAGGATCTCCACCCGCTGCTGATGGCCGACCGACAGGTTTTCGATCAGCGCATCGGGATCGACCTGCAATTCATACTCGCGCGCCAGATCGGCCAGCAGCTTGCGGGCCTTCGCCAGCGAGGGGCCAAGCCTTGCATGGCCCTCGGCGCCGAGGATGACATTTTCCAGCACCGAGAAATTCTCCACCAGCTTGAAATGCTGAAACACCATGCCGATGCCCGCCTTGATCGCCGTCAGGCTGTCGGTGATCTGCACCGGCGCACCATCGATCAGCACCTCGCCGGCATCGGCGCGGTAGAATCCGTAAAGGATCGACATCAGCGTCGATTTGCCCGCGCCATTCTCCCCGATGATGCCGTGGATGGTGCCCTTGCGCACCCGGATGTTGACGTCCTTGTTCGCCTGGACCGGGCCGAATGCCTTCGATATCCCGCGAAGCTCAATGGCTGGGGCGGCAGTGTCCTGCCGCCCCCCGGTTTCGCCGCTTGCCATGCGCGGCGGCCTTAGTTCACCGAAATCGGGCAGGAGTTGTCCGACATGTAGTCATGCACGGCGATCTCGCCGGCGATGATCGAGGCTTCGGCGGCGGCGACGGCTTCGCTCATCGCCTCGGTGATCAGCGCCTCGTTGTTCTCATCGAGCGCCCAGCCCACGCCACCGGCGGCCAGATCCATGACCTGAATGCCGGTTTCCATGCCCGGGCCTTCGCTCATCGCGGCATAGACCGCGTTATCGACGCGCTTGAGCATCGAGGTCAGCACCTGGCCGGGATGCAGATGGTTCTGGTTGCTGTCGACGCCGATCGACAGGATGCCCGAATCGGCCGCCGTCTGCAGCACGCCGACGCCGGTGCCGCCGGCTGCGGCATAGACCACATCCGCGCCCTGGCTGATCTGCGCCGAGGTGATCTCGCCGCCGCGCACAGGGTCGTTCCAGGCTGCCGGGGTGGTGCCGGTGTAGTTGACGATCACCGTCGCATCCGGGTTGGCGGCAACCACGCCCTGCACGTAACCGCAGGCGAAGCGGCGGATCAGCGGAATGTCCATGCCGCCGACGAAACCAACGGTGCCGCTTTCCGAGGCCATGCCGGCCAGCATGCCGACGAGGAACGAGCCCTCATGCTCGGTAAAGACCACCGAACGCACGTTGGGCTGATCGACCACACCGTCGATGATGGTGAAGGTGGTGTCGGGATAATCGGGGGCGACTTCTTCGAGCACCGACATGAAGGCAAAGCCGGTCATCACGATCGGGTTGGAGCCGCTTTCAGCCAGACGGCGCAGCGCCTGCTCACGCTGGGCCTCGGACTGCATCTCGATGTCGCGGTAGGTGCCGCCGGTTTCCTGTGCCCAGCGCTCGGCACCGTTATAGGCGGCCTCGTTGAAGGATTTGTCGAATTTGCCGCCCATGTCGTAGATCATCGCGGGGTCGGCAAACGCGGTGCCGGCCAGAAGCGCGGTCACGGCCGTTGCGCCAAGCAGCTTGCGGGTCAGGTTCATCAAGTGTCTCCCAGTTGGGGCCGATGCGCGAAAGCCCCCGATCGGGCGACTGTCAGCGCAAACAGGCTGTAACAGGCTCGATCTAGGTCCATGCCGCCATCGGCAGTCAAGTGTTTTTTTACCAAACGGAAAAGGCCACCCGGATATCGAGAATCGTCTGGTCGCTTCAGGTTAATTCCGCGGCGAGCGACTTGCAAAGCATCAATGCGTCAACCGCTTGGCCATCGGGGCGCCGGTAATAGCCGGGGCGACGGCCGGAGGGGGTGAAACCGCAGGCGGCATAGAGCGAGCGGGCGGGGTGATTGTCGGCGCTGACCTCCAGAAACACCTGCTGCACGCCGCGCCCCCGTGCCAGGGGGGCGAAACGTTCAAGCAATGCGCGGGCCTGTCCCTGTCGGCGCCGGGCCGGATCGGTGGCGATGGTCAGCAGCTCGGCCTCGTCGCCGATGATGCGAAAAAGGGCAAATGCGCTGCCATCGGGTGCACAAAGCAGCAGCGCGCCGGGGGCGGCGAGCAGCGCGGCGAAGCTTTCGGCGCTCCAGGGCGGGGGGGTGGTGAAGCAGGCGGCATGCAGCCGGGCCAGCGCCTCGGGCGGCAATTGGGGCTCGGGCGCGCTCATGGCAGCAGCGCGGGCGGGCGCTCCGAGTGCGGTGCGGCATCGGCTTCGCGCAGATAGAGCGGCGCCGGCCGGGGCTGCGGCTGATGGCGGCGTTCGCTGGCCAGCCGGGCGATGGCAACGGCCAGTGGCAGTGCCGGCGGCTGGCTGGCAAGGCCGGGAAAGGCACCCGTCTCGGCAATCACTGGCCCGGAAATCTTTGCGGGATCAACCAGTTCGGGCGGCTCGCCCGGGCCGCCGGGGCGCGCGATCCATGCCTGCCCGCGCAGCGCCGGCACCAGCACCGGCAAAGCCGGGCCATCCAGCGCCAGCGCCTCGAAACGGCTGATGCCGATAGCGGGAATGCCCAGCCCCAGCGCCAGCCCGCGGGCGGCGGCGACACTGATGCGGATGCCGGTGAAATTGCCGGGGCCCACGCCCACGCCCAGTGCTGCCAGATCGCCCCAGGCAAGCCCGGCCTCGGCCAGCACTTCCTCCAGCAGCGGCATCAGCCGTTCGCCCTGGCCCCGGCCCATGTCCTCGTGGCGCCGGGCCAACACCTGTCTGTCGCGCAGCAGCGCCGCGCAGCACCAGTTGCCGGCGCTGTCGAAGCCGAGAACCGCGCCTTCAGACGGCAACCGGGCGCACCTCGGTCACTTCGGGGATATAGTGGCGCAGCAGGTTCTCGATGCCCATTTTCAGCGTCAGCGTCGAGGAGGGGCAGCCGGCGCAGGCGCCCTTCATATGCAGATAGACCACGCCGCGCTCGAAACCGTGGAAGGTGATGTCGCCGCCGTCCTGCGCCACCGCCGGGCGCACACGGGTATCGAGCAGTTCCTTGATCTGCTCGACGATCTCGGCATCGGGGCCTTCCTGCTCGGCATGCGCGGCCTCGGCCTCGCCCTCCATTACCGGGCGGCCGGATTGATAATGCTCCATGATCGCGCCGAGGATCGCCGGTTTGATATGCGCCCAGTCCACGCTTTCCGCCTTGGTGACGGTGATGAAATCCGAGCCCAGAAACACCCCGCTCACGCCTTCGTTGGCAAAGATCGCCCGTGCCAGCGGCGAGGGGGCGGCGGTTTCGGCCGAGGGAAAATCGGCGGTGCCCTGGCCCAGAACACTCTGGCCCGGCAGGAATTTCAGCGTTGCGGGATTGGGGGTGGATTCGGTCTGGATGAACATGGCGCGGCCTCCGTTTCCACGGATATGCGACCCAGCCGGGGGCGAGTCAAGTTGCGCGCCCCGCTCGGGCGGGCAAAGCGGCGCCATCCGGGCGTGCTGGCGGGCGTGCTGGCGGGCGTGCCGGAAGCCGTTTGCCGGGTTCAGCGCAGCTCGCGCAGATGCAGGTTCCAGGAGCCGCCGCGGTTGTTCTGCCCAACGCGCAGATCGGTGCGGCGGATCTGCGCCATGTCGCGGGCATCGAGCAGCTCCGCAAAGCGCAGCCCGCAGGTATCGCCGCGCCGCCAGCGCACCTCGGCATGGCGGAGCTTGCCGGCAATATCGATGCCGACACTATCGCCCGGCGCGAGCCAGTCGACCGGTTTGAGCCTGGCGCCGCCGGCGCTGATATTGATTATCTGAGTGCGCAAAAGCCCATCGGCCAGACGCAATACAGCAGGGTAGTCGCAGGGCCAACGGTGATCGCGGAATCGCATGGGCACCTCTGGGGCAGGTTGACACGGATCAAGGCGCAGGATCGCCGAGAAGGGTTTCGTGCAGGTTAACCGCCGCGCGGCAATTGTCGAACAAACCGGGGCTGGAGGCTATGCTGAGAGTGGGTGTTGCAAATATCACGCAGTCACCCTTGCAGCCCCCCGGGCGGCGCCCCACATAGGCCTCAAGGCCCAGGGCCGCATGTGCTGACAATCAGGCATGCCGCGAGCGGGCGCTTATCAAGGAGACGGTTGATGAATCTTGAGAAATTCACCGAACGGGCACGCGGGTTTCTGCAGGCGGCGCAGACCATCGCCATGCGCGAGAGCCATCAGCGGCTGGGCGCCGAACATCTGCTCAAGGCGCTGCTCGATGATGAGCAGGGCATGGCCGCGAACCTGATCCGCCGCGCCGGCGGCGCGCCTGAACGGGTGGCGCAGGCCTGTGATCTGGCGCTGGGCAAGCTGCCGCAGGTTTCCGGTGATGCCGCCCAGCCCTATGCCGACCCGGCGCTGGTGCGCGTGCTCGACGAGGCGCAGAAACTGGCGAAGAAGGCCGGGGACAGCTTTGTGCCGGTGGAGCGCCTGTTGACCGCGTTGGCGCTGGTCAAAAGCCCCGCCCGCGAGGCGCTGGAGGCCGGTGCCGTCAATGCCCAGGCGCTCAACGGTGCCATCAACGACATCCGCAAGGGCCGCACCGCCGACAGTGCCTCGGCCGAGGACAGCTATGAATCGCTGAAGAAATTCGCCCGCGACCTGACCGAAGCGGCGCGCGAGGGCAAGATCGACCCGATCATCGGCCGCGACGAGGAAATCCGCCGCGCCATGCAGGTGCTTTCGCGCCGTACCAAGAACAACCCCGTGCTGATCGGCGAGCCCGGCGTGGGCAAGACCGCCATCGCCGAGGGGCTGGCGCTGCGCATCGTCAATGGCGATGTCCCGGAAAGCCTGGCCGACAAGAAGCTGCTGGCGCTCGACATGGGGGCGCTGATCGCCGGCGCCAAGTATCGCGGTGAATTCGAGGAGCGGCTGAAAGGCGTGCTCAACGAGGTCACGGCTGCGGCGGGCGAGATCATCCTCTTCATCGACGAGATGCATACGCTGGTCGGGGCCGGCAAATCCGAAGGCGCGATGGATGCCGCCAATCTGATCAAACCGGCGCTGGCGCGGGGTGAGCTGCATTGCGTCGGCGCCACAACGCTGGATGAATACCGCAAGCATGTCGAGAAGGACGCGGCGCTGGCGCGGCGATTCCAGCCGGTTTTCGTCAGTGAACCGACGGTCGAGGATACCATCAGCATCCTGCGCGGGATCAAGGAAAAGTATGAGCTGCACCATGGCGTGCGCATCAGCGATTCCGCGCTGGTTGCCGCCGCCACGCTCAGCCATCGCTACATCACCGACCGCTTCCTGCCCGACAAGGCGATCGACCTGGTCGATGAGGCCGCCAGCCGGCTGCGCATGCAGATCGACAGCAAGCCCGAGGAGCTGGACGCGCTGGACCGCGAGATCCTGCAAAAGCAGATCGAGGCCGAGGCGCTGAAGAAAGAAGACGATGCCGCCAGCCGCGACCGGCTGACCAAGCTGGAGGGGGAGCTGGCCGAGGCGCAGCAGAAATCGGCCGAGATGACCGCCCAGTGGCAGGCCGAGCGCGACCGGCTGGAGGCGGCGCGCGATCTGAAGGAGCAGCTCGACCGTGCCCGCGCCGAGCTGGATCAGGCCAAGCGGCAGGGCGACTTCGCCCGTGCCGGCGAGCTGCAGTATGGCCGCATCCCGGAACTGGAGCGCAAACTGGCCGAGGCCGAGGCCCGCGAGGCCGAGAAGATGGTCGCCGATGCCGTGCGCCCCGAGCAGATCGCCGAGGTTGTCGAGCGCTGGACCGGCATTCCCACCACGCGCATGCTGGAGGGCGAGCGCGAGAAGCTTCTGCGCATGGAAGAGGGGCTGCACAAGCGCGTCATCGGTCAGGAGCGGGCGGTGCGGGCGGTGGCCAACGCCGTGCGCCGGGCGCGCGCCGGGCTCAATGATGAAAACCGGCCGCTGGGCTCGTTCCTGTTTCTGGGGCCGACCGGGGTGGGCAAGACCGAACTGACCAAGGCGGTGGCCGAGTTCCTGTTCGATGACGAGAACGCCATGGTGCGCATCGACATGTCGGAATTCATGGAGAAACATTCCGTGGCGCGGCTGATCGGCGCACCGCCGGGCTATGTCGGCTATGAGGAGGGCGGCGTGCTGACCGAGGCGGTGCGGCGCCGGCCCTATCAGGTGGTGCTGTTCGACGAGGTGGAAAAGGCCCATCCCGATGTCTTCAACGTGCTGTTGCAGGTCCTCGATGACGGGCGGCTGACCGACAGCCAGGGCCGGACGGTGGATTTCAAGCAGACGCTGATCGTGCTGACCTCGAACCTGGGGTCGCAGGCGCTGAGCCAGTTGCCCGAGGGCGCCGATGCCGCGGCGGCGCGGGCGCAGGTGATGGAGGCGGTGCGCGCCCATTTCCGGCCGGAATTCCTCAACCGGCTGGACGAGACGGTGATCTTCGACCGGCTGGCGCGCGGCGATATGGACGGCATCGTGCATATCCAGCTTGCCCGCCTGATGAAACGGCTGGCGGGGCGCAAGATCGTGCTGGACCTCGACGATGCGGCGCGCGAATGGCTGGCCGAGAAGGGCTATGACCCGGTCTATGGGGCGCGGCCGCTGAAACGGGTGATCCAGCGCCATCTGCAAGACCCGCTGGCGCAGATGCTGCTGTCGGGTTCGGTGATGGATGGCGCCAGCGTGCCGGTTGGCGCCGGGCCGGAGGGGCTGATCATCGCCGGGCAGGTGCAGGCCGATGCCGCCGATGACGATGGCGCCGCGCCGCGCATGAAGCTGGTGCACTGAGGCCCTGATGGGCAGGGGGGCGCTGCCCCCTCTGGGCTGCGCCCATTCACCCCCGGGATATTTGGGGCACAAAGACGCTGGGAACGAAGGCGGGCGCCGGGCTGTGCGGCGCCCGCCTTCTTGTTGGGCGATCAGCGGTTGGTTTCTTCCTCGATCAGCGCTTCGGCAGCGGCGATAAGGGCGGCGCCGTCGATGCCACGCCCGGCCATTTCCTGCGCCCAGGCATCGCGCACCTGCTGGCCTGCTTCGCGCCAGCGGGCCAGTTCATCGCCCTCGATGGTGATGATCGTATTGCCGCGCGCGACGGCGGCGGCGCGGCCCGGCGCATCGGCGGCTTCCTGAATGCGCCCGGCCCAGCCCGAGGCCTCGATGCCGGAATTGGCGTCGATCACCGCGCGCAGATCCTCGGGCAGATCCTCATAGGTTTCGCGGTTCATGGCGAAGAAGAAGAAGGTGGTATAGAGCCCGCGGTCGCCGCCAAATTCGGTATGGGTATCAACCAGTTCGGGCACGCGAAGCACCTGCGTCACCTCCCAGGGGATGACCGCGCCTTCGATCACGTTGCGTGACAGCGATTCGGGCACCTGCGGCACCGGCATGCCGACCGCGGTGGCGCCCAGCGTTTCCAGCAGGCGGGTGGCGATGCGGGTGGGGCCGCGCACGGTGCGCCCCTGCACATCCTCGATCCGCTCGATCGCCGGGGCATTCATATGGAAGAGGCCGGGGCCATGCACATGCACTGCCAGCATGTGAACATCGGCGGTCTCTTCCAGCATATGCTCTTGATGGAAGCGCCAGGCGGCGCGCGAGGTGGCCTCGCCGTTGGACATCATGAAGGGGAGTTCAAAGGTTTCGGAGATCGGGAAGCGGCCCGGGGTATAGCCGGCAACCGTCCAGACGATATCGACCACGCCTTCGCGGGCCTGGTCATAGAGCGAGGTCGGGGTGCCGCCGAGCGCCATGGAAGAATAGACCTCGACATTGAGCCGGCCACCGGATTCCTGCGTGACCTTCTCGGCCCAGGGGATGATGAAATCGGCCGGCACGGTGCTGACGGGGGGCAGGAACTGATGGACCCGCAGAGTGATTTCCTGCGCCGATGCCGCGGTGGCGGCGACCAGTGCCGACAGCGCGACGCCACCGGCCAGCCCGGCCGACAGGAGCGTTCTTCTGAGCATCGTTTCCTCCCTGATGCTTGTTGTTCTTTTGAAGGCAGGTTGCGCGGAGCCGGCCCTGCCTTCGCGGCAATGCATCGCATAGTGCGCAAATGTTGCAACTGTTTTTCGCGGGATGCGGGGCAGTTCAGGGGCTGTCGGCGAAGGGATCAACCGGATAGCCCACGCCGGTCAGATAGAGGCCCTGCGGCGGGCTGACCGGGCCGCAGGCGCTGCGGTCGCGTGCGGCCAGGGCCTCGGCCATGCGTTCCGGCGGCCAGGCACCGGCGCCGACCCGTTCGAGCGAACCGACGATGGAGCGCACCTGATTATGGAGGAAGGAGCGCGCCCGCAGCGTGAAGCGGAACTCCTGCCCGGCGGTGATCGGCACCTCGACGATGCTCAGTTCATCGAGGGTTTTCAGCGGGCTTTTCGCCTGACAGAGGCTGGCGCGGAAGGTGGTGAAATCATGATGCCCGATCAGGGCTTTCGCGGCTTCGCGCATCGGTTCCAGCGCCAGCGCATGGCGAACCTGCCAAACCAGCCCGGCCTCGTGGACCAGCGGCGCGCGGCGGCTGACGACGCGGAACAGATAACGTCGCTCGACGGCGCTGAACCTTGCGTGGAACTCATCGGCGACCTCGGCGCAGGCGGTGACCGCCACCGGTGCCGGGCGCAGATGGTGGTTGATGGCCTCCAGCAGACGCTCGGCCGGCCAGTCGCGGCTCAGATCGGCATGGGCGACCTGCCCGGTGGCATGGACCCCGGTATCGGTGCGACCGGCGGCGGCGACGATGGGGGCGGCAGGGTCGAGCCGGGCGAGCGCAGCCTCAAGCGCGGCCTGCACCGAGGGCTGGCCGCTCTGGCGCTGCCAACCGCAGAACGGCGCGCCGTGATATTCGAGGCGAAAGGCATAGCGGGGCATGGGCAGGCTTTAGCGGCTGCGGGCAGGGTGGGCAATGGGGGGCGATCGGCGGGGGGGCGATCGGGCCGGTCAGCCCTCGGCCCTCAGGATCGCTGCAAGGCCGGCGCGGTAGTCCGGGTAAACCAGCGCAAGGCCCAGATCGCGCGCCACCCGCGTTGAGCGCAGGCGTTTGCTTTCGGCGTAGAAAGAGCGCGCCATCGGGCTGAGCGGGGCGGTTTCAAACGGGGTCTCAGGCGGCGGTTCGATACCCAGAAGGGCGGCGGCATGGGCCACGACATCCTGTGGCGGGGCGGGTTCTTGGTCGCAGAGGTTGAAGGGGCCGGTGGCTCCGGTGCTGGCAGCGGCCGCGACGATGCGGCCCAGATCGGTGACATGGATGCGGTTGAACACCTGCCCGGGCTTGACCACGCGATGCGCCCGCCCTTCGCGCAGCGCCTCGATGGCCGAGCGCCCCGGCCCATAGATGCCGGCGATGCGAAACAGCGCCACCCCGGCATTGAGCGCCGCGCCCAGTGCCTGCCAACCATGCTCGGCCGCCAGCCGGGCCTTGCCGCGCCCGGTGGTGGGCTCCAGCGGCGCGGTTTCATCGAGCCAGTCGCCCTCGGCATCGCCATAGACGCTGGAGGCCGACAGATAGCCGATCCAGCGCAGCTGCGGCGCCACCAGCCCGTCGAGCGCGGCCAGCACCGGATCGCCGCCATATTGCCCGCCGGCGCCACGCGGCGCGACCGAGCTGATCAGATGTGTCGCCTGCGCCAGGGCAGCAGCCAATGCCGGACAGCCCGGAGCGCCCTGCCAGAGCACTGGCTCCAGCCCCTCGGCGGCGAGGCGCGTGGCTTTCTCGGGGTTGCGGGTGGTGGCCAGCACGCGCCAGCCGGGCGGCAGCGCGCGCACGGTGGCCGCCGCGCTGAAACCATGTCCGATGCTCAGAAGAACGGGTTGCATGGCGCCAATATGCGCGCTGGTGCGGCGCGGGCAAGGGCTTTCAACCCGCGCGCCTGCGCCCTATTGTCTTGAAAACGCCCGTCTTGCAGGAGCGCCCATGCCCGTCCGGGCCCTGACCGACCGCCTCGCACAGGGGTTAGACGCCGTCAATGCCACGGTCTCGGAAGCGTTTTTCGAGCCGGTGCTGCGGCTGGGCGTGACCGGGCTGAGCCGCGCCGGCAAGACGGTGTTCATCACCGCGCTGGTCCAGAACCTGACCGAGCCGGGGCGGATGCAGGGCATGCGGGCCTTCGCGCAGGGCCGCGTGCAGGGCGTCTGGTTGCAGCCGCAGCCCGATCTGACGCTGCCGCGTTTCGACTATGAGGCGCATCTGGCGGCGCTGGGCGCGCGCCCGCCGCGCTGGCCGCAGGGCACCCGGGCGCTTTCCGAACTGCGGCTGTCGTTCCGGCTGGCGCCTTCGGGGATCCTGGGGGCGCTGGGCGCGCCACGGCGGCTGCATCTCGATATCGTCGATTATCCGGGCGAATGGCTGCTCGATCTGGCGCTGATGGGCAAGAGCTATGCCGACTGGTCGCGCGAGGTGCTGGCGCGGCTGCCCGCCCGGCCTGAGGCTGCGGATTTTCTCGCCGGGCTGTCAGGGATCGACCCCGCAGCGGCGCATGATGAGGGCGTGGCGCAAAAGGCGGCGGCGGCTTTCACCGAATATCTGGCCCGGGCGCGGGCCGCCGGCTGGGCCGATTGCACGCCGGGGCGGTTCCTGCTGCCCGGCGATCTGGAGGGCTCGCCGGTGCTGACCTTCGCGCCGCTGCCGCTGCCGGAAAACCCGCGCCGTGCCAGCCTCTGGTGGCAGATGCAGCGCCGGTTCGAGGGCTACAAGAGCGGGGTGGTGCGGCCGTTTTTCGCGGCGCATTTCGCGCGGATCGACCGGCAGGTGGTGCTGCTTGATGTGCTTGACGCCGTGCATCGCGGCCCGGCGGCGCTGGCCGATCTGCGCCGGGTCATGGCCGAGGTGCTGGGCGCCTTCCGCCCCGGCGACAACAGTTTTCTGGGCTCGCTTCTGCGCGGGCGGCGGGTGGAGCGCATCCTGTTCGCCGCCACCAAGGCCGACCATCTGCACCACAGCCAGCATGACCGGCTGACCGCGCTGACCGAGGCGCTGCTGCGCGAGGCCCGCGACCGCGCGCGCTTTCGCGGCGCCGAGACCATGGCGCTGTCGCTGGCCGCATTGCGCGCCACCACCGAAGAGCAGCGCCCGCATCAGGGTGCGCTGCGCGATCTGGTGCGCGGTATCACCCTTGAGGGGCGGCAGGCAGCCTTTCATCCCGGCGATCTGCCGGCCGATCCATGGCGGTTGCTGGAACCCGGTGCCGATGGCGGCGCCTGGATGCAGGGCGATTTCGCCGCCATGCGCTTTGCGCCGCCGCAGCTGGAGCGCCGGCCGGGGCAGGGATTGCCGCATATCCGGCTGGACCGCGCCGCCGAGTTTCTGCTCGGCGACCGGCTGATCTGAGCGAGGAAGGGCAGGGAATGGGCGAGCCAGAGAATGACCCGCAACCCGGCGCGCAGCAGGGTTCGCGCGGGCCGGTGATGATCGAACTGGGCGCCGATGAGCCGCCGCCCGATGTCGATGCCGCCGCGCCGATTGACGCCTCTGAGCCACCGCAGGGCCGGGCGATGCGCGCGGCCATGATCGGGCTTTCCGGTGGCGGTGCCTCAGGGCTGGCGGGGCTGATCTGGGGTGCGGCGGCAGGGCTTCTGGTGCTGGCGCTGGGGCTGGCGGCCTGGGATCTGGTGCAGGGGCTTTTGGCGCGGTTCCCGGCGCTGGGCTGGCTGGCGGCGGCGCTGGCCGGGCTCGTGGCGCTGGGGCTGGCGGTGGGTGTGTTGCGCGAGGCTTTGGGCTATCGCCGGCTGCGGCGGTTGGATGATTTGCGCCGGCAGGCCGAGGCCGCGCTGGCCGCGAATGATCTGCCCGCCGCGCGGGGCGTGGTGCGCGCGCTGGGCCGGCTTTACGGCGTGCCGGGGGCGGCGACCGAAGCCGCCATGGCCGAAGCGTTCGACGCCGCCGCGCTGCTGGAGGGGGCCGAGGCGCGGCTCCTGATGGCACTTGATGCCCGGGCCCGCGCCGAGGTCGAGGCCGGTGCCCGGCAGGTGGCGCTGATCACCGCGCTGGTGCCGCTGGCGCTGGCCGATGTGTTGGCGGCGCTTTTGTGCAACCTGCGCATGATCCGCCGCATCGCCACGCTTTATGGCGGGCGCGCCGGGTTTTTGGGCAACTGGCGGCTGGCGCGGGCGGTGGTGGGGCATCTGATGGCCACCGGCGCGCTGGCGGTGGGCGATGACATGCTGGGCACGCTGGCCGGGGGCGGGGTGCTGTCGAAGGTTTCGCGCCGGTTCGGCGAGGGGGTGCTGAATGGTGCTCTGACCGCGCGGGTGGGGCTGGCGGCGATGGATCTGTGCCGGCCGCTGCCCTTCATGCTGTCCCCGCGCCCGGCGCTGGGGGCTGTGGTGGGCCGGGCGCTGCGCGGGCTGTTCAGCCGCGCGCCGGATTGAGCGCTCGCATCGCGTGAGCGTTGCAAAAATACAAGTACACCGTCGCGCACCGCCGCAGCCGGGCCATGGCGGCTTTCCCGGCGCCGGGGCGGGGCCTAGCCTGAAGGCAATATCCGCCCAACCCCGGACCAACCCCGGACCAACCCCGAGCCAAACCCGAGCCCGCCCGATGCCCACCCTTGCCGATCATCCCCTGCGCTATGCGCTCAGCAATGAACTGCACGCCCGCCCCGCGCCGGTGGTGCCGGTGCCGGGCACGGCGGTTTTCGTGGCGCTCAAACCCATCGAGGATGCCGCAGCGCGTGACCGGGGCGCCGACCGGGCGCATCTGCTGGCGCTGCTCGATCGCCATGGCGCCGCGCATCCGCCGCCCGAGGCCACGCATCACGGCTGCACGCTGGGCCGCCACGGGCTGAAATGGGAAAACCACACCGAATTCACCACCCTCACGGCGTTCACCGAAGGGCTGCCCGCGCGCGCCTTCGACCCCGCCGCTTTCGATACCTTCCCCGCCGACTGGCTGGCCGGGGCGCCCGGCGCGCGGGTGACGTCGATCCTGCTGCATGTGGCGCCGATGCCGATGGCCGCCGATGGCACCCCCGACGAGGCCGCGATCGCCGCACGGCTGGGCGAATGGTTCGTGGGCGAAAGCCTTGCCTCGGCCTCGGTGCTCGATGGCGCGGCGATCGTGGCCTCGGATTTCCGCATCGATCCGGCGGGGCATATGCGCATGGCAATCTTCGTGCATCCGCGAACCGGGCCGCAACGGGTGGGGCGTATCGTGCAGCGCCTGTGCGAGATCGAGACCTACAAGAGCATGTCGATGCTGGGGCTGGCGCGGGCGCGCAGCGTCTCGGCGGCGATGAGCGGACTGGACCGGCGGTTGACGGCGCTCGTGGGCGATATGGCCGAGGGACTGCCGCGCGCAGAGGAGGCGCTGGGCGCGCTGATGGCGGTTTCGGCCGAGCTGGAGCGCATGGAGGTGGCGGCCTCGTTCCGATTCGGGGCGACGCGGGCCTATGAGGCGCTGGTGCATTCGCGCATTCAGGTGCTGCGCGAGGAGCGCTTTCAGGGGCGTCAGTCGCTGAGCGAATTCATGCAGCGCCGCTTCGACCCGGCGATGCGCACCGTCAAGGCCGCCGAGAGCCGGCTGGCCACGCTGTCGGAACGCGCCATGCGCGCCGGGCGGCTTCTGAGCACCCAGGTCGAGGTGGCGCGTTCGGCGCAGAATCAGGCGCTTTTGCAGAGCATGGACCGGCGGGCGGCGCTGCAACTGCGGCTGCAACACACCGTCGAGGGGCTGTCGGTGGTGGCGATCAGCTATTACGCGGTGGGGCTGGCGGGCAATATGACGCTGCCGCTGGCGGAACGCGTCGGGCTGGGGCGGGCTGCGCTTCTGGCGCTTCTGACGCCCATGGTCATCGCTCTGGTGTGGCTGGCGCTGCGGCTGATCCGCCGCCGGCTGGGTTGAGGCCGCCCCGGCCACCCCGGGCCTTTTCCTCGCGGCGCAACCTGCTATCTAGGGGCGATCTTTCCTTGCCGGGGGCTGTTCATGGCCGCGCGCTTTCGTCTGACGCTTGCCCAGTTCAACCCCACCGTCGGGGCTTTGCGGGCCAATGCCGAAAAGGCCCATGCGGCCTGGGTTGCCGGCCGTGCGGCGGGTGCCGATATGGTTGCCCTGCCAGAGATGTTCCTGACCGGCTATCAGACGCAGGATCTGGTGCTCAAACCCGCTTTTCTGGCCGATGTCGCCGCCGTGCTGCATGCGCTGGCGCTGCGCTGCGCCGAAGGCCCGGCGCTGGGTATCGGTGCGCCGCTGGCCGAGGGCGGGCGGGTCTATAACGCCTGGCATGTGCTTGAACGCGGGCGGGTCAATGCGGTGATCCGCAAGCATCACCTGCCCAATGACACGGTGTTCGACGAGCGGCGCGTCTTCACGCCCGGCGATATCTCCGGCCCCTACCGGGTGGGGCCGCTGCGCATCGGCACGCCGATCTGCGAGGATGCCTGGCATGAGGATGTGCCCGAGGCGCAGGCGGAATCGGGCGCGCAGATCCTTCTGGTGCCCAATGGCTCGCCCTATTCGCGCGATCGCTTCGATGTGCGCATGGGGCGCATGGTGGCGCGTGTGGTCGAGACCGGCCTGCCGCTGGTCTATCTCAACATGGTCGGCGGGCAGGATGATCAGGTGTTTGACGGCGCCAGTTTCGTGCTCAATCCCGGCGGGGCGCTGAGCACCCTGCTGCCGGGTTTCGACGAGCAGCTGGCCCATGTCGATTTCGAGGAAACCGATGCCGGCTGGCGCGCCCTGCCCGGCGAGCGCGCACCCATGCCCGATGCCATCGAGCGCGATTATCAGGCCATGGTCGCGGGCACGCGGGATTATCTGCTGAAATCGGGGTTCGAGCGGGTGGTGCTGGGTCTTTCGGGCGGGGTGGATTCGGCGCTGGTGGCCGCCATTGCCGCCGATGCGCTGGGGCCCGAGGCGGTGCATTGCGTCATGCTGCCCTCGCGCTTCACCTCGCGCGAGTCGCTCGAAGATGCGGCCTCGGTGGCGCAGGCGCTGGGTTGCCGGCTCGATGATCTGCCGATCACCGGCCCCCAGGATGCCGTGACCGAGGCCCTGGCGCCGCTCTTTGCCGGGCTGGCCCCCGATGTCACCGAGGAAAACATCCAGTCGCGGCTGCGCGGGCTTTTGCTGATGGCGCTGTCGAACAAGACCGGGGCGCTTTTGCTGACCACCGGCAACAAATCCGAGGTCGCGGTGGGCTATGCCACGATCTATGGCGACATGAACGGCGGCTTCAACCCGATCAAGGATCTCTACAAGACCCGGGTCTTTGCCACCTGCCACTGGCGCAATGCCAATCACCGGCCCTGGATGAAAGGGCCTGCCGGGGTGGTGATCACCGAGCGGGTGATCGAAAAGCCGCCCACTGCCGAGCTGCGCGAGAACCAGCGCGACGAGGACAGCCTGCCGCCCTATCCGGTGCTCGACGCGATCCTGGAGGGGCTGGTGGAGCGCGATGCCTCGGTCGCCGAACTGGTCGCCGAGGGCCATGACCGCGACACCGTCCAACGGGTGGAGCATCTGCTGATGCTGTCCGAATGGAAGCGCTTCCAGTCGGCGCCGGGGGTGCGGCTGACACAAAAGGCCTTCTGGCTGGACCGCCGCTATCCGCTGGTCAACCGCTGGCGCGATCCGGGCTGAACCAGCCGCCGGTGCAGGCTTTCGGTGCGCGCTGGCAACACCGCGCCGCCGCCGCGCAGCCAGGGCTTTCCATGTGGATGGCAAATCGCTATTCTGTTGGCAATACGAACCCCATCAGGGGCAACGCCGCATGCGGTTGTCACACCGGGATCAACCCGGAAGGCGCCGCAGCAAGCGGATACGAGGGCAGTATGGCACGAGCAGCAAACAGGGAATTTCCCATGCGTCGCGCAGGTTTGGCACTGGCTTTCGGGCT
>ERZ869909.503-NODE-503-length-45247-cov-5.126677_pt1 | contig 45247 bp, 31 predicted proteins | sample MGYA00520892_ERZ869909 | MGnify/ENA primary metagenome ERZ869909 (study PRJEB32215, sample SAMEA104723947) | bioreactor metagenome | biome: bioreactor; feature: anaerobic bioreactor; material: water | place: China | collected 2015-03-12 ... | reverse complement strand
GCGGATGCGGTCCATCGTGCGGGCGCGGGCGAGGGAGAACCGACGGTCGCGGCCGGCGCGCTCCGTGAGCGTTCCCCGCGCAAGCGGGGATGAATGAAGATCATCCGGGTGCGGAACCGGTTGGACGGAGCGTTCCCCGCGCAAGCGGGGATGAACGGAAGATAGTCTTCGGCGAGGCTGCGGCCGTCCGGCAGATCGGTGGCGAGCAGATCCTCGAATGCCGCGCCCCAGACAGTGCTCGCCGCGTAGGCGCCGAGCAGGTCCTCGATCTCCGCGGGGTCGATGCCCGCTGCGGCGCACACCTTGGCGGTGTGGCGGTCGAGGCAGCGCGCCAGGGCCTCGCGCCATTCCTCGCGCCGCGTCCAGGCGATCAGGCCGTCGAGTTTGTGCGGGGCTGCCAGGGTTCTCGCGTCCTTGCCGAGGGTCCTTGGGCGCCAGCATGGACGCGCCGAGGTCTGGCCAGCAAGCGAGGTTGGACGCCTTGAGACTGATGCCAGCGGGTTGGCGCACGAGGCCATTGGACAAGCGATCGATACGCGAACTTCCGTGCCGAGATCAGAACGCAATACGCAGCCAGATCAACGCGTTAAGCTTGTAGACTAAATCGGCCAAGTCCCAAGCTTTGGAGAGAACCCGCCCTCCGGAGAGCGAAAACGGCCCTCGTTCCGCCCGCGCAGTATCAAGGCCGGCGCGCGGAGGCGCAGGAAACCTGCGCCTTCCGGCGCCGGTCACCGGCGCGGAGAACGGTCGGATACGGGGGAACTGGCGGCCAGTCGAGGATTCGAACCATAGAGCCCAAGGCTTCCCATCGCGATCCGACGATAGATGGCGCCGATCGGCCACGGGGCCCGGACCAGGCTCTCATGCTGAGCTTCGGGGTCGAGCCGGATCCTTCGTTTTCCGCTCTTTGGTCCAGCGATCGAAATGCCAACTTCCGTGCCGATGCCAGAACGCAATACGTCGTCAGATCAACGGGTTAACCTTGTAGACTCATACCAAATCCGGCTGATCAGAACCGATGAGCCCATTCGCGGATGCCGATGGACATGATGCGCCAGGGCTGGTCGATCAGCCTGTTCCATGCGTGGCAGCAGTGATCGACGATGTACCGCCCTGCGGGCGTTGCCTTCGGCCCGTATCTGCAAGTGCTTGCCGCTGTGGATCTCGATATTTTTGCCCGCATCGAGCTTGACGTTTTGCGCGGCGCGTAAGGTGGCGTTGGTGGCGGCCTGGTAGTGGATCACGCCGTTGTCGGTGCGGGTTCGGCTGTGTTGGCCTACCTGACTGGTCTGGCTTTCGCCGATGTGGGTCTGGTGATGCTTGCCCACGGTGATGTGCTGGTTTTGCCCGGCACGCATCACCAGCGCCCCCTGGTCGCAGGCCAGTTGCACTATCGGACTGTCGCTCTGGGCATCGAGCTTGAGCAGACAACGGCCGTCGGGAGTGTGCAGCGTGATCGCTTCAGCCTGTTTTTTATCGTCCAGTGCCAATTGATGGCCTGCGGGGGTCATGAGTTTGTGCTGGTGGCGGTTCTCACCAACGACCGGCCCGGGCTGGGTGGTGCAAGGCGCATAGCCCAGAATCAGGGGCTGGTCCGGGTCGTCATTCAGGCAGGTCAGCAGGATATCCGCGCCATCACGCAGCGGCCAGTCCCAGCCAGTGGGCTGGCCGTTGCGGGAGGGTGGGCCACCGAAGGGTTGCAATTGTCGCAGGGGCGGGCTGGCTTCGCCTGTCGCTTCGAGCTGTTCATCAAAGGCAATGCGGGCCTTGCGCAGGCCACTGCCGGTCAGTTGCGCGTAGGGCTCCGTGGATTCCACCCTGGCAGGAAACACCAGCGGCATGTCGGGTTTGGCCGGGATGGGCGGCAGAAACGGCTGGTTGAAGGCGATGGCTTCCGCTTCCCAGCGCAGCGGCTGGGGGTCGTTACCCTGGTGCTCGCGGGGCAGCGCCAAGGTGGTTTTGCTGTGGATGATCAAACAGTTGCCGTGGCCTTCCACGGGCAGCCACTGGCCGGGTCCCACATCGCCCACCGGGCCGCTGAGATGCAGGCTCTCTCGTTGTTGCTGGCGATAGAAATCCGCATGCCCGACACGGCGGAAAACGCCGTCCAATGCGACACTCTCCATACCCTGGATAGCCCGTACTGCGCCGCTTTGGGCTCGCACCGTCAGCCCGGCTCGTTGCGCCCGACTGGCACCCTGATGACTGTCGGCGAGGACAACCACTTCGCCGTGCTCATCAGACTCGCTGCTGAACCAGATATCCGCGTGAGCCAGCAGGCGCTGCACAAAGGCCAGATCGGTTTCGCCGACCTGGGCGGTCCAGGGTTTGACGGGATAGTCGAGGGTCAGACGGTTATCGACGGCCAGGCCATGGTCACGAAGCACGTTTTCAACGATCTCCACCACGCTTTGCCGGTGAACAATGCGCCAGCGCTGGCGCAAAGAGAGCCGAATCAGGCTCGAGTGCATGTCAAACACCCACTGCTCGCGGCCATCGGGCAAGAGGGCTGTCTGGTCAATCCTGGTAACAATACCTGCGATGTCGCGGCCGAGGTGATCTCGGCTGTTCAGGGTGAGCTGGCCCGCTTTACCCATCAGGGCATCGCTGTGACTGCCTTGCGCCACCGCGCAGCAAACCCGGTAAACCGGCACCTGGCTCAGACCTTCTTCCAGCTCGATGGCGTAACCATCCAGCGGCAGGCCATCGACGGTGAAGGTGAAGTGCTCACCGCGGTGCGCAGGGTCTGCAACACCGTCAAGCAATCCCGCGACTTCTTCTGTGATATTCATCTATCGCCTCCCTGCGAATCAATTGCCGCCGATCTGTTGGCCATCGACCTTGATGCTATTGCCCGACAGCTCAATATTGGCCGCTTGAATAATCACATCTCCCGAGGGCGTAATTTCAATAGTGCCGCCACTTTGACCAATACGGATTGGCGCATTGCCCATTCCTTTGATCGTTACAGCGCCTTGCCCTTCAATTTCCAGGTCCCCGCCGTCTGCAATCAAAGAAAGGCTCCCTTCCTCGCTGGAAAGTGAAAAATCGGCCTGACTTTCCAGCATCAAATCTTGCGCCGAGCGCACGGTCACGTTCTGTGCTTCCGACCAGAGCGAGAAATTGTCTTCCGCCTTGAACGACAAATCGGTCCCTGCCTGTATCTCGATCTCGCCTTCCTCGGTCATCAGCCGCAGGTTTTCCGTGACGGTCACCGTTTTATCTTCCCCCACCGTTTCCGTCTGGCTGGCACCCACTTCTGTGGTCATATGACCACCGGCCCGAACGGCCATATCGCCTTCTACGCTTTCCAGCGTCACCTGATGCCCGCTGTCATGGGCATCCAGGCTCAGGCGATTCTTCCGGTCTGCGGTGAACAGCTCTATACGTTCTTCCCCGGCGCGATCTTCCATCAGCAGTTCGTTGCCGCCTCGGGTGCGCAGAATATGCTGGCTGGCATTGCTGGCCGTGACCGGCGTCGGAGTTTGTGGATTACTGATCGCCCCGAGAATCACAGGGCGGTCAATATCGCCGTTGACGCAGCTGAGCAGCACTTCTGTGCCGGCGTGCAGCGGCAAATGCATCCCGCTATTAGGTCCGCCGTAGGGCTGCATCATTCGTACCGGCGGGGTGGCCTCACCTTCGGGGCTGTCACCGCCATCGAACGGTAAACGGATCCGGTAGCGACCCTGATCATCAAGATAGGCGTAGTCGCCGCCGTCGCCTTCCACCCGCGCGGAAAAACTGCCGTGCACCGGCTTGCGTTGCCAGGCGGCCGCGCAACGGTAGGGCATTTCAAGCGGAATCAGGGTCAGTTTACTGAGCAGGCCGGGCCGATCGCTGTTCTGGCCAAAGGCATGTCCGGCGCGTTGGTCGCCCTGAATGGCGGCAGCCACCACCAGCCAGTCACCGCTGTGTTCCGGGTGATTGGTCAGCGTCAGCGCCATGCCCGGCAGCAGCTGCGCGCTGTCGGCGCGAGCGGTAAGGGTGTGGCGCTGCACGTCCAGCGCCTGAGCCCGGATGGTGGCCAGCTGGCAAGCCTGATCGCTGTCCTCCACTTGAGGCCCCCAGTGTTGCAGGTGACCCTGCCCGCCCCGACACTGGGCCTCACCCAGCGGGGGGCGGTCCGGCGCTTGCGGGTTGTAGTCAGACAGGCTTACGCCCGCGCTCATCCAGCTCACTTTGCGGGAAAGCTGAAAGACGCGCTCGCCGCCCGCCGCCTGACCACTCTCCGGATGAAAATCCAGGCGTGCGCCGCCAAGTGCCTCCGCCAGGTCACGGCTGTCATCATAGAACAGGAAGGCGGCCCCCTGAGCGCCGGGCTTGACGGTGTAAAAGGCGCCATCCCGTGCCAGCAGGCGCGACAGGAAGTCCATGTCCGATTCTTCGTACTGAACCACCATCGCTCGCGCCGGCTGAGGCTGTTTGAAACAGATATCAAGGCTGTCGGCGCTGAACTCGGCGTCGGTCATCACCTGCTGGATGATCTCTTCCAGCGTCCGATTGAGAAATACCCGGTTATGGCGTCGGCAAGCCAGCGCATACAACGGGGACACCAGTTGCAGGCCAAGGCGAGCCCCCTCGGGGCTGGCTGGCAATTCCTGCACCGCACGCACCTGAAGCGCCAGCACGCTCTCCGTGCCGCCAACGCCGACGAGCCGAAGGCGGGCCGGGGCACCCGCCAGCGTGTCCAGATCCACGGGCGCCCGCACCAGGACGTTGACCTCGAACTCGCCGAGGCTGGACAGGCCCAGATCATGGCTATGGAAATGCTCTACCGAAAAGGCGGACTCGCCCAGGCCCGCCACATCGATAAAGAAACGGCTCAGCGGCGCTTCCATTCGCTGGCTGGCCCGTGAGGCCGCTTTCTTGACGGCAGAAGTGGCAGCATTCTTCAGTGTGTCAGCGTCCATGATGACGTTCCTTTTTTTGTTACGCTTCTTGTGCCGGATGCGCTCAGGCGCGCAGTTGCTCCGGCGCCTCGGTATCCGCGAAAACGGCGCTCAGATGGCCGTTCTCATCCAGCTCCAGGGTCAGCAGGTCCGGCATGTCGTCCTCGGCCATGTAGGCGAGCAGTTGCTGGGCCAGGCCGGGCATCAGTTGTTGTTCGATCACCGATTCCACCTGGCGCGCGCCGCTTTCAGCCACTTCGCAGCGGGCAGCGAAGTGGCGCACCACGGCATCGTCCACCCGCAGGGTGATGCCGTGGGCATCGCGCAGGCGCTCGGCGACGGCCTCCAGTCGCAGCATGACCACGGCGTCCAGAGTGTCGCGGTCCAGGGGGCGGTAGGGAATCACCTGCATGCGGGCGAGCAAGGCGGCGGCGAAATGGCGCCGCAGGTCGGGCTCGATGGCGTCTACCAGTTCGCGGTCGGTGGGGGATGTCCATGCCTGCTCAGGCGTGGCCGGATCGGCGTCTGTTGTCTCGTCCTCCGGTGGCAGGGCCAGCCGTTGCAACGTGTCGCTGCCGAGGTTCGAGGTCATCAGGATCACGGTGTTGCGGAAGTCGATTTCGCGGCCTTCGCCGTCGCGCAGTACGCCGCGATCAAACACCTGGTAGAACAGGTTCATGACATCGGGATGCGCCTTTTCCACTTCATCCAGCAGCACCACCGAATAAGGACGCTGGCGCACGGCTTCGGTCAGTACGCCGCCTTCGCCGTAGCCGACATAACCGGGCGGGCTTCCCTTGAGCTGCGACACGGTATGGGCTTCCTGGTATTCGCTCATGTTGATGCTCACCAGGAAGCGTTCACCGCCAAACAGTTCGTCAGCCAGGGCGCGGGCGCTCTCGGTCTTGCCGACGCCGCTGGGGCCGGCCAGCAGGAAAACGCCGAGGGGGCTTTCCTGTTTGCGCAGGCCCGCCTTGGCGGCGCGCAAGGTGCGGGCCATGACGGCCAGGGCACTGTCCTGGCCGACCACGCGTCCGGCCAGGCGTGATTCCAGGCCGGCCAGTGCCTGCACTTCGTCGCGCACCATGCGGCCGAGGGGAATGCCGGTCCAGTCGGCAATCACGCCCGCCACGGTGGCGGCGTTAACTTCGGGGTGCACCAGGGGGGCATTGCCTTGTACGGCGTGCAAGGCGGCGCGGCGTTCGCGGCTGCCGTCCAGGGCGGCAACCAGTTCGCGCTCCTGATCCCAGCGGCCACGTGTGGTGTCCATGCGCTCGACGGCCTGGGCAAGCTCATGCTGCAGCTGGCCACGCAGACGCTCGTTCACGGTGATGCCGTGGCGGGCATCTTCGTCCAGCGCGCTCAGGCGGCGGGTGAAATAATCCTGCTGCTCGGCGTCCTGCTCCAGATCGCGGGGCTGGGTGGCCTGGCTCAGGCGCACACGGGCGGCGGCGGTGTCGAGCACATCAATGGCCTTGTCCGGCAACTGGCGCCCGGCAATGTAGCGCTGTGACAGTCGCACGGCGGCTTCCAGCGCGGCATCGGTCAACAGCACACCGTGGTGGCGCGCGTAGGTCTGCTTGAGGCCACTGAGCATCAGCAGGGCGCGATCGGTATCCGGTTCATCAACGCTGACACGCTGGAAGCGACGATCCAGCGCGGCATCACGTTCGAAGTAGCGTTTGTACTCCGACCAGGTGGTGGCGGCGATGGTGCGCATGCCGCCGCGTGCCAAAGCGGGTTTGAGCAGATTGGCGGCGTCGTTCTGGCCGGCTTCGCCGCCCGCGCCAATCAGCGTATGTGCTTCATCAATAAACAGGATGACAGGCTGGGTGGCATTGCGGATTTCATGGATGACCTGCTTGAGGCGACGCTCGAACTCTCCTTTTACGCTGGCACCGGCCTGCAGCTGACCGATGTCCAGGCCGAGAATGCGTACCTCTTTCAGCGCGTCCGGCACACTGCCCTCGGCAATGCACAGGGCCAGACCTTCCACCACAGCCGTCTTGCCGACGCCGGGCTCACCAACCAGGATGGGATTGTTCTTGCGGCGGCGGCAGAGGATATCGATGGCCATGCGGATCTCATCGCCCCGGCCCAGCACCGGGTCCAGACGCCCCTCGCGGGCGTCGGCGGTGAAGTCCTGGCAGAACTGCTGCAGGGCTTCTTCCTTGCCCCCGGACGGTGGCAGACCAGACGCGGCGCCGGGGGCGACCTCGGGCGTGGCACCTGCCACCTCTACAGAGCCGCGCGTCAGCGCAGCATGCTGTTCACGCAAGGCCTCCAGCGAAATTCCTTGCAGGGCCGTGCAGGCGGGTTCGCCCATGCGCGGCAACAGTTCCAGCAGGGCATCGAGCAAGGCTACGCTGCGAATCTTTTCTGCTCCATAGTGCAGGCTGCTGGCCAGCCAGGCCTGCTCCAGCCATTGCACCAGACGGGCCGAAAATACCGGCCGGTCGGGGTTGGCGGTGCGCAAACGGGACAGCGCCTGCATCTGCTCGTCAAACAAGGCCCCGGCATCCGCACCGGTATGCGCCATCACCTGTTGCAGGTCATTGCGCAGGTCGCTGTCCAGCAATTTGACCAGCAGGTGTTCAATGCGGACTTCGTAGTCGCTACGGGCGGCCGCCATCACAGCGGCATTTTCCAGTGCACGTGCGCAGGTGTCGTTCAGTTTTTCCAGCAGACGGCGCATGTTTCCGGCATGCATGGTCAATCTCCTTTTGCAGTGTCCGTCATCGTCATGCGAATCAGGTATTCGTCATTGAGGCGCTCGCCCAGCCAGCAGGACCAGCCCAGATGAAGTTCATCCACCCCCAGGCCTTGATGGGCCTGCATTCTGGTATTCGGGCGCACGCGCAGATGCAGTTCAAAGCCGGTGCCTGCGGGCAAATAATCACGCACCCGCGCACACAGATGTGCATGCTCGGCATGGCCGGGTAGCAGTGCGCGGGCGCTGGCGGCATCCATGGGCCCCAGGCGCACGGCAATGGGCCCGTTGGCGGTCCAGGCTCGGCCACCCAGTACGGTGTTGTCGCCCAGGGTGCAGCTGGCTGCGCCCAACACGCAGGCTTCGCCGAGCGCTTCCCAGGTCGGGCGGCCATCTTCCACCGTCACCGGCACTTCGCCCATGTCGTCCTGCAGCAGTGCGCGCAAACCATTGGCGGTGCGCACCCGGCCCACGGGGAAGCGGCGGCGACCGGGTTGCGCGCCCAGTTGCCCGGACAACGCGCTGGCTGTGCCGGTAAACCCTGTGGGCAAACGCCCGGCGGCGGGACGGCTGATCTGCAAGGCGCGGTACATCAGCACATAGAAGCGTTGGTTGAAGATGTCGAGAAAGGTGCGCATGCGCGCCGCGTCATCGTCTTCTGCGGTGGTGCGGTCGAGCAGGTAATGCGGCACCGGCGCATCCACGCCATACAGGCCAAGAAAGCCGAGTAACAGGGTCAGCCGCTCGGCGTCGTGTCGGCAGCCACGAATATCCGCCGCCGGAAACACCAGGTCTTCGCTGGGCTGCAGCCGCACGCGCGCATCCAGCCCCTGGCCGAAGGTTGCTCCCTGGCTGTCGCTGGCTTCGAGCAGCTCCATCGCCTGCACGAAGTCGAAACCCTGTGGGTGCCGCAGCAGATCGTTGATCAGATCGGCGCTGCGCAGCCCGAGCGTGGCGCCCATGCAAACTCCTTCTGACCTGGCTGGCAGACAATGCGCAGCTCGACACTTTCGTTAATCGCCGCGCTGGCACTCAGCACGCGATGCATGACACAACCGAACAGATAAATGTCCGCCTGCGACAGAAAATCCTGTTCGGCAATGTTCAGGGTCACGGCAATGCCGCGATACAACATGCCGCCGAGCATGCGCGTGACCGGGGCCACCTCGACGTCCTGCAAGGCCTGCCGACGGCGCCGGTGTTCTTCCCGGTCGGTGCGATCCAGCACGCCCAACAGCGTGCTCATGCCGTCACGACTGGCCAGCCCGCTGGCTGGCATCTGCATCAGGGCCTGCAAGCGCCAGCGATATTCCGCCTGCGGCGGTGCGGGCAGATAACTGCCGGGGCGCATCAAGTTGGTCACGGTGACGCCGGAGGGAATTCCATCACCCGGCACGGTTACCTGATTCTCGGTCAGATAACGACGCGGCAGGTGCCCATCGCTGACAATCACACTGGCCGACAGGCTCTGTGCGGAAACCAGCGCAGGGCCGGACAAGCTGATAAAGGGTTGCGGCGTGGCCAGCCCCAGATCGCGATAGGTCAGGCGATAACAATGATCGCCCTGTTCCGGCGTCAGCGCCTGATAAAACGGCACATAGGTCTGGGTGCGGGCGCTGCGCTGCTCGCGACCGATCAGGCTCTCGATCTGGTGCAGCACGACCGTATCCGGTCGTTGCCGGTCGGGCAGGAAGCGGTACTCGGCCTTGCGCTGGTCCACTTCCAGTGGATCAGCGTCCATACGGTACAGGTTCACCGCAGGCACACAGTTCAGGCGCAAGTGATCGGCACGCAGGGCATGCTCGGCGGGCAGCCGCACCGCCGTGGGCACTGTCAGCGTAATGCGCCGGGTCTTGTCCGGCAGCGTCAGGGTGTCGAGACCGCGCAGGCGCACAAACAGAAAACGCGCCTGCCAGGCAAAGTAATCCTGCAAACGGTCCAGGCCCGGATGCCCGCGATGGCAAAGCAGCCCGGGCATGTCGATCTCGTCGAGTCCTGGTGCGCTCAGGGCATCGCTGCCAAGACGCCCTATCTGCTGGCCGTCTTCCGTCGACACCCGGATCTCAGCGGGGCGCTCCGTCAGCCCCTGAAATAACGCCAGGGCCAGCGCCAGATCCGCATGCAGATAGATATCCAGTTCTGCGGGCAGCCGTTCGGCCAGTTCACCACCACCGCGACTGACCAGAGTCAGCGCAAGGGTAGTTCCACCATCCGCTGTCTCCGTGGCCTTGACGTCGCTCAGTGTCAGCGGATGCACATGCAGATCGGTAAGCGTGGTGAAATGACAGCGCTGCCGCTGCTCGCCCACCGGCGCACTGCTGACACGACTGCCCGCAGCGATAAACTTGCTGCTCTGGGCATGCGCGTCAGGGGTAAAGGAGAGAATGGTGCCGCTCGGGTAACCCCGCAGTTGCCCCGGGCACATCTGCTCCAGCAATTGTTCACTGACAGCGACTTCGCTGTCATCGATGCGGGCACGAATCTGTGCCGCCATGAACGCCATGCCTTCCAGCAGGCGCTCTACATAAGGGTCCCGATCACGTACTTCGGTCAGATTGAGCATCCGCGCCTGTTCGGGGTGGGCACGGGCAAAATCGGCTGCCGCATCATGCAGCAGCCGCATTTCGGATTCAAAATACTCGCGCATTGGCCACTCCCTGGCGCACTTCAGCACCGCCATCGCTTTGCAGAAACGTGCGGAAGCGGGCCAGTTCGCCGCTTTCTACCACGCCGGTAACTTCCAGTTGCACCACGCATTCGCGCGTTTCAGAAACCCGGGCCGCCACTTGCACATGTTGCAGTCTCGGCTCGAACCGCGTGATCGCATCGCGCACCAGGCGAATCAGTGCATCCAGCGAGTAGGGCAGGCCGTCATACAGGGTCGGCAGATCCGGCAAACCGTATTCGGGCAGATGCGGCAGCGCATCATGGCGTGCGTTCAGCAATCGGCGCAGGTGATCATGAATGCTGCGCAGACGCGCCTCGCGGCCTTCCAGGCTGGCGACCGGCGTGCCGTCAGCAAAGCGGCCGTGCAACACTTCAAACAGAGCAGCAGTCATGGGATATCCCGTCGGTCAGACAGAAGGGCGAGGCAAGCCCCGCCCCGCCAGGCTTATCGGCCCTCGGTCCAGGAGTCCGAGAATTCGATGTTGCCGTCGACATAGGTCCAGGTCACCCCTGCATAGCGGGCCGAAACCTGCTCCAGGTGCGGATAGCTTTCCTTGTCGACATCCTTGACGTTGTGCATCACCGGCTTGACCGAGGTGATCTTCACGTCTTTCAGCGTGTGCCGGAAATATTCCTTTTCCGTGCCGGTGTCGTCGATGCGGTACCAGCGCAGCACCAGCTCCTTGAGGGTCTGACCATTGCTGCACGCCTTGTACAGATACGGTGAAGCACTGTCGAACGCCTTGGTAAAGACGAACGGTTCATGCTTGCGCGTACCGGTCAGCGCGCCAGTATCCCCATCGGTGGGGATACGCAGCTCGTGATCAAAATGCAGCACTTCAATGCTGCCCTCGCGATCAGCGATGGATACAGAGCCTTCAACATCATTGCCCTGATCATCCTTGATCCACATATAGGCGGGAATCGCCATAAGAACCTCCTGTTGGATATCAAGTTAAATGCACATGCCGGCGACAGTGCCGACACGCCACACCCTCCCCCCGGATGCCCGGCCATCGCCGGGCGTGGGCAAAGCGGATGTGATGGGTGCGGCTGCTCCCCCCGGGGCTCAGCCTTCCTTGCCCGCAGGCAATTGCGATACCAGTGACAAACGCACATCCACGCCTTCGATCTGGAAGTGCGGCATCACTGCCATGTCTACCCGGTAGTAACCGGGATTCTCGGGAATGTCGTGCACCTTCACGTAGCCGTCCTGAAGCGGATAGTTGGCCACCAGCTCCGGGTCCGGGTTGTTCATCTTGGTCACCAGGCCCTGAAGCCAGTCGTTCAGCTCGTTCTCCAGCTCCTGGCGGCCTTTGCTGGCACCGATGTTCTCCCGCTGGATAACCTTCAGATAGTGGGCCAGGCGTGACACCAGGAAGATATACGGCAAGCGCGTGTTGATCCGCGCATTGGCGGTGGCCTCCGGTGTGTTGTACTCTGCGGCCTTCTGCACCGAGTTGGCGGAGAAGAAGCAGGCGTAATCGCTGTTCTTGTAGAAGCTCAGCGGAATAAAGCCTTCATCGGCGAATTCCAGTTCCTTGGTTTCGGAAATCAGGATTTCGGTGGGAATCTTCGCTTGGGTGCCACGGCCAATGTCGTAGTGATGCAGCGGCAGGTTTTCGAGCTTGCCGCCGGCTTCGGGGCCGCGGATATTCACGGTCCAGCCATACTGCTTGAAGCTGCGGGCCATGTTCGAGGCAAAGGCAAAGGTGGCATTGCCCCACAGATACTTCTCGTGATCCGGGCCGGCCACGCTCTCTTCATAGTTGAACAGGCGCACCGGGTTGCTTTCGCCATAAGGCAGGCGCAGCAGGAAGCGCGGCATCACCAGACCGACATAACGGGAATCTTCGCTCTCGCGGAAACTGCGCCAGCGGGTGTATTCTGCTTTCTCCAGATAGCTGCCCACGTCCTGGATCTTGGGCACCTCTTCAATACTCTGCTTGCCGAAGAAACGCGAACCGGCGCTGCCCAGGAAAGGGCAATGGGCCGCCGCCGCCACGCGCGAGATTTCCGTCAGCAGGGAAATATCCGGCGCCGAGCAGTCGAACTCGAAATTGGAAATAACGGCCGACATGGGCTCGCCGCCCGGGGTGTCGTATTCCTGGATGTACAGGTGATTGAACAGTCCCGACTGGGTCACATCCGGCACATCCTCGAAATCCTCGACCAGATCGTCCTTGCTGGCGTCGAGCAGCTCCACCCGGATATTCGCTTTCGGATCGCAACGGTCCACCAGAAATTTCAGCGACACCCAGGCTGATTCGACCTTCTGGAACTCGGGATGATGCATCACTGCATCCAGCTGGCGGCTGATGGCGCTATCGATGCGGGCGATGTACTGATCCAGCAGCGTCTTGTCGATGCGATCGAAGTTCTCGCTGCGGCTGGCCAGATCCAGGAAAACCTGCAGGGCAGCGGTGAGCCGCTGCTCCAGCGGCACTTCTGCCATGTTGGCGCTCTGGTGGAAGCTGCTCAGGGCTACTTTCTCGCCCACCGGCTCGATGTCGACCATGCCGCACAGGCGTTCATAGATGCTGCCCTGCGCTTCGGTCTGCGCGGCAGCAGCGGTGCTGTTCTGTTGCTGGGTAGCCATGTCTCTCTCCTGCCTCAGGCGTCGTTGTCCGTGTCGTTACCACTTTCATCCTTTGCATCCAGCGGCACCAGGTTGCTGAGTTCACCCATCAGTTCCTCCAGCTCCGGCTTCGTCTTGACGATGCGCTCCAGCTCGCGACGGAACTTGCTGTTGTCCAGCAAGTTGGATTTCAGGTCCTTGAGCAGGCTGCGCATGGCGAGCATGTCATTGAGCTGCGGGATGCGCTGGGCCACCTGCTCCGGTTTGAAGGAGTTGAAGCTGTCGAACTTCAGGTCGACCTGAATATCAGAGCCATCGTCGCGCAGGGTGTTTTCCACCGTGTAGCGAACGCGCGGTGCCATATCCTTGAGCACATCATTCACGTTGTTGCGGTCAATACGGACACGCTCACGCTCAGCAATGCGGCCTTCCGACTGCCCGTTGCTGTAGTCGCCCATGACCAGCAGCTTCAATGGCAGTTCGAGTTTTTTCTTGGCGCCGCCGGTTTCCAGGTCAAGCGTGATATTGACCCGGGCGCGCGGCAGTTCATTCTGAAAGCTCTTGGACATGACAAATCCCTCTCTATCGTGTGTTGGCGCTACAGCATGGCCGCGGCAGCGGTGATATCGGTGCGGCTGATCAACTGACTGATGTCATCGAGACGTTGCCGCTGTGCCTCGTTCTCTTCGCCGGCGCGCAGGGCCTGTTGCAGCAGGCGCCAGGCACGCAGGGCGAGAGCCGGCTCCCAGCGGCCGATATCCCGTGCAGCGATGCGTTCGTTAACAGACTCCAGCAGGGGCAGGGCCAGATCAGCGCGCCCTTGCGTCAGCGCCAGCCCGGCCCGCAGCAGATCCAGCTCCACGCGTTCCCGGTCACTGTGCGCCGGTTGCTCATCCAGAAAGGCGAGCCCGGCAGCAAGCCCCTGGTCCGCCACGCGCGCCTCCGCCTCGCGGCCAAGTGTCGGCCAACGATCGTTATCGGCGCCGCTGCCTGAATCCGCAGGTGCCATCAGCGTTTCAATCCAGTTCGCCGCGTTACCGGACACAAAGGGCTCGCCATCGGCAAAGCGCAGCCGCAACAGGTCGCGGTGGTGCGCGAGCAAGGCGGCGGTGTCCTGCTCGATACGAGCACAGACCTGACGCAGACCAAGCCCCTTGGCCGCCTGATGCGCCCAGTGCTGGATCTGGAAACAGAACTGGCCGCCGGGTTCCAGGAAGGCTCGCTCCGCCGCCAGCAATGCTTCACTCCATTGCTGACGATCCAGCGCCGCACTGACCGCATTCAGCGATGCGGGGCGCGGGGGCGGCACGCGGGTACTGCCGTTATCGGCGGGTGGCGGCACCAGATCAGACCAGCGCATGACGCGCCCCAGTGATACCAGCTCCAGGAAGCGTTGCTCCGCGCGGTACCAGGCCAGCAGGTCTCGCAGCGCCTTTTGCTCGGCTTTGTCGTTATCAATGGCACCGGACGCTGGCGCCTGATGGGTCGGCGAGCGCGCGCCGGTGTCCGCCTGCGCGAACCGAGGCGGCGATGTCTGTGCGTCTTCGTTCTCTGCACTGTCCGGTTCCGCTGGTGCAGAAGGGGTTGGCGCGGCGTTGTCTTCCAGCCACTTGTGGATCGCCTTGAGGCGCACCGGCTCGCCGAGACGTTGCTCGATCAGCGCATGCAGTCGAGACAACGCCTCGGTCAGCGCCGACACCACCTCGCCGTCGTGGCTGTTGCGCGCCAGAAAGACCGGGAAGCGCTCATTGGTCAGCCATTCGATGGCCGCGCGACGTGCGTTGTCTCGCTGCGGGAAGCATTGCTCCCAGCGCGATTCCAGCACCCAGCACCAGGCGAGCACCGCATCGTGCAGGCCGCTGGCGCCTTGCAGATAGGTGCGCGCCAGCGACACATAGGCCAGCACGCGCAGATCCAGCGCCTGTTCGGTAAGAACGGTTTCGCCCAGTTCACTGATGCGCTCGAAGTCATTGCCGCTGAGCTTTTCCACTTCACCGCGCAATGCGGAAAACGCATCGCTGTAGCGCGGATCTTCGCCGTCTTCCCGTGCCTGAACCCAGGCCTGCAGCGGTGCCTGCATCACATTCACAGCGCACCCCCACTCACATAGCGGCTGAGCAAATCCAGCAGGCTGCCTTCTTCCAGTGCGGCAATGTCCAGTGCCTTGCGTGCCGCCGGTGCAGGATCGTCGAGCCACTGCGCCAGACTCTGCACCGTGCCATCACGTAACGTGTCATCGAAAAGATGTGGCAGAAAGCTGGGCGGCACCCGGCGAAAGAAGATCGTGACCTGACCGAAGGCGCTGTCGCGGGTACGCCAGAAATAACTGCCGCGCCAGTTCTGCCCCAGCAGGCTGTCCAGCAAACGCAGCCAGAACACCAGGCCTGCCTCAGCATGCTCGCCTGCCGGCAGCGGCAAACGTATGCCCCAGGCAGTGCGGGCCGGTCCGCGACGGACCACAGCCGACACCAGATCCACCACGCCCTGGTGAAACAGGGCGGCATCACCACCGCCAAGTTCCAGTGCCATCTCGCGCATAACGTCGAGGGAAGTCGCGCGCAGCAGGCCCAGTTCGCGCTCGACCATGGCACTGCGGCCCTTGGCAACACTGTCCTCCGCGACGGCATCCAGGCAGCCCAGCAGGGTTTCCAGCGGTTCCTGCCGCCATCGTTGGCCGACAATGTCAGCGGCGTGGCGGAAGAAGGGGCCGTACACCAACGGCACGGCGGCCTGTACCTGCATGAGGCTCTGCGAGCGCGCCAGGGTCGCCAGTACAAACGGGTACCAGCGGCCGCTGCGGTCACTGCCCGGGGCAATGGTGGCCAGCACGGTGCGCTGGTTGTCGGTGCCCGCGAACACAGCGTGATGCACGATGGCCTGGGGGAAGCCCGGCGTGTTGTGCGGCCCGTTAAGGCGCCGGGATATCAGCGCATAGCCTTCCTGAATCCACTGATCCAGCTCCCGAATTTCCCGCTCATCCACGCGATGCTTGATGAAATCCGCACGTATCGGCAGCTTGCCGAAGGCGGAAATCACTGGCTTCTCTACCGTGTGCCCTTCTGCACCCGCCCGCTGTTGTTTGAGAAATCCGAACATCAGCTTGCCTCCAGCACACTGCCCGCTGTGGGCGCCAGGCTGCTGAAGATATCCGCGGGCACGCGGAAGGTGTTGAGCACGCGATTGCGGAAGAGGTTCGACTGGCGGTCGGCACGCAAACGATAGCGCACCAGCAGCGGGTCGCTCATGCCACCGCTCAGTTCCCATTGCAACATCAGGTCCTGATCACTTTCACGGGACATGGCAGCCTGATTGAACAACCGGAACAGCGCCCATTGCCCATCCGCACGGATTTCATCGCGGCTCTGTCCGCGCGCCGCCACACCACTGATGCGCGCGCCGATCAGGTCCTGATCACCCGGCCAGGTAAAACGGCGCCATTCCTGCGGACCATTGCGGTAACGGTAGGACTGACCATTGCTTTCCAGCAGGATTTCGGTAACGCCCCGCGAGGGCACTGGATAAAGATAGAAACTGAGCTCCGGGTGACGACCACCGCGACCGAACAGACTGTCTGTAATCACCTGGCTGGACGCCACACTACCCAGAAAACGCGGCGAAAGGCCCAGCCCCTGGTCAAGCCAGGTACGCTCGCGCCAGCCGCCACGACCCTGCTCGACAAACGGTGACAGGGTGTCGTTCAGGAACGCCCAGAAGCGACCGTCGCCGGGACGGAAGAAGTCCGCCATGTCGTCCAGTGAAGCATCCTGGCCCCGCGCATTGAACGGGAAGCGATTTTCCAGACGTGCTTCGAAGGTATTGGCCACTTCATGCTGCCACTGCTGGCCGATGCTGACCCGGGCCTGCAGCAACACCTGGCGCCAGCTTTCACGCACGGCACCTTCCAGCAGCGGACGCAGCGCTTCCCGCGTTTCCGGATCAATCGTGCTGAGCAGACTGCTCAGGGTCACCCAGCTGCGATAAAGCTCCGTCTCTGATCCGCCGCGGCCCAGAATGCTGCCCGCATACTGCTCGGCCTCCAGGGGCACATTCACCGCCAGCGCCAGACGCTCCATATCGGCCTTGAGGGCCGAGAGGGTGACCAGATACTGGTTAACCAGCTCACTGACCGAACGATTCTCGGCAGCGCGCACGAAACGGCGCAGCTCGGCGGTTCGCTCGTCCATTGCCTTGATGGTCGCGCGCCGGTCGCCCAGCTCGGCCAGCGCCGCTGCACCCGGACCGGGCGCGGCTTCATGCAGCGTCAGGTTATGCGAGACGCCATTCATCAACTGGCCCAGCGCTCCGCCACTGCGCGACAACTGGTCAATACGGCCAACGCCCTCTTCCAGCGATGCGAAACGGCGCAGGCGCGTCTGCGACAGGAAAGCCAGCCAGGCCTCGGCATAATCATCGAAATAGAGCGCACGAATATCTTCGCGCAGCGAGGCCGCCAGCCCTTCATCGACAAGCGTGCCATCGGTATCTTCGCCTTCGCCCGGCAGATAGCGGCCGGTCAGCACCCAGTCGCCCCGGGTCGCGGCATCAATGCGCGCCTCGATCTGCTCACGCACGAACTGGTTCCAGCCATCCCGGGTATAGACACCGGGCACGCGAGCGCCCGAACCCAGCAGCTGACGGGCATTGCGATCCAGCAGGTCATCAATGCCCAGATCCTTGAGCTCATTGGCACCGCGCGATATCACCTGCGCATACATCTGCCCCGCATCCGGCGGCGATTGCAGATTTTCGCGGGCTTGCGTGATCAGCGACTGACGCGCGTTCATGCGCTGCTCACCCGCAGCCAGACGAGCCACATAGAATTCTGCCAGGCCATATAGCGGGTGCGACGCGTCGCTGGCCGCATCCTGGAACAAGGGCTCCCTGTTCTGGCCAAGGCGCTCGAGCCACAGCCCGTTGAGCACCGGCACCGCCACCTCTGTTTCCATACGCTGCGGCGCACGGCTGAGCATCAGGTAGGTTTTCAGCGCCGCATAGTAATCATCACGCATGGCTTCCTGCCCACGTCGATCAGCAGCTTCCCAGTTGCGCCCCATGTTCTCCAGGGCCAGTTCCAGCGAATGGAACGCGGGCTGCCGGTAAAAACGCCCCATGGCGTTTTCCAGCAGCTCGGCCATGACGGGCAACTGATGGTGGCCATTGTAGACTCCGAAACGAAAGCGCCAGGGGCGATCTTCTTCATAGGCCAGCAGCTGCTGGTAATGCGCAAAAGCGTCCGCCAGAACCTGATAGCGATCCTGCACGTCGTAGCGATCATCGGCGAGCGCCTGACTCACCTGACGGCTGTGGGAAACCCCCTGATTCAACAGCAGGGAATTGGCACCGAAAGAAGCGCTCAATGTCAGCAACGTGCTGACGACCAGCACCAGCCCCACCGCGATGGCGCCGGTTTTCAGACCGCGATCCCACAGCACCCGGCGACGATTGCCGCGCACGAAGGTGTGCAGCGGAATAACCACTTCCGTAAACAGGCGATTGATGAAGTAGGGGCGTGGCGCGCTGCTGCGCGGGGGCGCTTCGCGTTCGTCGAAGCCGAAGGCCTGGCGCAGGTTGCCCACCAGGCGGGTGAGCGGCGTACCTTCCTGCGTGCCGCTGGTGAAATAGGCCCCGGCGAACTGCGGCGTTTCCTGATACGGATTGTCGCGGAACAACATGTTGATGCATTCCGAGAGTTTTTCCGCCGCTGCGCTGAACTGATCCGGGAAGGCGTACAGGGCGGCCTTGCGATCCAGCTTGCGCTGCATGGACAGCTTGCGCAGACGCAGCTCGCAAAGACGGCTGTACAGTTGCTGCATGTGTTGCTCGAAGGCCTCGGCCGCTGGCGCCGCCTGGTCACCCTCCTCAAGCAGGTAGGCACCCCACAACTGGCTGCGTTCTGCGTCACTCAGGTCTTCGAAGAATTCTTCGAAGCCAGGAATCAGATCACTCTTGGTGAAGACGATGAATACCGGAAACACCAACCCCAGGCGCTGCATCAGTTCGTTGATGCGTTCGCGGATAATGCGCACATGCCGCTCCAGGGCTTCGCTGTCGGCGGTCAGCAGATCGGCAACGCTGATGGCCACCAGTACACCATTGATAGGCGCGCGGCGACGCTGTTTGCGCAGCATGTCGAGAAACGCAAACCACTCGTCACGATCTTCTTCTTCGGTGGTATAGCGACCGGCCGTATCCAGCAGCACAGCCTGGTCAGAGAACCACCAGTCGCAGTTGCGTGTACCGCCCACCCCGCGAAAATGCAGGTCATCCGCATCGGCATAGGGAAAATGCAGACCGGAATTGCGCAACATGGTGCTTTTGCCCGCCGCCGAGGGGCCAATCACCATGTACCAGGGCAAGGCGTACAATGCGGCGCTGCCACGATAGCCGCCCCCCAGGCGCGAGGATTTCAGGGCTGAAATGGCCTCGTCCATTTTTTCGCGGATGCTGTCGATTTCGGCGGCCTGGCCTTCACCGCTGATCTGCGCCCGCAGCGTGGCACCGCGATGCCGCGCCCACAGCCAGCGCACCCCTGCAGCCAGCACAAACAGACCAATCAGACCCGCGATAACCCAGAGGCGCAGGCTGCGATCCGCCAGCCCGACGTAGGGCCCGGCATACCAGATCAGCGCAATCAGGACGATCAGGCCGATGGCCGAGCTGCCAAAGCGCGACAACAGCAGGCTTTTCATCTTTTGCAGTATCTGTCCTTTGGGTGTCATCCGTGCGTCCCCTTGCCTGATCCGTCTTCACGGCCGATATGAATACCCAGCCGGTCTGTCTCCACACGAATTTCCCGTGCAGCATCGCGTGCACTCTTGGCGCTGACGGCGGTGTAGCCGGTGTAGCTGAAGAACATGAACGCCACCGTGACGGTGGCAATCACCCAATAAGGCACCTCGCGGCCCATGCGGGCGAACAGGTGCTCCCGAGGCTGACCCGAAGGCGCCAGGCGGGGGTCGGCCACACCGCGATGGCCGTCAATCTGGCTACGCAGGTCCACTTGCAGGGCCATCAGTTGTTCCAGGCCGCGCAGTTTGTAGACGCCCTCGAAACCGAGCTGCAGGCAAACGTAGTAGAGTTCGAGCAGGTCCAGGCTTTGTTCGCCACGCTGGCGCAACTCGGCAAGACGCACGAAAAAGGCTTCGCCGCCCAGATGTTCGCCGAACAGTTGTAACTGAAGCGGATTGCTCATCCACTCCATTCGATGCGCCCAGGAGGACGCCATCACCGACTCGTCGATAAACGTGGCCAGCGCAAACTTGGCTTGCTGCACGTCGGCCGTGCTGATCTGCCGCTCAAAGGCCATCCGCTCGAACTGGTCGAAGCCATCCAGCACCCGCTCTCGCAGATCATTCGGCGCGTCGCCGCCGCCCGCCCGCAGCGGCATAACCAGATCCAGAAGATGGGCACTGCACTCCAGCAATGGATTCATGCTCAGTCCTCCACGCACAGCAGGTTGAAGCGCGCATTCTGGAAGGCCGCCGGCAGGAAGATCGCCAGGCTGCGTGCTTCCAGGGCGCGGGGCCAGAATTCGCCGGTGGGTTCAAAGCGGAAATACTCGAAGCCGCTTTTTACCGGCAGCCGGTTTGGCGGTCTCTGGGTGTGACTCAAGCGGATGCCCGGCAGGGCCGACGCCAGAATCAGTTCAAGATCTTCGCGACTGCCGCTCTTGGTCTGGCGTGCAAAGTCTGTGACCCAGCTCGGGTCAGCGGCCTCGTGGCTGACGCCCAGGTACAGGTGCTGGCGCTCCAGGGCCTCCCAGGGCACCCCTTCGGCAATACGTACGGCGGGGCTTTCGTCGCGCAGGGTCAGCGCGGTGCTGGGCGTCGGCGCGGCCTCGGCGAGGAAATCACGCAGTCGCGTTTCCAGCGTCGTGAACACCGTGGTCAGATCACCGTGGCGATACTCCGGCAGATCCAGGTCGCTCTGGTCCGCCTGAAAATCACACAACCCATTGAGCAGACGCACCGATTCGCGGTACAGGGTTTCCGGATGGGTACCGTCCTGGCTCAGCAGGTGCTCCAGCGTTGCCAGCGCCGGGCGCAGTTGCAGCAGGCGTAGAAACTGACCCGTCTCACGCGCGCCCATATCCGCCAGATCGCCATAGCTGTTCCGTTGCTGCGAGAGCTGCCGCACGCGCGCCGCCAGCAGGTCACGAATACGCACCGCCCAGCTCCGCAGCATGGGCGACGCAGCCAGATTCACCGCCGGCGGAATAAACGGCTCCAGCGCGCGATACTGCCCGTCGCCCTGATGCTCGAAACGACCAATACACAGCGTGCTGTACTGATCGCGGGACTGATCGCTGCGCAGCAGCGTCAGGTTTGGTTGCGCCAGGATCACCTCGCGGCTGCGCGACGGGTCGTGTTCATCCGCAATATCGCGGTAATCAGCTTGCCATCCGCACAGGCGCCCCTGCTCGTGGTAGCCATTGATGCCGCCCACACGATCATTGGCGGGTAACGCCAGCCAGACATCCACCTGATCTCCACCGTCGGCCAGTTCGCAGGTCAGCGCCTGCCCCCGCTCGCCAGCATCGAAACGTACCAGACGACCATCCGGCAGGACCGCCGTCACCGCCTCGACACGGCACTGACCGTTGTTCAGCGCCTCGCGGGTCAGGGAGAGGCTCACCAGCCCCCAGCAATGCGGATTCAGTAAGCGGCTGCGCTGCTGGTAGTCGTGCCGCAGGCCCTTGTCCCACAGCTGGAAGTGTTGCTGGCCCAGGAAGAGCCCTTCCGCCCAGACCACTTTCTGTTGTTCACTCATGCTGTTGCTCACTCATGACATCAATCCAGAATCAGACGGTTCTGCTCCAGGGTGACCCCGACCCGACGACTGAATCGCCGGGTGAGGAAATTGCCGGGCATGGGCTTGAGATCGCGCCAGTGGGTATCTTCCGGCGCACGAAACACCGCCATGGCGGCAACATGCTTTGCCTGGTCATGGCGCGGCATGTCGATGCGGCGCTGATAGGCGGGATCCATGGTGAATTCCTCTTTCATCACCAGGTCGTTACCCAGCACGCGGTAATCCTCACGCCAGAGCTCCTCGAACGTAGCCTCTTCGAAGCGCTGGGGATCACGCAGCTGGTAGACGCGCACGACCACCGCGAGCGGTTCATCGAACTCGTTCTTGTTGATATCGGCGGTCGAGGAGACCCCGACTTTCAGTGCCGGTGAGCCGCAAGCGGCCAGGAACACGGTCATTACAGCAAGCAGAGACGCGCGCATCGTCATAAACCCTGACAGGAGGAAGTGGAGGGGTCCTCGCCCGGCGCCGGCAGGGACGACGACGTCACCTGCTCGCGGGCGGAGGCGTAGGCGGTCACAAAGACCGGCGCGATCACTTCCATGTAATCCCGATGACTGGCATCGTGCCGCGCCTGCGGCGCGCGCCGGAACCAGGTTGCCAGACGTCCGGCCAGCCCACGGGGCTTTTCGGGCGCAGCGCTGACCGCAGCCAACGCTTCCACCAGTGCGAGCTGGTGGCCCAGCAAATCCGAAAACAATGCCTCCAGCTCGGCATCAGCCTGCGCACCGGCATCCAGCCATGCGCGAATCACCGTCTCCGGGGACTGATCCTTGAAAGCTTCAAAGGCATCGTGAAAAAGTCGGCCGTAAGGCAAGCCGAATTCGTCGGCAAAGCGGCGCTGCCCTTCCACCAGCCGGGACACGCCCTGAACGAGTGTTTGCACGGCCGCTCCAGAAAGGCGCGAACCTGAGGTGCGAGTGCCTGAAGAACGAGCGGCGGCAGGACGCGAGGCAGAAGCCGGTGCAGCATCAGCATGGGTACGTCCGTGTTGTTGCGCCATGATTACTCTTCCCTGTGATAGCAAATTGCCATTATTTCTCGATGCATCCAGACATCGGGAAGCGCAGGGATTTTTCTGCACAGGCAGCACGATTGTCAAAAGTGAAAATTCTGAGTGACCTGAGTCAAAAAAATGAAAAACAGCGCGTTTTATGATTAATTTTTAATCTTGGCGGTACGATGGTTCATCATTTTTTGTGCGGAAGTGCACACACATCAGGCCAATGTCCTACAGAGCGTCAGACATGTCTCACGAGAATTGTCAGATATTTCCTACAAGAAATGAGGTCATCCGCTATTCGACTTGCGAGTCATGCCTGCAGTGATTTTACAGCGATGAATCATCATGTTACTCGCGCGCGGGGAATGGAGAAATTGGAGTGCGCCGCTCCTTGATGGAGCGGCGGCGAGGCGTTTTGCTAGAGCAGCGCTTCAATATCGCTGGCCAGTTTCTCCGGCTTGTCGGTCGGCGCGTAACGCTTCACCACATCGCCATCCCGATTAACCAGAAACTTGGTGAAGTTCCACTTGATACCCTTGCTGCCCAACAGCCCCGGCGCCTGTTCCTTCAGGTGCTGGTACAACGGGTGCGCATTGCTGCCGTTTACTTCGATCTTGCCGAACATGGGGAAGCTGACCCCGTAATTGATTTCGCAGAACTCGCTGATCTGCGCCTCGCTGCCAGGCTCCTGATGACCAAACTGGTCGCAGGGGAAACCGAGAATCACCAGACCGCGGTCCCTGAACTGTTCATACAGCGCCTGAAGCCCCTTGTACTGGGGTGTCAGCCCGCACTTGCTGGCGGTATTGACGATCAGCAGGACCTGGCCACGGTAGTCGGCCAGACTGCGTTCTTCGCCTCGCAGGGTGGTGGCGGAAAATCCATAGATGTCGCTCACGTGCTTTGCTCTCCCGAAGATAACTTTGCCTGAGTCTAGCATGGTAGGATCGCTGAATTGTCGATAAGGACTGCGCATGGACTGGAACACCCTGCTGAACAAGCAACGCCTGGGCCACCGGGCAGCCAAGGACGAGCGCGGGCGCACCGCCTTCGTCCGCGACCATGACAAGATCATCTTCTCCGGCGCCTTCCGGCGACTGGCCCGCAAGACGCAGGTTCACCCGCTGGCCACCAACGATCACGTGCACAACCGGCTGACCCATTCGCTGGAAGTGTCCTGCGTGGGGCGAACACTGGGGATTCGCGTGGGCGAGCGCCTGGAGCGCCGGCGCCTGCTGCCGTCGGACACCGGCCCGACCGATCTGGGCGATATCGTCCAGTCCGCCTGCCTGGCCCATGACATCGGCAACCCCCCGTTCGGCCACACCGGGGAAAGGGCCATCCGCGCCTGGTTCGGCGAGCGCGGCCAGCGTTATCTGGAGGGGCTGTCTGCCCGCCAGGCCAGCGATCTGGCGGTATTCGAGGGCAATGCCCAGGGCTTTCGCATCCTGACCAAAAGCGAGTACCACCAGTACGACGACGGCATGCGACTGACCTATGCCACACTGGGCGCCTTCCTCAAGTACCCGTGGCTGTCGGCTGCCAGCCAACTGGATACCTGCCCGCGCCCGGGCAAGTACAGTGCCTTTCTGGCAGAAGCCGACGCCTTCCGCGAAGTGGCCCGGGCCACCGGGCTGACCCGGGTGGGCGAAGACGTTTATGCCCGCCACCCGCTCGCCTATCTGGTCGAGGCCGCTGACGACTTCTGTTACGCCATCATTGATCTTGAAGACGGGCTGGAGATGGACCTGCTGCACTGGGACGAGGTGCATGCGCTGCTGGCACCGGCCATTCCGGACAGCGAGGAGGTGCGCCATCTGCTGCATTCCGATGTGCGCGTGGGCCGCAAGGCGGCCTTGCTGCGCGGCAAGATCATCGAGCGCTTCATCGAGGCCGGGGTGGAAGCCTTCATGGCCAACCATGACCGCTTGCTGGCGGGCACGCTGGAAGGCGACCTGATTTCGCACTGCGAACCGGCGGTGCGCGATGTGGTGGAAAACGCCAAGCAACTGGCACGCACCAAGGTGTTCGAACACCCGCGCAAGGTGGAACTGGAAATCGGCGCCTTTGAAGTCATCGGCAAGCTGCTGGACGGGCTGATCGAGGCCGCAACCAGTCATGCCCGGGGCGACGTGTCCAACTTCCGCCACCAGCGCATCATTGATCTGATCGGGCGGCACAGTTTCCCGCCGGATCTGGACGACTTGCCCACGCCGCAGCGCACCTATCAATGCATGATGCGAGCCCTGGATTTCCTTGCCGGGATGACGGACGACTACGCCACTTATCTGGCCAAGCAATTTTCCGGTATGGCCGAAACGCGTTACTGACCCGCACAGGGTGGCGACTCGTGCTCACAACGGCCGCGACAGGATACCGGCAACAAAGTCGGACCAGGTCCAGGCCAGCGGTGCCATCAGTTCCTGACTGCTGGCAAAGTGCGGAATGAACAGCACCTCCTTGAGTGCGCTCACTGCCTCCGAGTCAGACGTCGCCAGATTGATTTCCTGATTCATCTTGAAGCTCAGCCGATCAAAATTGGCTGAGCCGAAGCTGGCCCAGCCGTCATAAATGGCCGCCTTCACATGGGTCATGCCCGGGTAGATGAACATGCGCACGCCCCCGGCCAGCAACTGGTTGGCGGTAAAGAGATTGGCGCTGTTCATCACGCCATGATTGCCCTCACCAGGAAGCACCACCCGCACATCCACACCGCGCGCACGCGCCGCCAGCAGGGCATTGATGACATCCGGCTCGGTGAAATACGGGGTGGCAATAAAGATATAGCGCTGCGCCGAGGCAATCGCGGCCAGTTGCGTCCGCAGGATCTCGCGCTCGCCGGAGCGCGTGCGCAACACCCGCACCGGCACCATGTCCTCGGGCATGGCCGTTACTTCCGAGCGCGGCAAGCGCAGGGAGCGCACCAGATAGGCCAGGTCACCACCAGGGCCCGCGTGGGCCCAGGCCTTGTCGAACTCGCGCTGCAAGCGCTGCACCACCGGCCCCTCCACACGCACCATCATGTCATGCCAGTGGTAACGGTATTCAGCGCCATAGTTCATGCCGCCCACATAGGCCACGTCACGGTCCACCAATGTCAGCTTGGCATGGTCACCGGTGAGCCAGGGGTTACCGACACGGCGCGCCTGCACCGCCGAGTCGCTGCGCAGGTAACGCACCATATCGGTGGGCGGCTGAAAGCCGGGGCCGTAACCTTCCGGCGGCGGATTCAGACCCGCCATCAACGAGCCCAGATCATCCATCATCACCCGCACACGGATATCCCCGCTGCGGGCACGCAGCAGGTCCGCCAGCTGCACGGCATATTCATCGTTATCAAAAATGTAGGTGCGGATATCCACACCCTTGCGGGCGCCGTGAATACGCTCGATCAACTCGGGGAAAAAGGCATCGCCACCCACCAGAAACGTCAACTGGCCCGGGTAACGATGGTGCCCGGTCAGCACATCCAGCCGCTGCTCCCAGGCCACCAGATCCATGCCCGGCCCCTGGTGCAACGGGGCGTGCGGATCAACGGCCTCCGGCCCACGCCGGGCCATGCTGACCACGGCATCTTCCACGTGCCCGAACAGCCGCCGCACTGTGGTCACCGGGTTTTTCACGAACGTCAGAAAATGGCTGCGCACCACCACCCGATCCAGGGTTTTCAACGATACCCGCAACATGGGCTCGCGCGACTCATCCCCTTCTGCGGGCGACAACACATACAGCAGCTCGCCCGCCTCGGGGTCAGCGAAGATCCACCCCAGGGCGCCGGGCTGGTCCGGGGTCAAGGTGAACAGCATCGGCCCGAACAACGGCGCCTCACTGTTGGCGTTCATGTCTTGCAACAGCGCCAGCATGCGCACCGCCAGCTCCCGGTCATCCATGCGCTCGACCAGCGTGACGACCCCGGGCACCTCGGACCAGGGATTGATGTGCAGCTGGCCATCGTCGTCACGCCAGCTCACCATCTCTCGCCGCCGCAACTGAAGCGCCAGACCCTGCCAGGGTTCATGGGGGGTCAGCCAGCCAATCATGTCGCGCAGGATGACACTGACCTCGTCATCGTCCAGCACCGTCACCGGTACCGCCCGGCGCGGCGGACGCCGCATTCGCTCGTGGGTGCGCAGCTCGGTCAGCCAGATGGCCACTCCGTCTTCTTCATGCACATCCAGCGGGCTGACACCGAACCACAGGTATTCATCGTCATTGATGAAACCGAGCCGCAGGGCGCCGTCCACCTGCACGGCCTCCACCCGGGTATGCTCCAGCGCTGTTTCCAGCGTCGGCATGCTCAAACGGAAAGGTTCACCGGTCAACGAGGTACGGCTGGCGCACCCGGCCAGCGTCAGGGGCACCAGGATCAACAGAAGACGCAGTCTGGTCATGGCGCCATCACTCGTCGGACCCACCCGCACCCTGCGTGGCCGCGACACCACGGAACGCCTGCGCGCCCGCCGACCGACGCCGCCAGTCGCCGCTGCGAAGCAACCTTGCCCGCGCGGGCACGCGGTGTTGCACATAGACCCACACAGGGCCGAAGGGAGACGTCAGCTGAATCCGGTCATAAAAGGCAGGATACTCTTCCAGCTGATCCAGGGCCGCGAGACCGGCGCGGTCCACCGCATAGATTTCGCCGGGCACCGCCTGGCGCCCGCCAGGACAAAGGACCGGGTAACTGCCCAGCGAGAACAGGCGAAAACGCGCCGGGGTACGCCAGGGCCCCAGGTAGTGTGCCCCGGCGAGCCAGTGGTGATTGCTTTCGCCGCGCAGCAGCGTGCCGTACACGAACACGCGCGTCTTCATGGCTGCTCCTCACGCAGCCGCGCCGCCAGCCCGGAGCGACGCTGGATACGCCGCGCCAGCGTCCAATCGAGCACGGCATCGCTGGCCACCACGGACACCCGCTGGCGCGCGCGCGTCAGGCCGGTGTAGAGCAATTCGCGCCCGAGCAGCGGCGAGTCATGTTCCGGCAGAATCACCAGCACTTCATCGAACTCGCTGCCCTGACTCTTGTGAATGGTCATGGCCCAGGCGTCTTCAAACGCGGGCAGACGCACCGGTGGCACCCAGCGCAGACTGCCGTCGGCCGCCGCAAACACCACCTTCAACTGGCCATCGGCCGGGTCGATCAGCGCCACCCCGGCATCGCCGTTGAACAGGCCCTGACTCCAGTCGTTGCGCGTCAGCAGGACCGCCCGCCCCGGGAACCAGGGCTGAGGCCCGATCAGACCCGAGGCACGCAACGCCCGGGTGATCAGCATATTGAAAGCCTCCACACCCCAGGGGCCACGACGCTGTGCGCACAACAACCGGAAGCGTCCAAAGGCTTCCAGGACCGCTTCGGGCGCGGCGCCCTCGCGGGCCAGGGTCAACATCGGCGCCAACGCCGAGACCGCCCGGCTGACCAGCGCGCTGCGATCCGGTGCCAGCCAGGTCAGGTCGTCTTGCTGATCCGGCGACGATGCCCGCAGCGCCTGCACGGTCTCGATATCACCGCGACGCACTGCGTCGGCCAGGCGGCCGATGCCTGCCGCATCGTCATAGCGGTGCACTTGCGCCAGCCGCACCACCTGATCGTCGGGCAGCGTCATCTGGCTGTCCTGGGACAACCCGGTCAGCGACTCGCCAAGCAAACGGCTGAAGACGTTGGGTGAAAAACGATGCCCGGCTTCCGGGTCGTCGCCACACAGATCCGCAAACACACTGCCGGCCTCCACTGAGGCCAACTGATCCCGGTCCCCGACCAGATACAGCGCCGCCTGCTCGGGCAGTGCCGACACCAGTTGTGTCATCAGGCCAAGATCGATCATCGAGGCTTCATCCACCACCACCACATCCACCGGCAACAGCCGCCCGGCGTGATAGCGCGGCCGACCATCCCGGCCCGCCCCCAGCAGACGATGCAGGGTGACCGCCTCGGTGGGCAAGGCAGCGCGCAGGGATTCAGGCAGCGGCAGGTCGGTGAGCGCCGCGCGCAGGGATTCCGTCAGCCGTGCGGCGGCCTTGCCGGTGGGCGCCGCCAGCCGCAAACGCGGCAACGGCGCCTCAGGATAACGGTGCGCCGCCAGCAACAGTTGCAACGACAGCATGCGCGTCACCGTCCAGGTCTTGCCGGTGCCGGGGCCGCCGGTAATGATGCCGAAACGATGCAGTGCGCAGTTGATCGCGGCCAGCCGCTGCCAGTCCGTTTCTCTGGTTGGCGGAAACAGCGACTGCGACAGCTCGCCCAGCAGGCCGATGGGGATATCACGCAAACGACACCGGCTGCGCACCGCATGCACCACGCGACCCTCGGCCTGGTAATGCCGGGCCAGGTACAGGCGGCTGCCCTCACTGACCAGCAGACAGGTGTCCTCCGGACCGCCGATCAGTATGCCGTCCTGCTCCGGAGGTAGCGCCGGGGGCAGCCAGGGGCAGTCCTCGCTGTCGAACGGCAACGCGGGCGGTTGCGACAGATCCAGGCACACATGACCCTGCCCGGCGAGATGACTGACCAGCGCCATCAGCCAGACCGGCTCGTCATCGTCCGGGCTGTGCCGGGCCACCAGACGCGCCAGACTGACATCCAGCGGCCTCAAGGCGCCCTGCTCCAGATGGGTTTCCAGCCAGCGAAGCGCGCTCATGCCACCTCCCCGGCCAGCGGCGGCGCGCCGAACAGCGCGTCCAGCGCCGCCAGCGTCGCCGGTTCGGGGCGCGCAAACCAGACGCCCTGCCCGGGCGGGCCGTCGTCCACCATACCGCGCACAAACAGGTGACCCAGACCACCGAAATGCTGCGCCGGATCATAGCCCGGCAAGGTATGGCGCAGGTGCCGGTGCAACGCCAGACCGTACAGCATGGCCTGCACATCGTAGCGGTGTTCCGCCATGGCCGCCTGCAAGGCCGCCGGGTGATAGTCACGGCCGCGCAAACCCAGCCAGTTACTCTTGAAGTCGATGACGTAATAACGGCCATCGGCCTCGAACACCAGATCGATAAAGCCGCGCAACATGCCGCTCAGGCGGGCAAAATCCAGCGCCGGTCGCGGCTGCGAGCCAGGCAGCAGTGTCACCGCAGCGTCCAGTTGTGCCGCGTCAACGGCAGCGGCCGACAGCATGAACTCCATCTCGGCTTTCCAGTGTCGCGCCCGCCCCAGGGCGGGGGTGTCCGGCGCCAGCGGGCGGCTCAGCACGGCTTCACACATGCGTGTCACCACGCCATCCCAGTCTTCATCGATACCGTGACGACGCAGCTGCTCGCGCACCAACGCCGGGTCCACATCACGACGGCGATAATCCAGGCGCTCGAAAATACCGTGCAGACAGATCCCCGCTGCCGCGCCCCGGGGGAAGCCATGAATGCCATGTTGCAACCGGGGCCCCTCCGGCAGGCTGACCGCCACCTCAGCCGGTTCGAAATGCTCACCACGATGCTGCTCCAGCGCCCGGGTCAGGCCGCTGTAGCTGGTCAGCCGCCAGTCATCGCCCAGCTGCCCGGCGAAACGCCGCACCTGATCCGCCCGCACCCGCGTGGCGGCCGGTAACGGGCCGCTGCCCCGGGGCAGGTCGCCGGTCCAGTTCAGCGTCAGGTTGCTGGTGAGTTCATCCAGACGCTGGCGGTAATCCGCATGCGCCGTCTGCTCGGCATCCAGCCCCAGCACATGGTGCAGGGCCGACTCGGCGCGGCCCTCGCCGACCGGCGCGATCAGCGTATAGCAACGATGAATGCTGCGTGTCAGGCCCACGTACAGCAGCCGCATGTCTTCGGCCAGCCGCTCGCGGCGTGCCTGCTCGCGCACCTGCTGCGCCTGCTCCGGCGGCAGCAGCAGGTCCGCATCCAGCGCCAGGCTGTGCTGGCCAGCCTCGTCCACCCAGGCCACGTCCCGCTCGCTGCGCGCGGGCGCGTTCCACATGCCCGCGACAAAGGTCACCGGGTATTGCAGGCCCTTGCTGGTGTGAATGGTCACCACCTGAACCAGATTGTCCTCGCTCTCAAGACGCAGCTGACGCCCGTCCTGGTTGCCGGTGGGTTGCTGTCGCTGGCGGGCAAACCAGTGCAGCAGTTCCCGCGGCCCACCCTGCTGGCCCGCCGCCTGCTGCAACAGTTCGCACAAGTGCAGCAGGTCGGTGAGCTGGCGTTCGCCCTCTTCGGCCGCACGCAAACGCACCAGCACTTTTTCCTTTTCGAACAACTGGTACAGCGCGGGCATCACACCACGGCTGCGCCATTGCCGGGCCAGTTCATGGAACAGGTTCAGCGTGCGCGGCCACTCCAGCGGATGATTGAAACGCTGATAGAGCGTCGCCGGTGGCAAGGCAAACAGCGACGTGCCCAGCGCACTGCGCACCATGGCCTCGTTTTCCGGTTCCGCCAGCGCCGACAGCACCTGCTCCAGATCCGCCGCCACGGCGGTATCAAATACGCTCTGCCGGTCACGGTAGACACAACCCAGGCCCTGCCCGGCCAGCGCATCACGCACCTGGCGGGCTTCATGATGCCCGCGCACCAGCACCGCGATATCGCGCGCGGCCAGGGGGCGGTCACCGATCTGGGTGCGTCCGGTGGCCGCATCACTCAGCAGACGACGAATCTCCAGCGCGATCCAGCTGGCCTGCCACAACTGCGCCAGCCCCTTGTTGCGCCCGAGCTGCTCGGCGTCCGGGTCCGCCAGCACCAGAGTCAGCGCCGCACGCCGGTCTTCGCTGCGCAGCGGTGTCTCGTCAGCGCGGCCCGCCGCCCGGGCGGGATGAAAGTCGATACCCGGCAGCACAAACGCCTGCGGCATGCCCTGGAACAGGGTATTCACCGCCCGCACCATGGGGGTACTGGAACGCCAGTTGGTGTCCAGTGTGTAGCGCTGCGCAGGCGGGCAGTCCTGCCGCGCAGACAGGTAGGCGTGAATATCCGCCCCCCGGAACCGGTAGATCGCCTGCTTGGGGTCACCAATCATGAACAGCGCCGTGTCGGGCCGCTCGTGGTAGAGGCTGCGAAAAATCGCGTACTGCAACGGATCGGTGTCCTGGAATTCGTCCACCAGTGCCACCGGATACTGCGCTGCCAACCGGCTGGCCAGCGCCTCGCCACCGGGACCGGCCAGCGCGCCCGCCACATCGACCAGCAGATCATCCGCGCTGCGCTGGCTGAGCTGCTGCTTGAGCCGCGCCAGGCGCGCCTGCACCCGGGTGCGCGCCAGTCCGAGCAGCGCGGCCCGTTCCAGCGCCGGGCCCTCCTGCTCATCACGCAGCACATCCGGCAGCAGGGCCAACAGTTCGTGTGACGGCACCTCGGCGAGACGTTCGGGCCGGGCTGCACTGCGCAGTTCGTCCGGGAACAGACGTGTGCTCTGCACGGTGCCATCGCCGGTGCGTGCAATCGGGCTGTCTGCCTGCTCCGCTGCCCAGGCATCAAGCTGGTTCAGCCCCGGCTGCAACCAGCGCCATTGCAGTTTCTTGCCGTTGAACACCTTGTCATCGCAGGCCTGTTGCAGGTGCCGGCGGACCACCTGGCCGTGCGTTTGCCAGGCAATGCGCAACTCCTCACGCAGTGCGTCGGCACGCCGCTGCCGACGTGTCAGGCTGTCCAGATCCAGTGCCGGTGTGAGCACTGGCAATGGCTGCCGCAGCAGCGGTGCCAGCGCCTGCTGCAGCCCGTCCGGTGAGGCAAAGCAGGCCACCAGCCGCTTGCCCGCGTCACCGTCGGCATACACCAGCGCACGCCAGACATCGGCCACCGCCTGTTGCAGCAAGGCGCCGTCGTCGTCGGTAAAGGCGCACTCCATGGGCGCACCGAGGTCCAGCGCATGCTGCCGCAACAGGCGCTGACAAAATCCGTGGATGGTATGAATCGCCGCGTTATCCATAGCCGTGAGCGCCTGCTCCAGCAACAGGATCGCCTGATCGCCGGGCAACGCCGCCAGCAGATATTGCTCGAAGGCATCATCGCTGTGGCCGCGCTGGAACAGACTGCGCGCCTCGCTGAGGCGCAACCGGATGCGCCCGCGCAACTCGGCCACCGCCGCCCGGGTAAAGGTCACCACCAGGATCTGCTCCACCGGCAGTGGCGTCTCGCGGCCCAGCCCCAGCACCAGACGCAGGTAGAGCCCGGCAATGGAAAACGTCTTGCCGGTGCCTGCACTGGCTTCAATCAGTGTCAGCCCGTGCAGGCCAACCGTGCGCAAATCCAGCGGCCTGGCTTCAGTCATAGGGGAGCACCTCCGCCATATCGCGCAACGGCCCGAGCAACTGCTTGCCCTGACGCATGAACTCCGGCAACGGCGGGGCCGGGAACAGGCGAGCCACGGACACGTCCTGCGCTTCGCCGGGCTGCCGGTCATTGCCCAGCAGATGTTGCTCCACCGCTTCCGGCTTGTCCGGCCAGACCAGCGCGGCCCAGCCGGTTTGCGGCATGAACGGCAGCGGTGCGGCCAGGCCTTTGTGGTAGGCCTTCATCAGCTGGCCCAGCAGGTCACGGGCGGTATCCGCAGGCAACGCCGGCAGTTGCAGCCGCACGTCGCGGAAAAAGGCCGTGCTGCGCCGCGCCGGTTCCGGCAACGGCAGGGTGTTGAGCGCCAGATGCGTCAACCACAGCGCCAGCATGTGCCGCACCTTGGGCACCTTCTTCAGGTTGCGCAGGGCGTCGCCGCCACGCGGCGCGTCGCGGTTGGCGAACAATCGTGACGCGGAGCTGATCTGCTGACCGCCGCCGGTCAATTCGTGGAAGTGGCCGTTGAGCATGACCGGGCCGGACTGATGACTGAAACCCATCGGCGCCAGCAGCTCGCCCTTGGCCCACAGACGGCGAACCCGACGGGCATGTTCTGCCGCCGCCTCGACATGGGTGGCCACCAGTGCCCGGCCGGCATCCCCCGGCGGCAGCTGGCCACTGCCCTGCCAGCGGGCGATCAGCGGCTCCAGCGGTTCCGCCGCCAGCACCCGGTCCAGCACCTGTTGCTCCAGTTGCCAGACATCCAGGCCGCCCGCCACAAAGGGTTCATCATCATCGAGCACCCGGGTGGTATCGCCCAGCGCAACGCCCAGGCGCAAGGACAGAAAAGCCTCCGCCGGGTTACGCAGGAAGCGACTCAGATCGCTCAGGCCGATATCCAGCAGACGTTCGGCCTGCTGTGCTTCCAATGGCAGTGGCGGATTGAGGCTCGACACTTTCCGCGCGGCGGCCACATCCGCCCAGTGCGCCGCATAGGAAAACAACCCGGTGTCGGCATCCGCTTCGCCGCCACGACCGAAGTAACGCCCACTGAACGGCTGCAACGGGTGCTGGCAGGTCAGTTGCCGGGACAGCCCCGGCTCAAACGCCTGATCCAGATAATCGGTCAACTCCGCCAGCACCACCGACGGCGGTCGTTCGCTGTTGTCCTGGCTGTCGCGGCCGCACCAGCTGATGCACAGGTGATCCCGCGCCGACAGCACAGCCTCCAGAAACAGGTAGCGATCCTCCGCCCGGCGCGAGCGGTCGCCCGGCAGCGGTTTCAGACGCATCAGGTCATGCCCTGCCGGTTGCTCCGGGCGCGGGTAGGCATCGTCCTGCATGCCCAGCAGGCAAACGACCCGGAACGGCACGCTGCGCATTGGCATCAGGGTGCAGAAGTTGACCCGCCCGGCAAGAAAGCGCTGCCCCCCGGCGCTGGCCGACAGGGTCTGGCGCAACCAGGTATGCACCATGTCCACGTCCAGGGGCGTATCACCCAGGGCCTGGCCGGCACCCCGTGCCAGCGAATCCAGCGCCGCCCGTAACTGGTCCAGCTCTGCTTCCCAGCCCACGTCGCGGGCGTAGCATTCATCCAGCAGGCGATTGACCCGCTGCTGCCAGACCTCGGCACTGGCAGGCTGGCTCAGTGCGGCTTCAAAGCGTTGCAGACGGTGCAGGAACTCGCCCAGCCTGCCCGCCAGTTCGGCCTGGCCCAGGGTCAGCCCTGGCAGGCTCGGCTGCGCCTCCCAGAGCTGCTCCTCTTCGCCCAGCGCCACCCCCAGCAGGATGCGTTCCAGGCCAGCGGCCCAACTGTTTTCCCGGAACGCAGGCAGCGCCAGACGCGCACGGTGTTGCTCGTCCAGCCCCCAGCGGATGCCCGCTTCACTGATCCAGCGCCGCAGCAACGGCAACTCTTCCACACTGAAGCCAAAACGGCTGCGGATCGCAGGCACATCCAGCAGGTCCATCACTTCGTTGGCGGTAAAGCGGCTGACCCGGGGTTGCAGCAGTTGCAGCACACTGCGCAACAGCGGCGCTTCGTCAGCCAGGCTGCGGTCGGCAATCGCCCAGGGGATGGCGGGCTCACGATCGGCACCAAACACGGCCTCGATCAGCGGCGCATAACTGCCCACATCGGGCATCATCACCACCACATCCCTGGGGCGCAGGGTCGGGTCCTGCTCAAACAGCGCCAGCAGGCGATCATGCAGCACCTCGACTTCGCGCATCGGGCTGTGGCAATCGTGCAGTTGCACATTGGGTCGTGCCGCAGCGCGCGGCGCCCGGCGACCGTCGCGCAGGTGAAAGATGTCCGCCTGCACCTGGCCCAGCAGCGTGCTTTCATCCGGCGCCTCGAAGGCATCGATTTCCTGCGCCTGGGGCCACAGCCCGCCCAGGAGCAACTCCAGCAGTTCGCGCCCCTGCCCACCCAGTGAGGCCAGTAACGGGTTGCCCACTTCACCGGGCAGGCTTTCCCAGGGCTGCCCGGCACGCAACGCCTTGACCCGCTGGCGCGCCAGTTGCCGGTCGCTCTGCACATGCCCCCAGTATTCCGCGCTGGGGTTGAGCAGAAACAGGTGCACGTCGCAGTGCTCGCCCAGCACACCCAGCGCTTCCAGCTGAGCAGCCGGTTGCGTGGTCGGGCCGAACAGGAACACGCGCGCAGGCAGATGTGCCGGGTCCAGGTACTGGCGCAGGCGCCGGGCGTCCATCAACTCACCCCGGTGCAGGTCGGCCGGGGCCAGGGCACGGATGCGCGTCGCCAACCGTTGCCACAGCCGGGGCTGCCAGCGCCGGTTATCCGGCACGTCTTCCATACGGCCCGCTTCCCAATCGTTCAGCCAGGCAGGGCGATAAACCAGATACTGGTCGAACAGGTCGGCGATATCGCGGCACAGCTGGAAGCGCCTCAGCGGGCTGTCATCACGCAGGTAATGGGCCAACGGCGCGCCGTCATCACTGTCCAGCAGCCCCGGCAACTCGGCCAGCAGGTGCCAGAGCAGATTGTCCTTGCTCCAGGCGGACTGCTCGGGCAAGTCAGGGTGCAGGCGACGGTGCAGTTGCCAGAAAAAGGTGGAGGGCAGCGGGCATTCGATATTGGCGGCGATACCGTGCCGCGCCGCCAGGTTCAGCCGCAACCAGGTGGCCATGCCAGGGCTGTGCACCAGCACCTGTTCGCTCGACAGGGGCGGTGCCGGCTGCTGCGCCATGACGGCGCCGAGCATGGCGGCCAGATGTTCGAGGCGGTTGGACTGATAGAGATAGTGCATCGCCGGATGATACGGCGCCTGAGCCGCGCTGTCAGCGCTCGACTTTCTCCAGCGGCAGTTCGCGGCTGGCGCTCAGCACGTCATCCGGGATGATGATTTCCGTGGCCACGGGCAGGTGATCAGATAACAGGCAACTGTCGAGCACGGCGGTATCCACGGCCTGCAGGCCAGAGCTGACCAGAATATGATCAAGATGCTTTTCCGGGGCCCAGCTGGGGTAGGTGCGGTGTTCGCCGTCCATCAGTCGCAATCCCAGCTCCGACAGCGGCGAATTGAGCAGCTCATGGGGCAGGCAATTGAAGTCCCCCATGATGACGACGTAACGGTACTCACGCAGCAATTTGGCCAGATACGCCAACTGCGCGTTGCGGTGCTTGCCACCCAACGCCAGATGCACGCCCACCACCACCAACGGCGCCTCGGGATGGCCATACTTGGCGATAAAGGCCCCGCGACCGGGCAGTCCCGGCAGGCGGTGATCCTCCACATGATAGGGCACCACCCTGCTGAGCATACCGTTGCTGAACTGGCCGAAGCGACCGAGGTTGCGATTCAGTTGCTGGTGCCAGAACGGAAAATCAGCCAGGGAAGCCAGATGCACCAGCTGGTTGGTAAACCGCGAACGCAGGCTGCCGCCATCCACCTCTTGCAGGGCCACCAGATCATAGCCTTGCAGCACCTCGGCAATATTGCGGATGTTGTCGGCACTGTTCGGGTGCGCCACCAGATGCTTCCAGCTGCCGGTGATGTACTCGCGGAAATTGCTGGTGCCGATACCGGCCTGGATGTTGAAACTCATCAGCCGCAGCCGGTCATCCGGCAGGGCCACACTGCGCGGCTGGCGCAGCCGCCGACGCAGCCCCTCGCGCACCAGCGAGAAGCCGCCCCGGGGTTTTTCCAGCGAAAAGGGCTGGTCGGTGGACTGGCTCATCAGTACCGCTCGCCTGTCAGCGTTTGTTGCGCTCCAGACCCACCAGGTAATCAATCACCTCGAAGGTCTCGCGGTCGTTACGCAGGTTGTTGCGCAGCACCACATACTTGCCCGCCACGGTGAAGGACGGCACCCCGGTCAGACGGTAGTCACGGCTGGCAGCATCCGCCTGGCGCACCTTGGTCGACACGCCGAACGAGGAATACATCTCGTTGAAGTCGTCCGGGTCCACGCCGTACTTGCGGAAGAAGTTGGCCAGTGCCGGCACGCTGAACAGCGGCTCGCGGTGCTTGTGGATGGCATCAAAGATCGGCTGGTGAACCTCGTCCACGATGCCTTTGGCTTCCGCCACAAAATAGGCCCGGGCCAGCGGCTCTGCGCCACGGATGAACAGCACCGGGCTGCGCACAAAGTCCACATCCTCCGGCGCGTTGGCCTTCCAGGCGTTGATCAGCGGCTCGACGTTGTAGCAGGCCGGGCAGCCATAGAAGAAGAATTCACGCACTTCGATCTTGTCAGGGTCGGCCACGCTGACCGGCTCGCTCAGGACCTGGTAGTGGGTGCCTTCCGCGAAGCGGGCATGGCCGCTGTCCGCCAGCGCGGGCAGGGCGAAGATGAGACCAAGCAGGGCAAAGGCCCCGGCAACCTGTCGCAACATCCGGAATCTCCTCGATTTGAGTTCAGCTTACGGGCTTTGACCGACAGATGCGGCAAATGCTCCCCAGTGCCCTGAGGATATACGATTTTGCACAAAAAAGGCGGCCGGAAGGCCGCCTTCTGCTCAGACCCGATGGCCTGAAGCGAGCATCATTCTGCGGACAGTCCCTGAATGAAGCTGGCTACCGCCTTGATCTCGCGGTCGGTCATTTTCGCCGCAATTGCCTGCATCATGCCCAGGTCGTCGCCCGGAGTATCGTTGCGGCGGTAGGCGGAAGCGCCCAGATCGTCACGACCAGCAGCACGGAAGGCCCGCAGTTGCTGTTCGGTGTAGCGGGCATGCTGGCCTGCCAGCATCGGGAAACCGGCGGCAGCAATGCCCTCACCGGCCGGGCCGTGGCAACCGGAGCAAGCGGCTACGCCAGAAGCCATGTTGCCACCACGGAACAGGCGCTCGCCCGCTTCCACCAGTTCGGGGTCGGCAGCGCCCACTTCAACGGGCTGCGCTGCGTAAAACGCCGCCAGATCTCTCATGTCCTGCTCGGACATCCCGGCCACCTGAGCCTGCATGATCGCGTTCTCGCGGGCGCCACTCTGGTAGTCCATGAGCTGCTTGACGAAGTACTTCTCGCCCTGACCAGCGATTTTCGGGAAGTCGGCGGCGGGGCTGTTACCGTCCGGACCGTGGCAGGCAGCGCAGGGCGCCGCCAGGGCTTCGCCCGCCGCCGCATCACCGGCGTGGGCCTGGCCGGCGAGCAGGCCCGCCAGTACAAGAGCAAACAGCTTCAGGGATTTCATGGCCGTTCCTTCAATTACTTGCAATTACTTGATCATGTATTCGATCAGCGCGCGATACTCGTCGTCGCTGCAGTCGCCGCACATGCCGCGCGGCGGCATGGCGCCGATGCCTTCACGGGTATTTTTCACCAGGGTGTCCATGCCTTTTTCCAGGCGCGGCGCCCAGGCTGCCTCATCGCCAGTCTTGGGAGCACCGGCAGCACCACTGGCATGGCAGAATACGCAGCTCTGGTTATAGCGTTCTTCGATGGTGGCGGCGGTGGCAAGCCCACAGACAGCCAGCGCAGCAACAGCTAACATCCACTTCATGTTTGCGCTCCTGTGGCCACGCTGCCGGGGCGGCGTGACGCAATCAGCTCGGGAATGAATCGACGCCAGCACCCGGCTCGGGGTATCCGGGACCGCCAGCGGTGCGCATTATATACTACCCATGTGCTCCGCTCCATCGCTTGAAACAGGAATAACCCCCCCATGCATCCAGCCGAACGCCTGCTGCGCCGGGCCAGCTTCGCCACCAGCGCCAAGAACCTCAGCCAATGCCCGCCGGACAGCGGCCGTGAAGTCGCCTTTGCGGGGCGCTCCAACGCGGGCAAATCCAGCGCCATCAACCGCCTTACCGACCAGAAGACCCTGGCGCGCACCTCCAAGACCCCCGGCCGCACGCAATTGCTGAATTTCTTCACGCTGGACGAAGAGCGCCGCCTGGTCGATCTGCCTGGTTACGGCTATGCCAAGGTCAACAAGGGCATGCGTGAGCAGTGGCAGCGGGATCTGGACGATTATCTGGCGGGCCGCCAGAGCCTCTGCGGCCTGGTCTTGCTGATGGATATCCGCCACCCGCTCAAGGATTTTGATCAAATGTTGATCAGCTGGGCTGCCGAGGCGCGCATGCCGCTGCACATCATGCTGACCAAGGCCGACAAGCTCGGCCACGGCGCGGCCAAGACCACCTTGCTGAAAACCCGGCAGGCCCTCAAGAGCCACCCCGGCGAAATAAGCGTGCAGCTGTTCTCGGCGCCGCAGGGGGCAGGCCTGGAAGAAGCCTGGGATCGTATGGCCCAGTGGCTGCAGATCGAGCCGCCGGAAAGCGATGACCAGCAAGTCACCGCAGAATAAAAAAAACCCCGGCAGCAAATCGGGGGAAGGGTACGACAGCGCTGCCGGGGTGGCTTGCCGCCACGGCGCGTCGGGGAACGCGGCCGCGGCATGATCTGTGGTCCGGAGAGGGATTGGGGGATCGGGGACCGGAACCACAGTCACTGCTGAGACTGGCCGATCACGAAACAAGTTCCCGACCGTCTCCACGCTTTCCACTATCCCCCCGCCCCTGTGAACCCCCCGTCAACCGGACTGCCGTTCGTCGGCCTGCCACCCACCAGCACGCCTGCTCGGCAGACCGTGTCAGTGAGCAGTCACGAAGCGTCACAGGCTGTCGCAAAAGGTCACCCCCATGGGCTACGGGCAGCGTCCACGGGCGAGCCTCACGGCCGCCAGTCACCCCGCAGACCCGCTCGAATCGGGGCTGCGGCCGGGATGCTGGCATTTTGGCATAGCTCTTGCCTTTACTGTGATCAGGAAAGCCGACCTGCATATGCAGTCGCCGGAAAACGCCTGGGGAGGCTGCTTCCGGTCCTCGACAGAGGCTCGCAGAGAGAGATGTGCAGGCAAAAAAAATCCCTGGCAGCAAATCGGGGGAAGGGAACGACTGCGCTGCCAGGGAGGCTTGCCGCCTCCGGCTCTCTGGGGGAAGAACCGAAGGCTGAAAAAGCTGCGGCCCGGCGAGGGTTACTGGGGGGATCGGGGGGTACCGCACCGCAGCTGTTCACTATGATGCATGGAATGGTGGCCAAGTTCCCGTAATTCAATCGCAGAAATGCGGCCACCTTCCACTTTTTTCAGATTTTACCTTCATCCGTCGCTCACCTCGACACCGACCGCCGACCGAGCGGGTCCTGCCCGGCACATGGACGCCGGGGCAGGCCCGCATTCCTCATCCAAACGGGTGATCCGCCTCCCCCTTTCGGGGGACATCACCGCCCTGTGCCGTTGCCCCCTCCGCCACATCAGGTCACCCTGCCGCCGGGCTCAATGAGCCCGCAACCCACTCATTTCATAAAGAACAAGGATGCACGATATGTTCAGACGTTTGCTTGCACTGACGCTTGCCGCCGGCCTGCTGGCGGGCACCGCCCACGCCGAGCAGCCGGGCGAAGGGGATTTCGCCCTGTTTCTCACCCAGCCCTTCAGCAGCAACAGCCTGGAGAGCTTTGGTGCCACCGGCCCGACCTACAACCTGGGTCTGTTCCTCAGTGACGACCTGATGGCCTATGGCAGCCTGCGCATCGTCAACGCCGACGGCAACACCAACCTCGGCCTGGGCGGCGGCGCCCGTCTGTATCAGGATTTCGGCGCGCCCTACCTGCGCACCTTCCTTGATGGCAACCTGAGCTACACGTCTCTGGACGATGGCGACGGCAGCTTCAACATTTTGCAGCTGGGCGCCTTCTTCGGCACGGAATTCAATCTGGCCCCGCGTGCCAGCCTGGCCGTACGCGTCGGCGCCACCTTCACCGATGTCGATGGTGACTTCAACATCCTCGACCTGGGTGCTGCCGATGTACTGCTGAGCGTCTACTTCTGATTCGGAAATAACGCTCAGCGACGACGCGAGCCACTGCGGGGGCTCGTGTCAATGCGCTTCATCCCAGTTCAACCCCACGCCCGGATCGACCACCAGCGGCACCTTGAGCTCCGCCGCACCACTCATGCGCTGCGACACTTCCCGCACCAGCGTGTCGACGTTTGACTCCGCCACTTCGAACACCAGTTCATCATGCACCTGCATGATCATCAGGGCATCCAGTTTGCTGTCGCTCAGCCAGGCATCCACCTGCACCATGGCACGCTTGATGATGTCGGCCGCCGTGCCCTGCATCGGCGCATTGATGGCCGTACGTTCCGCTGCCTGACGCATGGCGCCATTGCGGCTCTTTATTTCTGGCAGATAAAGACGACGCCCGTACAGGGTCTCTACATAGCCCTGTTCTGCCGCCTGAGCGCGGGTATTCTCCATATACGACTTCACACCCGGATAGCGCTCGAAATACAGATCGATGTACTGCTGCGCTTCACCACGGGGAATACCCAGTTGGCGTGCCAGGCCAAACGCACTCATGCCATAAATCAGACCGAAGTTGATGGCCTTGGCATTGCGACGCTCGTTATCGCTCACCTGATCGGGTGTTTTACCCCAGACTTCCGCCGCCGTGGCCCGGTGAATATCCAGCCCTTTTTCAAACGCATCCAGCAAACCCTTGTCGCCGGAAAGATGAGCCATGATCCGTAGCTCGATCTGCGAATAATCCGCCGCCACGATACGTCGCCCTTCCGGCGCACGAAATGCCTGACGAATGCGCCGGCCTTCTTCACTGCGAATCGGAATATTCTGCAGATTGGGGTCACTGGACGAGAGCCGCCCTGTCGCCGCCACCGCCTGATGGTATGAGGTATGCACACGGCCCGTGCGGGCGCGTACCATTTCCGGCAGCCGATCCGTATAGGTACTTTTCAGCTTGGACAGCTCGCGGTAGTCCATGATGACCTGCGGCAATCGATGGCCGTCAAGCGCCAGTTCCTGCAACACGGCTTCAGCGGTAGAGGGTGCACCTTTCGGGGTTTTCTTGATAACCGGCAGTGACTGTTCTTCATAAAGAATGGTCCCCAGTTGCTTGGGCGAACCGAGATTGAATTCGCGCCCCGCTTCGCTGTAGGCCTTCTCTTCCAGTTCGGCCATGCGTTTTGCCAGCTCCTGGCTGTGGCGGCGCAGCATGTCCACATCCACATAGCAGCCATTGCGCTCTACCCGCGACAGCACACTGACCAGCGGCATTTCGATGTCATGAAACACCTTGACCAGACTCGGTGCCTGCTCCAGCTTCGGCCAAAGCGTTTCATGCAAACGCAGCGTGACATCGGCATCTTCGGCGGCATAAGGCGCCGCGTCGTCAATGGCAATCTGGTTGAAGGTCAGCTGCTTGCTGCCCTTACCGGCGATATCAGAAAACGCGATGGTCTTGTGGCCCAGATATTTCAGCGACAGGGAATCCATATCGTGTCGCGTGGCGACGGAATCCAGCACATAGGATTCCAGCATCGTGTCGTAGGCAATGCCGCGCAAGGTGATGTCATATTGCGCCAGCACGCTCATATCGTACTTGAGGTTCTGACCCACCTTGAGGTGCTTGTCACTTTCCAGCAGCGGCCGCAGCGTCTTCAGCACGGCATCGCGATCCAGCTGGTCCGGCGCCCCGGGGTAATCATGGGCTACCGGCACATAAGCGGCCTCACCCGGCGCCAGCGCGAACGATAATCCGACCAACTCCGCCTGCATGTAATCCAGGCTGGTCGTTTCCGTATCGAAGGCAAACAGCGGGGCTTTTTCGAGCCGTGCCAGCCAATCCCGCAAGGTCTCTTCGTCAGTGATGGTCACGTAGCCATCGCGACGCAGTCCGGCTGGCGCACCGGAGGTGTCCGCGTCAGCCTCACCCACGGCCGGATCCTCACCCTCCAGCAACTCCGCCAGCCAGCCCTTGAACTCCAGATCACGGTACTGACTGATCAGCGCCTGGGTGTCCGGCTCGCCCAACCGCAGGTCTTCCAGCGTTTCATTGAGCACGCAGTCCACCTTGATGGTGGCCAGCTGGTACGACAGGAACGCCTGTTCGCGATGTTCTTCCAGTTTTTTCGGTAACGTCTTCGCGCCCCGGATCGACAGCTCCGGCACCTTGTCCAGGCGCTCGTAGAGGGTCTCCAGCGAGCCAATCCCCTGCAACAACCCCAGCGCCGTCTTTTCACCCACGCCCGGCACGCCGGGAATGTTGTCCACCTTGTCGCCCATCAGTGCCAGCAGGTCGATGATCAGGTCCGGGCCAACCCCGAACTTCTCCACCACGCCCTCCGGATCGAGCACCGTGCCGGTCATGGTGTTGACCAGCGTGATGCGCTCGTCCACCAGCTGCGCCATGTCCTTGTCGCCGGTGGAGATCACCACGGGCTGGCCATTGGCCGCGGCCTGCCGGGCCAGGGTCCCGATCACGTCATCCGCCTCGACCCCCTCTTCGACGATCAGCGGCAGGCCCATCGCCCGAATCAGGGCATACAGGGGCTCCACCTGCTCTCGCAGTTCATCCGGCATCGGCGGCCGCTGGGCCTTGTACTGCTCGAACAGCTCATCGCGAAAGGTCTTGCCCTTGGCATCGAACACCACCGCCATCTGCTCAGGCTGATAGTCCGCCAACAGTTTGCGCAGCATGCTGGCCACGCCGCGCACGGCGCCGGTGGGCTGGCCAGAAGAGGTCGTCAGCGGCGGCAGCGCATGAAAGGCGCGGTACAGGTAAGAGGAGCCGTCCACAAGGACGACCGGCTTCTGCTCGGTCATGAGGTCTGGGTATCCCTGTTATGCATCGGTTCGTTGCCCGGATGATAACGCAAGGCGGTACCCGATTCAGTGCGCTGCTATACTCGCCCCATGACGGTCTTTACTCCACTCAGCAATGACGACATCCAGGGCCTGCTGACTCAGCATGGTCTGACACTGGTGCATCAGCGTCCGATTGCCGAAGGCATCGAGAACAGCAACTTCATGCTGGAGGCGCGCCGGGCCAACGGTATTCCGGTGGCGCTGGTCCTCACCGTGTTCGAGACCCTGAGCACCGAGGCCCTGCCCTGGTTCATCCGCCTGCTGCAAGGGCTGGCCCACGCCGGGCTTCCCGTAGCCGCGCCGCTGGGTGGCTCACAGGCCCTGATGCAGGTGGCGGGCAAGCCCGCCTTGCTGGTGCCCAAGCTGTCCGGCAGTCACATGCAGCGCCCCGATACCAGCCACTGCGCCAGCATTGGTGCACTGCTCGCCCGCCTGCACCGGCAAGCCCTGCCCGAAGGGACGACGGCACCGGACCCCCGGCAACAACTGGCCCGCCTGTTTGCGGACCATGCCGATGCCCTGCCCGCCGAAGCACGTGATCGCGCCGACACCCTGATGGCACGCTGGCAGGCCGCGTCACCGCCCCTGGTGCTCTGCCATGGCGACCTGTTCCGGGATAATGTGCTGTTCAACGGCGAGCAACTGACCGGCGTGCTCGATTTCTACAATGCCGGGGCAGCCAGCGCCGAATACGATATCGCGATTGCCATGAATGACTGGTGCGTGGACAGCGAGGGCCACCCCGATACCGCACTGGAAACCGCCTTGCTGGATGGCTACCAGCGCGTGCGACCGCTGGACAACGCCGCCCGCATGCGCCTGCCACTGGCGCTGGCGATCGCCGCGCTGCGTTTCTGGTTGTCGCGACTGGGCGCGCCCGCACGGGAACAGGCCATTGGTCAGGGCAGCAAGGACCCGGAAGAGTTCGCCCGACTGTTTGCGCGGCGCGCAGAGGCACTTTCCGCACACCACTGACTTTTTTCTGAACCCCGAACTCAGGACGTGCGGATCATCGCCGTGATGCGTTGATGCCAGGCGACGTCGTCCCAGAAGCCGGGGCTGTGGGGGCGGGCGTGGAGGCCGGTGCTGACAACCTGCATGCCCTCATCCAGGGCGGCCATCACCGTATGTTCGGACACAAGCCGTACCCAGTCCCAGTCCAGGGTCTGTTCCTGGCTCTGGCGCACATAGCCCTCCCCCAGCATGGGCAGCAAACGACGCATGCGGCCGAACTCGACCTGTTCATGCATACGCCGCCGCA